>Ga0209453_1000028_pt1 | contig 18476 bp, 18 predicted proteins | sample WorMetulBAHAMAS1_FD_187397 | JGI IMG/M metagenome (GOLD analysis project Ga0209453, IMG submission 187397) | Marine gutless worms symbiont microbial communities from Max Planck institute for Marine Microbiology, Germany - Olavius ullae BAHAMAS.1... | ecosystem: Host-associated > Annelida >...
CCCTTGACCCCCTCTCCCCAACCCCTCTCCCGGCGAGAGAGGAGCTTTTGCGACACCCTCGGCGGAAGAGGGGGCGAAGCCTAGTCTCCCAAACAGCGCCACATCATTCAGGATTGCCGTGGGAACCGGTCGTTGTAGCGTTCCATGAGGTAACACAGGCAATCCTGGCGAATGGCGGCCTCGTCACGGGTGAGCATGGCAGGCATTACGGGCAGCTTCAGGCGTAGCTCGCCCTGGGCTATGAAGAAGTAACGGTCGGCGACGTCCCTGCCTTGCTCGTCTCGGACCTCGAGCCGGACCCTCTTGTGCGCGTTCACGCGGCCCAGGGCGGTGCCGCGGGGCAGTTCCCGAAAGTTGGAGCGCTCCAGCTCCAGGCTCAACAGGACATCGGCTTGCCCCGGTGGAAATCCGAAGCTCACGGCCTCCGGGATCTTGACCTGGGCGACGGTGTGGAAAAGATCGATATCCCCGGAGACTACCGGGTGCTGCGGTAGTACGGATAGGTGGAAGCAGGCATCCAGGTATTCGCGGGCGTGGTCCACGCCGTGCCTTTCCCCCTCCTTTCCGCACTCCAAGGTTACCGCCGGGCCCAGCCGGCTCATGGCGAGGGATTGCACGCCGCGGGGTCGGGTGAAATAGACCAGGGTGCGACTGAACAGGGTTGCCAGGTGCAGATAGCGAGTGTCCAGGACATTGACGCAACCATAGTGGGGGTTACAGCCGGTATTGCTGTGGATATCCACGCTGGCGAAGATACCGCGTCGCCGCATGATCGCGACGACCTGTTGCATTATGGTGTGCTCCGGTGTGGGGGGGGATTCACAGCCGGGCCAGATCCGGTTGTAGTCGGGCTGGCCCGGGAGACGGCGTACCCCTGAAGCGGCGGCGGAGACGTTGCCGATGAACAGGCTCAGGGTGCGCGGTAGGCGCAAGGTACCGAGGCGTTTCCGGTAGTCGGCGAGCAGGGAGCGCAGGGCGTTCCATCCCACGGGCTCGTTGCCGTGCAGGAGCACGGATACGAACAGGGCCGGCTCTCGATCTCCGGGAAGATGGATCAGGGTCGGACCACCGAGTACGGCCTCAAGGTCGCGGGGACTGGTCTCCGCAAGACCGGCGGGGAGTGTATGGAGCTCCTGCAGCATATTATGTCCGGGGTCGGCAGACTAAAGGGGCCATTGGTGGACGGGCAGACCGGACTCCTGGCGTTCCAGGTAGGCGGCGGTCAGGGCCCTCAGGTCGGGTCCATGCCGCGCGATCCAGGCCCGCTGCCAGGCGGACCCGGTTTGTCCGGTCCGCAGCCTGCTGGCGATGATGCCCAGCCACCGATCCATCTCTGAAGCATCGATGCCGAGCGCGGTCAGGCCCTGGTTCGCCCGAGGGAGTAGGTCGTCCGTCAACACTCGACGCGGGGTCGATGGACGCCTGTCGAGCCATTCCACTTCGGCGTCGAGTCCGTCACGCGCGGCCTGATAGAAGTTGCCTTTGGCGACACTGAAAGGGAGGCGCCGACGGGGGTGCGCGATCTCCCCGGCAAAGGACTGGACGGCGCCGAAATAGAGGGCCGCATTGGCGATGGCGTCCGCCACAGTGGGGCCGGCGGGCATGACACGGTGCTCGATGCGCAGATGGGGGGTACCACCGGCGTCGAAACCGATCAGGGGTCGGTTCCAGCGCCAAATGGTCCCATTGTGCAGGCGCAGGTGGGCGAGCCGTTCGGGCGGTTCGTCCATGACCTGTGGCAGCAACACCGGGAAGCGATCCAGGTTGGCGCTGAAGCACTCGAGCACCGAGTCTTCCACATAGCGCAGCCCGAAGGTGACTCGCTCGCGGAAAAAGGGACCGCCGACCGAGATCGCCTGCTCGAACAGGGGGATACGGCTTTCCGCCCACAGGTCGCAGCCGAACAGAAACGGGGAATTGGCACTGACGGCTACCATGGGGGCGGCCAGGACCTTAGACCAATTGTAGGCCCGGGTCGCTTCCTCCGGGCCTACCTGCAGATGGATCTGGAAGGAGGTGGCAACCGACTCCATCATCACGTCCTGCCGTTCCATGGATAGACGATCTTTGCCCTGGATCTCCAGGGTGAAGGGACGCCCTCGGCGTAGCTGGAGGGTCCGCTCGTTGAGTGCCCGGTAGCGTTTGAGCGGACTCATATGCGTCATGTCGAGGTGCTCCGGCCGCGCTGTCGGCAAGATGCCGATCATGGCCAGTCGAGCCTGGAGCTCGGCCGCAGTCTGTGCGCAGCGTTCCCAGGTGGCCGCCAGCTCTACCGCCAGGCGGCTCAGGGCGTCCCCCCGCAGGCGCTGTGGGGTAGCGTTTATCTCGGCGTTGAAGGTGGCCAGCTCCGGACCGACCAGGGGGTCGGCCAAGCGTTCCAAAAAAGGTTCGACAATCGGGGCGGGACTCAGGTCGGCCGCGACCAGATAGGCTTCGAGCTCACAGCCCCCGACCTTATGGGTGGAGGCAAAGGTGCCATCCCGGAACCAGCCCTCCAGCAGCTCCGTCTCCTCGCGCAGGCGCGTCCCGAAGGTCTCGAAGTCGGCTTGCGTAAAGCGGGACGTATGGATTTCCTGGCCCATGGTATTACTCGAAGACTGGTGGCAGCGAGCGCGATTATCCGCGCTTCAACATCCGATTGAGCGCCTGTAAACGCTCCGGCGTGCCGATGTCGAGACAGCGGCCCGGATAGTGCTCGCCGCTCACCAGACCGCGTTCCATCGCGGCGCGCAGCAAGGGGGCCAAGGGAAAGGCGCCGCCCGAGCAGCCGCGGAACAGGTCAGAGTGATAGATACCGACCCCGCTGTAGGTATAGCGCGGAGTACCCTGCGTCGATAACCGGCCGTTAGCGAGCGCGAAATCGCCTTCCGGATGATGAGGGGGATTGTCCACCAAGACCAGATGCGCGAGCAGGCCCTCCGAGAGGCGCAGGCGGATAAACTCCAAGTCGGTCCAGATATCACCGTTGACGACCACAAAAGGCCCGCGGTCGAGCAACGGCAACGCCCTGAAGATGCCGCCGCCGGTCTCCAGTGCTTCGCTTTCCGGCAAGTAGCGGATCTTGGCCCCCCAACGAGAACCATCGTCCAGCGCGGCCTCAATCCGATGACCGAGATGGGCGTGGTTGATGACGATCCTGCGCAGACCGGCCGCGACCAGGCGTTCGATGTGGTAGACGATGAGCGGTTTGCCGCCCGCTGGCAGTAGAGGCTTGGGCGTGTGGTCCGTGAGCGGACGCATGCGCTCACCGCGTCCTGCGGCCAGAATCATGGCTTGCATTGTTACGGAGGTCCTTCCGGTTCGATTTTCGGCTAGGCTCTTTATGGATTCCAGACTGGTGCCCGCTTGGGGCTTAACCTCGGTGTGGGTAGACAGCGGCCCCGCACCTCCGTAGGGTCGTTTGGAAACCCTCATCGGAGGAGAGCGATCTCGTGATGGAACCTGTTATGGGCCGTGGTGTCGTCAACATTCAAGACCTGATCGACGATGCGAATTGCTACCGGAAAGTACGCGAACTGCGTTGGCCCGAGGGGGTACGATGCCCGTTTTGCGGTGACGAGCACCGCCTCAAGCACGGCTTCGGTTCCACCCAGAAGAATACAAAGTGGATGACCGAGTGTTCCTTCGATGAGATCCCGATCTTCATGGTCCGGCTGGTGGCCGACAAACGCCACCAATGCCCCTGCTTGATCGGTGACATCCGCGGTCGTAACGGCTATCGCGTGGGGAAGCCCTTGCGTGTCCACGGCAAGATGTCATCGATCGGGTAGAGGGGACCGCAACACCCATGTGCCCATGGAACCATGCGTACGGCTCCTCACATGTTTCGTCTCAGATGGAAGTGAAATCTCCTCCTGCTCAATGACGGTCGTAAACCAAGTAGGCTCTTTATGGATTCCAGACTGATCGAAGGGGACGGCGGTCCGTAGCACTCTGACCGATGACAGAACAGGCAGTCTTTTCTCAACAATAATAGCAAATTATACGATGCCCCTCTGGCTTTCTGAGAAGGCAAATTTGCGCAAAATATCCTAGCCAGTCTGGAATCCATAAAGAGCCTTGATTATTATTGGTCGGCCATGGACATCAACTTTCTCGAATTCGAACGACCCATCGCCGAGCTCGTGGCCAAGATCAAGGAGCTACGGCATGTCGGTGATGACAACGAACTCAATATCGAGGAGGAGATCGAACGGCTCGAACGCAAGAGCCAGGACCTTACGGAGTCTATCTTCGCCAAGCTTACATCCTGGCAGATCTCTCAGCTTTCGCGGCACCCCCAACGCCCCTACCTGATGGACTACATCGAGCGCATCTTCGATGACTTTCAAGAGCTGCACGGGGATCGGGCCTTCGCCGACGACCATGCTATCGTCGGTGGCGTCGGGCGCCTCGACGGACGCTCGGTAATGATCATCGGCCACCAGAAGGGCCGTGACACCAAGAGCAAGCTCTACCGCAACTTCGGCATGCCGCGACCGGAGGGGTATCGCAAGGCCCTGCGGCTGATGACGATGGCGGAGCGCTTCCGCCTGCCCCTCCTCACCTTCATCGACACGCCCGGCGCTTACCCCGGAGTCGGGGCGGAGGAGCGGGGACAGAGCGAGGCGATCGCCCGCAACCTGCAGGTTATGGCGCACCTGCGTATCCCCATCTTGTGTACCGTCATCGGCGAAGGGGGTTCCGGCGGCGCCCTGGCCATCGGTGTCGGGGACCGGCTCCTGATGCTCCAGTACAGCACCTACTCGGTGATCTCGCCGGAGGGCTGCGCCTCCATCCTCTGGAAGAACGCCGACAAGGCCCAGCTCGCCGCCGAGGCCATGGCCATCACCTCCGACAAACTCAAGGAGCTGGGGTTGATCGACGCCATCGTTTCCGAACCCCGGGGCGGTGCCCATTGGGATCCGGACACCGCGGCCGCGAACGTCAAACAGGCCCTGCTCAGCTACCTGGACGAGATCCGAGACCAGGACATCGACCAGCTGCTTACCCAACGCTACGAGCGGGTGCTGAGTTACGGGCGATACAGCGAGTAGCTCTCCCTCAGACTCTGCGGCGGTCGGCGCCATGCCCGCGCTCCTACCAGAGCTTCTGCTGCCCCGTCTTACCGCCTTGCCCACGGCACGGAAGGGCTGGATCGCCTACAGCGGCGGCTTGGATTCCTCCGTGCTGCTCCACGCCTTGGCCGCCATCCGTGACCGGCTCCCTTTCGCCCTTCACGCCCTGCACATCGATCATGGCCTGCATCGGGACTCGCACAGCTGGGCCATGCACTGTGCCCACACCTGCACGCGGCTCGGGGGGGTACCGCTCCGGACCCGGTGCCTGGATCTGGCCCCTGCTCGGGGTGAAAGCCTGGAGGCGATAGCCCGGCAGGCACGCTATGCGTCCATGGCGGAACTGCTGGAGTCAGACGATCTATTGCTCACGGCCCAGCACCGGGACGATCAAGCGGAGACCCTGCTGCTGGCCTTGCTGCGCGGCAGCGGTCCCGCGGGCCTCGCGGCCATGCCCCCGGTGGCCCCCCTGGGGCGCGGTTGGCTGGTAAGACCCCTCCTGGACCTCGGTCGTGCCGAGCTCCTCGATTATGCCCGGAACCGGAAGCTCCACTGGTTGGAAGACCCGAGCAATCGGGATTTGGGACACGACCGGAATTTCCTGCGTCACCGCGTACTGCCCCGGCTGACAGAACGCTGGCCCGCCTGCGCGACCAGTATCGCAAGGAGTGCGGCTCACTGCGCGGAGGCCCAAGCGATCATCGACCCCGTCACCCGCAACGCGGCGCTCGAGGCGGCAGGACAAAAACCCGGGACCCTTTCGATCGAGCGCCTCCTGGATCTGGCGTTGCCGTTGCGCAAAGCGGTGCTTCGCCAGTGGTTCCACGGCCAGGGTCGAGTCCCGCCGGATGCCGCGCACCTCGACCGTATCCTTACCGAAGTCATGACCGCCCGCGCGGACGCAAATCCCCTGGTCGCCTGGCCGGGATGCGAGATACGCCGCTACCGGGACGACCTGTTCGCCATGGCGCCCCTGCCTCCGGTACCCGCGCCGGGCCCGATCCATTGGCACAAGGGCGTCCTCACACTCCCGGACAGGCTCGGATGCCTGGCGTTTCTCGCCGCCGACGGACGGGACCTGGACCCCCAAGCTGTATTCAGACACAGGCTGGAGATCCGCTTCGGCGTAACAGGTCTTTCCTGTCGGCGGGGATGGGGGGGACGGCGTCGATCCCTCAAGAAGCTGTTTCAGGAGCAAGGCATACCGCCCTGGATACGCCCCTATATCCCCTTGATCTTTGCGCAGGGCGATTTGGTCGCGGTAGGCGATCTTTGGATCTGCTATCCGAAAGATGTGGTGTGGGAGCAGGGCTTTCGGATTAGGTGGAAATCGGAGCTGTGCCGATGGCCGGCATTCGATATCTGACCTACGATGGGTTCTCGGTGTGCTTGACCCATTCGCTACAGAGTTTGCGGAAAGACCGGCTGCAGCGGCGTACCTGCTCTAAGTCTATTTCCGCTGAGAAGGCCGGTTGGTCGGTCACTTCCTTATATGTGCCGTTCGGCATGTGTCGACTCAGCCAGCCCTTGGGATCTCGGGGCGTCTCCGGATCAGGGATGACGTGCCCGTTCAGCACGAATCCACGCTTGCCATCGAGGGAGTCCGCGCTCGCCAGAAACCAAGCTTCATATTCACGTTTCGGCAGTACAACCGCCATTCGGCAATGTGGCTTGATGCCACGAGCGAGATCGACGATGGTTGGCCCGAGCTCTGCCGGGCAGTCGTCATCGGCATCGAGCAGAATGAGTATCCAACCGTTGTTTCTGGCCTTGGTCGAAGCGAGTTCGAGATACTTCAGGAATTCCTTGTCCTTGTTCAAAAGCGGTCACGGTGTACCCGGATGGGTTTTTGCACCTCGGTATAACAGTCTGGGGTCAACCAATATAAAAATAGGGGTCCTGAATGGGTTACTCCTTCACTTTGGCAGCAGATGGCCATCACGGCCCTTATGCGCCCAGGCCCGAAGCCCTACGATAACCAGCGCCAGGAAGAGTGATAAACCGAGGATCCAGATGCCGGAGCTGATCGGATGGCGCTCGAAGCTGGCAGCCTGGTAGAAGAAGGTGGCCGTGATGAAAGCAATGCCGGTGGTCCAGGCGGCCACGAATCCCGCCCAAGCCATGCCCGTCTCGCGGACGACGACCCCGATGGTTGCCACGCAGGGGAAATAGAGCAGCACAAACAGCAGGTAGGCGAAGGCACCGATCCAACCGTCGAAGCGGGCCTCCATGGCCCCGAAGGTCCCGCTCCCCACCGCTTGCTCCGCCGCCACCTGCGCGCGATCCGAGAGATCCCCCAGGTTCAGCCCCAGTGGATCGAGCAAGCCGGCAGCGACTGCGGCCAGGTTTTCCGGCACGGTGCCGACCGCCGCGGCCAGGGCGGACCAGAGGTCGAAGGCCTCCGCGGCGGTCGGCGGCTGTTCCTCCTGGGCGATTCGGGTGTAGAGGGAATCCAGGGTACCGACGATGACCTCCTTGGCGAGAATTCCGGAGACGATCCCGACCACGGCCGGCCAGTTGTCCTCCCGGATACCCAAGGGGGAGAACAGGGGTGTTACCGATCGGCTCATCGCGCTCAGCACCGAACGTTCGCTGTCGGCCTGGTCCAGGGTGCCGTCGGTGCCGATGGAGCTGAGCAGATTCAGGGCCACTACCATGAGGACGATGACCCGCCCGGCCTCCTTGAGGAACAGCCGCACCCGGTCCCAGGTCCGCAGCATCACGCCTTTGAAGGTCGGCAAGTGGTAAGGGGGAAGCTCCATCATGAAGCCGGTGCTCTTGCCCGCGAGCAAGGTCCGCTGCATCACCAGTCCCGTCAGGATCGCCACCAGGATTCCGATCAGGTAGAGGGCGAAGACCACGTTCTGCCCCGAATGTGGAAAGAAGGCGGCGGCGAAGAGCACATAGACCGGCAACCGTGCGCCGCAGGACATGAAGGGATTCATGAGGATCGTGAGCTTGCGCTCGCGCTCGTTCTCCAGCGTCCGGGTGGCCATGACGGCGGGCACATTGCAGCCGAAGCCCACGATCAGGGGGACGAAGGCCTTTCCGGGCAGACCGATGGAACGCATGAGGCGATCCATGACGAAGGCCGCCCGCGCCATGTAGCCGGTGTCCTCCACCACCGACAGAAACAGGTACAGACTGGCGATGATGGGGATGAAGGTAGCGACTACCCGGAGGCCGCCGCCAACCCCGTCCGCCAGGATCAAGGATACCCATTCCGATGCGCCTACGGCGGCCAAGAGGGCGCGCACGCCATCCACGAAGAAGGCCCCGGCGACGCCATCGAAGAGGTCGATAAAGGCACCGCCGAGGTTGATGGTGAAGACGAACATCAGATACATGACCGCCAGGAACAGGGGGATACCCCAGACGCGGCTCAGGACCACGCGGTCGATGTGGTCGGTCGGCGTGTCGCCCACCCGGCCTCGCTCTCGGGTTACCCGCCGGGCCAGGGCATGAGCATGCCCGAACCGGGTGTCGGCGATGTGGATGTCCGCCGTTTCCCCGGACCGGTCCCGAATGAGCTGCCGCCAATGCTCGACCTGCTCCAGGGTTTCGGGACTTGCCAGAGCCTCGACGGTGGGATCCCCCTCCAGCAGCTTGAGCCCCAGCCAGCGGCTGTTGGCCTGCTCGGCCTGGTCTTCGAAGTGAGGGGTGAGCATGGCTACGGCCTGCTCCACGCACTCTTCCTGGGCGAGGTCGAAGCCGCCGGTGTGGCGTCCACCGGCGACAGACAGCATACGTGCCTCGAGCTCCGTCACCCCCTCCTGGGTAACGGCCACCACCGGCACCACGGGGCAACCCAGCTCACGGCTCAGACGTTCCGGGTCCAACCGGATGCCACGCTTGCGCGCCACATCCATCATGTTCAAGGCCAGGGCCAGGGGCACGCCCATTTCCAGGAGTTGGACGGTGAGGTAGAGATTGCGCTCCAGGTTGGAGGCATCGACCACATTGACGATCAGGTCCGCGTCCCGTGAGAGCAGATAGCTCCGCGTTACCCGCTCGTCCGGGGAGCTCGCGTCCAGGGAATAGATGCCCGGCAGATCGATGACCTGAATCTTCCGCCCATCGAGCTCGAGCTGTCCCTCCTTGCGCTCCACGGTGACGCCCGACCAGTTGCCTGTCCTCTGGCGGATGCCGGTCAAGGCGTTGAAGAGGGTGGTCTTGCCGCAGTTCGGATTACCCGCCAGGGCGACGGTCAGACCGTCGCCTCGGCGGTTCGGGCGCACGGGCGCTGTTCGTTCGCAGTGATCCATAAGCGACTTGCCCGTGATAAGGGACAGTGCAGGCTAGGGCCCACGACCCCGACCGAATTACCCGGCGTCGGCGGCCAAAGGCTCGACGAACAGCTTTTCGACGACACCACCGCCCAGGGCCACCCGGGCATCTCCGGTGGACAGGACCACGCCGCGCTGGCGATGGTGCAGGACCGCCACCTCGCTGCCGACCCTCAAGCCCAGACCCAGCAGGCGACGGGCCAATTGCTGCCCACCGCGTATCTCGGCGATGCGGACGGTGGTTCCGACGGGGAGTTCGATCAGAGACATAGGATTTAAAGCGTTTGATGCGCGGATCGGGACAGTAGGGATGAAAGGACAGTGTAGCCAAGTCTAACCGAAAACCGAACGAATACGAAATAGATCTCTCTCTTCGGTTCGGAACGACGCTGCGTGTCGATTCGCGCGATTCGTCGCTTTCCCTTACAAAAAGGGCACCGAGAGATTGAAACGGGGGCCTCGTCACCTTACCGTTTCCGGTTAGGGTTCCCTCTCTCGAACCCCGTCGATGATCCGCATCGAACCCATCGCCCGGCCGGATAGCCCAAACCGGATAGTCCAAAGGGGCGGCTATAGTATTCGCGGTCTGGGCAGGCGGCACCCGTTCGAGGCGACCTTACTTAAAGAAAATCGAAAGTAATGCCGGATTTGCTCCCTCGCCTCCCCTTGGGAGAGAGTCGGGGTAAAGAGAGAACAACGGCTTTAGTTTCGATGCTTAGTAACATTGTAGCGGAATTGGAGGGGCTCGATGAAACAACAGCAACCGAAGCGGAACCCGCGTTCGGGATGGGCAGCGGCGCTTGGCCTCACCTTGGCAGGCATCAGCTGTGCCTTGCCGGCGGCCCGGACCGCCTATTGGCTCCCGAACCCCGATGACAGTGTCTTCGGCCAGGCCTTCTATGTGGAGAGCGGGCACCGGGATACCTTGTTGGATCTGGGCCGTCGGGGCGGATTCGGCTATGATGAGATGAAGGCCGCCAATCCCGGGGTGGATACCTGGCTACCGGGCAAGGGCACCCATGTCCTCATGCCGGCTCAATATGTGTTGCCCAAGACCCCGCGGCAGGGCTTGGTGCTTAATCTGGCGGAGAAACGGCTCTATTACTTCCCCACGTCCGGTAAAGTGATCACCTACGCCGTCAGCATCGGACGCGAGGGCTGGGACACGCCGCTCGGTAACTTCAGCATTGTGAGTAAGGTCAAGGACCCGACCTGGACGCCCCCGGCCTCTATTCGCGCCGAGCACGCGGAGCAGGGAGATATTCTGCCGGCGGTGGTTCCGGCCGGGCCGGACAATCCCCTGGGACGATACGCCATGCGCCTGAGCGCCGAGAACTATCTCATCCACGGCACCAACAAGCCTTGGGGACTCGGCATGCAGGTCAGCCACGGTTGCATCCGTATGTACCCGGAGGACATCGAACAGCTGTTCCCGGAGATCCCGGTGGCGACATCCGTCAGGACCGTCTACCAACCTTTCAAGGTCGGTTGGCGCGATAATAACCTCTATCTGGAGGTACACGCCAAGGGCAAAGACAAGCCTGGATCCCTCAAGGTGGTCATCCCGACGGCGATCGCCGAGGCTGAGGGGGTGAATGTGGACTGGGGGGAAGTGCGTAAGGCCATAAAAGAAAATACCGGCCTTCCACACCTGGTGGGAGGCCGGCAACAGCCGACGCAACGGCTCTATCTGGATAGGATCTTCTAACTGCGCTTATTTGCGCATCGTCTTCTCGAACATGCGGTCCAGGCGCTCGGTGTTGGTGTCGCAACACGTCTGGGCGTCAGTGGCCTTATCGTAGGCCGCCTGGACTTTCTTCTCCAGGTCCTTATTGCCCGCGCATCCACCCAGTAGGCTGATTCCCAAGACGGCAGCTGCGAACAGGGAAGCGAGCGTAATCGTTTTCAACATTGGTGTGTCTCCTTGTGTGGAAAAAGCCAATCGGCCCTTTTTTATATCACATTGAGTGGGATTGTTCCGAAGCGCTGAGAATAATAGCGTATTGAGGGTAAGGGGTCTAAACCCTTTGCAACGCTACCCACAACACACGGCTAAAATCGTATCCCGTTTCTTTGTAAGAAAAACAAGGAACACGAATACTTTCACAGTCTCCGGAGCGCGGGAACGGGCCCCAGGCCCCACCCTGGGGATGTTTTCAAGAACGTACCCGCATCGGCTCGGATCACTCGAACTCCATTGTTACCACGGGTTTGCCGCTGTAAGTCCACTCGTGCATGGAACCGTCGTAGAGCCGCGCATTTTCGTTGCCCATCAGCTCGTGCGCGACAAACCAGGCGAGGCTGGCCATCACACCGGAACTGCACATGAAGACGGTAGGTGCCTCGGTATCCACCGTGAACAGCGCCGCCACTTGTTTGATCCGGTCCCTGTCATAAAAGGTAGCCGTACCGAAGGAGTCGGCATAAAGACTGACAGGAAAGCTCTTCGCCCCGGAGACATGGCCCTTGATGCCCGGGGCCAATTTCCCGGACGCCGTCAGGCCCAGATACTCCTCGGTGCTGCGCACGTCCACCAATTGGCCGGTGCCTCGACCCTGGGCCAGTTTCTCGACGTCCTCCATACTCGCCAGGATTTCGCCGCGCTCGGCGGTGGCCTTGAAATCGCCTTTCTTGGCCTTGGATCTGCCGAACTCGAGCTTCTGTTTGTCCTTGAGCCACTGGGCGGTACCGCCGTCCAGGAGGGCCACATTGTCGAATCCGAAATACTTCAGGGTCCAGAACAGGCGGGCGGCGAGCGCCGTGTGTATGACCGCTGCCCCTTTGCTGGTAATCACCACGGCGCTGTCGTTGTCGACGCCGGATTTTTGCATCAGTCGCTCAAAATCCGCCTTTGCGGGCACCAACACCTTGAGCGTCTTACCCGCGACCTTGCGCTTGGCGGTAACCTTGCTCCATGGTACCAGCACTGCCCCTGGTATATGGCCCGCGACCTTGAGCGGACCCTTTTGCTGAGCGACGCCGCAGGGATTCACCGCCCCCGCCTGCTTGCCCCTTTTCTCGAAGCTCTTCACGTCCTTACGCACGTCGAGAATCACCACCTTGTCCAGGTTGTTCCGCAACCACTGGGTATCGACCAAGGGTCCTGGGACCTGAGTCGCGGAGACGGTGGCGGACAGCAAGGCGAGAACCCAGAACAAGGTCCCCACCCGGGAGATTCGGCGTAGATTCATCGGGAATCCTCCACAGGATAGTTGGGCAGGTAAAAAATCACGATCCTCACGCGATCAAACATAACCGACTGATAGGCAAAGTCAACTTTATGAACCGCAAAGGCGCATCGGAGTACCCGCCACGTCGGACAATGGCCTTGCCCGTCTGCCGGCGGGTGGCGCCGCGACTTGGGTAGGGGGGAAACCGGCCGGCGCCGGTTTGCGGCTGACCGCGAAGGGTACTCCGGTTTCACAAATGGTGCTGGAAGATCGCGGAGGCAGAAACTCGGTGGTCGGATACGTGGGGCGGACGGAGAACCGCTCGCCGATCCGGACAAAGACGCCCATCAAAAACTACTGAAAAGGAAATTTATAAACACCTGCCTTGGGCGGCACCGGCTCGATCACGCATGCGACCTCCCGTCCCGGCCAAGGCGGACACCGGGCGCGATAGAGCACGAAGCCGGTTCGGCCGGCCCGGCACTTCGCCTCCCGGAGCAGCCGCAAGGAGACCGGATCCAGGTCCTCCCCGATGGATTCCTCGAGGCTCGGGTAGACCAGTTCAGCGTAGAGGGCGTCCGGTTCGACGAACAAGACCGCTTCCGCGTTCGCGCCGGGGTCCAGCGCGAGCGCCAGCCGCAGCTCTTGGCCGGGCCCCAGCCGGGTATCCGCTACCTCCGTCCAGTCCGTGTCCGGGTCCCAGTGTAATCGACGCTGGATGATGTGCTCCAGTCCGGCACCCTCCGGGCCTCCGCTATTTAGAGTCACCCGAATACGGGGGGTAGCGTAGGTGGGCAGCGCATGACCAGCCCCGACGTTGCACGCCCGCAGATCGATCCCCTCCTGCCCGCGCCGGACCTCCACTCGCAATGCCCGGCGGCCCATCCCCGGATCGTGGATGCCCTTGAAAGCGTGGCTGCCGGCGGGCATGTGACAATCCCGGCAACCGATGCCCGCGGACGCATAGGGAGAGGCGCGCCATTCCTGCTCCGTGTTCTCCAACAGCTTACCCTTTACCCGCTCCCCCCAGTCCGGAAATTGGTGACACGGAGAGCAGAACGCCGCGTCCTTGAACAAGGGCAGCGCCGCCACCCGACCATGGGGCGTAATCGGCTTGGAGTCGGGGCCATAGCGGCGATGGCGACGGACATGGCAGGTCACGCAATCGACCCCGCTCAGCGATTGCACCTGGCCCGCGTCAGCGGCCAGAAACCTGGCCTGTTGCTCGCTCCCCGGGGCGTGACAATTCAGGCAGGAGACCTGGGTCTCCCGGTCGAACGCCGGCAGCTGCCCCAGCACGCCCCCGCGAGCGGAACGGGCATGCAGCGAAGACGACCATTCGCGGAACTGCTTGCGGTGACACACGCCACAGGCCGCCGGGGAAAGGTCCTTTGCCGGCTCCACATAGTCGGCGGGGGCCGTTCCTTGAGGAGGGATCGGGAGCGTCCAGTATTCGCCGGCCCCCGCTACGGCGGCCAGGGCGATCCCGAAAATGACTAAGAGCCTGTTTACGATCTTTGGATTAACAAGGCCAGAAACGCCAAGGTCACAAATTGCACGCTGGTATTGAGTTTTCGCTCGCAGTTTTTCCATAACCGTCGACATTTTTCTAACCAAGCGAATGTGTGCAGTTCGTTTCGTTTGGCAACCGCGACCGTCGCCCTCCAGCATTTTCCGCACGGCAGCTGCACAGGGCTGTCCCGTATAACCGCCATCAACCAACACATTTTTCACCGCTGACAAATTGTCCTGATGTTCAGAGAACGCCACCAATGCCCCTGCTCGATCGGTGACATCCGCGGTCGTAACGGCTATCGCGTGGGGAAGCCCTTGCGTGTCCACGGCAAGATGTCTTTGATTCCAGATACCTGCTTGCCCGCGTCATAACCCTTCTGTTCCGCGGTATCTGTATTCTTCACGCTTTGGGCGTCAACGATCACGAAGGTTGTCTTCTCGTTCCGACCACGGTTGATACGGACCTCGCCAACCACATTTTTTCTACGCCTGCTCAAGCAGGCTGAACTCATCATCAGAGGGTTTTTGACTCCAGTGACGGGGGTAGGAATCTCTCATCGCTTTTCCTCGGGGTCAAAATCACTTTGACTTAAAGATCGTAAACAGGTTCTAAGGAAATGTGGTTGGAGCAGAGTGGTTCATCTAACCCAATGCCGTAGCGTTACCGGTCGACGAAAAAGAGGAAAAACGACGAATCACGCGAATCCTCACGAAATCTCGGCGAGGATCTGCGCCTTGAGGTCCCGCTTGAGAATCTTTCCCATACCGGACAAGGGCAGCGCCTCCAGGATCCGGACCTGCTTGGGCACCTTGTAGGCGGCCAGGTGCTCGCGCAGAAAGGCGATGATTTCCTCCTCGGTCGCCGTCGCTCCGGGTTTCAGGGTCACGCAGGCCATCCCCACCTCGCCCCAGCGCGGGTCCGGTACCCCGATGACGGCACACTGAAACACGGCCGGATGCCGGTAGAGCACGCCCTCGATCTCGATGGGATACACATTTTCGCCCCCTGAAATGTACATATCCTTTTTGCGGTCGGTGACGAAGAAATACCCCTCTTCGTCCTGATAGACCAGATCCCCGGTGTGGAACCAGCCGTCCGCGTCCAGGGCCCGGGCGCTCTCTTCGGGATCGGCGAAATAACCGGAGAAACAGCTGGGGCCCTTCAACACCAGCTCGCCGACGGTGCCGGGCCCCAGCAGGCGGTTGGCGTCATCCATCACCTGTGCCTCGATGAAATAGTTGGGGCGTCCGATACTGCCCGCCTTACGCCGCGCGTCCTGTGCGGACAACGCGAACAGGCCGGGGCCGAACTCGGTCATGCCGAAGCCCTGCTTGAACCGGACCCCTTTCTGCTCGCCGTACTGCTCGATCAGGGGCACCGGCAGCGGCCCCCCCCCGCTGGTGCAGAACCGCAGACTGCCCAGATCGGCCGTCGACCAGTTCGGGGCCTGGGTCAGCACCTGGTACATGGTCGGCACCCCGGCGAAGACCGTGATCCGCTCCTGTTGGATGAGGTCGAGCACCTGGACCGGATCGAACTGGCGCGTGAGCACACTGGTGTTGCCGAAGATGATCTGAGCGGAAAGATAGGCGAACAGGCCCCCGGCGTGGAACAAGGGGAACACACACAGATAGATGTCGTCATGGCGCAGATCGTGGATCACCGTATTGAGCACATTCCACGCGATCATCCGATGGCTGATCATGGCGCCCTTCGGGAGGCCGGTGGTGCCCCCGGTAAACGGCAGACAGGCGGTGTCCTCCATGTCCAGGGAGTCGCAGGTGATCGCCGCCGGTGATGCCCGTTCCAGCACCTCTTGGAGCGGATGGCTGCCGGGGATACCGCTCCCCTCGCAGTGCACATAATGGCCGATGCTATGGGACCGGTCGCTCGTGTCCTGCTGCAGGAACCGCGCGGCCTCTCGGAAGTCGTCGGAATAGAGCAGGACCTTGGGTCCGGTCTTCTCGATCAGGGCCGCCAGATCCCGGGCGTGCAGACGCCAGTTGAGGGCGGTGTGGATGGCGCCCAGCTTGCCGCAGGCGAAAAAGGCGTCCAAGTGCTCCACCCCGTCCCGGGCCAGGATAGCCACCCGATCCCCCTTGCCGACGCCGGCCACCTCCCGCAACCAGCCCGCGAGCCGGTTGGCCCGCTCGTTGAACGCCCGATAGCTGAGCCGCAGCACGGGCTCCTTACCGGCATCGATGATCGCGATCCGATCGGGAGAATAAAGCGCGCTCCGGCCCAGGTAGTCACCGATATACATAACAAATGCTCCGAATTCGGCTGCCCAAAGAACAAAGATGATACCGGCTACCGGCCATTCGCGACCAGTCGCCGGCCTGCGGCGGACCCGTTCGGCGTTATTCGGCGTGATCCGAGTCGGAGAAGACCGCGCCGCGGCCGCCCTTTCCCTTCTTGCCGGTAAAAAATTTGCGATATAGCTCGTGTCCCTCGGCTGTGCGCCGGCCATCCGCGGCAAAGCAGGATTTGAAACGATTCAGCGTATCGAGAACAACGTGCAGTCGGTCGGCGGCGCCTGAAACGAAGGGATGGCCTTCCAGGGGTGCGAAGGCGTTCGCGTCAAATGTGAGCTCGGTGCAACGGGTCCTCGCCTACGCCTCCAAACTGACGCCATGAATCCAGCGGCGCCTGTGCAGCCAGCAAAAGGGCCTCGACGGATTCGGACGTCCAGTGATTCTCGACGGCTACGGTCTTTTTGGCGCCAGCTCCCGATATCCAGTCGATGGATACGGGCGAAAACTCCCAATCCGAGGGGGTGAGGCTTACAAGCACACGTTCAATGCCGTTCAAACAGCACCAGTCGGCCTCCCCGACGGCGGTATCCGTCACGATTTAGCCGTCCCACTCGAGCCAGTCGTCCGGCGTATGGTGACGCGCATCTTCCCAAAAAGGCCCGTGCCGGGTCAGCCATTGCATCAGATTGTCATCTCAGGTGTCACCCGAGCCTGAGCAAGGTTTCTATGACAATAGAGCACCCGACCAAAGCGGTGTGCGACCCGCCGGATTTCCATCACGCGTCATGATAATCAAGGCATTCGAAAAGCGCGATTTATGAGCATCACCATGATAAAGTATTGAGCATGGGATTTTTCAAGGTCCCCTAAACAGGGGATATTAAAGTGACCGATCAATTCAAATCGAAAGTGGCACTGGTTACCGGCGGAAATTCAGGCATCGGCCGGGCTATCGCTTCGGCGTTTGCAAAAGAAGGCGCCAAAGTGGTGGTAGCCGCGCGTCGGGTTCCCGAAGGTGAAGAGACGGTGGCGATGATCGAGGAACAAGGCGGCACAGCCCATTTCGTACCAACGGATGTTTCGCAAGCAGCGGAAGTGAAGGCCATGGTCGCTGCCTGTATCACCGAATATGGCGGGTTGGACTATGCGGTAAACAATGCGGGTGTTGGGGGAACACCCGCCATCCCGGCAGCGGAATATGAGGAAGAGGTTTGGGACAAGGTTATGGATATAAACCTCAAGGGGGTATGGTTATGTATGAAATACGAAATCCCCGAGATGCTCAAGCGTGGGCAAGGTGCCATTGTGAATATGTCATCCGCATTCGGGCTGAAAGGGGGACCACTCGTAGCAGGAGTAGCCTATTACGCCAGTAAGCATGGCGTGATTGGACTGACTAAAGCGGCTGCGAACGAGTATGCGACACGAGGCCTGCGTATTAACGCAGTCTGCCCGGGCGCAATCGAGACCCCGATGATAGATCAAGAAGTTTCTCGCAGTGAAGAACTCACTGCCCGACTTATAGCGCTGCATCCGATGAGACGGTTTGGGCGACCGAAAGAGATCGCTGCCGTGACCCTATGGTTATGCTCCGAAGGTGCCTCTTTTGTCACCGGCCATGCTCACGCAGTGGATGGTGGTATGTTGATATGAATGCACTTTATTGTCCCAGCACGCTAGTCTAAAACTATGCACTTTAGTGCAAAGCTTTAGCTGCTACACAGGTATGCTACAATTAGCTAATGAGTGATCAAAGACGCGGTAGTCATACGGTTAGCATTTTGCTGGTCCATATTGTATGGGTCACTAAATATCGTTACCCGGTATTAAAAGGAAATATTCAAAAGCGATGCCGAGAACTTATCATTCAGGTATGTGATGCGGAAGATGTTCATATTCTGAAAGGAGTCGTAAGCAAGGATCATATACATATGCATGTTGAATATCCGCCGACGTTATCAATAAGCGATTTTGTAAAGCGGGTTAAAGGAAGGTCATCACGTCTCCTTCAAAGCGAATTCCCAGAGCTGAAAAAACGATATTGGGGAAAGCATTTTTGGGCGACTAGGGTATGGTGCCTGGACAACAGGGAATGTAACGGACGAAATGGTTCAAGAATACTTGGAGCATCACCGTCACCCATCCAATATGGATACAGGAAACATTATCCTGGAATGATTTAGGACTTTCAG
>Ga0209453_1000029_pt1 | contig 18371 bp, 22 predicted proteins | sample WorMetulBAHAMAS1_FD_187397 | JGI IMG/M metagenome (GOLD analysis project Ga0209453, IMG submission 187397) | Marine gutless worms symbiont microbial communities from Max Planck institute for Marine Microbiology, Germany - Olavius ullae BAHAMAS.1... | ecosystem: Host-associated > Annelida >...
GAGAGGACCACCAGGACGGCGGGCTTCTCCTCCGCGCGAATCTTATCGACCAGCTCCTGCATACGCCCCTCCTGAATCCCGAATGTCCAGTCCGGGATAAAGCGTTGCGGATTGGCGATGGGGGTATGTAGCGCAGGCGTCCTTGCCTGCATTTTTCGATGCAGGCAAGGACGCCTGCGCTACGCCTCACGGATGGGCTTTTGCGACACTCCCCTTGGGTGCAAGGGATAGTTTGTAATAACATCTCCAGTTTAAGGTTTCTTGTCGGGTTACGGCGCGTTCAAGCCGGTTTGCATCCCTCGACGCGGCGGTACGCGCCTAACCCGACCTACCTTCCTAAGTGGGGGCAACTCGAAGGAGGCAATAGATGATTGCGTTGAAAACGACCCTGGCCGGAGCGGCGGGCACGGCCCTGATCGCCGTCTGCGTGCTGGCATTGGCACCCGGCCTCGGCATCGCGGATACCCCGAAGGGCGATCCCGAGGCAGGCAAGAAGATCGCGAATAATCGTAAACTGGGCAATTGCGTCGCTTGCCACATGATGCCGGGCGCCAAAAGCCCCGGCAATATCGGTCCCCCCTTGATCGGAATGCAGGCCCGCTACCCGGACAAGGAGAAGCTGCGCGCCCAGATCCGGGATGCGACCGTTGCCAATCCCGACTCCAGTATGCCGCCGTTCGGTAAGCACGGCATCCTTACCGAGCAGCAACTCGACGACGTGCTCGAATACATCTGGTCGATCTGATCGGTCAGATTCGCCTGAATAGCCGGAGGAAATCAACCGGATGAACAAGATCATTATGCCGACCGCGGCGCTGGTTACGGTACTGGGCCTGACCTGGGGCGGCGTCGCGCCGGCTACACCCCAGGAAGACCAAGCGATCTGGCAGGGCTACTACCAGAAACGCTTCCCCGACGTTCCCAAGAAAGATTTCGTAAACGGTGTCTATGCGATCGACCCCATCAGCCGCGAAAGCTGGGAGGCCATCGAGGAGTTTCCGCCCTATGAGATGGCTGTCTCCCAGGGCGAGAAAATGTGGAACGCGCCCTTTGCCAACGGTAAGACCTATAAGAATTGCTTCCCGGACGGCCCCGCGATCGCCGGAACGTACCCGTACTGGGACAAGGAACGCAGCATGGTCGTCACCCTGCCGCTGGCCATCAATAGGTGCCGCGAGGCCAACGGTGGGGGACCCCTCAAGTACAAGAAAGGCCCCATCGCCGACATCCTCTCCTACATCGGGTACCAGTCCCGCGGGCAGATCACCAAGGTAGAGATTCCGAAGGACGACCCCAAGGCCCTGGAGGCCTATGAACAGGGCAAGCAGTTCTACTTTGCCCGCCGCGGTCAGCTCAATTTCTCCTGTGCCAATTGTCACGTGCAAAATCCCGGTAACCTGTTGCGCTCGGATATCCTGAGCCCGGCCTTCGGTCACACCACCCACTTCCCGGTCTACCGTTCCAAATGGGGCGAGATGGGTACCCTGCACCGGCGTTTCTCGGGCTGCAACAAACAGGTGCGGGCCAAACCCTTCAAGGCCCAGGGTGAGGAGTACCGCAACCTGGAATACTTCCTGACCTACATGCAGAACGGCCTACCCCTGAACGGGCCCGGTGCACGCAAATAACCGCTCGGAGGCCGCGCCTGGGACCTGGGCCTTCCCCCGAAGCGCAGAGGAGTTTGTCAAACATGAAAATCCACCGTTTTTCCGCCGGGATACTGGTTGCCGCATTGGTCGCCGGTCTCCCTACGGACAGCTGGGCCGACGACCAGGCCGATTTCGAAAAGGCACTGACCGCAGCGCGCGAGGCACGCAAGAAGGCCGCCGCGGTAGGCGGCGAGTGGCGCGACATCGGCAAATTTCTGGAGCAGGCCGAACAGGCCGCGGCGAAAGGCGATTTCGCAACGGCCAATCAGCTGGCCGAGAAGGCCAGGAAGCAAGGGGAGCTGGGCTACGAACAGGCCATGAGCCAGAAGGATGCGGACCTGCCCGCATACATGATTGCCGGCAGCGGCAAGTAACCTGTCACCTCCACGGACACGCCGAAGCCGTATAGAATCTCTCCTGCTACCAGCGCAGGTGGCGGAATTGGTAGACGCGCTAGATTTAGGTTCTAGTGGGGAAACCTGTGGGGGTTCGAGTCCCCCCCTGCGCACCAGTTATTTTATTGCATTTCAGATCCCGCAGAGGTATTTGCTCGTGGCGACGATCCAAGACCAAGTAACCGCGATGGAATTGGCTCGCAATCTGATAACGCTGATCGACTATGTGCGCACTTCGGGCAAGCGCTTAGTTATCACCCGCAGGAACATCGAAGTGGCGCGATTGGTGCCACCTTCCGAGGATGGCGCCTCGGCTTCCGAATTACGGGCGCTGCTGGAACACAACCCCTGGTCGTCGGCCGAGCGTGCGGTTCTTGTCGATAACCTGCGCACAATCCGGAAACAAGCTTGCTTATTCCCCTTCGCCATGAGAGCTGAGACGGTAGTTTTGAGTCAATGCCATTAAGCTAAGCGTTACCGATCGGCAAAGTAAGAAAAAAACGACGAATCGCGCGAATCGGCGCGAATCCATTCGTGAGGATTCGCGCCGATTCGTCGTTTTCTCTTTCGTATTCCGACCCGTTACGACAAGCGGCCAACAGCTAACTCAATGGCATTGGTGTGCCCTGTCCCTGTATCCCTTAGTCGAAGGGAGTCGGGCGTGGGGTTTGGTCGCCGGAGGGCGGCAGGATGGGCAAGGGAAAGTTGGGTTGGTCGCCGGTAAGGGTCTTGAGGAAGGCAACGATTTTCTCGTTCTCTTCGGCGGTGAATTGCTGGCCTAATTGGATGCGGCCCATGGTGGCGACGGCCTCTTGGAGGGTGTCGGCGGCACCATCGTGGAAGTAGGGATAAGTCAGCTCCACGTTCCGCAGGGTAGGCACCTTGAACGTGAAGCGATCCGCGTCCTTGCCGGTCACGGCAATTCGCCCTTCGGCCGGGCTGTCGGTCTGGTAGGGCTCGACCACACCCATCTTTTGGTAGGAACTCCCACCTACCGCAAGGCCATTGTGGCAGGCCACGCAGCCGCTGGTCTTGAAGAGCGCATAACCCGCTTTGGCCTTAGTGGAGATGGCATCTTCCGCACCCAGCAGGTATCGGTCGAAGGGGGCATTGGGTGTGACCAGGGTCTTCTCGAACTCGGCGATGGCCTGAGTGACCTGGTCGATATCGATTTTATCCGTGTCGAAGACCAGCTTGAACTCGTTCACATACCCCGGAATCGATTGGAGCACCTCTACGGCCAGCGTATGGGTGAAGGCCATTTCGCCGGGATTGGCGATGGGACCGCCGGCCTGTTCCTTCAGATCGGTGGCGCGTCCGTCCCAGAACTGGGCCAGATTCATGCTGGAGTTGAGTACCGTGGGCGCGTTGATCGGGCCTTGCTGCCAGCGGTCCCCGATAGAGGTCCGCAGATTGTCGGTTCCACCCAGGCTCAGGTTGTGGCAGGAGTTACAGGAGATAAAACCCGATTTGGAGAGACGCGGGTCGAAGTAGAGCTTTTTACCCAGTTCGACCTGAGCCAGATTGATTTCCTGGGTCGGGCGAATGGGTTGAATGGGTTCCTCGGCTTGAACGAGGCCGGAAAAGCAAAGTGTGGAGGCTACTGCGATGTTTGGTAACTTTGTCTTCATTTCGGCATATCTCGCATTTTCAAGGTCGGTAGGATGGGGAAACCGCGTGTGCCTGTCGGCCTTGTGCAGGAAAAATAGGCTGAAACCAGGTAACTGATACGGCAGTACCGAAGCACCGATGATATGGGAAACGAGAAAGCTAAGCAGGCCGTTCGGAACGCCACGGAGGGCGTTCCCTACCGCAAAATCATGTGAAACGGGGTACTAGGGGCTTGTCCGAGATGCTTTTGCGGCGCTGGTAGCCGGAGTCGGTCGTGATCCGGTTTTCGCCGTCGCTATCGCGGGCCGCTACCTTTTCCTTGTCGTGCCCACCGTTATGGCGACGGTGCATGGGGCCACCCTGGTCCTTTTCCCCTTGACCGGACTCGCCGTTACCGGATTGCGGCGGGATGTCGGATGGTTTTTCCGTGGATTGCGCCGGTTCCGGTTTGGCCTTTACTGCGTCCGGGGGGGGGCGGATGAGTTTTCGGTTCGGGGAAGGCGGCGCTGGGTTCCGGTGGCGGAAGCCGGGTCCGTCCCTGCGCTCGGCCTCGGTGCTATGGCCGCGGCGGGTGTCGACTCGGGTCGAACAGGCGGGGTTTGCCTTCCGGACTTGAGTTTATCCGGGGTCGATTGGGTATCGGTGTCCGTAACTAGGCTCGCAGCTGCTCGGGTCTCCGGTGGCTGCTCGCCTTCGGGCTTGGCGTCGGTGACGTCCGTGGCGGCGGTCGGTTCGGGTTTCTCCGTTGCCGGCGGTTGTTGCTTTCGGGTCTGTTGCCCGTTTTCGTCGGTTGCCGGGTGCGCGTTGTCGTGCGCTGCCTTGCGTGGTTTCTCACCGGTTGCGTCGGTTTGGCTGCGTTGTTCTCCCTGACGGCGGCTCTCACCCTGGCGTTCCTCGCTGCTCCTCCGGCCGCGCCCACGTCCGCGACTGCGGCGGCGCGGGCTGCGCTCCCCACTCTTGGGCCGGTCCGCTGTGGATGTGTCTGCCGTGCCATCGGCGGCCGACTTGCGCTCGTTTTTGGTTTCCGTGGCTTGGGTGGTGCTCGCCACCGTCGCCGCCTTGCTAGCTTGGTTTGAGTTTGGGTTCGGGCTCGGTTCGGACCGGGCCTCGGGCCGATCGGCCTTGACCGCGGATTCCCCGCGCCAGCGTGACTGCCCGTCGCGGCGTCGGGGCTTTCTCTGGGGCTGCTGTTGGAGTACTTCGGGCTGTTCCGGTGCGGGGGCCACTTCGATGGTACGCGCGGGGGCGACCAGGTTTGTCCAAATTCGCTTCAAAATGCCATGGGCCGGTTTTGAGTTTCGGGGTTTCTGCTCCCGATTCTGGATCGGGACGGGGGTGGCGGGAGCGAGCGGCTTGACCGCGGGCTCTTCCGAGCGACCGGCCTCGGCCCGTCGAGGGGAGCCGGGCAGTTCGGTCTCCGCAGTGGTTGTTATCTCGTAGCTCGCCTGTCCCTTCGCGAGTCTTTCCATGTCCTGGGTACGGATGCGCTCGATCCGGTAATCGGGCCTGTCCATGGATTGGCTGGGCAGCAGGATGATCTCGACGTTTTGCCGTTGCTCGATTTCGAGGATGGTGCGGCGCTTCTCGTTGAGCAGGAAGGTGGCCACATCGATCGGCATCCGGGCCAGGATACGCTCCGTGTTTTCCTTCATGGTCTCTTCTTCGACGATGCGCAGGATAGAGAGCGCCAGTGACTCCACGCCGCGAATGGTGCCCTGACCGCGGCAGCGCGGACATACGAGCTGGCTCGATTCGCCGAGGGACGGGCGCAGGCGCTGACGCGACATCTCCAACAGGCCGAAGCGGGAGATGTGGCCGAGCTGGACCCTGGCACGGTCCTGCTTGAGGGCTTCGCGCAGCCGGTTTTCCACTTCCCGTTGGTTGCGCGCGGGGGTCATGTCGATGAAGTCGATGACGAACAGGCCACCGAGGTCGCGCAGCCGAAGCTGGCGGGCGACCTCGTCCGCCGCCTCTAGATTGGTGTTGAGGGCCGTCTCTTCGATGTCCGCGCCCTTGGTAGCCCGCGCGGAGTTGATGTCGATGGAGGTCAGGGCCTCGGAGTGGTCGATGACGATGGAGCCGCCGGAAGGGAGCTGGACTTCACGCTGGAATGCGGATTCGATCTGGCTCTCGATCTGGTAGCGGGTGAACAGGGGCACCTCATCGTCGTAGAGACGCAGCTTCTTGAGGTTGTGGGACATCACCTGGCGCATGAACTGGTCCGCCTTCTCGTACATCCGGCGATCATCGACCACGATTTCGCCGATGTCGGTGCGCAGATGGTCGCGGATGGAGCGGATGATGACGTCGCTTTCCTGGTAGATCAGGAAGGGTGCTCCGCGCTCCGCTGCCGATTTCTCGATGGCGTTCCAGAGCTGGGTGAGGTAATCCAGGTCCCACTGCAGGTCTTCGGCGTTCTTGCCCACACCGGCGGTGCGCACGATCAGCCCCATGTCTTCCGGGATCTCGAGTCGGCTCATGGCGTCGCGCAGCTCCGCGCGCGCTTGCCCCTCGATGCGGCGGGATACGCCGCTGGCGCGCGGGTTGTTCGGCATCAATACCAGGTAACGGCCGGCGAGGGAGATGAAGGTGGTCAGCGCCGCGCCCTTGTTTCCGCGTTCTTCCTTGTCTACCTGGACGATGACTTGCTGGCCGGTGCGCAACGCATCCTTGATGCTGATGCGGTTGCCGGGAGTGACGGCGTCCGGGGCAAAATAGCTGCGGGCGACCTCTTTCAGCGGCAGGAAGCCGTGGCGCTCGCTGCCGTAATCGACGAAGGCGGCCTCCAGGCTGGGCTCGATACGGATGATGGTCGCTTTGTAGATATTGGCCTTTTTTTGCTCCCGGCCCGATGCCTCGATGTCGAGGTTGAAAAGCTTTTGGCCGTCGACGATCGCTACCCGCAACTCCTCCGGCTGAGTTGCGTTGATCAGCATTCTCTTCATTATTCTAAAAATCCCGAGCTACGGTATGTATTCGGGCGCCGGACCACCGTGACGCCGGGGGTGCCGTACCCTTGTCCCCTATCTCGAACCATGCGGATCCGAGCGGTCCGCGCCGGCCCCGGATCGTGCAGGGGCACATACCTTGATGTTCCATCGCGACCGCCAACCTTGTGCGGCCGTATGCGTTATGAGTCGGTATGAGTCGGTCCCCGCAACTTGCGGGGTACCGTCTGAATCCGGGGTTTGCAGCAAACGACACCGTGCCCTTGAGCTATCTCGGTGTACAGTCCGCGACTGTTCGCGTGAACCGGACAGGCTCTGAAACGCGCGGGTGATCTGCCGCCGACGTGGCGGTAAAGTAGCAGGACTTCCGAGATTGGTGCCCGAACGTGGAAACGCGGTGGAGGCGATCTTGGAGGACGCCTGACCGCCAGCAGCCGTTGTCACTGCAAACAACGTAGGCTTTCAATACTATCAGTGGGCAACGATTGCTTCAATTTAAGTTCAGCGCGCGGGAGGGCGTGTAACTCCTTTGCAGCTGTCGGTTACCAACCTCCGACCATAGCGGAACCGTTTGACCTGCAAAGGGGCATAAGGTCATATATCATCAATGTCCGTAAACAGTACCGTAGCACTGGTCCGAATCGACGACGCCCAGGCAGGGCAGCGTATCGATAATTTCCTTGTGACCCGCGTCAAAGGCGTTCCGCACAGCCACTGGTACCGGATTCTGCGGCGCGGTGAAGTGCGGGTCAATAAGGGTCGGGTGAAACCGAGCTACCGCCTGCGGAGTGGTGATCTGGTGCGGATTCCCCCTCTGCGTTGCGCACTGCCGACGGCTCCCGCCTATCCGGCGCGGGATCGACTAAAGTACCTGCTGGCGGCGGTGCTCTATGAAGACGAGCGTCTCATGGCGTTGAACAAGCCGTCGGGGATAGCGGTGCATGGGGGAAGCGGTCTCAGCTGGGGCCTGATCGAGGCGATGCGGAGTCTGCGTCCCGAACTCCCTGAGCTCGAACTCGTGCACCGTCTCGACCGTGAGACCTCGGGCTGTCTCTTGCTCAGTAAGCGCCGCGGCACCCTGCGTGAGCTGCACCGCTTGATCCGTAATCAAGCCGTAACCAAGCGTTACCTGACGCTGCTCGCCGGACACCTGGAGCACCGCCGGAAAGTCGATGCCCCCTTGCGTAAAAATCTTCTGCGTAACGGGGAGCGGGTAGTCCGCATCGATCCGCAAGCGGGCAAGCCGGTGCGCACACTTTTTCGGCCCCTGTGCCGACTCGAAGGGCTTACCCTAGCCGAGGTGGAGCCCCTTACCGGGCGGACCCATCAGATTCGCGTGCACGCCGCCCACCTGGGGATGCCGGTGGTCGGCGACGAGAAGTACGGCGACACCGGGGTGAACCGCCGCCTGCGAGGTCTGGGTCTCAACCGCTTGTTCTTACACGCCTCCACCCTGATTTTTCAGCCGAGTTATCGGGACCAGCCGCTGCACATCGAGGCGCCTCTACCACGGGAACTCGAGACCCTGATAGGATCGATAAGGGGGGGGGGAATTTGGAGAGGCATATTGAAACCTGAATCCGTGAAATAAAATCCAACATGTTAAACACTACCGGAAGAGATCCGATGGGCTTCAAGTTGATCGTATTCGGAGGCCAGGATCATGGCCAGTATCCGGGCCGCCTTCGCCGACATGGGCAAGCAACCGCCCAGCCGTGAGGCCGCGCGCGATGTCATCGGACTTAGCCTGACTGATGCCATGGCCAGGCTTTGGCCCGGGGCCGACGACACTCAGCGCAGCCGAGTCGCCGAGCGCTATCGGTTCTACAACCATGGTGCCGATGAGACCCCCTCGATCCTATTCCCTGGTGCTCGGGAGCTGGTGGACTGGTTGTTGCAACGGGATTATCTGTTGGCCGTGGCCACCGGCAAGAGCCGTCGAGGCCTTGATCCCATCCTCGGCGATACAGGCCTTTCCGACCATTTTCACGCCACTCAATTCCCTCCTCGGCCAACAGGCGTAAGACCTCTCCCGCTTGCAATAGAGGATTGCTCCTCTTCGGTATATAATCACACGGGATCTGACAATGATGGGGCAGAGGATAAAGTGAACGCGGCCTGGCAACTTGGGGAACGAGGGCCAAGCCCCACGGGGAAGGGCTGAGTCATGTCTCTGGGACCTGTGATGTTGGATCTGGCGGGCGTCGAGCTCGATGCGGAGGAGCGGGAAATCCTTCGCCACCCGGCGGTGGGCGGGGTCATCCTGTTTGCCCGTAACTTCGAGCACCCGGAACAGGTCGCCGCGCTGACTGCCGCCATCCACGACTTGCGTGATCCCCATCTGTTGGTGGCCGTGGACCAGGAAGGTGGCAGGGTACAGCGCTTTCGTGAAGTATTTACACGTTTGCCGCCCGCCGGCCGTTTCGGCGAGCTGAGTCGTGAGCACCCGGTGAACGCGCGGCGTGCCGCGCATTCCGTGGGTTGGCTGATGGCCGCCGAGCTGCGCTCCGTCGGCGTGGACTTCAGTTTTGCGCCGGTGCTGGATCTGGACCGAGGGCTGAGCCAAGTGATCGGAGACCGCGCCTTTGCCGCCGGTGCCGATCGCGTGACGGAGCTTGCCCTGGCGTGGCGCGAGGGTATGCAGGAGGCCGGCATGGCCGCAGTAGGCAAGCACTTTCCCGGACACGGCAGCGTGGCCGCGGATTCCCACGCCGAACTGCCGGTCGATGACCGACCCTTCGACGACATCGAGGCGGAGGACCTGATCCCCTTCGAGCGCCTGATCCGGCATGGTCTGGAGGCGGTCATGCCGGCGCATGTGGTCTATCCCCAGGTGGATCGAACCCCCGCGGGCTTCTCGGCGTTCTGGTTGCGCCGGATCCTGCGCGAGAGACTCGGCTTCCAGGGCGTTATCTTCAGCGATGACCTGGATATGGCCGCGGCCGCGGCCGGCGGTGGCTACGCCGAGCGTGCCTGGTCGGCCCTGGAGGCGGGTTGCGACGTCCTGCTGGTGTGCAACAATCGTCCCGCCGCGCTGGAGATCATCGAGTCCCTGCGTGGGCACGACGACCCCACCGCGCATTTGCGCTGTCTGCGTATGCACGGTCGCGGCGGCGGCCCCGAACGCGCGCGTTCGCACCTGGAACCGCGTTGGCAGCAGGCCCTGCACGCCATCGAGGAGCTCGAGGCCTTGAACGCCCCGAGCCTGGATCTTTGAATACGGCGATCGGAAGGATAGCACGATGAGACTGTCGCGGGGGCGATACGCTGCCGTCATGGGCCGTGCGGAATTGCTCGTATCCGGCGCGGAGATGGAGCGGATCCTGGATCGGCTGGCGGAATCGATCACCAAGGTCTTGGCGGAACGGGACCCTGTGGTGCTGTGCGTCATGAACGGCGCGGTCATCGCCGTCGGTCGTCTGCTGCCGCGGCTGGGGTTTCCGCTCACCCTCGACTATGTCCATGCCACCCGTTACCGAGAGACCACCAGCGGCGGAGACCTCCAATGGCTGCATCGGCCCGCGGCCTCCGTGCGCGACCGGCATGTGCTGGTGGTGGACGATATCCTCGACGCGGGCATCACCCTGGATGCCGTCGTCAGGGCCTGCCGGGAAGACGGCGCGACCGATGTACATACCGCGGTCTTGGTAGAGAAAACGCGCGAGCACACCGACAATTTCAAGGCGGATTTCGTCGGCGTACAACTCCCGGATCGCTATCTGTTCGGCTATGGCCTAGATTACAAGGGCTATTTCCGCAATGCCGACGGTATCTATGCGGTGGCCGATGAGGATGTTTGATAACCGTTGTAAAAGCTAGAGCATTCCCCATGGAACAGATTGCAAATCTACACATTGAGAAATTACCCGAAGGCGTATATCTGGCGACCAGTGAAGATATTTCGGGACTGGTGGTCCAGGGGCGCACGCGCACCATCACCGAGACGCTGGAGATTGCCCGCGATGTCGCCAGGAAGCTGCTGGAGGCGAAGGCTGAACGGCATCGACAGGCCCGGTTGACCTCAACCAAAGATTCATTTGATTACCCGCTGATTCCGGGCACCTGATGGGAAGATTGGCGGGATTCAAATACCAGAAAATCGTCAAGAAACTCAAACAGCTGGGGTTCGTACCTCACTCCAGCCGACGGTCTGTCACCGCCGCACGCCAAACCTGCCGGAGATTTTGACATGAGCCGACTAGCCATCATCGGCGGCTCCGGCTTCGCTACCATGCGGGGACTCGAGGTCCTCGACTACCAACAGCCCGATACCCCCTATGGCCCAGCTTCGGCACCGGTCATGCGGGGCCTTTTGGGTGGTACCGAGCTCTTCTTCCTGCCCCGGCACGGGACGGGGCACAGCATACCACCGCACCGGATCGATTATCGTGCCAACCTCTGGGCGCTCAAGGCCTGCGGTGTCGAGCGGGTCGTCGGATTGGCGGCGGTCGGCGGTATCGGCGGTGCCTTCGGTCCCCAGGTCCTCGCCGTCCCGGACCAGATCATCGACTATACCTATGGGCGGGCCCATAGCTTCTCCGACGGGGATCAGGGAGAAGTTCTACACATCGACTTTACCCGGCCCTATTGTGAGGATCTGCGCCAAGCCCTGCTCAGGGCGGCGAGGGACTGTGATCTGGCGGTGGAGGACGGCGGCACCTACGGCGCGACCCAGGGCCCACGGCTCGAGACGGCGGCCGAAATCATGCGTCTGGAGCGAGACGGCTGCGATCTCGTGGGTATGACCGGAATGCCCGAGGCGGCCCTGGCGAGGGAGCTCAGGCTCTGCTACGCCTGTTTCGCCTTTGTGGTCAACTGCGCGGCCGGCAAGGCGCGCGGGGAAATACGCATGGAAGCAATCGGGGCCAATATTACGGCTTGCAGCGTCCGCATCGAGCGTATCCTTACGGCCCTGGTCGGTGCGGACTAGTATGCCGTTTCACTCCATTTTCATTTGTAGGGGACGGCCTCCGTGCCGTCCCGCAGGCCGTTCGGAACGCCACGGAGGGCGTTCCCTACGCGAAGATATTAAAGACGAAATCCTCCTCTATACCTGCAACTGTGGTTGGGTCGATCTGAATCACTGTGAAGGACCCTTCCTCGCGCGAATTCGTCGGCCCAAAGAATCTCTGGAAGCAGATCCGGGGCGGCGATCTCCCACCGGGGGTCGATCCCCGCAGGCTCTATGACCGACCTGGTCCGAGCGGTTTTCCCTATGTGGATCCTGTGGAACGATTCGCCTGTTTTCATGACGGCGACCCGGGATACAAGGTCACTTACATCCAGGATATGGGTAAATGGGGTCTCACGGGTGGAAGAGAACAAGAACCCGACCTTCGAGCCCGCCTTCGCCAAGGAACCCGGCGCCGAGTGCGCTGGCAGCGAGCAGACATTCCCCAAAGAATTCAGCACCGTTCGGCCCGCCATCAAGGGCGGAAATTTCATCGATTTTCCGAGCATTTTGAGTGCCCCTCATCCGCGAGCTATATGAATAAGGACTGAACCTTACCGCTTGTCTCGTCCTGAGCCGACGGTTGGATGTCATCACCGCGTCCCGACAACTATCCGGATTTGGAGTCCAAGCCTCGTAGGGTCCGCTGTGCGACCATGGGCGACCTCGGAGGCATCGAAGTCGAAGTGCGGACAGCTCGTCTAAGTTGCAGCTCGACGAACGGAACCCGTAGGTGGGCTGGAAACGAGCAACTCAACCACTATGCACGAAAGCGCATAGGTTGCTCTTGGACTGAAAGTCCGAAATCATTCGGGAGCTGACATTTCCTGTTGTCCCAACACCCGATCCGATCATCCGAACAGGTTTTCACCCGGATCGTTTTTTTAGCCCCGGACATTCGCTGTGAAGAGACGGTATGATGACCACGTCTTCCACCACTCATGAATTGCTTGAGAGAATACCTGTGTAGCAGCTAAAGCTTTGCACTAAAGGGCATAGGTTTGGACTAGCGTGCTGGGACAATAAACCCCGTAGTGGAGATCCGCACGCATCGAGCTGATGGGTTACTTACTCAGGAAAACAAGGTATCAAGCGGGATGCGGGTTCCGTACCAGGTTTCCAGGGTCTGCCCGAGCCGTTTCGTTTCCATGCTCTGATAGCCGTTTGGTCGAGGCTGGGTATAAACCTCCACGGTACGCGCGTCGGCGAGCACCAGCCAGTAGACGGATATGCCGGCTCCTGCGTAGAGATCCGCCTTAGCCCGATCCACCTCGACGCTGCTCACCGCGATTTCCACAATCAGCTCGGCCCTTGTCGGGTGGTGGTCGCGGTAGGTCTCCATATTCCCAAGTACGATTGCGATGTCGGGCTCCGGCTCCGAGGTCGCGAAGGTCAGCGGGTCTTCTTTTCGCAATTGACAGCCCGGCGGCAGGCCAACCGCAAGGCGGTCGAGCAGACGATGGGCAAGGAGGGTGTGCCGGGGGGATTTCGTCATCTTCTCAACGATTACCCCATTCAGCAGCTCCGTCTTGACGGGCACGACCCCTAAGTCCCGCAGCTTGTGATAGCGCTCGACCGAAAAGGGTAGGACGCGACGCCTTACGGCCGGACGTTCGAGCAGTCCGATCATTTGTGTCTCTACGACTGCTCCGATGCCACCGGCCAGTGCGATTCTGCCGGGAGGACGGCTCTCCCGGTGGAGCCAGCGCGCCTTTCTCGGCGCACTGAGACAGGTAGGCTAACGTCCCTTTGCATTCAGCATGGCCGCCAGACGTTTGGCCGGAACATACCCCGGCACCAGGTCGCCACTCTCGAGCAGGATAGCCGGCGTCCCGGAGATTCCGAGCTGCTTACCCAGCTCCAGGTGATCCTTGACCGGATTCTTACAGCTTTTGGTTTCCAGGGACTTGCCCGCTTTGGCATCGGTCAGGGCCTGGCGGCGATCGTCCGCGCACCAGACCGAGACCGATTCCTTGAAGGAATCGCTGTCGATACCCGCCCGCGGAAAGAAAAGGTAACGGACCCGGATACCTTCGGTACCATAATCCGCGATCTGGCGGTGAAGCTTACGGCAATAGCCGCAATCGATGTCGGTAAACACGGTTATCGTATGCTTGTATTCGGCGGGGGCGAAGATCACCATCCGGTCCTCGCCGACCTGATCGACGGCCTGCTTACGGATCATGGCTCGACGCGGCTCGGTCAGGTCTTTCTGACTCGTCAAATCGATCAAACGCCCGTCGACCATGTATTTGCCGTCGCCGCTCACATAGATCACATCCGCACCCACGACGACCTCGAAGAGCCCCTTGATCGGTGTCTCTTGGATACTGCCGATCTCATACCCAGGTGACAGTACCTTTTTAAGTTGCGCCTTGATCTTGGCATCGGCACCGGCGAGCACGGGTAAGGCCGCCAAGGCCGAGAGCACACCGGCGAAGAAAGCGATTCGATGATTCCACATGGTTTAAGCCCCTGACTGAAAATTCGCTCGACCGGCCACGGCCAAAATAACCTGCCATTTTGATGAAGTACTGTACGGTAGCCTAAGCAGACTCCCAATTCCACCGTTAAAACCGCTATCGTTCAGGCCCGCGGATGATGACGGGCGTGGAGCTGCTTGAGCCTTTCGCGTGCCACATGGGTATAGATCTGGGTCGTGGAAAGGTCGCTGTGGCCCAACAGCATTTGGACGACCCGCAGGTCGGCCCCGTGATTGAGCAGGTGGGTCGCAAAGGCATGGCGGAGGGTGTGCGGCGACAGGGGCTTGCCGATACCCGCCGCCACGGCGTAACGCTTGATGAGCTGCCAGAAGGCTTGGCGCGTCATGCAATCGCTGCGGTGGGAGGGAAAGAGAAAGTCGCACCGGCGTTCCCCCAACAGGTCCCGGCGCGGTCCCCGGAGGTAGTCCTGCAGCCAGGACATCGCCTCCTCGCCCAGGGGCACCAGGCGTTCCTTGTTCCCCTTCCCCATTACCCGCAGGACGCCTTGGACCAAGCTCACCTGCTGGGGCGTCAATCCCACCAGCTCCGACACCCGCAGCCCGGTGGCATACAGGAGTTCCAACATGGTGCGGTCACGATGTCCCCGGGGATCGTCCGTATCCGGCGCCTTCAAAAGGGCCTCCACTTCGGCCTCGGTGAGGGTCTTGGGCAGTGGTCGGCCCAGCTTCGGGGCCTCCACCCGGGCACTGGGATCCCCTCGAATCGTGCCCTGACGTAATAGGTACTGGTAGAACTGGCGCAGACAGGAAAGCAGCCGGGCGGAGGAGCGGGGCTTACGACCCCGGCGGGAGAGCAGGGTCAGATAGTCCAGCAAATCGCTGCGCTGCGCCTGTGCCAGACTCCTTCCCCGGTCCTTGGAGAGCCAGCCGGCGAAGGCCCGCAGATCGGACTGGTAGGCGGCGAGGGTATTCGCGCTCAAGCCCCGCTCCATCCACAAGGCGTCGGCAAAACGCTCGATGAGATCCTGCTCGGCGTCTTCGGTCATGAGGGGGGGCGATGCAAGGGAACCGGCCGCTTCGAGACCGGTGGCGTTGCCGGAGGCAATACCCCCTCATGCCGCAGAAGCCACCGCTTGACCGCGAGCTTACGACCGCTGGAATCACCGGCAAAGCCACCCAAACCCTTGCCGGCAACGACCCGATGACAGGGCACGACAATAGGACAAGGGTTGGCGCGACAGCCCCCCCCGATGGCGCGCGCGCCGGTCCCGATCTGCCGTGCCAGCTCACCGTAAGTGACCGTACAGCCGGGGGGGATCTCCCGCAACGCCTCCCAAACCCGGATCTGAAAGGCCGTCCCCTGCAGGTCCAAGGGCAACCCGAAGGCGTGGCTTCCGTCCTCGAAATAGGCCATCAGCTGCTCCCGGACTAGGGTCGGCGGTGCACCGCTCGATCCGGTTGTCCGGTCCGGCTCCAGATCCAATCCGCGGAGGACGCCATCTTCCACCAGGATTCCGATGGACCCCAGCGGCGTCTCGACGAGCGCATTTACTATGCCCATGTTTCAACCCACTTTCGGTCACCGGTCGCCGGCCAGCGGATTCTCGCAACGACACGACAAAGGCGGTATCGGCGGGTCTTCATTGCGTCGGTACATCCGCGGAATCGGCATAGAGCTCCATCCCCAATTGCTTGCCCGCCTCCCGGGCCCGCGGGTCGATCATGGGTGAGATCGCGATGCGCCGCTGCGCCTTACGCCCGTGGCGGCGCTCGTAGAAGCGTACCTTACGCTCGAAGATGTAGATGTCGGCCTTGCTGAAGGATGACTTGATCTCGATAAGGATCAGGGTGCCGTTATAGATGACGACATCCAACTCCACCTGGTCGGGGTACCCAAATACTATCCCCTCCTCGTCGAATTCGTTGACGTTGACGACCGCTACCCCGAAGCTCTTTTCCAGGATCCCCGCCAAGGCTTCGCGAAAGGAGCGTTCGGTATCGAGTCCCCAACGTGCGCCGATGGCCCCAAAGGTACGCTCGAGTCTGGCAACGGTTTCACTCAGCCGTTTGTTATCCTGGATGTGCGCTTCCCACTCTCGCCTATCCTCCGCGCGTTGTTCTTCCCGTTCTTGTTTGTCCTGCGCCCATTGCTCTTCCCATTTGCGGATGTTCGCTTTCCACTCTTGCCTGTCCGCCGCGCGCTGTTCTTCCCGTTCTCGTTTATCGGCTGCGCGCTGCTCCTCCCATTTGCGGATGTTCGCTTTCCATTCTTGCCTGTCCGCCGCGCGTTGTTCTTCCCGTTCTCGTTTATCGGCTGCGCGCTGCTCTTCCCACTTGCGGAGGTGCGCTTCCCACTCTCGCCTATCCGCCGCGCGTTGTTCTTCCCACTTGCGGTCGTTCCGTTCCCGATCACGGCGCAGCTCGTCCAGTATCTGCTCGATTCGGCCTTCGGTTCGATCGCGGTCGGCGAACCGTTCCCGGCCAACCTCGATGACCAGGTCGCGGATTTTCCCGTCGTCCCGTACCAGGTCGGGAAGCTCCTGACGAATCAGCTCACGGACAGTGGTTTCATTGCGGGTAGGGTGAGTCATGACGTCAATTCAATCCTGTGGGGTCTCTCATCCCAGTCTTATGCTTTCCTCTCGAACTGTCAATGTCGCCCGGTCATAGTCGCCGACTACCGGCTTCTAGCGGCATATTCCCCTACACCTGCGGGGGACGAACTATTTTGGGCCGATACCGACACGACCCACGTTTCCTGTTGTCCAAACACCCGATCCGATCATCCGAACAGGTTTTCACCCGGATCGTTTTTTTAGCCCCGGACATTCGCTGTGAAGAGACGGTATGATGACCACGTCTTCCACCACTCATGAATTGCTTGAGAGAATACCCGTGTAGCAGCTAAAGCCTTGCACTAAGGGGCATAGGTTTGGACTAGCGTGCTGGGACAATAAACTTGCGCGCACCCTCGTTCTACTGTCCCCCGCCATGACTTTGCTGGGTTGCGGAGAGCAATCGGTCAGCTACAGGGCCGATGTAAGACCCTTCCTCGACACTTAGCTGTATGCAGGGAGCAAGGTCAGCGGTCTGCGTATGGACGACTATGAAAGCCTCATGAAGGGGACCATCCACGGTCCCGTCATCAAGCCGGGAGACAGCTTCACCAGCGCGCTGGTCATGCTCGTAGAAGGACGGGCGGACCCGTCGTTGCGCATGCCCCATGACGGCGACAAAATGCCTAGCCAAGCCGAGATCGATCGGGTAAAGGCCTGGATCGATCAGGGCGCAAAAAACAACTGATACCGCGCCTCGCTTAGAGACCCTTGCTAGGTAAATTCGCGGGCGCCGGCATGGAGCGCCTTCCGCGCGGGTTCTTTATCCCCATCGGGCGCGCGCGCCGAGAGGCCGTCATACGGACACAAATTGGTAGTGGTACGCCAAAACCCTGGTGAGAAAATCTCCGCGCAGTACCGGGTCTTTCAACCAAGTCTCCTCCACTACCGGCAGCAGCGGTTTGGTCTCCATCAGGACGCGAGCGAAGAGACCGATGCCCGTGCGGTCGACGATCATACCTGAGGGATCATAGACCTTTACCCCCTCCATGCCGCAGCTTGGCGAGTTCCGCTTCAGTATGTAACCGCTGATGTCTCCGAGGCAGGGAACGCACCGCCGGGCGAAGGAAAGGAGCCGCTCCGTTACGTCCAGCGTGGCGTCGTCCACGCCGAGGGCACGCGGTCGCTCCGGATCCCCGACCAGTCGAATCGGCGGACGTGGGACACCCATTCCGATGCCCACCTCGGGACACACAGGCACCAAATCCAGAAAATCGGCGAGCGACCCGGTAAGGAAGTCGTCGCGCTTGTGCCCGCCGTCGAAACGTACCCCTCGACCCAAGAGGCAGGCGCTCACACCGACCCTGACCCGCGGTAAGAACCTGTTTACGATCTTTAAGTCAAAGTGATTTTGACCCCGAGGAAAAGCGATGAGAGATTCCTACCCCAGTGATATAAGCCGAGAGCAGTTTGAGCCCTTACAAGCTCTATTCGAGCAGTCCAAGCAGCAGACCAAGCCGCGAGTGGTTGATTTATATGATGTTTTGTGCGCCATTTTGTATGTACTGAAAAGTGGCTGCCAATGGCGGATGCTCCCCCATGATTTTCCAAACTGGCCGGAGGTGTATAAATACTTTCGTCACTGGAGTCAAAAACCCTCTGATGATGAGTTCAGCCTGCTTGAGCAGGCGTAAAAAAATGTGGTTGGCGAGGTCCGTATCAACCGTGGTCGGAACGAGAAGACAACCTTCGTGATCGTTGATGCCCAAAGCGTGAAGAATACAGATACCGCGGAACAGAAGGGTTATGACGCGGGCAA
>Ga0209453_1000030_pt1 | contig 18326 bp, 17 predicted proteins | sample WorMetulBAHAMAS1_FD_187397 | JGI IMG/M metagenome (GOLD analysis project Ga0209453, IMG submission 187397) | Marine gutless worms symbiont microbial communities from Max Planck institute for Marine Microbiology, Germany - Olavius ullae BAHAMAS.1... | ecosystem: Host-associated > Annelida >...
AGATCGTCGAAGTAGCGCCGGCAGGCGCTGCTTTTGGGTGGAACCGAAGCCGTGCTTGAGGCGGTGCTCGTCACCGCAAAACGGGCACCGTACCCCCTCGGGACAACGCAGTTCGCGTACTTTCCGGTAGCAATTCGCATCGTCGATCAGGTCTTGAATGTTGACGACACCACGGCCCATAACAGGTTCTATCACGAGATCGCTCTCCTCCGATGAGGGTTTCCAAACGACCCTACGGAGGTGCGGGGCCGCTGTCTACCCACACCGAGGTAATAAGCCCCAAGCGGGCACCAGTCTGGAATCCATAAAGAGCCTCCTGAATTTGTACGCAGTCGTATCAATCACCACGCACCTGCGCCATGACCTCGTCGGCGAAGTTCTCCTGCTTCTTCTCGATTCCCTCGCCGACTTCGACGCGGGCGAACCGCACGACCTTGGCTCCCGCCTGGGTGAGCAGCTTGTCCACGGTCAGGTCGGGGTCCTTGACGAAGGCCTGGCCGAGCAGGGTCACCTCTTCCAGGTATTTGCGGATCTTCCCCTCGACGATCTTATCCAGAATCTTCTCGGGCTTGCCACTCTCCAGGGCTTGGGCACGGAAGATCTCCTTATCCTTCTCCAAGGTAGCGGCAGGCACCTCGTCGGCACTCACACACAGCGGGTTGGTCGCGGCGATGTGCATGGCGATATCCTTACCGAGCGTCGGATTGCCGCCTTCGAGCTCTACCAGGACCCCGATACGCACACCATGGCGGTAACTGTAGAGCTGGCCCTTGCCGGCGTCGAAGCGAACCAGCCGCCGCAGCCGGATGTTTTCCCCGATCTTGGCTACTAGGGCCTCGCGGGCCTGGGCGATGCTGGTATTCCCGCCTTCCTCCAGGGACTTGGCCTCCAGGGCCTCGACATCTGCTGCATCGCCGGCCAGGGCGCGCACCGCGACCTTCTCGGCGAAATCGGTAAAGCCCCCATCCTTGGCCACGAAGTCGGTCTCGCAGTTGACCTCGACCATGACCCCCGCCTTGGTATCCTCTGTGACGGCGATGACCACCACACCGTCGGCGGCGATCCTTACCGCTTTCTTGGCGGCCTTGGCTTGCCCGGACTTGCGCATCGCCTCGACGGCGGCCTCGATATCGCCGTCGGATTCGACCAACGCCTGCTTACACTCCATCATGCCTGCACCGGTACGTTCTCTCAGTTCCTTAACTAACGCGGCTGTAATCGCCATGCTTGCTGACCCTCTCATAGATGCGCGGTAGAACCACGAATGGACACGAAATTGGTGTTCATTCGTGTCCATTCGTGGTTCAGTTCATTCAAATCTTCACCGACCCGATCTTCACGTCGCTTCCGCCGGGGTAGTCTCCGACGCGGCCGGCTTATCATCCAGCTCGATGAATTCGCCCTCGCGTCCGGCCGCTACTGCGGCAGCGGTAGAGCGTCCATCCAACACCGCGGCAGCCGCGCCCTCGATGTAGAAACGCACGGCACGGATGGCATCGTCGTTACCGGGAATGACATAGTCCACGAAGCTCGGATCATTGTTCGTATCCACTACCCCGACCACCGGAATCCCGAGCTTGTTGGCCTCGCTGACGGCGATCTTCTCGTAGCCCACATCCACGACGAACAAGGCATCGGGCAGTTTTTCCATCTGCTTAATTCCACCCAGACCCTGCTCCAGCTTCGCCTGCTTGCGACTCAAGTCCAGGGCCTCCCGTTTACTGAAACGCTCGATGCCGCCGCTTTCGAACATCGCATCCAGCTCCTTGAGGCGCCTGATGCGCTCGCGGATCGTCTTGAAGTTCGTCAGCATACCGCCGAGCCAGCGGTGGTTGACGAAGGGCGTGCCGCAACGTATCGCTTGCTCCCGGATGGCATCCCGCGCCGCGCGCTTGGTGCCGACGAACAGGACCTTACCGCCGTTGGCCGCCAGAGACCCGAGATGATTCATCGCATCCTGGTACAGCGGCAGGGTCTTCTCGAGGTTGATGATGTGGATCTTATTGCGCTGGCCGAAGATATAGGCCCCCATCTTCGGGTTCCAGTAGCGAGTCTGGTGCCCGAAGTGCACCCCCGCCTCCAGCATGTCGCGCATGGAAACTTCGCTCATTTATACAAGCCCTCGTTGAGATTTGGGTTTGGCCTCCACGCACCCCAGCAAGCAACCCGTTTCCGGGCACCCGGCCCACTGTGTCGATGCGTGTGTGGTTTCAGCAATAACGGCACCGGGGACGAATCGGTCCCGACCGGTGCGCTGCTCCGGCCCGAAGAACGGGCTAAAAAATAGAGCGAAAAACGACCGTTTTTCGCTCCCATGGATCGCCACCCGTGTACCCGCTGCGGCGATAGGCAAACTAGTTTGCCGAACCCCAATCGGTTTTATAACATGTCGGCCAGATTCGAGCAATTCTGCCGGTTTCCGTCATGCCCCCGCGAACCACCGTGGATGCAACCTCCCCCACTAAGCGCGTACTCATCAAGACCGCCGAGGAAATCACCCGGATGCGCGTTGCCGGCCGTCTGGCGGCCCAGGTCCTGGAGATGATCGGCGAATACGTCCGTCCGGGTATTACTACCGACAAACTCGACCGCATCTGTCACGACTTCATCGTCGATGAGCAAGGGGCCATTCCGGCCCCGCTGAACTACAGAGGGTTTCCCAAATCTATCTGCACCTCGGTCAACCACCAGGTATGCCACGGTATTCCGAGCAACAAGCGGCTGAAGAAGGGAGACATCCTCAATATCGACATCACCGTTATCAAGGACGGATACCACGGCGACACCAGCAAGATGTTCTTCATCGGCGAACCCTCCATCCTCGCGCGACGCCTGACCAAGACCACCCAAGCGGCCCTGCGTACCGGCATCGCCCAGATCAAGCCCGGTGCCAGCCTGGGCGATATCGGCCACGCCATACAGAAGTTTGCCGAGGGGAAACGCTACTCGGTGGTGCAGGAATATTGTGGTCACGGCATCGGTCGCGACTTCCATGAGGAACCGCAGGTGCTGCACTACGGCAAGCCCGGAGAGGGGATGATCCTGGTGCCCGGCATGTGTTTTACCATAGAGCCCATGATCAACGCCGGTAAGCGCCACATCAAGCTGCTGCCCGATGGCTGGACCGTAGTGACCAAGGACCGCAGCCTATCCGCCCAGTGGGAACACACGGTGCTGGTAACCCAGGACGGTCACGAAATCCTGACCCTACGCAGCGAAGAACGTGAGCAACCGCCCGCGCCATGAACGACTCCCGCCGGCAAGTCGGTCACTGGCCTGAGGCCCAGGCCGAACTGCGGCACCTCCTGCATACCCGGGACGATCCCGTCGCCACCTTTCGCCATATCCTGAAGCAGGGCACCGAGCACCTGTTCGAATGCTACGACCGAGGCGCGGCGGTCGACACACTGATCCTGGCGCGCAGTCGTCTGGTGGACATGCTGCTGCTGGAAGCCTGGCAACGCCACCTGCCGCCGGGAGCGGGAGCGGCCCTGGCGGCAGTCGGGGGCTACGGACGCCAGGAGCTCCATCCGAGTTCCGACGTAGACATCATGATCCTCCTGCTGGAAGACGCCGAAAAAGCGCGTCTCAGCCACGCCGGTGCGCGGCTGATCACCTTCCTCTTCGACATCGGGCTGAAGCTGGGGTACAGCATTCGGACGGTCGAAGATTGCGTACAGGTAGCCGACGACGACGCTACCGTGATAACCAACCTCATCGAGGCCCGCCTGCTCACCGGCTCGCCGGAGTTGTTCGAGCGCATGCAAGCCGCCACGGCCCCCGACCGAATCTGGCCGAGCGCGGACTTCTTTGCCGCCAAGATCGATGAGCAGCAGGCCCGCTGGCACAAGTTCGGCGGCACAGCCTACAATCTGGAGCCCAACATCAAGGAGAATCCGGGGGGGTTGCGGGATATCCAGATGATCGGGTGGGTAGCCAAACGCCACTTCGATGCCGAAAATCTGCACGACCTGGTTACCCACGGCTTCCTCACCGAGCGTGAGCACCATACCCTGGTAACCGGTCAATCCCTATTATGGCGCATTCGCTTCGCGCTCCATCGCCTCACCGGGCGCAGTGAAGACAGACTGCTGTTCGACTATCAACACACCCTGGCCGCGGAGTTCGGCTTCACGGACGAGGACCAGAACCTGGCAGTCGAGCAGCTCATGCAGCGCTACTACCGGACGGTCATGGAGCTCAACCGCCTCAACGAGATGCTGCTCCAATTGTTTCGGGAAGCCATCCTGCTCCACGACCGACTGGAGCCGCCGGTCGCGATCAACCCGCGTTTCCAGTCGCGCAACGGTTTTCTCGAGGTGACCGAAAACGACGTCTTCCGGCGCGACCCCGTGGCCCTCATCGAAGTCTTCAACATCCTGCAGACCCATCCGGGGATCACAGGCATCCGGGCCAGCACCATCCGACTCATTCGCGAACACTGCCACCTCGTCGACGCCAAGGTACGGGAAGACCCGCGCGCACGCTGCCTGTTCATCGCCATCATGCGCTACCCGGGGATTACCTACGCGATGCAACGGATGAACGAATACGGCGTGCTCGCGGCCTATCTCCCGGCCTTTGCCGATGTCGTCGGGCGCATGCAGTACGACCTCTTTCACGCCTATACGGTAGACGAGCACAGCCTCCGGGTAATGCGCAACCTCAGATCCTTCATGATCGCGGAGGATATTCCGGGTGTTTCGAAACATCCCCTGTGCACCGCCATCGCATGCACCATCCCCAAGTTCGAGCTCCTGTGCCTCTCCGGCCTGTTCCATGACATCGCCAAGGGCCGCGGCGGTGACCATTCCCTCATCGGGGCCCGTGACGCCTGGGGCTTCTGCCGCGCCCACGGGCTGTCCGATTACGACAGCCAGCTCGTTGCCTGGTTGGTAGAGAAACACCTGCTGATGTCGATGACGGCCCAGCACCAAGACATCAGCGACCCGGAGGTCATCCAGACCTTCGCCACCGAAGTCGGAGACTCCAGCCGCCTGGATTACCTCTACCTGTTGACCGTGGCCGACATCCAGGGAACCAATCCGGAATGGTGGAACTCATGGAAAGACACCCTGTTGCAGGAGCTCTACCAGAGTACCCGGAGCACCCTGGATCGCGGGTTGGACAACCCCCAGGCCCAGGACGACCTGATCCAACAAAAGCAGACCGAGACCCTGCGCCTGCTGGCCGAGCACGGCATAACCCGTGAAGTCTACACCGAATTATGGATCAAGTTCAGTCTCGACTACTTCCTGCACAACTCCCCGGACGAGCTGGCCTGGCAGACCAGAACCATACTGCAAACCCCCGAGCGGGCCCTGCCCCTGGTCGCCATCCGGCCGCTGACCCACCGGGGCGGCACCGAGATCCTCACCTACACCCAAGGTTGGAAACACCTGTTCGCGCGTACCACCGCCCTGCTGGACCGCTGGGGATTGAGCATCATGGACGCACGCATCATGACCACGGACGACAAAATGGCGCTGAACACCTACTATGTGCTGGAAACGGAAGGCTCCTCCCCCCTCCTCGACGACGCCCAAGTGCGGCAGATCCAGACGGCCCTGGAGCAGGAATTATCGCAACCGGAGGCACCGAATCTCCAAGTCGCGCGCCCCATGCCCCGCCAACTCCGTCATTTTCCGACCAAAACCCGGCTGCGCTTCTCCGACGACGAACGCAACCACAGAACCATCATGCGCCTCATCACCCTCGACCGACCGGGCCTCCTCGCCGCGGTCGGGGCCGTCTTCGACACCTGCGGCATCCTGCTGCAAAACGCCAAGATCGCCACCATCGGTGCCCAGGCAGACGACATCTTTTTCATCACCACCGCCGACGGTGTCCCCATCACCGAACCGAACACCCTGAATTGCCTGCGCAGGGAAATCCGCAGCCGCTTGGAACATGCCGCCGACAGCTGAAATCCACAAATCCTGCGCGGCCCCGACGCACCTGGGCAACCGCAGCCGCGCGAGGGGCCGTTTACCCGCCCCACGTGCCCCCGTAACCAAGTCGCGTTTTGAAAGGAATTTGATCTGTGGCAGGGCGGTCGGTTAGTAATTTGGCATATACTGGATCCTTTAAGTCTGGCTTACCCGCACCTTGCCGCACACTAAGCTATACGGTGAAAGGGATCGAATGTCCCGACGCTCGACAAGACCGATTGCCGTCCTGTGCATCGGACTGCTCACCACCTTCCCCATTGCGGCGCAGACGCCGCCCCCCTTTCCGACCGACTGCATGCCCACCGCGGAACCCGAGCCGGTCCGCCGGTGGCTCGACGAGGTACGCGCGCAACGGCAAAAAATCCGTCAGGAACGGCGCCGCGCCGTCCACGAGGCCCGGCGTCGGATCGACCCCTGGGGCGCGGCCCGGCAAGAGAGACGAGAACAGGAAACCCAACGCCGTCACGACGCCTTTTTGGAACATATAGAACGCGACCGCGAGGCCTTCCGCAACCAAGGCCCCTGGCAACTCCGACAGGTTCCCCGGCAGGGAGAGGCCCCCGGGATTTCCGCACCACAGCCTCCGACCGACGCCGCCGCTGGGGCATCCGCGCAGACGCCGCCCCGGATGCCGACCTATCCCCCGCCGGGTTGGGACAACCGCTGGTACTACCGAGGCTTCTAGGGTCTTGGCCGTAGGGTGGGCTGTGCCCACCGACCAAGCTCCCAGTCACCACCTGAGCACGAGGATTACAAGAGGCTTCCGGACTGGTTCGAGCGCCGGTTGTCCGAGCTGGCGGCGGCTCGGAAGGAAGACCAGGGTTGATCCTGGTTCAGGGCCGTCTTGCAAAATTCGATGCCTGCCCGATGTCAGGCAGACGGCTGAGTGAGGTACGGATGCCTTTGTGAATATGAACCACAATTTGCTCATTCGTGCGGATTCGTGTCTATTCGTGGTTCCCTTTTGCAGGTTGAAAAATCCCCCGAAACAGGAGATCGCACATGTCAGTAAAACCGATCCCGGACGGTTACCGGAGTATCACCCCTTACCTGAGCATCAAGGGCGCGGCCGAGGCCATCGATTTTTATCAGCGGGCATTCGGCGCGACCGAGCTGTTCCGTATGCCTACCCCGAGCGGTGGGATCGGCCATGCGGAAATCAAAATCGGGGATTCGACCATTATGCTGGCCGATCCCTGCGAGGAAGCAGGCGCATTCCAAAGCCCCCGGGCACTGGGCGGCTCGCCGGTAGGTCTCCATTTGTATGTGGAAGACGTAGACAAGGCTTTCGCGCAAGCCATCAAGGCCGGGGCAAAGATCATCCAACCGCTGGAAGACCGATTCTACGGCGACCGCAACGGCACCCTCGAGGACCCATTCGGACACCTCTGGTTCCTCTCCACCCATAAGGAAGACCTCACGCCGGAAGAAATCGACAACCGGGCCAAAGCATTCTTTGCCGAGCACAAGGCCTGATACGGGTCTCTATGTGTGGGGTCCAATGCCATTAAGCTAAGCGTTACCGGTCGGCAAAGTAAGCGAAAAAACGACGAATCACACAAATCCTCACGAATGGATTCGCGCCGATTCGCGCCAATTCGGAGTTTTCTCTTTTCTATTCCGACCCACCTTACTCATATGAATGATCCCCTCTATCTCTTCGGCCTGGTGCCGATGGCTATCGCGACCGTCCCGGCAGGTACCGGCGTCGCTGGCACTCACCCATTGGAGCGACTGGATCTGGGGGAACTCACCGCGATTGTCAGCACTGTCCCGCAGCGGGAATTCGTCGGTCCCGAGGCCGAGGAGCGCTTGCGGGATCTCGCCTGGGTGGGACCGCGCGCCTTGCGTCACCAGGCGGTTATCCGTGACCTGATGGACCAGGGGCCGGTGGTCCCGGTACGCTTCGCCACCCTGTTCAGCGATGCCGGGAATCTGCGCGCGCACATCGTCTGTCACCAGGCCACCCTCCTGGCGTTTCTCGAACGGACCCGAGATCATCAGGCCGAATGGTCGGTGAAGGCGTTGTATGACCGCAAATCGGCTCTGGCGCGCATCACCGAGCGAACCCTGGCGGAAAGGGAAACCGAGCTGACGGCATTGGCCCTCGGACGGCGTTATTTCAAGGAACAGAAGCTGCGCAAGGCGGTCGAGTCGGAGCTGGGCACGACCCTGGCCGAGGCGTGTCGGTGGCTGCACGAGCGGTTGCGCATGGAACAGCTTGATCCTGCGTCGCTGACCGGTGCCTTCGAGGCCGAGGTCCGCTCCCGGCTCGGAAGTCCGCCCGTAGCTGACGAGTTTGTTCTTGACGGCAACCTTCGGGAATTCCGTATCGAACTCTTCAACCACTTCACACCCGAAGAGGTCGCTGCAGCAAGTATCCCCATCCGGGAACTCACTTGGACGAGGGGCGATCGGCAGGCGATGACTCTCTGGCTTGAACGTTCCGACGACACGTGGAAGGTGGCGCACGGGCTCATTTGGTATCAGGATGCCGATTTCTGAGCCGAGTCCCGGTAGCAAGTAAGTGAAGGAAAAAGGTGATGCACCCCGAATTTCCTCTTTCCCCTGATATCCTCTATCTGAATCACGCCGCCGTCGCCCCCTGGCCCAGGCGCACGGTCGCCGCGGTGGCCCGTTTCGCGCAGGAGAACGGGACGCGGGGCGCCGCCGACTACGCGCGCTGGATCAGGACCGAGATGCGGCTGCGCGGACGCCTGGCGGAGCTGATTGGGGCCTCGGCGCCGACGGACGTGGCCTTGGTGAAGAATACCTCCGAAGGTCTGTCGGTCATCGCCTACGGGATCGACTGGAAGGCGGGCGACAATGTGGTCGGTATCGCCCAGGAATTTCCATCCAATCGCATCGTTTGGGAGTCACTGAGTAGCCAGGGCGTCGCCTACCGTCGGCTCGACCTCTATACCGCGTCACAGCCGGAGGCGGATCTCATGGCCCTGTGCGATGAGCGTACCCGTCTGCTCGCCCTGAGTTCGGTCCAGTACGCGAGGGGACTGCGGTTGGATCTGGAGCGGTTGGGGGACTTCTGCCGCAGTCGGGATATCCTGTTCTGTGTGGATGCGATTCAGGGCCTGGGGGTCGTACCCTTCGATCTGAAGCGCACCAAGGCGGATTTCGTGGTGGCGGACGGGCATAAGTGGATGCTGGGCCCCGAGGGCGTCGCTCTGCTGTATGTGAATCCGCGCCTGCGCCCGGAATTGCGCCTGTACCAGTACGGTTGGCACATGGTGGAGCATCGCGGCGACTATGAGCGCCTGGAATGGGAGCCCGCCGCGGATGCCAGGCGATTCGAGTGCGGCAGCCCGAATATGCTCGGGATCCATGCCTTGGATGCCAGCCTATCGTTGCTGTCGGAGACCGGGATCGATCGCATCCAAACCGCCGTGGCCGAGCGCACGCAACGCCTTATCGCGCTGATCGACGGCCAGGGCTTCGAGCTCTTGAGTCCCAGGGACCCCGAGCGGCGCGCCGGGATCGTCACCTTCCGGGTCCCCGGCGCCGACCACCAGGCCCTCTACCAAGCCTTGACGGACAGGGGCGTCGTTTGCGCCCGGCGCGGCGGAGGGATCAGATTCTCCCCCCATTTCCACACCCCGCACGGCGTCCTGGAACGTGCCGTTCGGATAACCGCCGAGGCTGCGGCAAGCCAGATCGATTGGGTGATAACCCAATGCCATTAAGTCAAGCGTTGCCGGTCGGCAAAGTAAGAAAAAAAACGACAAATCACGCGAATCCTCACGAATGGATTCGCGCGATTTGCGTTTATCGGCGTTCATTTGCGGCAAAAAAATGATCGTCGCCCTGGCCGTGCCCGACCTGCGCGGGCTCGGGTTCCAGCCTATTCAGGAACGCCGGCGCAGGGCCAGCAGCAGACCGGCGGTGGTATAGAGCCCGATCGCCAGTAGCTTTGCGAGGGTAGGGTCGAGGAGCTGGCCGGGTCCGAACAGCAGGAGTCCGGTCGCGCTCAGGATCAAGGCGGCGGCGCCTATCGCCGCCGGCAGGGTCGTCCGTTGGCTGCGGAGTTCCATGCTCAGCCTTGCAATCTCCTCCGAGCGCCAGTGGAAGACGAGTCGATGCCGGTCCAGGGCCGTGAGTACCCGGTAGGCGAGCAGCGGCAGCTCCGGCAGCTGTTCGGAGGCCGGGCCCAGGTTCTTCCGCGCCCGCGCCAGGAATGCCTTGGGCCCGACCTGGTCCTTCATCCAGCGTTTCATGAAGGGCTTGGCGGTAGTCCAGAGATCGAGCTCCGGGTAGAGCTGGCGGCCCAGACCTTCGATGTTGAGCAGGGTCTTCTGCAGCAGCACCAGCTGGGGCTGGACCTCCATGTTGAAGCGGCGTGCGGTCTGGAACAGGCGCAGCAGGAAGTTGCCGAAGGAGATTTCGGCCAGGGGTTTTCCGAAGATCGGCTCGCTCACGGTGCGGATGGCCGCCTCGAAGTCGACGATCCGGGTCCCGGGCGGCACCCAGCCGGATTCCACGTGCAGCTCGGCCACCCGGCGGTAGTCCCGGTCGAAAAAGGCCAGGAGGTTCTCGGCCAGGTAGCGTTGGTCTTCCACCGTCAGGCTGCCGACGATCCCGAAATCCACGGCGATGTAGCGTCCGTCGGGGTCTACGAAGATATTGCCCGGGTGCATATCGGCATGGAAGAAGTTGTCTCGGAACAGCTGGGTGAAGAAGATCTCGACCCCCCGCTCGCCGAGCCTGCGCATGTCGATGCCCTGGGCCTTGAGGGTCTCGACCTCGCCGACCGGGGTGCCGTAGACGCGCTCCATGACCATGACGTTGGGCCTGGTCAGGTCCCAGTAGACCTCCGGGATGTAGATCACTTCGCTGCCGAGGAAGTTGCGCCGCAGCACGGAGGCGTTGGCGGCCTCGCGTTGCAGGTCCAGCTCGTCGAAGATGGTCTTCTCGTACTCGGCGACCAAGGCCACCGGGCGCAGCCGGCGGCCATCCCTCCAGTAATGTTGGACCAGCTCCGCGATCACATAGAGGAGACCGATGTCGCGCCGGATGGTCTTTTCGATACGGGGTCGTAATACCTTGACCACCACCTCGCGACCGTCCTTGAGACGCGCGGCGTGGACCTGGGCGATGGAGGCCGAGGCCAGGGGGGTCTCGTCGAAACCGTCGAGTTCCGCCTCCAGGGGCTTGCCCCAAACCTGCTCGATCAGGGCGCGGGCCTGGGTCCCGGAAAAGGGGGGGACCCGATCCTGCAACTTGGTGAGCTCCACGGCCAGGTCGTCGGGTAGCAGGTCGCGGCGGGTGGAGAGGATCTGGCCGAACTTGACGAAGATGGGCCCCAGATCCTCCAGGACCCGCCGGATGCGTACCGGGTAGGGGGGCAGCTTGCCGCGGAACCAGAACCAGGGCGACAGGTAGAGCAGGAAACGGAGCGGCCGTAACAGATGGGTGGAGAAGATGACCTCATCCAGCCCATGGCGCAGCAGCACCAGATTGATGTGGAGCCAGCGGACCGCCTGGGAGGGACGGATCATTCTAGTACCCCTGCGCGCAAATCATGGAAACAACATGCGTGGAATTCTTTTTTGCCGCAGGGGATAAACCGATTTTTTCCTATACTCAATTCGACTCAAAATCGAGCACGGGGGGGGTAGTGGATGCGGTTCGCGCCCCCTCGTGGTGCCATCCTGTAAGACCTGCCACGCTTATCGCATCCTACGCGCTACGCGCCGGCGGGACCGTCCCGCAGCCTTGTCAGCCGCTCGATCCGGGCGGCGAGTCGTTCCACGCCGTCCCGCACCAGGTCGACCTCGTCCAGAAATGCCTGGACTTCGTAGCGGCCGGGGAGCAGGCGCGCCTCTTCCTGCAGGTATTCCTTGACGTCCTCGGTCAAGGTGTCGGCGGTGCGTCGCCCCCAGTGGCCCGCGGCGCGGATCCGGGAGCCGATCCGGTATGCGGCCACATCACCCACCAGCCGCGCGAGCTGCTCTTCCCAATCCACCTCCAGGCCACCCAGAAAGTCGCCGAAGGCCTGGGCCAGGTGGGTATCGCCTTCGATTCGGACCTCACCGGAAAAGAGCCGGTCCGCCTTGTGGCGCGAGATGCCCAGCCGGGTCAAGGCCAGGGGCGCGGCGCGCAGAATACAGTCCGGCGTGCCCGCATAGTCGCCGTAGAGGTGCACCCCGGCGGGACCCGGTATCACATAGAGGCGGGTATCGAAGCCGGTCACCTCGATCAGGATTACCTTGCCCTGGAGGTCGGTGATCCGCGCCGCCCCTTCGGGATCAAGGGCGAGGTAACGATTGATGGTCGTCTCCAGGGCCGCCAGGGCCGTGTCCGGGATCGGCATACCCGCGTTCACAGCTTGTAGCCTCGGTGAATGGCGACGATGCCGCCGCTGAGGTTGAAGAACTCGCAACGCTCGAAGCCGGCCGCTTCCAGCATGGCCTGCAGGGTCTCCTGGTCCGGGTGCATGCGGATGGACTCGGCGAGATAGCGGTAGCTGTCCGCGTCCCCGGCGACCAGTCGCCCCAGGGCGGGCAGGACCGAGAAGGAGTAGAGGTCGTAGGCCTTGCGCAGGGGGAGACTGGTTGGGTGGGAGAACTCCAATACCAAGGCCCGGCCACCGGGTCGCAAGACGCGAAACATCTCTTCCAGGGCGCGTTGCTTGTGAGTGACATTGCGCAGGCCGAAGCCGATGCTGATACAGTCGAACCGGTTGGTAGCGAAGGGCAAAGCCTCGGCGTCGACCTGGGCGTAGTGGATGTTGCCCGCGATCCCCAGGTCCACCAACCGGTCCCGGCCCTGGTCGAGCATGGCGGCATTGATGTCCGTGGATACCACCGCGCCTTCCTTGCCTACCAGGCCGACGACGCGCTCGGTCAGATCCCCGGTCCCGGCGGCCAGATCCAGTACCCGGTGGCCGCGGCGTACCCCCGCGAGTTCCACCGTCCGGCGCTTCCAGAGCCGGTGTACCCCCAAGGACATCAGGTCGTTCATGAGGTCATAGCGGGGGGCCACGGAGTCGAAGACCTCCCGCACCTGGGCGGCCTTCTTCTCGACCGCGACCTGCCGGTAGCCGAAATGAGTATACTCGGCGCTAGCTTTCGATTTCAATTGGATTCCTCGCTCACGGTGCCCGATTCCGGTGTATCCGGCCAGCGGCCGCGAATCGACCTTGGAGCCACCCCATCGGTAACGGGGTCCGCCGGGACGAAAGCATACCCTCCATCTCCCGGATTCGCCAGGACGGGTCGGCTTGTGGGGATCTGTGCAAGAACGCGGAGAATCATCCGGGATTGCTTCAGGTTGTCGGTAAATTGCGTGCCCGCAGGTAGGCCAGCTCGGAGATGTTGGTCCATTCTTTCGCTTGCCGGAGGAATTCCCGGTAGGAGGTATACACCTTCCGTGAGAATGCATCCTTCTCCCCGAGTTCGGAGACCACTTCTTCGGCAAGCCGGTGCAGCTTGACAAGCACGTCGTCCGGATAGGCGCGCAGCGCTACGCCGTGCTTGTCGATCAGGGTCCGAAGCGCGATCGGGTTACGGGCGGTGTACTCGGCCAGCAGGTCCTGGTTCAATACCTTACAGGCGTTGAGCACGATGGCTTGCAGGTCCGCGGGCAGGGTCTTGAAGACGGCCTTGTTGATGATGACCTCCAGCGTACCGCTGGGCTCGTGGAAGCCGGGGTAGTAGTAGTATTTGGCCGCCTTGTAGAGGCCGAAGGCTAGGTCATTGTAGGACCCTATCCACTCGGTGGCATCGATGGTGCCGGACTGCAGGGCGGTGAAGAGTTCGCCCCCCGGCAGATTGACCGGCGTGCCGCCGGCGCGTTTGAGTATTTCGCCGCCGAGGCCCGGCATCCGCATTTTGAGTCCCGTAAGGTCCTTAATGCTTTTGATCTCTTTGTTGAACCAGCCCCCCATCTGGACCCCACCGTTCCCGCCTGGTGCAGGGACCAAACCGAACTGGTCGTAGAGCTCGGTCCAGAGTTCCAGGCCGCCCCCATGGTAGAGCCAGCCGTTCCGCTCCTGGGCCGTCATGCCGAAGGGGACGGTGGTAAAAAACTGGGCCGTCTCGCTCTTGCCCTTCCAATAGTAGGCCGTGCTGTGGCCTATCTCGGCCGTGCCCTGGGCGACGGCGTCGAAGACCTCGAACGCGGGCACCAGCTCCCCGGCTCCGTACACCTTCACTTGGATGCGGCCCCCGCTCAGCTCGCCGATGAGTTCGGCGAGTCGGTTGGCGCCGGTGCCCAGGCCGGGGAAGTTCTTCGGCCAAGCGGTAACCATCTTCCAATTGTAAACGGGCTTGGCCTGGGCGGCCGTGATACCGACGGTAGAGGCGCCCAGCGCCAGGGAGGCGCCTCCGGCCTGCTTGATGAAATCGCGACGTTGCATTGCTTATCCCCGTTGCATGGCGTCAGGTATGACGTTGTGGTTGCGCTACCGGATTATACCCGCCCGTCGCCGGTGGGTTTTGCGGAAACGGGAATCAAATCTGCCGGCGGTCCGGCGTTATCCGGTGCGGCCCGGAAGGCGTCTGCTCTGACCCTTGCCGACAGCTGGTCATGGGGGCCGTAAGCCGTCCGGAAGACGCGGTCCCAGCCGGCCTGGGACCGCCGACATCCTGTCAGCCCCTGGGATCGCCGACATTCTCTCGTTCCCATGCGCTGCGTGGGAACCGGAGACCGGGAAAGAGGCTTTTACGACACCCTCGGAGGGAGCGGGAGCGAAATACGCAGATTGTGCCGTGTGCCAGTATACGTCTCCGTGCTCTCGCCCGGATTCAACGACGCCTGTTCCTTGACGACTCTCGCTCGAGTTTCTGCTCGAGTGTCGGATCACCCGGACTCACGCCCGCTGCCTTGACGAAGGCGTCCTCGACCTCGCTCGCCGGTTTGCGTAACCACTTTCTCACTCGCCCAAGGTCGTACCAGGCCCAGGCATGCCGCGTCGGAGGTGCACCCAACTGGACTACCCGTTCATGGCGGCGTCGAACGCCTCGACGGGCGACAGGGCGGCCGGTAACCGATCAAGCATGGTCAGCGCGTCCGTGCGCCGTCCGGCGTCTAAATAGGCATCTGCCATTGCAGCAGCTACTCCTGCGTAGCCGGGTACTTTTGCCTCGGTGATATACCGATCACCATACCGCGCTTTACCATAGCGCGCTGCTATCCTCACGTATCCGGCCTTTGCCCCACCGCCGGAACGGTCGTGCACGTCGCGCGCTGCATCGAGATCCTCCCGCTCCGCGTACTCGTGAATAAGGCTCGCGGCAAGCAGAGCAGAGGTAGGATGGGCCTCCCAGGCCCCGCGAATTCGGGCCAGGGCACGCCGCTCGTCGCCGGTCGCTTTCAAATAGGCGGCGTCCCGCAGTGCCACGATGGCGAGGTATTCCGGATGGGCGGGTAGGGTGACCCGAAAGTAGCTGAGATCCGGGTCGAAGTCGTAACTGCAGCGGTGGGGAGCCGTTGTCCGCCATGCTCCTGCAGATCTTGGATATCCCGGTGTTGCGCGACCCTCGGCGAGCCTGAGCTCCTTCAAAAGCCCTCCGATCGACGATTATGGGTCGGTGGTAAACCGCGTTGACGACCGATTCGCGCAGCGCCAGGCTAGGGTAGCTGACCCAACCGCGGGTTTCGGCACGATATCGAACCTTTTCCAGGTGATGGGTCGCGAAGTTTTCGAGATAACGCAGGCACTGCCGGATCTGTTCGTGGGCAGGGCCGCGGCATGTCTTTTCCTCTAAGACATTTCCGGCTGCGTCGTCCGCGAATTGGGCAACTTCGATGCGTGCACCAAGGAACCACTGCTCGGGATCGTCGGTGAAAAAGAGCAGCGCGACGTTGCGCGGTACCTCATGGTCGTTGATTCGATAGGAAAATCGGGCGCGCCGATAGACCGCGCGCACATCCGGTTCATCGACCAGACTACTGCGTACGTCCCGCAGGAACTCACGCACGCGGCCCTCGCGCAGATCTTCGAGCCTGGCGTTGAACGCACACCGGTCGTCGAAGGGCACCCGCGCCGCCAGCTGCACCAGCTGATCATCGAGGCGCGTGCCTTAGGCCTTGATGGTTTCCGCACCGATGCGTACCAAATATTCGAGCTTTCCATTGCGCGCATCCGGTACCTGATGGGATCGTTGATCGCTGGGCGGGGCCCAGAGCACAAGTATTTTTCTGCCGTCCAGGTCCTCCGGAGAAAAAACCGGATCTATAGGTCGGGTCGGCTGAATCCGTCCGCGTACCGGGCGTTGCGCCACACCCGCCTTTTCGGCAACGGCGATCACTATGTAGCCGCCGTTGAGGTTATGCAGATCATTGGCGAAGGCACAGAGGGTCTGGAGGATTTGGGGTCCCGTATTGTCCTTGTTCCAGGATGCCTTGAATTCCAGGCGCGCGATTTCTACGGTCTGTCCCGACAGCAGGTCCTCGACTCCGATGGGAAGAATGCTGCTCATGAACCAAGTCCTGCGAAAATTGCACGTTATACTGTGTTAACCTACGGATCGTATGAATTATTTTTATGGTTCGGCGCTGTTCGGCAAACCGAAACAAATTAAGCATGTCTTCGACCCGGACTTCAAGCAACGGTACTCGCCCTCCTGTTCGGAGGCCCAAGGGATTGAGGCGGGCGGTGGCGCGGTTTTACCGCTCTGGAGCCCGGTGATCGGCTCCTGTTTCTCATGCTCTGGGGGCAGCTGGGCATGGTTTCCGTACTGCTGCACCTGCTGGCGTTAAGGCGCACCCGCCGACTGCTGACGTACCTGATCCTCAGGAAACCGAGCGACCCGGCCGGAATAGACCAAGCTATGGCTTATGCCCAACGTATCCGGAAGCTGGCCTGGAAAGCTAGCCGTCACTTGCCCTTCGATGCCTCTTGTCTGCACCAATCTTTACTGATCTGGTGGTCCCTCCGCCGCCGTGGTCTGGGCGCGGAGTTACGCATCGGAGTCGACAACCGGGAGGAGTTTCTTGCCCACGCCTGGGTCGAACTCGAAGGGCGGTTGGTGAATGAGAGTCCGGAGGTCACGGAGAAGTATCGTCCGTTCGACCGGATACCCTGAAGGGAAGATCGCCCCGTTTCTCGCCTGTGTCTCAATCCATCCGCATCGCCACCCGCAAATCCCCGCTCGCCTTGTGGCAGACCGAACAGGTGGCGGAGAAGTTGCGCCATCTCCACCCAGGTCTAAGGGTCGAGATTCTGGGTATGAGTACCCGCGGCGATAAATTTTTGGATGCATCCCTCGCCAAGATCGGTGGCAAGGGCCTGTTCGTCAAAGAACTGGAGCAGGGCTTGCTGGATCGGCGTGCGGACATCGCCGTGCACTCGATGAAGGATGTGCCGGTAGATTTGCCCGCGGGCCTACAGCTCCGGGTGATCCTGGAACGGGAGGACCCTCGGGACGCCTTCGTCTCAAACAATTATGGGGATATCGAGGAATTGCCTGCGAGGGCCTGTGTCGGTACTTCCAGTCTGCGCCGCCAATGTCAACTCGCCGCCCGTCAGGCCGACCTGGTAATCCGGCCCTTGCGGGGTAACGTCAACACCCGCCTGAGCAAGCTCGATGCCGGCGAGTACGATGCCGTCATCCTGGCCGCCGCCGGTCTGATGCGACTCGGGTTCGAGCAGCGTATCCGCCGATGCCTGAGCCCGGAAGAGAGTCTCCCCGCCATCGGCCAGGGGGCCATCGGGATCGAGTGTCGTGCCGACGACGGGCGCGTCAACGCGCTGATCGCCCCTCTGCACCACGCCGACACCGCCGACCGGGTACGGGCGGAACGTGCCTTGAACCACCGCCTGAGGGGTGGCTGCCAGACCCCGATCGCCGGTTATGCCGTGCTGGAGGACGACCGGCTCCGTCTGCGCGGGTTGGTGGGTACACCAGACGGTACACGGGTATGGCGTGCCGAACGTTGTGCGCCCCGTACCGAGGCAGGACCCTTGGGTACCGCGCTTGCCGAAGATTTGATCGCCCAGGACACGAACGGTGTCCTCGCAGCGCTTGCGGTACCTTGAACTCCTCCGAGCCCTCGCTGTTCGGTGCTTGGTTTAGAGACTTGCGGCTGTTTGCAGGCGTTGTATCGGGGCGTTTGTCGAAAAAAAACCCCTGGGCCATCCTTGCCCAAGGGGTCGTGTCGCCAAGCTTGGTTGGCACAATCCTTTTGGGCGATAGTCCTGTTGCCCTTGCGTCCCTGGCTATCCCTGGGTGGCGACAGTGTTATGATGGCACAGGTCTATCAAATCAAGGCTCTTTTCCTCGTCCATTATGGATTCCAGACTGATCGAAGGGGACGGCGGTCCGTAGCACTCTGACCGATGACAGAACAGGCAGTCTTTTCTCAACAATAACAGCAAGTTATACGACGCCACTCTGGCTTTCTGAGAAGGCAAATTTG
>Ga0209453_1000031_pt1 | contig 18177 bp, 31 predicted proteins | sample WorMetulBAHAMAS1_FD_187397 | JGI IMG/M metagenome (GOLD analysis project Ga0209453, IMG submission 187397) | Marine gutless worms symbiont microbial communities from Max Planck institute for Marine Microbiology, Germany - Olavius ullae BAHAMAS.1... | ecosystem: Host-associated > Annelida >...
CGTTCTTGTGCAACTGGATGTTCATAAGCGTGATGATGTCGGACTTGTCAATCGCCGTCGCCCCGCGGCTCGGCTTCCTTACCCCTCCCCTCTATTCCCTCCTCGGCCAGCAGGCGTAAGACCTCTCGCGCTTGCAATAGAGGATTGCTCCTCTTCGGTGTATAATCACGCGGGACCTGAAAATCCCTTTGGGCCGGGAGATTATGCACATTCTTGCGAGCGGTTCAAACTGTCCCAAGGTCTTCTTAGATGTCAACAGGATCCGGGACTGAGCTGTGCAAATCGAAAGCATCGAAATCAAGAACTACCGGTTCTTCCGCCATACAGTGGTGGAGGGCCTGCCGCGTATGACCGTTGTGGTAGGTGCCAACGGATCGGGCAAATCGACGCTGTTCGACGTGTTTACCTTTCTGAAAGAATCGCTGGCGCAAAACGTCGCTTCTTCGGTTGCACACCGCGATGGGTTTCGAGAGCTGGTGAGTCGCGGCCAAGCCGGTCCGATAGAAATCATCGTCAGGTTTCGTGAGAGCGGTGGTCGGCTTGCGACCTACCGGCTCGCAGTGGCTGAGGACAAGGGCCGGCCTGTGGTGCACCGAGAGATTCTCAAGTTCCGACGCGGCGGGCAGCATGGACAGCCCTGGCATTTCGTGGACTTTTCCCGCGGTCGCGAACGCCATCACCAACGAAGCGGCTTATGGTCAAGCAGGAGTCAAGGCGGAACGCAAGGAGCATATGCTGGATGATCCCAGCGTGCTCGCAATTAAAGGTCTTGGCCAGTTCAAGAAATTCCGGGTGGTCGCGGAATTTCGCGGCCTGATCGAGAATTGGCATATCTCGGATTTTCATATCTCCGATGCAAGACCGAGTGCCGAGGCCGGTTACGCGGGGCACCTCTCGACGCGCGGGGACAACGTTGCCCAGTCGCGCAGTACCTCTACCAGAATCACCGTGAACGGTTCGACCGCGTCCTCCAGGTCATGAGCGAAAGGGTGCCGGGAGTGAACAGTATCGAGGCCAAGCCCACCGAAGACGGCCGACTGGTGCTTCGCTTTCAGGACGGGAGATTCAAGGACCCCTTTATCGCCCGCTATGTCTCCGACGGGACGATCAAGCTGTTCGCCTACCTGATCCTGCTGTACGACTCGAAACCACACCCCCTGTTGGCCGTCGAGGAGCCCGAGAATCAGCTCTACCCGGAGCTGCTTGCGGAATTGCTTGACACGTGAACGCAATCGGTCCCCGAGTTTTCATGCGCTGATGAGATCGCTTACAACCCTGGCCGGGCAATTCCTACCGACTCACGAGGGGACAGTTGTCTGATGGCAATCAGCAATCACGCGATCGACCGGATTGCACTGGTCACAGATTTCGGCGGTACCGGCCCTTATGTAGGCCAGGTGAAACTGCGTCTCTCAGGATTGCTCCCACAGGTCCCGGTCATGGACCTGGTTTCCGATCTGGCGCCCTTCCGTGCCGATCTGGCCGCCTATCTCCTGCCCGCCCTGGTACGGGACATACCGGCTCGTACCCTCTATCTTTGTGTGGTGGACCCCGGCGTCGGTGGCAAACGTTCGGCGCTTGTCATCGAAGCCGATGGGGATTGGTATGTCGGCCCGGACAACGGGCTTCTGGCGCTGGTCACCCGGCGTGCAGGCAAGGCACGGGACCTGCGGGTGGATTGGCACCCCGAGGTTTTATCGTCGAGCTTCCATGGTCGAGATCTGTTCGCACCCGTTGCGGCCATGTTGTGCGATGGTAGAGTCCCGCCCTGTACCGAGATCGACAAGGGCACATTGATCGGAAACGATTGGCCGAATCAGCTTGCCAAGGTGATCTATGTGGATAGATACGGCAACTTGATCACCGGGATGCAAGCCGCTGACCTGGACAAGGATACGCAGCTACGGACAGGGAAACGGGAAATTGCGTATGCGCGTACCTTCTGCGCGGTATCTCCGGGACAGGCGTTCTGGTACGAGAACTCCTTCGGTTTGGTGGAACTGGCGATCAATCAGGGGAATGCGCACCATACCCTCGGACTCGATCCCGGAGATCGGATCGAGCTTTTCCGGCATTCCTCATAACCTGCAAAGAAGGAAACGAAAAAAACCGGGCACCCGCCCGGTTTCGACTGTGTTCAAACGCGCGGCAATTTTGCCGCGTCGAAATCAATCCCCGTCGTCCTCGACGGATTCCGAGCGCACACGGTCCACCAGCTCTACATAGGCCATGGGGGCCGCGTCTCCGGCGCGAAAGCCACATTTCAAGATACGCAGGTATCCACCGGGACGGGACTGGTAGCGCGGGCCCAGATCGACGAAGAGCTTGCCGACGACCTCTTTGTCACGCAGACGCGCAAAAGCCAGACGCCGCTTGTGCACGGAATCGGTCTTGGCCAAGGTAATCAGGGGCTCGGCCACCCGCCGCAGTTCCTTTGCCTTGGGTAGTGTAGTTTTGATTAGCTCGTGTCGAAACAGCGAGTTGGCCATGTTTCTGAACATAGCGTCGCGGTGCGAGCTGGTACGATTGAGATGCCTTCCGGCCTTGCGATGACGCATGGGTTATTCCCGAATCTATTTGACGACGAACTCGTGGACATTCTCCGGCGGCCAGTTCTCCAGTCGCATGCCGAGGGATAGGCCCCGCGTGGCGAGCACGTCCTTGATCTCGGTGAGAGATTTCTTGCCGAGATTCGGGGTCTTGAGCAACGTGACCTCGGTGCGCTGAATCAGGTCCCCGATCAGATAGATGTTCTCCGCCTTGAGGCAATTCGCCGATCTTACGGTGAGCTCCAGATCGTCCACCGGCCGCAGCAAAATCGGGTCCACCGACGGCTTTTGCGGCTCGTCCTTGGCACCCTCATCCACGGGCTGGGCACCTTCCAAGACAACGAAACTGGAAAGCTGGTCTTGAAGAATGGTCGCCGCCTTCTGGATCACCCCTTTTGGATCGATGGTACCATTGGTCTCCAGGTCGATCACCAGGCGGTCCATGTCAGTCCGTTGTTCGACGCGTGCGGACTGGACATCAATGGCTACCCGGCGCACCGGACTAAAGGAAGCATCCAGGGGCAACTTGCCGATAGGACGCTCGTCTCCCCCCTCGACCTCGACCGCTCGCTGGGTAGCCGGCTCGTAGCCGCGACCACGGCGCACGGTCAAGGTCATGCTGAGCTCACCCTCGCCGGTAAGATTGGCGATAACCAGCGCCGGATTGGCAATCTCCGCGGTGTGATCAAGGGTGATGTCACCGGCGGTTACCGAGCCTGGCCCGCGCTTGGAAAGCGTGAAGGTCGCCTCGTTCTTGCCCGCGAGGGAAATGGCAACCTCTTTGAGGTTGAGCAGGATTTCCAGGACGTCTTCCTGGACCCCTTCCAGCGTCGTGTACTCGTGGAGCACGCCCTGAATCTCCACCTCCGTAACCGCACAGCCGGCGATCGAAGAGAGCAGGATACGGCGCAACGCATTGCCCAGGGTGTGGCCGAAACCCCGTTCGAGCGGCTCCAACGAGATGCGCGCGTGACTGCGTCTCCCATCGACCTGCTCGACCTTTACGATACGCGGTTTGAGAAAGTCGCCAACAGCATCAACCATGCAAGAACCCCCTGTGTTTCCTTACTTGGAGTACAACTCCACAATAAGTGATTCGTTGATCTCCGACGGAAGATCCTCGCGGTCCGGGAACCGCTTGAAGACCCCCTTCAGCGCGTTGGTATCAACCTCGATCCAATCCGCGAATCCATACTGCTCCGCCAGGGCAATTGCATTCTGGATGCGAACCTGCTTTTTGGCCTGCTCCCGGACCTCGATCTGATCCGCTTCGCTGACCTGAAAGGACGGCACGTCGATGCACTTCCCATTGACCAGTATGCCCTTGTGACTCACTACCTGCCGCGCCTCCGCGCGGGTGGCCCCGAATCCCATCCGGTAGACGACATTGTCGAGGCGACGCTCGAGCAATCGCAACAGGTTCTCACCGGTAGCACCCTTAGCACCAGCCGCTTTCTTATAGTAGTTGCGAAACTGCTTCTCCATGACGCCATAGATGCGGCGTACCTTCTGTTTCTCGCGCAACTGCAAGCCATAGTCGGAAATCCGGCGCCGTCTTTCGCCGGCCTGGCCCGGAACCTTCTCCAGATTGCACTTGGTATCCAGTGAACGCGCACGGCTCTTCAGTGAGAGATCAGTGCCCTCACGCCGCGCCAACTTACAGGTGGGACCGGTGTACCTTGCCATATTCTTTAAAGCCTAATTGAGTAGAGGCTGTCTGAAAAGCGAGTCTCTCTGTCGGCTCCCACGCTCCAGCGTGGGAGCCAATCCGGACGCCCTAGCGGTCTAGTGTTCGGGCCGCTGGAGCGGCCAAGATGATAGCCCCACGCCGGAGCGTGAGAACGAGCAAATTTAAGACGTGATCCGAAATTCGCGTTCATTCGCGTTTAGTTACGGCCCAATTCTTCAACAGGCATTTAAAATCAATGTGCTGATTTTTAGACAGTCTCTTAGGCGACCGATGGAAACCGCTTATACCCGCCGCTTCTTCGGCGGCCGACAACCATTGTGCGGGATCGGCGTGACGTCCATAATACTCGCAATCTTGAAGCCGGCGTTGTTGAGCGCCCGCACCGCCGATTCCCGGCCAGGCCCTGGTCCCTTGACGTTGACGTCCAGATTCTTCAGTCCGAATTCCTTGACCGCCTGACCGACCCGATCCGCTGCTACCTGGGCCGCGAAGGGAGTGCTCTTTCTGGAGCCGCGAAAGCCGGAACCGCCGGCGGTCGCCCACCCCAGGGCATTCCCCTGCCGGTCGGTGATGGTAATGATGGTGTTGTTGAAGGAGGCATGGATATGGGCAATCCCATCTGCCACTTGCTTTTTGACCTTCTTTTTGGTCCGGGTCGGTTTTGCCATGGGTTGCTGTTACCTGCGTTTATCTAACGTTACAAATCAGCCGCCCCAAAAAGCAGATCAGAGCGACGCTTTTTGGTATCTGAGTTAATTGCTTCGTTAGAGATTATTATCTCTGTCCAACACATACTAACCCAACTTTAGGGAAATCCACTTCTTGTGAAAACCCACCTACATAACCAATACTTTGACAGTAACCTTGTATTGCAGAAGGGCAGTTAATGGTAGTAAGTGAGCTCGTATCCACACACCCAACATGAAACTCCCTTAAAGTATCGAAGGTTACTACCCTATAAGCTGCTGCAAGTAATGAAGATTCTCCTGGTTCTCCTCGTAAACCACGTGGTCCGCGCGGCCCAACCTCACCCGCAGACCCTCTAAATCGTCCTTCTGGGTCCCTTGCCATTTTCTAAGTCCTTCTTTTTCACGATATCAGCAATGTTTGTTTTAAGGGCACCTTGAAAAATTCAAGGTGTCTTTAACAGAACAAGGAAGCCCCGTTATGTCCGTGTGCGTAACTCCATGATAATCAAGGCATTCGAAAAGCGCGATTTATGAGCATCACCATGAAAAGTATTGAGTATGGGATTTTTCAAGGTCCCCTTCAAGACGATAGCCCCACGCCGGAGCGTGAGAAAGCATCTTCGGGTAGCACTCTGCAATAATCATCCATTCGATCTTGTACTATCAACTCAACAGCTTGCCTAAGATTATCTTTTGTTTCTTCAATAGTTTCTCCTTGACCGTTGGCGCCGGGAAACTCCGGGCATATCGCTCAGAAACCTCCTTCCGGGGCCATCTCGATAATTGCCGTTACTTCGGCTTTCATGATCTTTTATCTCTTCATCGCCATAATCGGCGCTGCTTGATGGTGAAAATACCTATTTTTGAAGGTGCCCTTCTAACGCTTAATCGGACGCCGCGGTCCCTTGCGGGTACGGGCATTGGTGCGGGTGCGTTGGCCACGCAACGGCAGGCCGCGGCGGTGCCGGACCCCCCGGTTGCAGCCTAAATCCATCAGCCGCTTGATGTTGATGGAAACCTCGCGGCGCAGGTCGCCTTCTACCGTATACTTGGTGACTTCCGCGCGCAGCTTGTCGATCTCACCCTCGGAGAGGTCTTTGATCCTGGCATCAGTGGCGATACCGGCAGCTTCGCAGATTTGCGCCGCACGGGTACGGCCAACCCCATAGATCGACGTCAAGGCGATGACGGTGTGCTTCTTGTCGGGAATATTGACACCAGCGATACGGGCCATGCTCTTCTGCCTCCAACTTCGCTTACGTGCGGCCAGCGAAAACTGGGTATTTTACCAAAAGTATGTGGCTAATCAACAGAAAGCCCCAGTCGCCGGCTTCCGGCCAAGTAGGTCGGGTTAAGCGCGCACTGTTGCATCGCTGTGTACAAACCAGCCTGAACGCGCCGTAACCAGACAACCGATGCCGAAAGGGAAATTACGAATCACGCGAATCCTCGCGGATCGATTCGCAATGATTCGTAGTTTTCCTTAAGGATGTCAAGTCCCGCCGGATTACAGCTGTGGTTCGCTGCCTCTGTCCGGATGCCCCTCTGCGCATAAGCGAGCCTACGCGCCGCTTGTGCATCCCTGCCTTACGAATAGCACTCATCGCATCCTATCCCTGGCGCTGCTTGTGGCGCGGATCCCTACAGATCACACGCACCACGCCGTAGCGGCGAATGATCTTGCAGTTGCGGCATATCTTTTTCACCGAAGCCCTGACTTTCATTTCTTCACTCCAATCCCGAATGTGTGATGTTCTTACCGGGACATCACCGGATCATGCCAGCGCCGGGCGCCTTGAGATTGGCCTTTTTCATCAGGCCCTCGTACTGGTGTGACATCAGATGTGCTTGGATCTGGGCCATGAAATCCATGACCACCACCACCACGATCAGCAACGACGTACCCCCGAAATAGAAGGGCACATTCCAACCCACGATCAGGAACTCGGGCAACAGGCACACGGCGGTAATGTAGATGGCACCGGCCGCCGTCAGTCGCGTCATCACGGTGTCGATGTACCGCGCCGTCTGCTCACCGGGACGAATACCGGGGATGAAGGCCCCGGACCGTTTCAGATTGTCCGCCGTCTCCTTGGCATTGAACACCAATGCCGTGTAGAAGAAGCAAAAGAAGATGATGGCCAAGGCATAGAAAATGACGTACACCGGCTCCCCGGGCGCGAGCTTGCTCGTGATCTCGGCCAACCAGCGGAAGTCCTCGGATTGACCGAACCACTGCCCCAGGGTACCGGGAAACAAAATGATGCTGGAGGCGAAGATGGGCGGAATCACGCCGGCCATGTTCAACTTCAAGGGTAAGTGGCTGCTCTGAGCGGCTATCAACCGACGCCCTTGTTGGCGACGGGCATAGTTGACCGTAATCCGGCGCTGACCGCGTTCGACGAAGACGACGAAGGCGGTCACCCCCAGGGCCAACACAAAGAGGGCGAGTACCGCGAGCGCATTCATCTCGCCGGTGCGCACCAGCTCCAGGGTACCGCCGATGGCCGCAGGCAGTCCGGCAACGATACCGGCGAAGATAATCAGCGAGATACCGTTACCGATACCCCGCTCCGTGATCTGCTCACCGAGCCACATCAAAAACATGGTTCCCGTGACCAAGGAGACGGTCGCCGTGAATACGAATCCGTAGCCGAAGGTTACGACGATTGCCGAGCCCCCCGCCGTCTGGCCCTGCAGGGCGATGGAGATGCCGATGGCCTGGAAGGTCGCCAAGGCCACCGTGCCATAGCGCGTATATTGGGTGATCTTGCGTCGCCCCGATTCGCCCTCTTTCTTGAGCTGCTCCAGCTTCGGAATCACCGCCGTCATCAGCTGCATGATGATGGACGCCGAGATATAGGGCATGATGCCCAGTGCGAACAGGCTGGCACGCTCCAGGGCACCACCCGAGAACATGTTGAACATGTCCAGGATCGAGCCTTGGTTCTGATCGAACAGATAGGCCAGGGCCTCCGGATTGACGCCGGGCACCGGAATGAAGGTACCGATCCGATACACGAGCAGCGCGCCGAGCACAAACAACAACCGTTGGCGCAGCTCCGTGAGCCGCCCCATACCGCCAAGTGCGCCAGGCATAGCTGAGCTGTTTCCAGCCATCAGAGGTATACCGCCTAAGCCTTTTGAAAGAGTTCAGTCGTAGGTTGGGCAAAGGGCCAGGGATGGCCCGTGCCCACCACCGGTGGTTTATCGCCACCGGAGTGATTCGTTATATATGATCTTTCCAAAAATGGCTCTTTATGGATTCCAGACTGGTTAGGATATTTTGCGCAAATTCGCCTTCTCAGAAAGCCAGAGGAGTGTCGTATAACTTGCTGTTATTGTTGAGAAAAAACTGCCTGTTCTGTCATCGGTCAGAGCGCTACGGACCGCCGTCCCCTTCGATCAGTCTGGAATCCATAAAGAACCTTTATTAAGAACCACGAATGAACACGAATCGACACGAATATTAGTGTGGATTCGTGTCCACTCGTGGTTCCTGTTTCTCGGAAACAGTTCATGAGGTTGCCGATTTCTTCTCCGGCGTTTCCTCGACCGTGCCGCCCGCCGCCTCGATGGCGACACGCGCGCCCTTGGTGACCACCAGACCACGTATCGTCAGGGCACGATCCAGAGCTCCGGCGGCGATGATCTTGACACGCCTGGTCCCTGTCGAGATCAGATCCGCCTTGCGCAGGGCCGCAAGATCGACTACATCACCGTCGATACGCGCGAGTTCATGCAGCCGGATTTCGTCCTTGACCCGCGCCTGGCGCGAGCGGAAACCCACCTTGGGCAAGCGGCGCTGCAAAGGCATCTGACCGCCTTCGAACCCCGCCTTGAGGTAGCCACCGCCGGAGCGGGATTTCTGGCCCTTGTGACCACGCCCGCAGGTCTTACCATAGCCACTGCCGATACCGCGACCGACGCGCTTGGCGGTACGCTTGCTGCCCGGCGCGGGCCGGATGTCATTGAGGCGCATCGGGTGTTTCCTCCACCACTTTGACCATATAGGAGACCTTGTTCACCATGCCGCGGGTCGCCGGTGTATCCTCGACCTCCACCACCTGGTGTATACGCCGCAACCCGAGACCGCGCACGCATGCCTGATGCGCCGCCAGCCGACCGCCCAGGCCACGCACCAGGGTGACCTTCATCATCTGCTTGTCCGTCATCGCTTACCCCAGAATCTCCTCGACCGTCTTACCGCGCTTCGCGGCCACGTCCTCGGCATTCAACATGCTTCGAAGACCCTCGATGGTAGCCTGGACCACGTTGATCGGATTATTGGTTCCGATACACTTCGCCAGCACGTTCTGCACGCCGAGCACTTCGAACACCGCGCGCATGGCCCCACCCGCAATGATGCCGGTACCCTCGGAGGCCGGTTTCATAAAAACCCGCGCCGCGCCGTGACGGCCGATCATGGGATATTGCAGGGTCGCGCCCTTGAGCTTGACCTCGATCATGTTCTTGCGCGCACCCTCCATGGCCTTCTGAATGGCTACCGGGACCTCGCGCGCCTTACCGGTACCGTAACCGACGCGGCCCTTGCCGTCGCCCACCACGGTCAAGGCCGAAAAGCCGAACTGACGACCGCCCTTGACCACCTTGGCAACTCGGTTTACCGCCACCAGCTTTTCGAGTAACTCGTCGCCTTCCGGCTTGGGATTGTAGCTCGCCATCTTACATAAGCCCCTAGAATTGCAGCCCGTTTTCCCGCGCCGCTTCGGCCAGGGCCTTGACCCGGCCATGGTAGCGGAAGCCGGAGCGATCGAACGCTACCTTCTCGACACCCGCCGACTTGGCGCGCTCGGCAACGGTCTTGCCGATGACCGCCGCAGCCTTCGCATTGCCCGCATGTCCCGTGCCCGGCTGGCGGTATTGCTTTTCCAGGGTGGATGCACTGGCAACCACCCGGCTACCGTCCGGGTCGATGACCTGGGCATAGATGTGGCGGGGGGTCCGGAAAACGCACAGACGATAGGCACCCAGTTCCCGAATTTTGGCGCGGGCCCGCGCCGCGCGGCGCATACGGGCTTGTTTTTTGTCCATCCCCTACCCTCTATTTCTTCTTCGCTTCTTTGCGCAGGACCTGCTCATCCGCGTAGCGCACGCCCTTACCCTTATAAGGCTCCGGCGGACGGAAGCCGCGAATCTCGGCGGCTACTTGTCCCACCAGCTGCTTGTCGGCACCACTCACGACGATTTCCGTGGGGGAAGGCGTCGCAACCTGCACCCCATCAGGCACCGGATAATCGATCGGGTGCGAAAAGCCCAGGCTCAGGTTCAGGACCTTGCCCTTCGCCTGCGCACGGTAGCCGACGCCGACCAGGGTCAGCTTGCGATCAAAACCGCTCCCACAACCGATGACCATGTTGTTGACCAGGGCCCGGGTGGTCCCCGCCAAGACCCAGGATGCCTTGGTCTCGTCCACCGGATTCACCTTCAGCTCGCCCTGGTCCTGGGTGACACTGACCTTGGGGTGGACGCGCCAGGACAGATTGCCCTTGGCCCCCTTGACTTTGACGTCTTGTCCGGAAATCTCCACCGAAACCCCTTTAGGGACGGCAATGGGCGCTTTGGCTATACGTGACATCGCTCGCCTCCATACCTCTTAGGCAACATAGGCGAGGATTTCGCCGCCGTGTCCGGCCGCCCGCGCCGCCCGGTCCGACATGAGGCCCTTGGAGGTAGACACGATGGCAACCCCCAACCCCCCCATAACCTGCGGCAATTCGTCCTTACCCCGGTAGATGCGAAGCCCCGGATGGGAGACCCGCTTGAGGAGCTCGATGACCGGTTTACCCCGGTAGTATCTGAGCCTGACGACCAGCTGTGGTTTCTTGCCCTCCGACTCGACGCTTACCCCATCAAGGTAGCCTTCCTCCTCGAGCAAGTTGGCAATTGCCACCTTTTGTTTGGATGACGGCATAGCGATAGTGACCTTGCCGCGCGCCTGCCCGTTGCGGATGCGGGTCAGCATATCCGCGATGGGATCCGACATACTCATGTGCAATTCCTCGGGTCAGACCGCCATTAGGCGCGATACCCATTGTTTGATCTATTGGTCCGCGAATGAACGCCAATGGAGCAAATGTTTTTTAAAGGATTCAAAGGATCATATACATATGCATGTTGAATATCCGCCGACGTTATCAATAAGCGATTTTGTAAAGCGGGTTAAAGGAAGGTCATCACGTCTTCTTCAAAGCGAATTCCCAGAGATGAAAAAACGATATTGGGGAAAGCATTTTTGGGCGACTAGGGTATGGTGCCTGGACAACAGGGAATGTAACGGACGAAATGGTTCAAGAATACTTGGAGCATCACCGTCACCCATCCAATATGGATACAGGAAACATTATCCTGGAATGATTTAGGACTTTCAGTCCAGGGGGCAACCTATGCGCTTTAGTGCATAGTGGTTGAGTTCAGTCTATTTGCGTTAATTAGCGTTCATTTGCGGCTAAGAATTTCTTCTTCGAAATTATTGCTCTGTGTTCGATGCGCGGTTTCGGGTCGGTGCTGAACCGATTGTCAGGCCCGTTGACGCTCTGGCGATTCTAATCAGAGAGAGTAAAGCCTCATTGACTACTTCTTCCGACGGGAATGCCTCAGCCACTTCCGGTCTCAGCAAAACAAGATTGTGAGATTCCGTATACGACTGGTAGTGCTTTCCCCGCACCCCCTTTCCGAGATCTTCGCGCTTGTACTCCGGTCTCATTTCGTCGTCGGTGATTTCAGCCGTCTTCATAGATCTTTCTCTCACGTTTGCTCATCATGCGAACGCTTATGATCCGAATGACGCCCGCTGCTCCAGTATAAGATACGATGACAAATTTCCCATTTTTGGTAATACCAAAGGCCAGGAAACGACTCTCACCGATAGAGTGATCCGGATCGTCGAACGTGAGGGCCATCGGGTCACCGAAAACCGAAGCACCCTCTTGAAATGAGACCCCGTGCTTCCGTAAGTTTGACGCTGCTTTGCTTGCGTCCCACTCGAATTTCACTGTCACGTGCTCCAGTGAAGATTCCTTTATGCAAAAAAGCCTTTAATTACCAGTGAAACAACACCAGCCAGGATTGCTCCGACCATCCACTTGAGGGCTCGAAGATCGCTGTCTATACGATTAAAACGCGATTCGTAATCAGCAAGTGCTCTCGCCGCTGCTTTGGCCTTTTCGTCATCCGCACCGGCGGAAATAAATGCCTCGTAGACTTCGGTGATCATCGTCGACATCTTCTTTTTCCTAACTTTACGAGATCGCCAAATCCAACCCCGTATACCGCTATTCCCAGTTAATTCAACTTTTGTCGAAATCGATTATCATACCGGGCTCCGCTCTCGACGTATACGTATAATAGCTCTTATCCTCTGGTATTCCGCGGTAGATAGAGGTAGGCAGCAAATGCCCGACCGTGTCGGAAAGTTACTTCCAGATAGGATTCTTTCATGTACCAACCATCATTAAGGCATAATCGTATTTTCGTAAAGATCCCCTATCGGGAAACATAGGGGAACCTCGAAAAACACGGTTTCTGGAGGTCAAGTGGTCAACCAAGGCGAATTTTTATTGCTGAGGGGACAAGATTGGGCAAAAAGAGGTCGGGAACCCGGGCTGGTTTGTTGCCAGCCGGCCCTTTTGGGACCTTTCTTGGCCGTTTCAGGCCACTACTGGGCGCACCTTTCCTGCCTTTGGCGAGCTGCAGGTGATGAGTTGCTCCTCCGTGAGGAGGCACGGGCTGCCGCCGACGCCGTCACCCACCCGGTTCAATCCCGCCAGGCCATCGACGCGATAGCGCTTGAAGTGGTTACGCACGGTATTGGCGACTTCCTCTGCCGTCCAGCCAGTCGCAAGCGCCACTACCGCCTTGATGCGGTCGGCCTCGCGTTTGTCCTGCGTACCGCGATGTGCCGCACGCAGTTCATCCAGCTGCTCCGGTGACAGGGCGTACTCCAACATGGCGCTTAGGATACCATTGTTTTCCAATGGACTACTTGGCTTTCTTCAACGAAAGAATCATATGAGAGTAGTATAAAAGCTGAACGGTTATTACCAACTGGCCTTCACCAGACCCGGCACATCTCCCCGCATGGTAGCCTCGCGCAACTTGTTGCGGCTCAGGCCAAATTTGCGGTAGACGGCATGGGGACGGCCGCTTATCCGGCAACGCCTTTGCCAGCGACAGGGGCTGGCGTCCCGCGGCAGCTTCTGCAGCTTCATAAGCGCCTCCTCCAGGTCTTCACGGCTCGCGCTCCGGTCTTTGATAACGGCCTTCAAAGCCGCGCGTTTGGCCCCATACCTGGCCGCGACCTTTGCGCGTTTGACTTCCCGTGCCACCATGCTTTTTTTCGCCATATCGGGTTCTCAAGTCCTGAAGGGAAATTTGAAGGCCTCGAGCAGCGCCCGCCCCTCTTCATCGGTGGGTGCGCTCGTAGTGATGGTAATGTCCAGACCGCGCAGGACATCGATCTTGTCGTAATCGATTTCCGGGAACACGATCTGCTCTTTCATGCCCAAGCTGTAGTTTCCGCGTCCATCGAACGCCTTGGGGCTCAAGCCTCGGAAATCGCGGACACGCGGGATTGCGACGTTGATCAGCCGATCGAGAAACTCGTACATACGCTCACGCCGCAGCGTGACCTTGCAGCCGACGGCCCAGCCTTCGCGGATCTTGAAGGCGGCGACCGATTTTCGCGCCTTGGTTACGATGGGCCGCTGGCCCGCGATCAAACGTAGGTCGGAGACCGCATTTTCCATGACCTTCTTGTCGGCGATGGCCTCGCCTACCCCCATGTTGAGGGTAATCTTCTCGATTCGCGGCACCTGCATGACGGTACGGTAGCCGAATTTGTCCATGAGCTTGCCGACCACTTCCTCGCGATACGCTGTCTGTAATCTGGACATGACGGCCTACCTCAGGCATCGACGACTTCGCCGTTGGACTTGAACACCCGCACCTTGCGACCATCCTCGAGGCGTTTGAAACCCACCCGATCCGGACCGTCCTTCGCCGGGTTGTAAAGCCCCACGTTCGACACATGCAGGGGCATCTCCTTATCGAGGATGCCACCGGCCAGGTTGCGCTGGGGATTGGGCTTCTGATGCTTCTTGGCCATGTTGATGTTCTCGACGATGATCCGATCTTCATCGAGTACCCGCAGCACGGACCCGCGTTTCCCCTTGTCTTTTCCGGTGAGGACAACGATGTCATCACCTCGTCTGATCTTGCGCATGGGTTGATCTCTAATTACTGCTTCTAATGAAAAAATCCAGAAAACGCAACAATAGGCTGCATGTGACAAAGTAGAACTACAGAACCTCCGGCGCCAACGAGACGATTTTCATGAAGTGCTCACTGCGTAGCTCCCTGGTCACCGGTCCGAAGATGCGGGTTCCGATGGATTGCATCTGGTTGTTGAGCAGAACCGCAGCGTTCCCGTCAAAGCGGATCGCGGACCCGTCCGGACGCCGCACGCCCTTCTTGGTGCGCACTACCACCGCATTGAGGATATCGCCCTTCCTGACCTTGCCGCGCGGGATGGCATCTTTCACCGTAACCTTGATCACATCGCCGATACCGGCATAGCGTCGATGCGAGCCGCCGAGCACCTTGATGCACTGTACGCGCTTGGCGCCGCTGTTGTCGGCAACGCCCAGATTGGTCTGCATCTGAATCATTAATCACCCCACCTTTTCCAGAATATCCAAGACCCGCCAGGATTTTGTCTTCGAGAGCGGACGGCATTGCTCGACGGTCACCAGATCGCCCGGATTACATTCGTTGGCTTCGTCATGGGCGTGGAGCTTGGTCGAGCGGCGGATGAACTTGCCGTACAGGGGGTGTTTTACACGCCGTTCCACCACCAAGGTAATGGTCTTGTCCATGGCATTGCTGACCACGCGCCCGGTCAATCTGCGGTTCTTTTTCGCTTCCTCGCTCATTTGCCTGCCTTCAGTTCGGTCATCAGGGTCTTGACTCGGGCGATATCGCGTCGCACCACACGCATTTGCGAGGGACGCGAGAGTTGCCCGGTTCCCTTCTGCATCTGCAGATTGAATTGCTCTCCGAGCAATTCTTCGAGCTGCGTCTGGAGTTCCCCAGCACTACTGGTTCTCAGATCGTTCGCCTTCATCACATCACCGTCCGCTGCGCAAAGGTAGTCCGGACGGGTAATTTCGCCGCCGCCAATGTAAATGCCTCGCGGGCCAGGGGCTCGGGTACGCCTTCGATCTCGTAGAGCACCTTGCCCGGTTGGACCAAAGCTACCCAGTACTCTACATTGCCCTTGCCCTTACCCATACGTACCTCCAAGGGCTTCTTGGAAACGGGCTTGTCGGGAAATACCCGGATCCACAGCTTCCCGCCGCGTTTGACCTTGCGTGTGATGGTACGACGCGCGGCCTCGATCTGACGCGCGGTCAGCCGCCCCCGCGAGACAGCCTTGATACCGTATTCGCCGAAGTTGACCCGATTGCCGGCCTGGGCCAGACCCCGGTTGCGCCCTTTGTGCTGTTTGCGGAACTTGGTTCGCTTCGGTTGCAGCATGGATCAGCCCCTTCTGGCGCGAGCGGTCTTCTTTCCGGCAACCGGCTCTTCCGCTTCTTGACCTGCAAACACTTCGCCTTTGAAGATCCACACCTTGACGCCGAGCACGCCGTAGGTCGTCTTCGCCTCGGCGAGGCCGTAATCGATGTCCGCGCGCAGGGTATGCAAGGGTACACGCCCCTCGCGATACCATTCGCTACGGGCAATTTCCGCCCCGTTCAGGCGCCCGGCAATGTTGATCCGAATCCCCTGGGCACCCAGTCGCATGGAGTTCTGCACCGCGCGCTTCATGGCCCGCCGAAACATGATGCGCCGCTCGAGCTGCCCGGCGACATTTTCCGCCACCAGGCGGGCATCGAGCTCCGGCTTGCGGATCTCCTCGATGCTGATGTGCACCGGGATATCCATCTTCTCGGATACTTGCTTGCGCAGCCGGTCGATGTCTTCTCCCTTCTTGCCGATCACCACTCCTGGACGCGCCGTGTAAATGGTGATATGGGCATTCTTGGCCGGACGGTCGATCTGGATGCGGCTGACGGACGCCTGTGCGAGGCGCTTCTTGAGGAAATCCCGCACTTCCAGATCCGTGTTGAGGAGATCCGCGTAGTCTTTGGATGCGGCGTACCACTTGGAAGTCCAGTCTTTGACGATTCCCAGACGGATGCCGGTTGGATGTACTTTTTGACCCATAATGCTTTAGTTCTCGACGACAGTCACGCTGATGTGGCTGGTGCGCTTGAAAATCCGGCCCGCCCGGCCCTTGGCGCGGGCGCGGATACGCTTCATGACCGGCCCTTCGTTGACCTGGACCCTTGCCACTTTGAGCTCATCGATATCCGCACCCTCGTTATGCTCCGCGTTGGCGATGGCCGATTCCAGAACCTTCCTGATGATCCCTGCCCCTTTCTTGGGGCTGAATACCAGCAGATTTACGGCCTGTTCCACCTGTAAATCACGGATCTGATCGGCCACCAGGCGCGCCTTCTGTGCCGAGATGCGGGCGTGCTTGATGCTTGCTTCGGCCTGCATGTGCGTATCCTCGCTTACCTTTGGGACCTATTTCTTGGCCTTGCGGTCGGCTGCGTGTCCCCGATAGGTACGGGTCAGGGCGAACTCACCGAACTTGTGCCCGATCATGTTCTCGTTGACGAGGACAGGAACGTGTTGCCGCCCATTGTGCACCGCGATGGTCAAGCCGACCATCTCCGGCAACACCATGGAGCGGCGCGACCAGGTCTTGATAGGCCGCTTACTGTTCTGGGCAACCGCTTCTTCTACCTTCTTCATCAGGTGATGATCGACAAAGGGTCCCTTGCGGATGGAACGTGCCACTTGCTCAACCTCAATCAAATTAAACGCGCTTTCCGCGCTCCTTGTATTCCTCTCCTCCGGGCCCTCTCCCCCTGGAAGAAGGCGGGGTGAGGGCTATTTCTTACCGCGACGACGCACGATCATCACATCGGTCCGCTTATTGTTGCGGGTCTTGTGGCCCTTGGTGGGGACCCCCCAAGGCGTAACCGGATGGCGTCCACCCGAGGTCCGGCCCTCGCCGCCACCATGGGGATGATCGACCGGATTCATGACCACCCCGCGGACGGTGGGACGCTCCCCGCGCCAACGCTTGGCGCCCGCCTTGCCCAGCTTGCGTAGGCTGTGCTCGGCATTACCGACCTCGCCAACCACCGCGCGGCACTCGGCAAAGATCTTACGCATCTCCCCGGAACGCATGCGCAACGTAGCATGTCGACCTTCACGGGCGATGAGCTGGGCGGAACTGCCGGCCGCCCGGGCGAGCTGCGCGCCTTTACCCGGACGCATCTCGATACAGTGCACCAGGGTACCCAAGGGGATGTTGCGCAACGGCAAGCAATTGCCTGCGCTGATGGGTACATCCTCTCCCGCTTGTACCCGATCGCCGCGCTTGAGACCCTTGGGCGCTATGATGTAGGCGCGCTCTCCATCCAGATACTTGAGCAGGGCCAGGTTGGCGCTGCGATTCGGGTCATACTCGATTCGCTCGACAACGGCGGGGACGCCTTCCTTGTTACGCTTGAAGTCGACGACCCGATAGCGTCGCTTGTGTGCCCCGCCGCGATGGCGCACGGTGATGCGACCCTTGTTGTTACGCCCGCCGGACCGGTGCTTTTTCTCTAGCAGCGGACCGAACGGCGCCCCCGTGTGGAGCTCCGGCGTCACCACCTTGACTACAAAGCGCCGCCCAGGAGAGGTTGGATTTGTCTTTACGATTGCCATTTTGGTTTTTCTTTAGGCTCTTTATGGATTCCAGACTTGATCGAAGGGGACGGCGGTCCGTAGCACTCTGACCGATGACAGAACAGGCAGTCTTTTCTCAACAACAACAGTCAGTTATACGACGCCCCTCTGGCTTGCTGAGAAGGCGAATTTGCGCAAAATATCCTACCAGTCTGGAATCCATAAAGAGCCTTTCTTTATAAGTCCGCAAATGAACGCAAATGACTAACGCTAGGCTTCATCTGTCGAGAAACGAGGTCGGCTGGAAGCTTATCAAGTCCCGCAAGATTATAGGCACATTTTTTTGGGTCTATTTTTGGGACCAGTTTTTCATCGCCTGAAGGGGAGGACTGTGGCCCAGTGCGTTCTGCGGGATGTGCTGATTGTAGACCTTAACGTAGCGTTTGATGGTATCGGCGAAGTGCTCGGCGGAGTCGAA
>Ga0209453_1000033_pt1 | contig 17080 bp, 14 predicted proteins | sample WorMetulBAHAMAS1_FD_187397 | JGI IMG/M metagenome (GOLD analysis project Ga0209453, IMG submission 187397) | Marine gutless worms symbiont microbial communities from Max Planck institute for Marine Microbiology, Germany - Olavius ullae BAHAMAS.1... | ecosystem: Host-associated > Annelida >...
AGGCCCCCCCCCCCACCAAGCGGAAGCGGAAGCGGAAGCACCGAGCAGCACGGCGACAGCAGCAGCAGTAGCGAGTTTTTTCATTTGGTTTCTCCTGTAGTAGAGGGTCGAATCTGGTGCAGCGAGCGAAGGCGTTTTGTGCACCGTCGATACATATAATATTAGAATTTCATTATTTTAAAAATTACTTTTTTCTATCGGGCCCGACCGAAGGATAGCAGATGCAATGGAGACGGATCAACCCACCCCCGCGCCGGGATCCCCGGCCATTTCGCGCAGCTGGCGCGTAACCTTGAGCAGATCCTGCCAAGCCTTGGATTTCTGCTCCGGGGAACGCAGCAGGTAGGCCGGATGATAGGTAACGGTCAATGGGATCTCGTCGGGGCCGAACGCGAACCAGCGCCCCCGCAGCTTGCCGATAGGATCGCCTGTCTTGAGCAACTTCTGCGCCGAGATGCGGCCCACCGAAAGCAGTACGCGCGGGCGCACCAGCGCGATTTGGCGCATGAGGTAGGGCTCGCAGCGCAGGGTCTCCTCCAGCCGTGGGTCCCGGTTCCCCGGCGGGCGACACTTGAGGATGTTAGCGATAAAGACCTGCTCGCGCTCGAATCCGATGGCCGCGAGCATCAGATTGAGCAATTGTCCGGCCCGCCCTACGAAGGGCTCGCCCTGGCGGTCCTCGTCGGCCCCCGGGGCTTCGCCGACAATCATCAAGTCGGCCTGGCGGTTGCCCACGCCGAACACGGTCTGGGTCCGGGTCGCGCACAGTTCACAGGCGCGACAGGAGAACACGGCCTCGCTCAGGCGATCCCAGTCCGCCCCGGCAGTCCCATCGGTAGGATCGGAAGCCATGGTATCCCCCTGGTGCGCCGGTGGCGGTATTTCTTCAGGTCCTTGGGTATCCACATCCGCAGCGCGCAACCGCCACACCTGTACACCCATGGCGCCCAGATAGCGGCGGCTGCGCTCCAGATCCATCGTATTCCCTAAACGACATCCCCGGTTTGGGGATGCGCCCGTTCATTTGGTTGCAGGATCTTGTTGCAGGCGTTGATGTAGGCCTTCGCGGAGGCGATGACGATGTCCGTATCCGCCCCTTGACCATTGATGATGCGGCCCCCTTTCTCCAAGCGTACCGTAACCTCGCCCTGGGCATCGGTACCACTGGTGATGGCATTGACCGAGTAGAGCTTGAGCATGGTCCCGCTGGCGACGATGGTTTCGATGGCCTTGAAAGTGGCATCTACCGGACCACTGCCGATGGAGATTCCGGGTTTTTCCTCCCTGTCCACGGCGAGCACCAGCTGCGCCTTGGGGGTCTCCCCGGTCTCCGAGCAGACCCGCAGGGACACGAGTTTGATGCGTTCGTTGGTGGCATCCAGGTTGGTGTCCGTCACCAGGGTCTGCAAGTCCTCGTCGAAGATCTCGTGCTTCTTGTCCGCCAAGTCCTTGAAGCGGGCGAAGGCGGCGTTGAGGTCCTCTTCCGAGGCGAAGCTCACGCCCAAATCCTGGAGCCGCGCGCGGAAGGCACTGCGCCCGGAGAGCTTGCCCATGACGATGCGGTTCTCACTCCAACCCACGTCCTGGGCCCGCATGATCTCATAGGTCTCGCGGCTCTTGAGTACCCCGTCCTGGTGGATACCGGACTCGTGGGCGAAGGCATTGGCGCCGACGATGGCCTTGTTGGGCTGGACGGCGAAGCCGGTGATGCCCGAGACCAGGCGCGAGCAGGGGACGATCTGGGTCGCGTCCAGGCGGGTGTCGCAGTCGAAGTGGTCCCGGCGCGTGCGCACCGCCATGACGACCTCCTCCAAGGCGGCATTGCCCGCCCGCTCCCCGAGACCATTGATGGTGCATTCCACTTGGCGAGCGCCGTTGCGCACCGCCGCCAGTGAGTTGGCGGTAGCCAACCCCAGGTCGTTGTGACAGTGAACCGAGAACACCGCTTGGTCCGAGTTGGGCACGCGTTCGATCAGGGTTCGGATCAGATCACCGAACTGGTAGGGAACACTGTAGCCCACGGTGTCCGGGATGTTCACCGTGCGCACCCCGGCGGCGATGACCGCCTCCAAGATCCGGCACAGGAAGTCATGCTCGGAGCGGCCTGCGTCTTCGGGAGAGAATTCCACGTTATCCGTATACCGACGGGCCCGTCGGACCGCATGCACGGCCTGAGCCACCACCTCGTCCGGGCTCATGCACAACTTTCTCTCCATATGGATGGGAGAGGTGGCGATAAAGGTGTGGATGCGGGCCGATTCGGCACCGGCCAGGGCCTCTCCGGCGCAGTCGATGTCCTGATCCAGGGCGCGGGCAAGTCCGCAGATGGTGCTGTCCTCGACGGCGGCGACGACGGCCTTCACCGCCTCGAAGTCACCCGGGCTGGCGATCGGGAACCCCGCCTCGATAACGTCCACCCGCAGCCGTTCCAAGGCCTTGGCGATGCGGACCTTCTCCTCCCGGGTCATGGAAGCGCCCGGGCTCTGCTCACCGTCACGCAAGGTGGTATCGAAGATAATCAATTGTGCTTTGTCGCTCATGTGCTCACCCTCGCGTCACCAGTCACCACACCCGCTTAAGGACGCATGCGACGCTGTTTCGTTCGATCGGGGATGTGCGTGCCGTTCGGCCCCCGCCGGGGCTTATGTGTACTTCTGCCCCTCAGGGCAGCAACGGACGCGCGAGCAGGAGCCGACGCAGGAGGAGAGGCACCATCGGTCGAGGCTGGATCGCCTGGGATTGGGGCGCAAACAGCTGCACCATCGGATGTATTGTCGTGCTCGACATGATCTTAAGATTCCAGGTTACGAGACGAATATAGCCCATCCTTTCGGGTGTGCCAAGTACCATACAGTCCGGTCCCCCAAACAGTCCAATTCTGCGTTATTCGGTGTTGCCCGAGAAGCGTCTACGAATCATACAAATCCACGCGAAGATCGATTCGTGCCGATTCGTTATCGGGGCTGTCTCCGTTTCCATGCTTAGTACCACTACCGAGTGCCAGGTGTCGACGGCGATACCAGTAAAGCGCGCAGTTGGGCAGGTGTGGCTGCATTCCCCAGGGTGATATGGATATCCGGTCGTTTTTCCGTTATCTCCTCATAGTGGTGCATCAGCGCGCGCAAGTGGTCGCCCACGTCAGCGAACGCCTCGATTTGGCGTATTGCCAAGGCAACGACACGTTGACCAAGCTCATGTATCCGTTTGACCCCGTAGCGGGAAACCTTCTTGGCTTTCTTCTCGGCGTGCCTAAAATAGCGACGTAGCATCTCGACATTCAGGCAATCTTCTTCAATGAGTGCATCGAGTCCGTCAAGCAGTGTCACGATGGCCGTCCTGCGGGCTTCCGGCGATTCCATGGCCGCTAGCTCCTCCCGAATTTCGGCCAGCACGGTATTTTTCCTTGCAAGCCACGTCAGCTGTTTGTTTTCGAGGTTGTCGGTAAGCCCCGCCAAGTCGATAGCATCAGGCGTAGAGGCCCCTTGCACCGACGCAAGTAGATAGCCCGGATTGGCGCTTTCATGCAGCGCATTGATTTTATGAAAAAATGGTATTCTCATTGATCCCGGCTATAGTCCACAGGCTCGATAATGGATCAGGGCGCCATGCTTGCCCTATCTTTCCCGGTAGAGGGCAAGTCGGGTCAGGTGCATTCTTCGATGTTATAGTATAATTAAGTGAGACTCTGGTCCGCTGTGCGGACCTTCTGAATATCAACTCGACTTAAACTTCGCACCGCGGGCAGTAGCCGTCGGGGATCAGGACCGTAGGTGTGCACTGGGACGGGTCTTCGGCGGGAAAGTCGAGGTTGTAGTGCAGGCCGCGGCTTTCGCACCGGCTTTGCGCAGAGCGGATGATGAGGTCCGCTACCTCCACCAGGTTGCGCAGCTCCAGCAGGTCGTTGCCGACACGGAAGTTGCTGTAGTATTCGATGATCTCCTGGCGCAGCAGGTCTACCCGACGTTTGGCCCGCCGCAGGCGCTTGTTGGTGCGGACGATGCCCACATAATCCCACATGAAACGGCGCAGTTCGTCCCAGTTGTGGGCGACCACGACCTCCTCATCGGGTTCCGTGACCCGGCTTTCGTCCCAGGGAGGAACCTCCCGCTTCGGTGTCGGTCGGGTCATGTGGGCTTCGATGTCTCGGGCCGCCAGCTCACTGTATGCCAGACATTCCAGCAGGGAGTTGCTGGCCATGCGGTTAGCCCCGTGCAGTCCGGTACAGGCGGCCTCGCCCACGGCGTAGAGTCCGGGCAAGTCGGTACGGGCCCGCCTGTCCGCCAGGATGCCGCCGCAGGTGTAGTGGGCGGCGGGTACCACAGGGATCGGCTCGCGGGTGATATCCACACCCAGCTCCAGGCAGCGTGCGCGGATTGTGGGGAAGTGCTGTTCGATAAACGCGCCAGGGCGGTGGGAGATGTCCAGGTACAGGCACTCGCTGCCGAGACGCTTCATCTCATGGTCGATGGCGCGGGCGACGATATCCCGCGGGGCCAGCTCCGCCCGCTCGTCGAAACGCGGCATGAAGCGCTCGCCGTCGGGTAACAGCAGGCGGGCCCCTTCGCCGCGCAGCGCCTCGCTGATGAGAAAGGATTTGGCCGCGGGGTGATAAAGGCAGGTGGGGTGGAACTGTATGAATTCCATGTTGGCGACCCGGCAGCCGGCGCGCCAGGCCATGGCGATACCGTCGCCGGTGGCCACATCGGGGTTGCTGGTATAGAGGTAGACCTTGCTGGCGCCGCCGGTCGCCAGGACCACGTAGCGGGCGGCCAGGGTGACGACCTGCCCCGAACGCCGATCCAATACGTAGGCGCCGATGCAACGATTGTCCTCGAGGCCCATCTTGCGGGTGGTAATCAGGTCCACCGCGTTGTGGTCTTCGTAAAGGCAAACGTTGGCACGCCCGCGTATGCGACGGTCCAGCGTGCCCGCGATCTCCTTGCCGGTGGCGTCCGCCGTATGAACGACGCGGCGGTGGCTGTGTCCTCCCTCGCGGGTGAGGTGATAGCCGCCCGGGTCCTTCCCTTGGGTGTCGCGGGTAAAGCTCACCCCCTGTTGGAGCAGCCAGCGGATTTCCTGGGGTCCGTGCTCCACGACCAAGCGGACCACCTCGGGATCGCACAGGGCACCACCGACCCGGAGGGTGTCCCGGATGTGGGAGTCCACTGAATCCTTGGGGTCCAGCACGGCGGAGATCCCGCCTTGGGCGTAATAGGTATTGCCCTCGTGCAGCGCGCCCTTGGATACCACCGCGACGGTGATGTCCGAACGCAGCTTCAAGGCCAGGCTCAGGCCCGCCGCCCCGCTGCCGAGGATCAGGACATCGTAGCGAAGGATGTTGCTCATGGAGATAGTCAATGATTCGGCGCTGGTTTGGGGGAAAGATCCCTCCTGCGTCGGGACAAGTTCGACCTGTTGCGTTCGACGCCTGAAGATTTGTCGATCGCCTTCGGTGTCCGTGCCGGCGTCTTGACGCAACCTGACACCCATATTACCTCCTGCGCTGCCGGCCCGCGCGGACCTCGTGTTGCGTGTAGTTAGCTATACTCACCGTGTGAACGTGCCGATGGGGCCGGGTCTTGCTCCGTAGCATGAACCGCGAATGGACCCGAAATTGATGTGGATTCGTGTCCGTGCGTGGTTCCTGATCCGGACCCGAGAACTTTCGTTTACCGGGAGCTGTCAATGCCATCGGATTTCGGGCCACTGGCCGGGGAACGTCGGGGCCATGTCTGATCGGCGTTCCGACCAGGAGTTGGTAACCAGGGTGCAGGGAGGCGATCGGCGCGCCTTCGATCTGTTGGTGATTAAATATCAGCAGAAGGTTGCGAGCCTCATCTCTCGTTATGTCTGCGACCCCGGCGAGATCATGGACGTCGCCCAGGAGGCATTTCTGAAGGCCTATCGGGCGCTGCCGGGGTTCCGTGGCGAGAGTGCCTTGGCGAGAGTGCCTTCTACACCTAGCTGTATCGCATCGCGATCAATACGGCGAAGAACCATCTGGTCGCTCGTGGGCGCCGCCCCCCGGAGACAATGTGGAGCCTGCGGGAGCTGGCTACACCGGAGCACCATCTGCTGAGCATGGAGATAGCCGGGACGGTGCAAGAGGCGCGCGATGGACTGCCGGAGGAACTGCGGACGGCGATCCTGTTGCGCGAGCTCGAGGGCCTGAGCTATGAAGAAATCGCAAGCGCCATGGAATGTCCTGTGGGCACCGTACGTTCGCGCATCTTTCGCGCCCGCGAAGCGATCGACAAACGCTTGAGACCCTTGCTCGAGCCATGAGGCCTTTTGATATGGTAAGGCGATGAGTGAACAGCAACGATGGCACCTCTCGGCGCTGGTGGACGGTGAAATCGATCCGGGGTTGGTGCACCAGACCTTGTCCGCGCTCGCATCGAACGAGCGCCTGATCGAGGATTACCATCTCAAAGGACGGCAATGATCGAAGAGACCGGTCGAGTCATCTCGGTGCAGGGCGATCTGGCCGAGGTGGAAGGACAACCTCACAGCAGCTGCGGGGGGTGCGCCGTCAAAGGTACCTGCGGTACCTCGTTGCTGACCCGCTACTTCGGTCCCAAACGGTTGCTGCTGCGGGCCCATAATCCTATCAGGGCCAGGCCCGGCGAGCGGGTGGTCATCGGATTGTCGGAAGGCAGTGTGCTGGAGGCCTCGGTCCTCGCCTATCTGGTACCCTTGCTGGCCATGATCGGCGGGGCAATGACAGGTGCCTTGGTCGCCGAGCGCCTGGCCCCCGCGTACACGCAGATACTGAGTGCCGTGACCGGGCTGGGAGGGCTCGCCGCCGCGCTGGCCTGGCTGGTCGGATTCATCCGCGCCAGGTCCTTGAATGAGCGTTACCGACCGCGAATCCTGCGCCGTCTTTCCACAGGTCCGGGCGAATCGCCTAGGGTTTCTCCCCGATCCCTCTCGACAGCCGATGAGCGGGCAGCTCGGAAGGGAGGATAAGACAGTGTGGTACTTCACTGAAATAGCGGATTGGTGGGAAGGCAAACGCAAGGAGACGGATGCCATATTGGACGGATGGGTCGAAGACTCGGGTTACAGCCAGGGAGCAATAGATCGTTGCAGCCACGACGAAGGCGCTGACTACCTTTGGTGCCGGCTTCGTTGACATCCTCCGCCTAGGCGACGGAATAAGAGCAGGAACACTCAAGGGAGCGGGCGTGGATACCTTGCGTTTCGTAGCCATATTTCCCTTCGGGAAGGCCGCGAAAACACTCAAATCAGTACGAGGCGTTAAGCGTGCAAAAGTAATCATCGATATACCTGGTCCACACTGCTTCTGGGTCGCATCGGCAAAGGCCCTTACGCAGATTAGTCATAAATTCAAACCTGAATCCGTGACGTAAATGAGCTGACGATTGGTTTGTGCGGTCGGTAAATTCCTTAACCATTATCGGTGAGGACCTTGGTGATCGTGAAGGAGGCCTTGTCGATCAGGCGCGTGAGGAAATCGCCGGCAGAGGTGGCTGACTTGTCCCTGGAGGCGTTCGACGCAGACCCAGCGGGTGGCGCGGTCAATCGCGGCAAAGAGGTACTGCCGATGGTCCTCATCCGGCATTTGGGGCAGATACTTGACGTCCACATGGACGCAGCCGGGATCATACGCCTTGACGGGCTTCACCGGCGTCTTGGCGCGGCCTCCCAGGGCATCAGCGTCTCGAGGTTAGACACGCCATGGCTGCGCAGACCGCGGGCCAGGCCAGAGCGCGAGACCTCGTGGATGAACTCGCGGGTCACCGCCAGCAAGTCATCCAGGGGCAGCAGGAGGGTCTCACGCAACGCTGCCACCACCCCACCACCGCTTCCTGGGCCGCGCTGAGCGTGGCGTGGAGCCGCTGGGGGGCGGTGCGAGGCATCTTCCACCCCGTGGGTGATTGCTATACTCAAAGCGTGATGATGTCGGACCTGTCAAACGCCGTCGCCCCGCGGTTCGACTTCCTTCGCGCTCCCTTCAATTCCCTCTTCGGCCAGCAGGCGTAAGACCTTTCTCGCGTGCAATAGAGGATAGCTCCTCTTCGGTATATAATCACACAGGACCTGACACCTACCCTTTTTCTTTACCTTGGTGACAGAAAGAAGGCGAAACAGATTCAGCGGTACAGTAGGATTTGTCGGGTTACGGCGCGTCGGACTCACCGGATTACCGAGTTTCTCGAGCGCCGGGGTCCCGTCGAGCTTTTCCCACCAGGAATCCATCCTCTTGTGTGCCTACCGCAGGCAATCGGAACATAAGCGGGCCCGCCTATCGTGCCCTGTTGGATGTAGCGCTGTAAGAAGGCGATGGCGCTTGCCGTCGGTGGGTGGTCCGCATATCTCCCAACCTGCATATTTTTCAGTTATCAGTTGTTAGGGGGCAGTCGTAGGGCGGGAAAGGCCATGGACGGCCACATCCCGACTGTGTAGGGTGGGCTGTGCCCACCATTAGTACGCCATTTCACTCCATTTTGCATTTGTAGGGGACGGCCTCCGTGCTGTTCCGCAGGCCGTAGGGCGTTCCCCCTACCACAAAACCATGTGAAACGGGGTACTGGCGTGCGACTAAGGCTCATGGGGTCTCTGAACCCCCCCCCTCCCGCGGCGCGGAGCTTCCGCGTTCCCACGCGGCGCGTGGGAACGAGAGAATGGCATTGTCCGGGGTCCCACCCGGAACCACGTCGTGGCGGTAGACGCTGGGATTGGCGTCAACCACTAACCCGTCATTCCGGCTTGGACGCCGGAATCCAAACGCCAAGGAGGGCAAACCCGCACCAAATCATTCGGGGCCGGTCCAGGTCAACACAAGATATAGTGGTTGACAGCCTTTTTTAAGCTTATATATTGTGTTCAGGGGCGTGTGTTCCCTTACCCATCCCGTCTGTGGGAAAGCCGAGAGAAAACCCCGAATCGAGCCGCCAGAGGAGGAAACGTGGCCCCTGACAAAGCGCCATCCGTCGTTCCATCGGACCCCATTGCATCGTCGCCCGCGCACAAGCCGCAGGACAACCGGGCCGAGCCCGCCGCCCCTGTTCCCGGACAGGTGCAGGTGATCCGACGCAACGCCGAGGTCACCCACTTCGATCCCAACAAGATCATGGTGGCGATGACTAAGGCGTTTCTGGCCGTCGAGGGGACCAACGCGGCTGCCTCCAGCCGGGTCCACGACACGGTGAAGGCCCTCACGGATCAGGTGGTGGGCGCCCTTACCCGCCGCCTGCCCGGTGGTGGTATGGTGCACATTGAGGACATCCAGGACCAGGTGGAGCTGGCCCTGATGCGCGCCGGAGAACACAAGGTGGCCCGCGCCTATGTGCTCTACCGGGAGCAGCGGGCCCGCGAGCGGGCCGAGAAGGCGGCCGTCGCACCGAGGGAAGCACACCAAATCAGGGTTACTCGCGCCGACGGCGGCACCCACCCGCTGGACATCGCCCGTTTGCAGCGTCTGATGGCGGAGGCCTGCCGGGGCCTGGAGGCGGTCGACGACCAGCCCGTCCTGGACGACACCTGCCGCAACCTGTTCGACGGGGTCAAGGAGGCGGACGTGAGCCAGGCCCTGGTCATGAGTACCCGCGCCCTGATCGAGCAGGAGCCGGAGTATGGCTTTGTCGCCGCTCGCCTGCTGCTGGACATCCTGCGTCGGGAGGCCCTGGGCTTCCTGGGGATGGCCGTGGGGGTCGAGACCCAGGCGGATCTGGCGGAACGCTACGGTGACTACTTCACCGCCTACGTCAAGCGGGCGGCGGACCTGGAGCTTCTGGACCGCCGCCTGACCCAGTACGACCTGGAACGCCTGGGCACCGCCCTCGAACCCGAGCGCGATCTCGCTTTTACCTATCTCGGGTTGCAGACCCTCTATGACCGCTACTTCATCCACAGCACGCAGGGCATGCGCTTCGAGCTGCCCCAGGCCTTCTTCATGCGGGTCGCCATGGGTCTTGCCATAAACGAGCTCGACCGCGAGGAGCGGGCTATCGAATTCTACCAGCTCCTGTCCTCCTTCGATTTCATGAGCTCGACCCCAGCCTTGTTCAATGCCGGCACCCCGCGCCCCCAGATGAGTTCCTGTTATCTGACCACTATCCCGGACGACCTGGACGGCATCTACAGCGCCATCAAGGACAACGCCCTGCTGTCCAAGTTCGCGGGCGGGCTGGGTAACGACTGGACCCGGGTGCGGGGCATGGGCGCCCACATCAAGGGCACCAACGGCAAGAGTCAGGGGGTGGTGCCCTTCATGAAAGTCGCCAACGACACCGCGGTGGCGGTAAACCAATGCTTCGCACCGGACACCACGCTCTTCACTGCCGACGGACCCCGACCCGTTGACCAAGTCGAGGCCGGCGACTTGGTGCTCGGCCGGCGGGGCCACTACCGGCAGGTCAGGGAGCACTTGGTCTACGAGCAGAAAAATGCTCCCATGGTGCGGATTGCGGTCGAGCACGCGATCCGGGATTTGCGGGTCACCGCCGGCCATCCTTTGTGGGCCATCCGAGGGGTGCCCCCAGATACACCTCCCCCAGGTGCATCTATGGCACAGTCCATCGAGCGTACTCTGAGACAGATCGAGAGCGGGCGCATTATTCCCGACTGGATCGAGGCCGGCCGGCTCGAACCCGGCGACTATGTGGCCCAGGTGATTCCCGGTGAAATCGTCCCTGTCTCCGGGCTGACCCAGGACGATGCCCGCTTCTACGGTATCTTGCTGGGAGACGACCACCTGACGCGCGGCTCGGAATTCGGTGTCTCCGGCAATCCCGGCAACGATGACGGGTATCTCCGGTTCGTGCGCGACTACCTGGACGCGCGTGGTATCCACTACTGGGAGAACGGGCGCGGCGACATCTACCTGCAGATCAAGTGGGGCGTCGGCCGGGGTCTGGCCCGCTGCGCCGCTACCGGGCATTTCGTGGGTCCGGATCGGCCCTGCCTGCCTTTCGCCTACGAGGATCTGTACGACGCCAATGGCAACAAGCGCATCGCCCGCCGCTTCAGCCATCTACCCCATGACCGGACCCTAGCCCTGATCCAGGGCTTGCTGGAGACCGACGGGGGGGGCTCGCGCGGCAAGGAAATCTACTTTACCTCCGTTTCCGCTCCCCTGGCCGAGGGCCTGCGCTATCAGCTCCTGCGTCTCGGCGTCCCCTGCGCCGGGCAGTACCGGGAGCGGAACAACACCCATGAGGGCACCCGGAGCGACGGCTCCGTGGTGGCCTTCACCGGCACTACCCGCGCCTTCGACCTCCGTATCCCGGCTGCACCCGAGGTCGCCGGCCTGGCGGGCGTGCCGCCACTGACCAAGCACAACTGGTTCTGCCTCGGTAACTGCATTTTCACCAGGATCAAATCCGTTACCTCTATCCAGCCCGTACCCGAGGTCCACGACCTCAAGGTAGAGGGTGACGAAACTTACATGACCGCCGTCGCCCTGGCCCACAACGGGGGCAAGCGCAAGGGTGCCGTCTGCGCCTATCTGGAGATCTGGCATATCGACGTGGAGGAGTTCCTGGAGCTGCGCAAGAACACCGGCGACGACCGCCGCCGCACCCATGACATGAACACCGCCAACTGGGTGCCGGATCTGTTCATGAAGCGGGTCGCCGAAGACGGCCCCTGGACCCTGTTCTCCCCGGACGAGACCCCGGACCTGCACGACCTCACCGGCCGCGCCTTCGAGGACGCCTACTGTGCCTATGAGCACAAGGCCGCGCGCGGCGAGCTGCGGGTCAGCAAGACCGTCAAGGCCTGGGATCTATGGCGCAAGATGCTCGGCATGTTGTTCGAGACCGGCCACCCCTGGCTCGCCTTCAAGGACCCCTGCAACCTGCGTTATACCAACCGGCATCTGGGGCAGGTGCACAGCTCCAATTTGTGCACCGAAATCACCCTGCACACCAATGACCAGGAGATCGCCGTGTGTAATCTGGGCTCGGTGAACCTGGCCGCCCACGTGGGCGAACGTGGCCTGGACACGGACCGATTGGCCAGGACCGTCAGCACCGCTATGCGTATGCTCGACAATGTGATCGACTACAATTACTACAGTGTGCCCCAGGCCCGGAAGTCCAACCTGCGCCACCGCCCGGTAGGGCTCGGCATCATGGGCTTTCAGGATGCCCTCTATAAGCTGCGCATCCCCTACGCCGGCGAAGAGGCGGTGCGCTTCGCCGACCTTTCCATGGAGGTCGTCGCCTACCACGCCATCCGCGCTTCCACGGATCTTGCCGAGGAGCGCGGGCGCTATCCCAGCTTCGAGGGCTCCCTGTGGAGCCGGGGCCTCCTGCCCATCGACTCCATCGCCCAGCTCGAAGAGAACCGCGGCGGCTATCTGCAGATGGACCGCGGCAGCACCCTGGACTGGGACGGGTTGCGCGAGCGGGTCCGCACCGTCGGGATGCGCAATTCCAACTGCATGGCTATCGCCCCGACGGCTACCATCTCCAACATCGTCGGGGTCAGCCAGTCCATCGAGCCCACCTATCAGAACCTGTTCGTCAAATCCAACCTGTCCGGGGAATTCACGGTGGTGAACCCCTACCTGGTCAGAGACCTCAAGGAACGGGATCTGTGGGACCCGGTCATGGTCAACGACCTCAAGTACTACGACGGCTCCGTCCAGGCCATCGACCGCATCCCCCAAGAGCTCAAGGAACTCTACGCCACCGCCTTCGAGATCGACCCCCGCTGGCTGGTGGAGGCCGCCAGTCGACGCCAGAAATGGATCGACCAGGCCCAGAGCCTCAACCTCTACATGCGCGAGCCGAACGGAAAAAAACTGGACAACCTCTACAAACTAGCCTGGGTACGGGGACTCAAGACCACCTACTACCTGCGGTCCATGGGCGCGACCCACCTGGAGAAATCCACCATGGAAGACGCCGCCAAGGCCAGTCAACTCAATGCAGTCGGTGGCGATTATCCTTCCGGTAAGGACAATGGATCGGATGAAGTCCAGGCCTGCTCGATCCTGGACCCCGAATGCGAGGCGTGCCAGTAGGATGCGGTGAGCGCGGATCAGACATTCAGGACAGCACTGACCCGGACCGCGAACCGTATCAAAACGAACCGCAAAGACACGAAGGGCGCAAAGGGAGGCGAAGGATGATTGAACCACAGAGATACGGAGAACTATGCGGCAAAAAATAAGGGGATTCAAAGAACAGGGGTGGCGTTATCGCCACCCCTCTGACCCCTTTGAGGGAGGCCGACCTAGATCTGCAGCAGGTAATAGGCGGTCAGGATGGTGCCGACCAAGGCGATGCCGTAGCCGACGGCTGCCACCAAGCCATCCGCCCGCAGTCCCAGACCGTGCAGACCCACGCGCAGGCGGTGTGCCGCGTGCCACAGAGCCAGGCTGACCGTACCGAATGCCGCCAACTTGACGAACCAGTTCGCCAGCAATCCCTGCATCTGCTCGAACTTCATGATCTCCGGTATGCCGTCCGGCAGACTTCCGTAGGCGGCGATAAGGATAATCACCGCCAGCACGGGGAACACGAAGGCGGTCAGGGTGCCGCCGGCGGCGAACAGACTCCAGAACAGGGCCTTATTGACTTTAGCCATCTTCAGAACACCCCCGCGAGAAACAGGACGACCAGAGAGAATAGGATCCAGACGACGTAATGCGCTCCGGCAATCACGCCGCCGGGTATGAACTCTTCTCCTTTCTGGATCGGCATGGCCTTGGGTGTCACCTTGAACCAGGCGATGGCGTGGTAAAAGATGACGATGGTGGTTACCCACAGGAGCACCAGCATCCCGGGGCCTTTCAGGTACTCGAGGAAGAACTGGTACGTCTCGGGACCGCTCGCCACGGCGCCGATGCCCCACAGCAGGATCAGCGCCAAGATGCCGACGAACAGGCTGGTCATTTCGTTGAGCATATGGATCGTGTAGTTACGATCCTTCAGATACCAAGTTGTCTTGGAAACGGGTCTCTCATAGGCCATGATCATTTGTCCCCCATACCGATGAGCTCCTTGTACCACTGGACGGTGGTGGTGATCTTGAGCTGCTGGAGCGCGCTTGCCGGATCCACGTGCTTGGGACAGGCAATGGAGCAGGTGTCGGTAAAGGAGCAATCCCACACCCCTTCCGGCTTCGATAGTTCCTTGTGACGCTCGGCGAGCCCCTGGTCACGGGAGTCCGCGTTGTACCGATGGGCCAGAGCGAGGGCCGCAGGACCGATGAACTCCGGGGCCAGCGCATACTCGGGGCAAGCCGCGTAGCAACACAGGCAGTTGATGCACAGGGTGAACTGCTTGAACTTCTTGAGTTCGGCCGGTGACTGCTTGTATTCGCCTTCTTCGATGGGCTTTTCTTCCTTGCGGATGATATAGGGCTTAACCCGCTTGAGCTTCTCCATGAAGTCGTCCTGGACCACGACCAGATCCCGCTCGATCGGAAAGTTCGCCAGCGGCTCGATGCGTACCGTCTTATTCGCGTAATCCTTTACGGATACCTTGCAGGCGAGCTTGGGTTGACCGTCGATCATCATGCCGCAGCTTCCGCATACGGCCATGTGACAGGACCAACGGTAGCTGAGCGTGGTGTCCACATGGTCCTTGACGTGGTTGATGGCATCCAGAACCATCCACTCTTCTTGACATGCTACCTGATAGGTCTTGAAGTGCGGCTCCCGATCCTTTTCAGGATCGTAGCGGAGTATCTCGAGATCTAGCTGTACCGCGCTCATTTGGCCCCTCCCGAATAATCCCGAACGCCTGGCTTGGATTTGGTGATGACCACGTCGTGATAATCGATACGGGGCGCCTCTTCACCTTGGTAATAGGCCAGCGTGTGTTTCAGGTATTGCTCGTCGTCCCGTGCCTCGTAATCCAACCGCTGATGCGAGCCGCGGGATTCCTTGCGGGCCAAGGCGCCTTCCGCCACCGTTTGCGCCAATTCGAGCATGTTTCCTAGCTCCAGCGCCTGGAACAGGTCGGTGTTGAAGACGTTGCTCTTGTCGTGCAGCTCGATACCCGCGTAGCGTTTGCGCAGATCGGCGATGGTGTCGCAGGTTTTCCGCAGGGTTTCCTCGGTACGATAGATACCCGCACCCTCCTCCAGGGATTTCGCCATCTCGGAGCGCAGCGCGGCGATGGATTCGGCGCCGCCGCTTTTCCGGACGAGTTCCCTTATTTTGGCCTGGGCCTTGTCCGCCTGCTCCCGAAGTTCCGATTCGCTCGCTTCGGCGTTCCGGTTACGGGCGAATTCGACCGCGTTCTTTGCCGCCCGTTTCCCGAACACCAGGAGCTCGGTGAGCGAGTTGGAGCCCAACCGATTGGCGCCGTTGAGGCTGGCGCAGGCGCATTCACCGACGGCGAACAGACCGGGGACCGGCGTCTCGGCGTCGATGTCGGTGTGGACCCCACCCATCATATAGTGTACGACCGGACGGATAGGCACCGGCTCTTTTACCGGATCGACCCCGGCGTAGGTGATGGACAGATCGCGCACCAGCGGTAGCCGCTCGTCGATATGCTTTTCGCCCAGATGGGTCATATCCAGCTGGGTGCTGTCGCCCCAGGGGGTGGGTATGGTGTTGCCCTTTTGCTGCTCATGCCAGAACGCCTGGCTCAAGCGGTCGCGTGGCCCTAGCTCCATGGTCTTCAGTACCGGCTTGCCTAGCGGCGTCTCCGGTCCCATCCCGTAATCCTGGAGGTAGCGATAGCCGTCCTTGTTGCGCAGCACGCCGCCTTCGCCCCGGCACCCCTCGGTGAGCAGGATGCCCGTCGCCAGCAGGCCGGTCGGATGGTACTGGACAAACTCCATATCCTTGGTCGGTACGCCGGCACGGTAGGCCATGGCCGTTCCGTCCCCGGTCTTGATCGCCCCGTTGGTGCTGAAGGGGAACATCCGGCCCGCCCCGCCCGAACATAGCACAACCGCCTTGGCCTGGAACCGGAACAGGCGGCCGCTCTTCATCTCCATGGCGACGACGCCCTGGCAACGGCCATCCGCCACCAGCAGATCGATCGAGAAGAATTCGTCGAAGCGCTCGATGCTCGGATACTTGAGCGAGGTTTGAAACAGGGTATGGAGGATGTGGAAGCCGCTTTTGTCGGCCGCGAACCAGGTCCGCTTGATCTTCATGCCGCCGAAGGGCCGTACCCCGACGGACCCGTTCAGCTCCCGGCTCCAGGGACAGCCCCAGTGCTCGAGCTGCAAGAGCTCTTTGGGGGCCTCGTTGACGAAGTACTCGACCACGTCCTGGTCGGTCAACCAGTCGCCGCCGCCCACAGTATCGTTGAAATGCAGGTCGAGGCTGTCGTCCGGTTTGATGACCCCAGCCGCCCCACCTTCCGCCGCGCAGGTATGGCTGCGCATGGGGTATACCTTCGAGATCAAGGCCACCTTGAGATCTGGGTTGCTCTCGGCGACGGCGATGGCCGTGCGTAGACCGGCCCCTCCCGCCCCCACGATTGCAATGTCTGTCTTTATCAGCTCCACACGCTTCCCCCTCTTTTTTTTACAGTTCTTAGTGCGTGCGACCAGCATGCTGCTGCGAAGGGCACGCAGTGATGCCATGGATACTGCGGCACGGGGCAGTATGTTACACGCCTGCCTATCAAACGAAAATATCGAAACGTCGGATAACGGTGGAGGACTCGGTATGTATACTGCCACATGGTATAATGTCAGGTTTTGTGTGATTATATACCGAAGAGGAGCTATCCTCTATTGTAAGCGAGAGAGGTCTTAGAGCCTGTTTACGATCTTTGGATTAACAAGGCCAGAAACGCCAAGGTTACAAATTGCACGCTGGTATTGAGTTTTCGCTTGCAGTTTTTCCATAACCGTCGGCATTTTTCCAACCAAGCGAAAGAGCGCTCGACAACCCACCGTTTGGGCATCACTGTAAATGTGTGCAGTTCATTTCGTTTGGCAACCGCGACCGTCGCCCTCCAGCATTTTCCGCACGGCAGCTGCAAAGGGCTGTCCCGTATAACCGCCATCAACCAACACCTTTTTCACCGCTGACAAATTGTCCTGATGTTCAGAGAACGCCACCAATGCCCCTGCTCGATCGGTGACATCCGCGGTCGTAACGGCTATCGCGTGGGGAAGCCCTTGCGTG
>Ga0209453_1000034_pt1 | contig 17010 bp, 20 predicted proteins | sample WorMetulBAHAMAS1_FD_187397 | JGI IMG/M metagenome (GOLD analysis project Ga0209453, IMG submission 187397) | Marine gutless worms symbiont microbial communities from Max Planck institute for Marine Microbiology, Germany - Olavius ullae BAHAMAS.1... | ecosystem: Host-associated > Annelida >...
AACATATCACTACCCTTACCCTTGGACGAATAGCTTTGCTTCCAATCCGTTGGTTTTCACAAGAAAAAATTACGGAATTTCCTAGGTTGCGGCGTTAAATGTCAATATCTTAAACTAGGAAATTCCGTATGTTTTTAGGCTCACTGCCAACGAATCACCGAGTAGACGAGCTGCTAGTGTCCGTGGGGGCCGCCGGTGGGTAGTCCAGGGATTATCATACGCCAGCTTCGTCCGCCGAACGTGGGTATGTCCTGGGCATAGAGTTTCCCGAGCGTGACCACTTTGCCCTGTTTGACGAGGCCAACTGCACGCAGAACGACCGCCGGGGTGATCCGGTTTACCGCACCGATTTTATCCTCGGTGCCCCATTCGCTCGGCACCCAATTCTCGCGCAAGGGCTCGTCGTTGATGCTGGCCCACGGTGGTTGTGCGGCCGACTGGGAGGGACCGAATATTACCACTGCTGCTAACAATAGCCAGAGACTAGAGTAGAGATGATGCATGTGTGTAGCTCCAAGATTGGAGTTTTTGGTTTCTTAATTACAGAATGTGGGCGGTATCGGCGTTAACCTCCTGGCCTGGATTTGGTGCTTTGTTCACAGCAGCTTATTAAAGGCCTTGGGAGCTCTCAGCAGTGAGTTTCCTAGGATTCCAAGCGTTTGTGCATTCCTGCCCACACTTCGGCATCCTGCCTGCGCGCGCATCCTTGCGCTTACCAGCTGTTTGAGATTCTTGATCCGTCCAGCACACGAATGACCGGTCAGGCTGTCCGTTAAACGCTCGTTTTCCTTGCAATCACAAGACCCGCCCCATATCCTACGAAAAACAGTAAGAAAACTCGATACGTAAATCTTAGTCAGCTTGTTGCACTCTATTTATCTTTTCTTACTGGTTTTATATGAAAATCGGGTATATCCGCGTCTCGAAAAGCGACGGTATCCAAGTCCTCGATCTCCAGCGTGATGCCTTGTTGGAAGCCGGGGTTGAGGCAGCGCGCATCTACTCGGACCTCGGCTTCGGGCGCAAGGACGACCGGCCAGGATTAACGGCTTGTTTGAAGTCGTTACAACCAGGTACCGCTCTCGTGGTGTGGAAGCTGGACCGCCTTGGCCGCAGTCTCAAGCATCTGGTCGAGGTAGTGGAAGACCTGAACCGGCGCGACGTCGGCCTGCAGGTGCTAATGGGGGCCGGTGCTCAGATCGATACCACGACCGCGGATAAGCGGCTCATATTCGGGATTTTCGCCGCCCTGGCCGAGTTCGAGGCCGAATTGGTCCGGGAGCGTACTTGCGCCGGACTTGCAGCCGCACGCGCGAGAGGCCGCTTGGGTGGGAGACCACGCAAGATGACGCGGGAAAAGCTCACTATGGCAATGTCGGCGCTTGCCGGCCGGGAAAGCAAGCCGACAGTGGTCGCTCAAAACCTGAACATCACGAGAACGACGCTATACGAATATTTGAACGGCGACGGCTCCCCCAAAGAAGCAGGACAGCGGCTACTGAGCAGTAGGTAAGTCCGGGCAATAGGTTGAGCACAACCGGCTCAGCGCTTGGGACCACTTCGCCGCGCTTCTTTCGGCTTGCTTTCGGGCGCAGGCTCAGGTCCAAGCTCAGGCGGCAGCTTGAAGTCACGTGAGGGTTCGAGGTGGATGATGGCGTGCTTGTAGACCAGGCGAAGGTCGGGGCTTTTCAGACGGCAATCAACCACCCGAATTCGATTTTCGTCCGGAGAGCGTCCTTGTAACCCTCAAGAGGTGTGGATGAAGACCATCGCTTTTTTCAATAACAAGGGTGGAGTCGGAAAATCCTCTCTGGCATATCACTTGGCCTGGATGTTCGATGCACTAGGTGTCCGGGTTCTGGCGTCGGACCTCGACCCGCAAGCTAACCTAACCAATATGTTCCTCAATGAGGATCGCTTGGAAAAGCTTTGGAAGGATAAAGATCGAAACACCCTATTTGGCATGATTAACCCGATTTTGAAAGGAACCGGTGACATTACAAATCCCCATGTAGAGACTGTCGGCAACATTGGACTTCTGGTCGGAGACTTGGGATTATCGGGCTTTGAGGACCGGCTCTCGGATGCTTGGCCGCGTTGTTTGGACGGGGATGAGGCTGCGTTCCGAGTGATCAGTGCTTTTTATCGCGGCATTGAACTGGCAGCACAGGCACAAGAATCTGAGGTGGTTCTAATCGACGTTGGCCCCAATTTGGGTGCCATCAACCGGGCAGCGATCCTCTCTGCTCAGTATGTTGTAGTGCCCTTGTCTCCTGATCTTTTCTCACTGCAAGGTTTGTACAATCTAGGTCCAACCTTAAGAGAGTGGCGTCGAGGATGGGAAGAGCGGATTAAGAAAAATCCGGACCCTGAACTGTCCCTGCCGGAGCCTTGGATGAACCCGATTGGATATGTAGTCATGCAGCATGCAATGCGGCTCGACCGCCCGGTGAAGGCTTATGAGCGTTGGATGGCACGGATCCCAAAGGTCTATCAAACATCTGTTCTTGGAAAATCCAGCGAAGGACCAACTCCCATTAAGAAGACCGACCCTAACCGTCTGGAGATGGTGAAACACTACCGGAGCCTCATGCCTCTAGCGATGGATGCCCGTAAACCGATATTCTCACTTAAATACGCTGATGGAGCGATTGGTTCTCATGCGAACGCTGTTAAAGCCTGCTATGAAGATTTTAAAGGTCTAGCTCAAGAGATCGCAAAACGCACTGAGCTGGAATTTACAAGCTGAGATATGAAGCTTGGAAAGGCGATAATAGCCTTCCCAAGCCAACCCAATGTGCAATTACGCCGTCGGCTCAATGCGATCAAACGCGACCAGTTTCCGTGGATGCTGGAAGTGACCAAGAACGCCCCTCAAATGGCGATTATCCAACTGGGCGTTGCCTTCAAGAACTTCTTCAGCGGACGTGCCCGCTATCCCCGATTCCGCAAAAAAGGCCCCTGTGATCGTTTCACGCTGACCAACGACCAATTCCACATTGACGGTTGCCGCATCCGATTTCCCAAGCTCGGCTGGGTACGGATGCGCGAATCGCTACGTTTCGCTGGCGACATCAAATCGGCCACGGTCTCCCGCGTGGCGGATCGCTGGTTCGTCAGCATCACCGTGGATACACATGATCCGCTTCCCGTTCGCACTGAAAACCAAGGTGCAGTGGGGGTTGATCTCGGTGTCTCCGCGCTGGCCACACTCTCGACGGGAGCGTTTGTCTCAGGCCCCAAGGCACATACGGCGCTTTTGGCCAGGTTGCGCCGTCTCTCACGAGGATTAAGCCGGAAGCAGTTGAAATCCCGTAATCGCGAAAAGGCCCGGCGGAAGCTGGCCCGGCTACATGCCCGGATTGCCAATATCCGCGCAGATGCGCTGCATAAACTGACTGCCGACTTGACGCGACGTTTCTCCGTAATCGGTATCGAGGACCTAAATGTCCGCGGCATGCTGCGTAATCATCATCTGGCCCGTTCAATCGCCGACATGAGTTTTCATGAGTTTCGCCGCCAGTTGGAATATAAGGCCGCGGCGCGTGGTGGGCAGGTTATCGTTGCGGATCGCTGGTACCCCAGCAGCAAGATGTGTTCTGTTTGCCACGGTTACACGGAGGATTTGACTCTGAGCACGCGGCAATGGACGTGTTCGAGTTGTGGCTCCAAGCACAACCGGGACGTGAACGCGGCGATCAACCTGAAGAATTTGGCGGTGAGTTCCACCGTGTCAGCCTGTGGAGAGGAAGGCGCTGGCGGCGATCTTATGACCGCCGTGAAACCGGCCTCTATGAAGCAGGAAATCAGCCCAATAGCTACCTATGGGTAAGTTTGAGTAAGTCTGATAGAACGGTAAAATGGGGGCATAAATAGCCTTGGTTTTTGTTCGGAATGCTTAGCTCATCATGGCCTTTAATGAAAAAAATGAAACGACGCGGTGGTGGTGGCGCTCGTCCCGGAGCTGGGCGCAAGCCTTTTGCTCCGACGGATAAGGAAAGGGATCAGGTAGGGCGTTTGTCTCAAAAGGAGCGTGTCCCTTACCGCCAGATCGCCTCACAGGTGCGGAATGGTATATCTCTTCCAACGCTGACTAGGTATTTCAGGGATGAGCTGATCCCAACCAAAGTGGGTAACAAACCTTTCAATCCGACAGACGACGAGCGCCGGTTGGTCGAGAAGCTGGCGGCTATGGGACTGCGCCGTTGGATATTGCTTCCGTGCTGAGGGGTGGCGTTGGTCTGCGCACGATAGGGCGGCATTTCGGGCCGGAGATTCGGCGTGGAGGGATACGGGCGAGCCTCAAAATTGCAGAAACGCTCTATGAAAAGGCGGTTGTCGATAAGGACGTTACCGCTCTGATCTGGTGGACCAAAACGCAGATGGGCTGGTCGGCGGCGAAGGATAGCCCGAAGGACCGCCATCCTGACGGTGATCAGCGGCAGGCTGGAGTTGAAAAGGTCGAAGTGTGATTGTGCCCGTGGCACCATCTACGCAGGTCTAAAGCGCTCGCAGCGCGACGGCGTGCCCGGAAGAGTTGTTGGTAGCATGAACGAAACGCAGCCTGTGCCGACTGACCCGGCTTGGGAGGATTACGAGATTCGGTTGAATCTTGATGCTCTCATCGCGTGGCTGCCGCCGGGTAGCTCTGAAAAGACCAGGGCTGCTCGAAAGAGCAAGCGTAAGGCTGCCAAGGTTGCAAGGCGGGTTGCTCGGCGGCGCTGATGGTTTATGCAAGATAAGGCGAAACGCGCGGCGTGGCCCTGTACTGAGGATACTGCACGATTGACCAAAAACTAAAGTTTTTGGTCAATTCTGAAAAGGCCCCGATTTGGGGCTTTTTTAGGGCAAAAAGTTTATCAAAAGTTATGTTGAAAACCATTTTCCTCGAAAGTATACCGCTCTTGGTTTTTAATAAATGCGGAGACCTTCAAAAAATGCTCATCGGCTACGCACGGGTTTCGACCCAAGACCAGAATCCGCAACTACAGCTTGATGCCCTCCGGGATGCTGGTTGCGAGCACATCTTCGAGGAAAAGGCGTCAGGGCACTTCCTAGCCGCAAGTTCACCGTCCACATTTTCGGAGTGTTGGCGGAATTTGAGCGGTCGGTAATCCGTGAGCGGGTCCAGGCTGGTATCCAGGCGGCCCGCAAGAAAGGCGTCCCACACGGCAGGCCCCGCGCGGTTTCAGACGAGAAATTGCGTGCTGCCCGAGACCTTCTGAGTCAAGGTGGGCGGTCGAAGAGGTCCGTAGCGTTACAGCTTGGGATTTCCGTACCAACCCTGTACCGATACCTCGATGAAGGGAGATAGAGGCCTGGTGGTCCAAGCCCGACGTAACGCGAATCGCAGGATTCCGGCACGCAACCCCGGCGATCACCAAGGGGCTTGATTGAAAGCAATTGACGCCGTGGGGTTGTTTTGGATAGCCTGTCAACAAGCAGTCGGGTCTTAAGCGCGTTTAGCGCACGCGCCAAGACCTTCACCGCGACCAACCTGATTAGGGGGTTCGGCCATTTCTCACATCGATATGAAGTCGGGCCTTGGTGCGTTTAGCGCACGCACCGAGGCCCTAACCAAGACCAACCTGATTAGGAGGTTCGGCCATGGCTAACGCCGATTATATCCCCCCCGTGCCTGTCTCGCTCGGCCCTACTGAGCGTTATCCTTTCCTCATGCAACATACGCCGACGAGGGCATGAGTAACGGGTGGCGGGAAATCCAATACCCTATCGGATGCAAGACGGCCCAGGGCGCGTTTCCCCACGCACCCTGGACCTAACCACAACCCAACCTGTACCGAGGTTCGGCAATGGCTACTGCCAATCATACCTTTCGTGTGCCAGTTCCGCATGCCCGCTGGAATCTTCCCATTCGATCTGCCGGGCGCTTGAAGCCCAAGCGGCACGGGTTCCGGCCCACGCTTACCGTGATGCTCTGCTCACTTGGCACGGTAGCGCAAGCTGACCTACCGCTGGTGGTCGAGAGCCTCCTGACCGACAAGGGAAAGCTGAAACTGAATCTATCGCTGGCATACAGTAACAGCACGACCATGGGGTTTTTAAATAGCGATACCTTAGTCGGCACCGCAACCCTGCGCTATGGCCTCACGGGTAAAACAGAGATTTACGCTCGAAGCAGCGGCCAATACAGCAGCGTCCGCACGTCCGTTGGCTCGACGGCGGACACCCGCTTTCTGAATACCTGGGCCGGGGCAAGCTACCAATTCAAAAAAGACACCGAGACCCCGGCACTCATCGGATTTGTCGAGGGGGCTTTAATCGAACAAGGCATCGATAGCACCTACGCGCTCAAGTCCTGGGTTGCTGGATTGACCACGTACAAATCGATTGATCCAATCGTTTTCGTGTTTTCGGGGTACTACGGCCTCAATTTACCGCGCAAGGATGGCGAGACGACCATCGATCCAGGCAATACCTTTGCTTTGAACCCATCAGTTGCCTTCGCTGTTAACGATAGCGTGACATTCAACGCCGGGGTGAACTGGTCGAACAGGTGGTCCAGGCACTCCCAAAGAACGATTTTAGTGCCATCGGATAAGGACAACGAGCCACCCGAAGAAAACGAAGTCGTCTCCCGCCAGTTTCGGGCCACCAATACCGATTTTGTCTTCGGGGTGGATTACAGGTTTCCCAACGATGACATTATCAATGTGACTCTTTCCGCGAACATGTCGGGCAACCAAGGCACGCACCTGCGGTTCGATTGGTTACATAGTTTCTGATCGCCTGTGAACCCAACACGCATGACTAACTAGGAAATTTGAAATGAAACAATCCTTGAGACTAGCCCCGCTTGCTGGCACAGTGGCACTGGCTTTGGCAACCCCGGCATCCGCCGACGTGCCCATGTCCGATTTCGAGCGCGATATGCGGATGGCATTCGAGAATGACGGGGAACCTATGGAACTAGCGTTGCTCTCCGAGAAGGAAATGAGAGAAACTAAAGGGGCGGTTTGGCCGTTTAAAATTGCTTGGATAGGACGCTTCTTCTGGGGCTCGTCGTGGGGCCAGATTCTGAGCGGTTATGATTTATATCATCATAACAATTACTCAGACCTGAGGACCTTCTATCAATGGTCAGGTACACAGTCTATGACCTTTGGTTTGTTGAACGCTGTGACAGCGAACCCGATTGTGCAGGGTTCGCTTAATGTTTTGGGGACCATTGGCCTATCTGAGTTGCGACAAGTTCTGAACAGAAACAATTGGAGCGTAATCGACGCAATTAATCATGCGAATAGCGCCATTGCGGCGTCCATCGCACGCCATGTGGGAGGGGGGACACAACCTGAGCCGATGTCGGCGTCGTCTAGGGCCTCCGGCTATTTGGTTAGCCTTCTAGCGACGATCAATCAAGACAGGCTGCGTCAATTCCTTTCCGATATTCCAAGGAAAGCCTTTGACGAGACTTTAACACGAATAGAATCAGATATAAGTCGGGATGATTTCTTGAGAGATCTACCCACCGAAATCGTAAACACCTTTTTGACCGCCATGCCCGAAGATCACGTACCAGACTTCAGGGAGATTGTTCCGTCCCATATTATGAATGGGCTAAATGCAGCTATAGCCTCTCAGCCTCAAGCTCAGCATATGGCACACAACCCTTCCGCGCATTGGCGGCGATAGCCGCCCTGAATTGGTGGAGATGCTAAATCGGCAAATGCCGGTTTGTTGTGTTCATTATTAAGCAGTCTGTAACACCACGGCTGATGACATAATAGGAAGCCTTTTCTGTCATCGAGCAGGGTGCTACAGACTGTCGTCCCTTTTAATCCGTCTGGAATTCATAAAGAGCCAAAGGGGAAACATGGATACTCTAACTGCCCTATATCCACTCCAGTTGACTATTATCATCATCATTACATTGTTGGTTGCGTGCTTAAAGGCATCTGTTGTATGGGTTAAGGTGGCAAGAAAGCAAGAAGATTCTTTGCATAAGCGGGAGATGTTCGGTTTGGTTGCAATCTTAATTCCTGCTGCCTTCTTGTTTTTATCTCTTGATGTAGCAATGTATAGTTTTGGCGCTGATATTTCTCCCGAAAGGTTAAAATCGAGTTTTCGCGCCTTTTTTATAGCGACGACTATAAGCATCTACTTTGGGCTTATTGTCCCGCGCGTTTTTCGCATTGATTTGGTTAAATTGTGGAATGCAACTTTTTTTTCGTGGCCCCTTTTTTGGGGGATGTTATCTTTTATGTTTGGCGCACTGGTAACGGCCTTTTCCCGTGATCTGTCGGAGTTTATTTTTGATACATACGCACCATGCGTGCTTAATTTTTAGTTGGGAAGGGATAATACGGAACCTCCCTCTTCCGTGTGTACGCAACGGACCTATACCGGTATATCCCAATATACGAGAATGGCGACAAGATGAATAACAAAACTTTTCTCGCGCTGGCGTCCGGGCTATTCATTACATTAATCGGGTGGCCAAAACACTTGTTATAAAGAACACAAAGAATGTCTAAAGGAATGCAAGGGGAGCTATACCTCATATTGCGAAGAAGTTGAAAACTGTCCAGACCATTCGAGATCACAGCAAGGGTTCAGAGATGAGCAATGAACACGGCAATCCGGCCATTTTTGCACGTGATCTGCGGCCTTCTGTTGTGCTCGATCTTGTCTAGCACACACGCGGAAGATGGGCGAGCGTATCTCCGAGGCCCTTCCCTGTCCGGGGAGATCAAGGTTAAAAGCTGGAAGGCGCTACGCGACGAGCGGGTGGTGAAACAAGACCTGGACTATTCTTGCGGAGCGGCATCGCTCGCAACCGTGCTCAACGAACACTACGGCCAGGTCGTCACCGAACAAGACCTGTTGCGAGCCATGGCTACGGGCGACCTTATGGCTTCATTCGAGAACATGCAGCAAGCGTTGCTCAAGTTCGGGTTTCGAGCCGTTGGGATTTCCGCCAGCTACGATCAGCTAGCCAAGCTCAATATGCCAGGAATCGTGTATCTGGAGCACCGCAAGACCGAGCACTTCTCTGTGCTCCGGGGAATCGACGAATCGACCGTCTGGCTAGCCGATCCTTCGCTGGGGAACCGAACCTACAGCCGGTGGCAATTCTTGGATATGTGGGACACGCGGACCGGCGCGACCGAAAATGCCGATTTGAAGGGCAAGGTTTTGCTTGTGTTCCCTACCGACGGCAAAGCCCGTAACCTGTCAGACTTCTTTACCAAGACACCAAGGCGACAAACGGCCCTGGCGGTAAAGCGACTCCGGGCTTTGCCTGACAGAATCCAGCCATCGATGCGCTAGCCACGTAAAAGCCTATAGAGGCTTTCCTTGGGCGGGGAAGCCTTAGGGTCCTCCGAGAGGACGGCTTAGAACGCCTCTTTGTGGCTCGGAGGCCACGCTCTGACTGCCGCCATGGGGCACAGCGTCGAGGGTAAATTGGAAACGGCTGCGGATTACGCAGGAGCGTGTACCGTGGTAGTCTGACAGACTACTGTCCTCACCCATTACCGGGAAGGGATGCCCGGAACCGAAAATCTCGCTAATTTCGAGGCATAAATGAAAAACCCGCGCTGGGAGGCTAAATCCCAACGCGGGCTAGATAACCGTAACAGTTTGTAAGCGAGCAACGGTCGATGAAAATCCTACCTGCTCGAATCCCCTGTTGCAAGGTCTCAACCACGGGGACTTGGGAAGTAACTACTGCCCGCTCCCCGCTTGCCATTCTGGGGAGCGCTCGTGGGCAGGCCCTACGCACCGCGTGAAAACCTAGGCGGCAATTTCTGCGGACACGATCCGCAGAACCCCAGGCTCACGCTGGAAAAGCCAGCCAAGACCGGCAAGGGTGGCATTCCTCGCGTGCTCACCCTATGTTTGGAACGGATCAAGGATTACTACTACAACCCACGTAAGCTCATCCCCTCCCTGGACCTGGCTAACGGCAGCAACCGTCAGCAACGCAGCGAGCGCCGGGAAGCCTGCCTGCTCTTGCTGATGGCCTTGCTCAAGTACACGGACCTAGCCAGCCTGCGGGTCGGCATCCCCACTCAGGACGGATTCTTGAGTCTCACCGTGGACTATATCGGCAAGCAAACCGGCATGGCCCCGAAGCGCGTAGAACGCGCCCTGGCCGATCTGAAAGCAGCCGGGCTGATGACCGTTGCCCAACCCCGCAAACGCCTCCCTGATGGCTCCTGGAAGGGCCTAGCCGCCGTCAAGGCCGTATCCCGCCACCTGTTCTCCCTGTTCGGCCTGGGGGGTATGCTGAAACGCGAACGCACCAAAGCCAGCAAGCGGTTAGCGAAAAAGTCCAAGAATCAAGAGACCGCCGGTCAATCCCGGTTGGCGCTGACCTTGAAAGCCTTGGCTGAAAAACTCGGAGGGAAACCGAAGCGCAAGCCGCCGGACGACCTGGAACACCGCCGCCGACGAGACGTCAAGGCGTTGGAACTCAAACAAGCCCACCCGCACTGGACCAAAGATCGGCTCATCGAGGAAGCCGAACGGATGCTCCTTACCCCCGATCCGTGCCACCGCTGAATTTACGGCTGAATTGCCGCCGATCAGAGCCAAAACCGCCTCTCCGCATCAATCTTCCGCTCGGAAATCAAGCCTACATCCACCGGAATTTGACCAAGCGCCGGGATGCTCGCTTCGGAGCGGAAATTAAGTGTCGGTAAATCCTCCGTTAAGTGGCGGCCATTAATCAGTAAAAAATCAATTTAGGATTGGGCAGTCAAACCGGCCCAGAAGGATCCCCAAGAAACCCTCGGAAAGCTGCTGAAAGCCTCCTACGGTATCTTCAGGCAACAACCACCACTAGAAGGATCATGGCATTGGTCTACAGGAAAAAGACCTCTGTGGGATCTACGAGGACCTGGGCTTGAAGCCAAGTCAGCGAGATATGATAGTCAGTGGCCTCCAGAATCCCGTTTTCCTACGATCCCTGTAGCTTCGGCATCCTGCCTACGCGCGCATCCCTGCGCTTGCCCAACCGAGCCCAGAATCATCCTCTCAGCGCCTGCGGAGCATCTCTAGCGGCAGCCAAGAGCGTTTGAGAACCTCTGAGACGATGTCCTGTTACAAGGACACCTTGAAAAATTCAAGGTGCCCTAAAGCCTTACACTAAAGGACATAGGTTTGAACTAGCGTGCTGGGACAACGCATATTTACTATGCGATCCCAAAAAATATTAACTTACTCCTTTATGGTACGGTATCATCCTAAAATAGGATGAGTGGCATATAGACAACACCAACAAGAGCGACACCGACAAACCCCTCGTCCCCATTGAGGCAATCAAGTCCCGCATGGCGGAACTGAGATTAAGCCACGCCTCCCAGGTCAGTGCTGAACAACATCGAAACGTCCCCAAGCGTCTAGAACAGACCGAGGCCCCGATAAGAGATTCGATCCGGCGGGCAGGGAAGCCGAGATTGCAGGGCTATTGGAGAAACAACCATATGCGCGCAAGCGCCAAGATGGATCCTTACGCGCTCAAGGCTAAAAGTAAAGATTAACGGCTCATCATCCAAACCCAGAAGCCCAAACGAAAACCAAAAGATCAAACCATTGCAATTCCTAACGAAGAGAAAGTCTACTTATATAGACCATTCAGATTCATTAAACTGGCATAACCTAACAACAAAGAAGGCCCCACTTACAAAGTATGGTTTACTTGCACGTAACGGTAAAAAAATGCTTTCACTGAGGTTTTAGATGTTTATAGATCACCAAAAATTCAGATGAGACAACACTGCCTACGGCAACAGGACGTAAAGCCTTCACAGAAAGGTAAGAGTAACATGCTAGATATCCCCCTTGGCAGCGCAAATAGCATAAGTAGAGACGGTACCGTTATTACAGGAACAGTCGGTCTACTTTCAACGTACTCCCTATACTGGATGGACGGATCACCCCCAACAATAAGAAACATTGAATTCCTCAAAGACGGAACAAAAAATTACGTCGCCGCAGTGAGCGGCAATGGCATCATCGCCGTAGGGCATGGAAACACCACAGGCGGCGTAGAACGTGCCTTTAGTTGGAATAAAAACAGCTCACCAGCAACAACGAACCTCGGGGTCATTGATGGCTATGACAGGAGTGCTGCCCACGGTGTAAACAACGATGGCACCGTCATAGTAGGGAATACCCACAGATCCCAGGGCAATATGAGAGCAATCCGCTGGAAAGAAGAAACAGACTACCCAAACCAAAGAAGAGCAGAGATACTCCATGGACCCAGAGAAGCTAGCGGTTGGATTGCTAATGATACGAATGGCGACGGTACTGTCATCGTGGGACAATGCTTTGTAAGAGGTACAACCTACTCCCACGCGATCTACTGGCCAGAAGGCACAATCACAGACGTACAAACACTCGAGTGCCTTGGAGTACATAGTTCCGCTAGCGCCTATGCAGTAAGTGATGACGGCACTGTTATTGTGGGGGAAAGCACCGAACCATACAACCCTAACATAATGCATGCAGTCTGTTGGAAGCGAAATCCAAGCACCGGACAATTCAATATATCAAATCTCGGAGTCCGCCCAGACCCTCCCCAAGATACATGGTCCGCAATAGCACATGGAGTAAATCACAATGGGACTGTTATCGTAGGGGTATGCCTCTCCCACAACGATCATCAGAGGGAGGCGTTTATCTGGAGGGCTGATACAACACCCCAAGTACAGAAACTCGAAGACGCAACCCAAGGGTACAAGGCAAGCGTGGCCTTTGATGTAACAACCAAACCCGATGGTACTAATGTCTCCGTGGGAATGAGCTCTTTTCGCGAAGCCTCTGGTGGGACAATAGCAGTCCGCTGGAACAACCTCTCAATAGTTGACCTCCACTTCCCTTCATGAACATCTTGCTCAACGTTTGTCCCAAAGAGCTTTGCGACATCTTCTTCCTGCACGGCAAAAGATCGTTAAGCGGGCCTTGACAGTCTTCCAGCCAAGAAGAAATACCTGCCTTTCTGTTATCCTCTTTATTAAATCGCTGTCAGCAGTCTTTGAATGCCTGCCGCAGAGCGTCGATCTATGATCAAAGATCGGCTACCTGCCGCTATGCCATCACGCCAACCCAGGTTATCCAAAAACTCATCAATGCCCCGCCGATGGCGTCCTATTCCAGGCTACGGGTGTCGCGCTGTTGCAAGGTTTTTCTCTACGGGGATTTGGAAAGCAACGACTGCCCGCTCCCCGCTTGCCAAGCTGGGGATCGCTCGTGGGCAGGTCCTACGCACCGCGTGAAAATTTAGGGGGCAATTTTGCGGGCACGATCCGCAGAACCCCAGGCTCACGCTGCCGAAGCCACCCAAGACCGGCAAGGGCGGGATTCCCTTTGTGCTCACGCGGCTCATGGCTCTGCTCAAGAGCTACTACGATAATCCGCGCCAGATCATCCCCTCCCTGGACCTAGCCAACGGCAGCGAGCGGCAGCAACGCAGCGAGCGCCGGGAAGCCTGCCTGCTCTTGCTGATGGCATTGCTCAAGTACACGGACCTGGCCAGTCTGCGGGTCGGCGTCCCCACTCAGGACGGGTTCTTGAGTCTCACCGTGGACTATATCGGCAAGCAAACCGGCATGGCCCCGAAGCGCGTAGAACGCGCCCTGGCCGATCTGAAGGCCGCCGGGCTAGTGACTCATTGCCCAACCCGCAAACGCCTTCCTGATGGCTCCTGGAAAGGACTGGCTGCCGTCAAAGCCATATCCCGTCACCTGTTCGCCTTGTTCGGCCTAGGAGGCACGTTGAAACGTGAACGTGACAAGGCCAGCAAGCGGCTAGCGAAAAAAGCCAGGAAGCAAGAGGGTGCCGGTCAGGTCCGGTTGACGTTGGCTTTGAAAGCCTTGACTGGAAAGCTGAGCAGCAAACCGAACCGCATGCCACCAGTCACCCTGGAATATCGCCGACGACGGGACATCAAGGCGCTGGAACTCAAACAAGCCCACCCACACTGGACCCGAGATCGGCTCATCGAGGAAGCCGAACGGATGCTCCTTACCCCAGATCCGGGCCACGGCTGAAACGCCGCCGGTCAGAGGCCAAATCGCCTCGCCGCAGCGAGCTTCCGCTCGGAAATCAAGCCTACACCCACCGGAATTTGACCCATCGCTGGGCTGCTCGTTTCTAACCGAAAATTAAGTGTCGGTAAAACTTCCGTTAAGTGGCGGGCATTAATCAGCTTAAAAATCAAATTCGGAATCAGAGCTGCTAAACCAGCCCAAAAGAATCCCCGAGAAACCCTTAGAAAGCCGCCAAGAGCCTTCTACAGTACCTTCAGGCAACATAAGTGCTGGACGGATCGGGGCATTGGTCCACAGGAAAGAGACCACTATGGGATTCTGCGAGGACCTGAGCGGGAAGCTAGCCCAGCGGGATCATGATAGTCAGTGGTTCCCAGATCCCGTCTTCCTACGTCCCTACAGCCTTCGGCATCCCTGCCTGCGCGCGTGTCCAGGCGCTTACCCGACTGTAAGCCCGGAGTCGTCCTCTAAGCGCCTGTGGGGGGCTTCAACGCAAACAGCGGGGGGCTGTAAAGCTACAGAGAAGCCGTTACGAGGCTCCTTAGGGCGTCTCAGGTGGTGTCCCCAAGGCTAGGGCTGACAACTAAGGCTGGCAGCGGCCTCCACGATAAGGCCAAGCATGCCCGGCATCGATGAGCGCCTGCTCAAGGTTCTTCCCATCCCTCTACAGGCTCCCCAACATCCAACCGGCATATATGCGGCGCGCCTCTCACAATCCGAAACATTCCGCCCTCGCTTCTTCGGCGTGTTCACACCGGCCAACCTCAGCTTGATTACCTGGCGCAACCCAGGCCAAACGGCGACCTCTACCTGCACCGTGTCTCTATCGATGACACGCGGGACCTTTGCGAGGAAGAAGATAATCTGATATTCAGTCCACTGAGTGACCTCTAAAGATCTGGCGGCAATTTTTGAAATCTTGAGTCCTCACCACGCCCGATCTGAACTCGCTCTGTTAGAATTATTCATCTCTTTGCCGAGAGATAAGGTGACAACCTATAAATCCCAGTAAATATTTCCATCCTTTCGGGTAGTAAGGACCTTACACGGCTCCTGACCGGAAGCTGTATTGAACATAATACCAGAGGCATGCTGTGCATAAATACTAGCCATACGCTGAGTATCGTGCTGAATTGGGCCATCAGATATAACGACGACTTGAGGTTTACAATATTCGAATACTTCGTTGCAGTAGCCACTTTCTCGACCATGGTGTGAAGCGATGAAGACATTGACTTTGGAGAGGTACGACTTGACCTCTCTGTTTTCGAGTAGCTTCAGCCAACCAGGGCGTTCAAGATCACCGCTGAGAACGAAGTGAAGGATGCCTACGTCAAGGAAGATGAGCAGGCTTAAATTGTTCGTGTCCATGAAAGAGGGGTAGTTATTATAGAACACCTTGACACGCAGTCCTGCTGGTTCCAACCGCTTCGTGTCTACTTCCCCTGTGTAAGACTCAACCATACCGAGAAACTCCTCCATTGCTAGACTGATGGGTGAAGTCTTCAGGGAAAGGATCTGCTTTGAGTTCAGACTTTTGTTTCTCGTCAATATCTCAATTTCTAGTTTGCGCCGAACAGCGATCAGATCGCTGATGTGGTCCTCGTCATAGTTCATAACGAAGAAACGACGGATGCATGTCATGCCATGGTTGGGAAGGTATTCTGATGGTCGGTTGGTATCGCTATGGCCACAGTCGAAAAGAAGAACACCTCCGTCGTTTCCTACAGCGTATGCGCAGAATCCATGTTTGACGTTGAGAATCTCGAATTTCATAGGATTGTGTCCTCTGTGAGATCGCTGACATGCCAGGTATTAAATAAGTCACTATAGTTAGTTTCGGGGTCAACGCACCGAGTAAAATTTTCGTATGCGACGTAGAAAATCATCGGTGTGGTGCTTGGGTATATGGTCTAAAATCTCGTCGTGTGAATCATCCACAGATGAGGTGGCTCCTCCGGTATGATAGAGAATCGCGAAAGAACAACGATTGTGATCTTTATTGGATTTATTAGCCGCATTTGCAAGCGCTATACTGGTTAGTTAACTTTATCAGACGTCTCTTTAACTCTTTTATTTATATATCTGTTCTGTTTGCGATAGGAAAAGAGGAAAAGTGAAAAAAGTCCAATTAAGAGTAAATATGGGGTTAAGGTGTTAATAATTCCATAATTAATAACTAGTTTTTCAGAACCTTTTAGAAGCAATAGCAGTAGGAAAAGAGAGCAGTAGGTGCGGTAAGAGTTGTTAGCTTCAGAGAGAGTTTCCAGCAGGGGGTCACTTCTGGATGCTGTTACATAATCTGAATATTCTGAGAACTGAATAAATGATAGCCATTTCAGGAACGGCTCAATGATGAGGGAGCCAATTCTACTGATTGTTAATCCTATGAGGTAGAAGATAAAAAAGGAAATGATGATGTTATCATGGATAAATTTAAACTGCGTTAGATATTCCGCTAAGGCTGCGAATATAACGCCTGGTGAAAGATAGTTGAATAAGTTATAGGATGATAATTTATTTAGGATGTCTTTCATGAATCAAACATATCAAGTATTATTACAGTAACCCCGAGCGTGTTGGAGACCTGTACGATACGCTTCAAGGCATCGATCAGAAGATCTCTGCCGTAGCTACCACCACGAAACTGTTGATCCTGGCTGATCATCGAGATATAGGCGGCGGGAATGTTACCATGCGGCTGTTCGGTAACTCCCCGTAATGCACCGCATGGGCATTGATCAAATAAAGTGGGAGGATCATGGGGCCTGATATGTTTTCGGAATTTCCTAGTTTAAGATATTGATATTTTACGTCATAGTTGGCTATGTTTTTCCTGTCAAACGCCCCATGCAGGACAAGATGCCTTGAACATCGGAAAGATCCTCGAACGGTTTCCAACGCAAGTAGCTTGCATCGTTCATCTTGAGCAGGCTCGATGGGGCGGAGATCCAACCTGCCCTTATTGCGGTTCCACCAATACTGTCCG
>Ga0209453_1000035_pt1 | contig 16785 bp, 12 predicted proteins | sample WorMetulBAHAMAS1_FD_187397 | JGI IMG/M metagenome (GOLD analysis project Ga0209453, IMG submission 187397) | Marine gutless worms symbiont microbial communities from Max Planck institute for Marine Microbiology, Germany - Olavius ullae BAHAMAS.1... | ecosystem: Host-associated > Annelida >...
TATTTTGCGCAAATTCGCCTTCTCAGCAAGCCAGAGGGGCGTCGTATAACTTGCTGTTATCGTTGAGAAAAGGCTACCTGTTCCGTCATCGGTCATGGTGCTACCGACTGTCGTCCTCTTCGACCAGCCCGGAATCCATAAAGAGCCGAAATAATTAATGATCTTCCATCCAGGAAGGCGATAGAGTTTATCAGGGTAAGCTGACATTTATCGTGAAAACGCTTTTGAATCATTCAGTAGTGCTTAATATGTCCGAACCTCGCAATCACAACTCATTGCGCGAAAAACAATCCGTAGAACCGTCAAACTTCAAAATGAGTAGCTGCACTCAAAAACAGCAAGTCATCGTCTATATCGATGGCTACAATCTTTACTATGGGTTGCGCACCGCATTTGGTAACCGCTATAAATGGCTGGATTTGCAGGCGCTCTCAGAAAGCTTTCTGAAGCCTGGAAGAGAACAGTTAAGGTCAAGTATTTTGCCGCTATCATCAAGAGCACGACTGGCTCCAAGCAGCGACAAGAGATCTATTTGAAGGCGCTGCAAGCCCATTGCAACAAACTGGAAATCCACTACGGCTGGATCCTATCCAAGACAAAGCGGTGCTGAGCCTGTGGAGCCGAACATAGTATGTTCGAGGAGAAAAAGACCGACGTCAACATCGCCTGTCAGATCCTCAACGATACCTACCTGGACCGTTACGACCTCTGCTACCTGGTTTCTGGCGACAGCGATCTGGCACCTCCGCTGCAGATCGTGAAGGAGAACCACTCCGACAAACGGGTGCTAGTGGTGCATCCGCCTCGGCGAAAAAGCGTGGAGTTGTGCGGGATAGCGGATGGCTGGTTTGCAATTGGCGAGCAAAAACTCAAGGCTCTTTATGGATTCGGGACTGCTAACGTAGCAGCAAACCGAGAAAAGAGGAAAAACGACGAATCGCGCAAATCAGCGCGAATCCATTCGCGAGGATTCGCGCGATTCGTCGTTTTCTCTTCCGCATCCTGAGCGACCACGACAAGCGGTCAGCAGCTAACTTAATGGCATTGTGTTCACTCGGAGTTGCTCAGGGGTCGAATCTGCGCCAGTAGATCGCCCGCCAGCAGTCCGCGTTCACCGCTTGTGGCCGCCGCGTCGCCGGCCGCGGCATGCAGGCATACACCGACACCGGCGGCGTCCTCGAGGCCGAGGCCCTGGGCGATCAGCGCGGCGACCATGCCGGTCAGTACGTCGCCGGTTCCCGCGGTCGCCATGCCGGGGTTGCCGCCGGTGCAGACTCCGGGCGGTTTGTGCGATGGCCCCAGGACGAGGGTCCCCGCGCCTTTCAACACTACCACCCCGCCGAAGCGGTCCTGCAGGCGGCGGACGCTGCCGAAACGGTCCGCCTGGATCGCGCCCGTCTCGGTTCCGAGTAGCCGAGCGGCCTCACCCGGGTGCGGTGTGAGTATCCAGTCGTCCCGGCGGGCAGGCGCGACGGCGAGGAGGTTGAGGGCGTCCGCATCGACCACCAGGGGGTGTTCGGTTTCCAAGACTCGAGCGAGCAGCCCTTTTCCCCAGGAGTCTTTGCCGAGCCCTGGACCGACCGCAATGACGGTGGATCTCGCGAGTACGGGGTCCAGTTGCGTCGGCAGCTCGACCCCCAGGCACATGAGCTCGGGCCGGTTCAGGTTGAGATAAGCGGCATGATCGGGATGAGTAGCAATGGTCACCAAGCCCGCGCCGGTGCGTAGGGCACCCTCCCCCGCCAGCCGCGCCGCACCCGAGTAACCCTGCGCCCCGCCGACTATCAGCACATGCCCGAAGCTCCCTTTGTTGGCGGAGCGTGGCCGGCGCGCGAGGAGCCCACCGAACTGAGTCCGGTCGAGCTGGCGCGCGGAGAGGATTTGCCGGGCATAGACCGCTGCCGGTACCTGGAGGGCATCGAAGCGGACCGCCCCACAGCAATCGGGTCCGGCGCCGGTGAACATGCCCTGTTTGAGCCCGATAAAGCTGATGGTGGTCTCCGCCCGCACCGCGGTACCCAGGACCGTCCCGAGATCCGAGTGCAACCCGGAGGGAATGTCGATGGCAATCACCGGGGCGGGGTGCCCGTTGATTGCAGCGATGGCCTGGGCCCACTGCCCGGTGACTGCTCGCTCCAGCCCCGTGCCCAGGATGGCATCGACGATCAGATCCGTGGGTTCGGGCAACCCTTGAAAGGGCGCGACGGTTCCACCCGTCTCCCGAAACCGTGTCGCCATCGTCAGGGCATCCCCCCGCAGCCGGTGCGGATCTCCGAGCTGCAGGACGCGAACCCCGAGCCCGTCAGTCCGCGCGTGACGAGCGACCACATAGCCGTCGCCGCCATTATTACCGATGCCGCAGACAATGGAAATAACACGCGCGCCCGGCCAGCGTTGCCGCAGCAGCCGATAAGCAGCGCGGCCCGCGCGTTCCATCAGCTCGGCCCCGGGGATCCCATGATCCTCGATGGCGGTCCGGTCGAGCTCACGCACCTGCTCGGCGCGGTAGAGGGCATGAGGCAGACAGTCGGCGTCTTGTATCAGGCGTTGCATGTGTAAGCTCCAAATTTCGACAACTATCTTACGCACCCTCGCCGACGGCCTTCAAACCCGCTCTCCCACCGTTGCATGGTTCTCCTGCCCCGACCCGAAACCAAGGTGCGTCAGCGGCGTCCGTATTGTAGTCTATCGGCAAGGGATAAGGGCTTGCCGCCGGTCCGCCTGTTCTCATCGGAGGTTTTGTCTCGGTGGAATGCGCCAAGCCGGGTGCGATGCTTAGCTGCCTTCCTAATTCAGGAGTCGCGCGAGTAACCACCGGGATGCGGAGACAGGCCGGCGGCGAGATGGGCTGTCGGTTGCGGTCATGGGCAAGCAATCCGCGGCCTATCGGGCTGAATCGAATACCGAAGTACCATCAACCACCGCGGGGAGGTGGGCCAGGTAGTGAGCCGCTCGTGCTTTTTTCCTGGTTTTTCCCCTGAATCGACAAAGAGAACAGATTATGTACAGAAGAGTCGTCATAACCGGCGTGGGAATCGTCGGTCCGCTTGGTTGCACGAAAGAAGAAGTAACGGCAGCGATGATGGAGGGAAAATCCGGCATCGTGTATTGCCCGGAATACAAGGAACGGGGATTCCGGTCGAATGTGATCGGAGAAATCAAGCAAGGGTATCAGGAGGGCCTTTCTCTAAAGGTGCACAAATGGATGGGTGAGCAGGCGGGATGGGCCTGTCAGGCGACGGAATCCGCACTGAAAGATGCCGATCTTCCCGATGATATCCGGTCAAATCCGATGACCGGACTGCTCATCGGTGCTGGCGGTCCTTCGACTGAAGATGTGGTCGATGCCGTCAATGCTGCGATCGAGAAAGGACCCAAAAGGGCGGGTACCCGTTGGGTACCCAAGACCATGGCGAGTTCCTGCTCCGCCACGGTCGGGACCAGTATGGGGATCAGGGGGGCGAGCTTCTCTATTTCATCGGCGTGCGCGACAAGCGCCCACAATATCGGCGAGGCCTGGTGGATGGTCCGGACCGGACGCCAGGATTGCATGATCGCCGGTGGTGCCGAGGGCCTCCATTGGACCCAATCGGTCATGTTCGATGCCATGCCGGCACTCTCGCACTTGAATGATTCCCCGGAAACGGCGAGCCGCCCGTTCGATAAAGACAGGACCGGATTCGTTATCAGCGGTGGGGCCGCCATCGTGATTCTGGAGACGCTGCAGAATGCGTTGGCCCGCGGGGCCCCGATTTACGGCGAGCTCGTCGGCTACGGCGCCACCTCCGATGGACATCACATAACCGAACCCTCCGGCGAGGGTGCCATCCGGGCGATGCAAATGGCGATGGAGGGGATCGATCCGACGGATATCGGCCTGATCAGCCCCCATGCCACGAGCACCCCGGTAGGCGACGTCAAAGAGGCGGAGGCGATCGTGAACCTGTTCGGAGAGGACGGCCCCTGGGTCTCCGCTTCCAAATCACTTACCGGCCACATGATGGGGGCAGCCGGATCCGCGGAGCTGATTATGGCGCTGCTGATGATGAAGGAACGATTCATCCATCAGTCACTGAATATCCAAGCGGTCGATCCCAAGTGCGCGGGGCTCAAGCTCGCCTACGAGCGGGTCACCGATGTCGATATCAACTATGCGTTGTCGAACTCCTTCGGTTTCGGCGGTACGAACGCATCCCTGTGCGTGAAAAAATACCAGGATTGACAGCGACTCGCCGCATTCCCCCGTTTTCCGTTTCCGGAGCCTGTCCGGCGTGCGCATGCATGGCGGGGGATCGGCAATCGTAAGCCGGACAGGCTCTCGGATAACCCATTCATTAAGCGTGGCCGTGGCTCTTTCATCGGACAGGATCACACCTCCACGGGAGGAATACGAACATGAAGAAAGATTCTCTTTCCATCACCGACAACCGCAACGGAAAGACCTACGAGATCCCTATAGAAGACGGCAGCATCCGTGCGCCCGATCTGCGCCGGATCAAATTGGATCCCGACGATTTCGGGATTATGAGTTATGACCCCGCCTACATGAACACGGCGGCCTGCGCCAGCTCGATCACCTATATCGACGGGGAAAAGAGCATCCTCAGGTATCGGGGCTATCCCATCGAAGAGCTGGCCGAAAAGAGCAGCTTCCTCGAATGCGCCTATCTCTTGATTTACGGCGAATTGCCGACCAAGGGACAACTCGAGCATTGGATTACCCGCATCATGCGGCATACCTATATCCACGAGAACCTGGTCCGGATCATCGAATCTTTCCGTTACGATGCCCACCCGATGGGGATCCTGATCAGCTCGGTGGCGGCCATGTCCACGTTTCATCCAAGGGCCAGAAACGTGGACGATCCCGAGATTCGGGAAAAGCAGATCTGGCGTATTCTCGGCAAGCTCCCGACCATCGCTGCCTTTGCTTATCGGGTCCGCATCGGTCGTCCCCATAACTACCCGGATATCAGCCGGGGGTATGCCGGCAATTTTCTCTACATGCTCGATTACATGAACGAGCACGACTATGAGGTGCCCGAACCTCTATCCCGAGCCTTGGATGTGCTCTTTCTGCTGCATGCCGATCACGAGCAGAACTGCTCCACTGCCGCCATGCGCAGCGTCGGCTCCTCACGGGTAGACCCCTACAGTGCGGTCGCGGCAGCCGCCGCCGCCCTGTTCGGACCCTTGCACGGCGGCGCCAACGAAGCCGTGTTGCGGATGCTGGAGGAAATCGGCTCCGTAGCCTCCGTTCCCGCATACATCGAACGGGTCAAGAAGGGCGAAATCCGGCTCATGGGCTTCGGTCATCGCATCTACTCCAGCTATGACCCACGGGCCAACATCATCAAGAAGGTGGCCTATGACGTCTTCGAGGTGACCGGCGGCAATCCACTGATCGATATCGCCCTGGAGCTGGAACGCATCGCCTTGCGGGATGACTATTTCATCTCCCATAAGCTCTACCCCAATGTGGATTTCTACAGCGGGATCATCCTCCAGGTCATGCGCTTCCCTACCGACATGTTTCCCGTGCTGTTCGCCATCCCACGGGCCGCGGGTTGGCTGGCGCAATGGACGGAAATGCTAAATGACCCCGCCCAGAAGATCTCCCGGCCCCGGCAGATCTATACGGGGTATGCGCAAAGGTCATACATGCCGATGGAAGAACGGACCTCCCCGGGAATGACCGGAACCTAGTACCCCGTTTCACATGATTTTGCGGTAGGGAACGCCCTCCTACGAATCACGCGAATCCTCACGAATGGATTCGCGCCGATTCGCGCCGATTCGTAGTTTTCTCTTCCGAATCCTGATTGACCACGACAAGCGGCCAACAGTTACCTTAATGGCATCAGGGTCCGAATACTCGCGGAGTGATTCGGTTATCTTCTGCCACACCTTTTCGGAGTCTATGCAATGGCTGACTTGATCGTCCGCTTCAGAAAACCCGCCGATTGGGCCGACAGTGTTCACATCCATTATTGGAACACCCGCCCCCATGACCTGAGTTCGACCTGGCCGGGCGTTCCCATGGAACAGGTGGATGGTTGGCTGACCTATCGGTTTCAAGGCGTCACGGCGGTCAGTTTCGTCTTCAATGACCTCCAGGGCCGCCAGAGCGGCGATCTATACCGGGACCGCAGCGGTTGGTACACGGAGGACGGCCAGTGGTACGACCAACCACCGCAGTCGGCGACAACCGTCTCAGGCGCATCCTCGCCGCGGTCCAGGCCCAAGGCGGCAGCGCGAGTCGAGACGGAAAACACCGGGCTGCCCGACTTCCGCCCCGATTTCCGTGAGGAAACCATCTATTTTCTGCTCACCACCAGATTTTACGACGGCGATCCGTCCAACAACTTCTTCTGCCGCGACCGCATCCGGTTCGATGCCGCCGGTAAGGCTACGGATCCGCATTGGCGCGGGGACTTCAAGGGACTGATCCGGCGCCTGGACTATATCCGTGACCTGGGGTTCACTGCCATCTGGATTACCCCACCCATCGAGAACCGCTCCGGTCTCGACTACCACGGCTACCACGGCTATGACTGGACCCGGATCGATCCGCGGCTGGAATCGCCGGACGCCCGCTACCAGGATCTCATCGACGCGGCCCATGCGCGGGGCATCAAGATCATCCAGGACGTGGTCGTCAACCACTCCTGTCAGTACGGCATCCGCGGCCAAGTGTGGATCGACCATCTGCCGGTCAAGTACTACGTCCCCCAGGGCTCAGAACCGGGCCGCATCGACCATGGCCCCTACCAAGGCAACCTGGGTAACTACGCCTGGCCGAACCGGGACGACATCGACAACCCGGTCGCCCCGGCGTGGTATCGGGAGCGCTATGGCCGCGACCCGGAAGGTCGTGAACCGCTGGTCGATCCCAAGACCGGCGAGATGTTACCCAAGCCCGGCTACGAGCCCGGCCGCTTCTTCGGGATCGACGCCAATACCCTCGACCCCGCGTGGTACCACCAGGAGGGATTCATCTGCGGCGGGGACTGGGAGAGCGCCCACCCGCTGCAACACAAGCACCTCGCCGGCGACTGCATCGACCTCGCCACCGGGCGGGAGAACGTCAAGGACTACATCATCGGCAGTATCAACCGCTACCTCGATATGGGTATCGATGCCTTGCGCATCGATACCGTCAAGCATATCGAGCGCGACAATCTGCTCGAATACGTCAACGCCTGGAAGGCCCACAAACCGGGACTGTTCGTGTTCGGCGAGAACCTGGTCAAGGGCTATGGCTGGGGCGACCTGGGCGGCGGCGACAACGGACCCTCACAAATCCGTCCCTGGTGGTACACCCGCCTCGGCCACGACCCACGCGACCCTGATTCCGGGGGCGACTCCAGTTTTCCCCAGCTGGATTTCGGCCTCTTCTCCACCTTCCGCGACAACCTGAGCCGCGGCAGCTTCAAGGGCGTCGCACGGGTACTGGAGATGGATTGGATCTACGGCAATGCCACCGAGCTCGTCACCTTTCTGCAGAACCACGACGTAGGCCCGGACAACGACTTTCGCTTCCGCTTCAAGGGCGAGCAATGGATGGCCGCGGCCGCCTACAACCTCCTGTGGACAGTACGCGGCATCCCCTGCCTCTACTGCGGCGAGGAGATCGAGTTCATGAAGGGCGCGCCCCAAGACATCATCGGCAATGACGACACCCTGGACACGACGGGACGCGCCTACTTCGGCGATCACATCGACGATGCGCACATCGCGGAGACCCAAAACCACCCGCTGTACCAGCACATCCGGCGCCTCAACCGGATCCGGCGGGCCATCCCCGCCCTGCAGAAGGCCCCCATGAGCCGCATCGCCGGGTGGGTCTCCGGCCTCTCCTTCATCCGCGACTGGAACGACGGCGAGAGCTACGCCGTGGTCGGACTCACCATCGGCGGCGGCCAGGACATCCACGTCGGCGGCGTGCGCCACGGCACTTATCGCGATGCGGTCACCGGCAATGCAATCACGGCTCTCAGCGGAGACCTATCGTTTCACGTCAAGGGCAACTCCGCCGGTATCTACGTCCTCGAGGGTCCGGGCAAGATCGGCGAAGACGGCGCCTATTTGCGCTGAGGGGTTTTCAGTAGGTTGCGGTGGGCACAGCCCACTATAAGTGCGCAGATCCGTGCGGGCCGGCAGGCGGTGTGGGAGGTAATATAGGTGTAGGTTGCGTTGAGACGCAGGCACTGGCTCAATGCCATTAAGGACGCTGTTCGCGCTAGCATTGGTAGTTTCAGCCCCTCGGGAGGACGATATGGCAAGTTACAGTACCAATGAGTTTCGTGGCGGCCTCAAGATCATGCTCGATGGCGATCCCTATGTCATCGTCGAGAACGAGTTCGTCAAACCCGGCAAGGGCCAGGCCTTCAACCGGGTGCGGGTTCGTAACTTGAAGACCGGGCGGGTGGTGGAGAAGACGTTCAAATCCGGCGAGTCCGTGGAGGCCGCCGATGTCCACGAGACCCGGCTTCAGTATCTCTACAACGATGGCGATCTCTGGTACTTCATGGACCCGGAATCTTACGAGCAATTGTCCGCCGATGCCGCCGCTATGGGAGAGACCGTCAACTGGATCAAGGAACAGGATATATGCGAGGTCACCCTTTGGAACGGCTCTCCGCTGACCATCGAGCCACCCAACTTCGTGGTGCTCCGGATCACGGAAACGGACCCGGGGCTCAAGGGCGACACCTCCGGCGGTGGCGGCAAGCCAGCGACCCTGGAGACCGAGGCGGTGGTGCGGGTTCCCCTGTTCGTTCAGACCGGCGAGCTGATCAAGGTCGACACCCGCTCGGGCGAATACGTCGCCCGCGCCAAGGAGGGATGAGCCCCACCTGGCGGCCCAGCGCCGGCCTCGAGATGCTGCGGGCGCGGGCGCGTCTGTTTGGGCGCATACGGGAGTTTTTCGCCGCTGCCGGCGTCATGGAGGTGGAGACCCCCATCGCGTCACGTGCCGCCGCCAGCGGTCCCACCCTCGACAGCCTGAGAACCCGTTGGTCCGGCGCCAGCGCAGGGCCCCAAACGCTCTATCTCCAGACCTCCCCCGAGTTCCCCATGAAGCGCCTCCTGGCGGCGGGGAGCGGACCCATCTTCCAGATCTGCAAGGTATTCAGGGACGGCGAGCGCGGGTCCCGGCACCACCCCGAGTTCAGTCTGCTGGAGTGGTATCGTCCGGGTCTCGGCTACGGGGCCCTGATGACGGAGGTCGCGGAGCTGGTACGCTATGCCCTGGATCGCCCCCAGCTCTCGGTCCGGCGCATCAGCTACCGGGACCTGTTTCGGACCCACCTGGGACTGGACCCCATGCGCGCGGATGTGGCGGCGCTGCGGCGGACCGCCGATGATCTCCTTGGATACCGGGATCCGGACCTCGACCGCGACGGCTGGCTCGATCTGTTGCTTACCCACCGTATCGAACCGGCGCTCGATCGGAACCGATTGATCTTCGTCTACGATTATCCCCCGAGCCGGGCGGCCCTGGCCCGGATCCGCCGGGACGCGGAGCCGGTAGCGGAACGCTTCGAGCTCTACCTGGGGGGGATGGAGCTGGCCAACGGATTTCGGGAACTCACGGATCCCAGCGAACAACGCCGGCGTTTCGACGCGGATCTGCGGGAACGCTCCGCGCAGGGGTTGGACCGATTGCCCTTGGACGAGGCGTTCCTGGCCGCGCTAGAGGCAGGCATGCCCGAAGCGGCGGGAGTCGCCCTGGGCCTGGATCGCCTGCTCATGATCGTGACCGGCAGTACCCACATCGACCAAATACTGGCATTTCCGGTGGAACGGGCGTGAAGGTGTGGATTTTCTACTCACGTGGAATTTCAAGCATATTCACCACGACGCCAAGCAAACCAAAAGAATCTTTGCGCCCTTCGCGCCTTTGCGGCCCACAGGACGACTGGTTGCCGACGGCCTGCTCGCCCCGTCCTTGAACAGCGATTCCTTCTGGCCGGCGTCGATCAATAGCTAACATCTATCGGTCAGATTAGAAATACCCATTGGCGTCTCGCGGGTAACGGGTATAGCTTATAATTCGAGACGCAGGTCAGGAGCCGGTCCGACTGACGACTACCCCACTGCGGAACCCTGGATGCCGGTCATCTTTTCCGCGCGATTTCCCCGAGAGAGCAAGGCCGACCGTTCGCTCCAATCGTGCGCGCAATCCACCTCGACTCCATGGTCTCCGGCTACGAACGCGCAAGTCGGACAGGCTCTTAGTCCCTGCGTTACTCGGCAACCAACCACAACCTGGAGAGCATCTCACATGAAATCACTCAAAGGCACCAAGACCGAACAGAACCTGAAAGACGCCTTTGCGGGCGAGTCCCAGGCCAATCGCCGTTACCTCTATTTCGCAACCAAGGCGGACGTGGAAGGCTACAACGACGTGGCCACCGTCTTCCGCTCCACCGCCGAAGGTGAGACCGGCCACGCCCACGGTCACCTGGAATACCTGGAGGCCACCGGCGACCCGGCCACAGGGCTGCCCATCGGAGGAACCGCCGACAACCTGAAGGCGGCCATCGCCGGTGAGACCCACGAGTACACCGACATGTACCCCGGTATGACCAAGAAGGCCCGCGACGAGGGCTTCGACGAGATCGCCGACTGGTTCGAGACCCTGGCCAAGGCCGAGCGCTCTCATGCCAACCGTTTCCAGAAGGCCCTGGATGGCCTGGATGCCTGACTCGAGGGACGCCTGATTTCGGTACGTTCGCCCCACGTCTTTTCCCGGCACCTGCCGCGCGGCGGGTCCGGGGAGGGGCTTCCGGACATTTTTCGGTAGTAGTTAAAGTCTAAATGAAAACAGCGCCACCCACAGTGGGTTGGGCACGCCACAGGCAGTACCTCCTCTCCCTCCGAGGGTATCGCAAAAGCCCCTCTCCCGCCGGGAGAGGGGTTAGGGAGAGGGGATCAAATCAAATCAACCACTATGCACTGAAAGTGCATAGCGTTGGTTGCTCTTGGACTGAAAGTCCGAAATCATTCGCGAGCTGACATTTCCTGTTGTCCCAACACCCGATCCGATCATCCGAACAGGTTTTCACCCGGATCGTTTTTTTAGCCCCGGACATTCGCTTTGAAGAGACGGTATGATGACCACTTCTTCCACCACTCACGAATTGCTTGAGAGAATACCTGTGTAGCAGCTAAAGCCTTGCACTAAAGGGCATAGGTTTGGATTAGCGGGCACCTTGAAAAATTCAAGGTGTCTTTGCAGAACAAGGAAGCCCCGTTATGTCCGTGTGCGTAACTCCATGATAATCAAGGCATTCGAAAAGCACGATTTATGAGCATCACCATGAAAAGTATTGAGCATGGGATTTTTCAAGGTCCCCTAGCGTGCTGAAACAATAAAGAAATGGGGCATGATGAACCGCTCTACGCCAACCATTTAGAAATTGGCTCTTTATGGATTCCAGACTGATCGAAGGGGACGGCGGTTCGTAGCACTCGGACCGATGACAGAACAAGCAGTCTTTTCAACAAAAATAGTAAGTTACACGACTCACCTCTGGCTTTCTGAGAAGGTAAATTTGCGAAAAATATCCTAACCAGTCTGGAATCCATAAAGAGCCAATTCTGATAAGCGTTTACAACGAAGGACCAATGACATGACAACGCGCGAAGGCAGCCTGCAGGCACCCACCCGACACCCGATCGACTGGACCAACCCGGCGTTTTTCGATGCGGGTGATTTATTCAAGGAGCTCGAACGAGTGTACGACATCTGCCACGGTTGCCGGCGTTGCGTCAGCCTGTGTCATGCCTTTCCCACCCTGTTCGATCTGGTGGACGAATCGGACACCCTGGAAGTGGACGGCATAGCCAAAGAGGACTACTGGCGGGTCGTGGACCACTGTTACCTGTGTGACCTGTGCTTCATGACCAAGTGCCATTACGTCCCGCCCCACGAGTGGAATCTGGACTTTCCACACCTGATGCTGCGGGCCAAGGCGCTGAAACACGAGCAGGGCAAGACCCGGCTGCGGGACAAGATCCTGTCCAATACCGATGGGGTCGGCTCGCTAGCGGGTACTCCCGTGATCTCAGAAGTGGTCAACGCCGTCAACCGGTCCGGCGTCGGCCGTAAGCTCCTGGACGCCGCGCTCGGCGTCCACCCCCAGGCGCGACTCCCCGAGTACCACAGTAATACCCTGCGCAAGCGGCTCAAGGACCGGGTAGGACGCCGATCCGAGGGCGAGGCTGCGGGTCCGACCACCGGCAAGGTCGCCTTCTTTACCACCTGCTACAACAACGTCAACGAGCCGGACGTGGGCATGGACCTGATAGCCGTGTTCGAGCACAACGGCATTCAGGTCACCATCCCGAGCAAGGAAAAATGCTGCGGCATGCCCAAGCTGGAGCTGGGAGACCTGGAGGCCGTACAACAAGCCAAAGACGCCAACCTCCCGATCATCGAGCGGCTGGTGGACGAGGGCTGGGACATCGTGGCGCCGATCCCCTCCTGCGTGCTCATGTTCAAGCAGGAACTACCGCTCATGTTCCCGCACGAAGACGGGATACGGAAGGTCAAGGCGCACATCTACGACCCCTTCGAATACCTGATGCTGCGCCACAAGCACGGCAAGCTCTCCACCGAATTCACCCGGCCCTTGGGTACCGTCGCCTATCACGCCGCCTGCCACCAGCGGGTGCAGAACATCGGCCGCAAGACCCACGAGTTGCTCTCCCTGATCCCGGATACCAAGGTGAAGCTCATCGAGCGCTGCTCAGGGCACGACGGCACCTATGCGGTCAAGAAGGAATTCCACGAGTATTCCATGAAGATCGTGCGGCCGGTAACCAATCAAGTGAAACATCTCGAGGCCGACCACTATGGCAGCGATTGCCCCATGGCCGGCCAGCACATCGGCCACGCCCTGGCCGACGGCAGCAGGCCCGAACACCCGCTGACACTGTTGCGCATAGCCTATGGGCTGTAACGAGGAAAGGGTCAAGGAAAGGGGTCAGGTCTTGACCTGTGCCTTCAAGGATCACGGGTCAAGACCTGACCCTATCTCTGCATCGCTTTTCCTCGGGGTCAAAATCACTTTGACTTAAAGATCGTAAACAGGTTGACGGCATTTATTAATCTTGTTTCTTCAGTCACAGGCACAAGGGGTTTGTGGGAATTGGAGATTTCCACTTGCCAACAGAATCTGTGGATATTTCTGTGAATAATCCCTGTGCATGGGGCCTGACACGGCGAGAAATCGAGCGATTCGACAGCTAGACGCTTTTTTGTCATCCTCAGGATTTTCCAGTTTAATCAAAGAGATAAAGGATTGCTTAATGGGCCGACTTGGGCCAAGTCACTGTTTTATGCCGTCGCCCCGATGTCAAGGGCCGGCTGTGTATAAGTTCAATCCGGTCACCTCCCGCCGGTGGTAAATCCGACAACCGTCGGCTCTGCTTTTTTCCGTTTCCGGCTTCCGGTCGCCGGCCCGATTTCAGGTAGAAATATATTTTTAGAACCTGTTTACGATCTTTAAGTCAAAGTGATTTTGACCCCGAGGAAAAGCGATGAGAGACTCCTACCCCAGTGATATAAGCCGAGAGCAGTTTGAGCCCTTACAAGCTATATTCGAGCAGTCCAAGCAGCAGACCAAGCCGCGAGTGGTTGATTTATATGATGTTTTGTGCGCCATTTTGTATGTACTGAAAAGTGGCTGCCAATGGCGAATGCTCCCCCGTGATTTTCCAAACTGGCCGGAGGCCGCAACGCTGCGATTGCTCTCGTCGCTCTATCAAAACTTCCTTTGGCCCCTCTGAGGTGATCGTTCACGTCTAGGGTAGCCCCGTCTATGCTAACTTGAATCCAAATATTCTTACGATACGCGGCCAGACTTCGGGCAGTTGCCCGGTCTAGTGGCCAACCGTTTGTCAGGATCCCTGTTCGTACCTCGGCATCGTGTAAAATATCCATCAAGCAAAAACGAGTGACGGATTGAGGAGTGGCTCTCCTCCGGATATAGCAACTGAGAATACGCCAAGATCAACGATCTCGCGAGCAACAGCGAGCCATTGGGATCGGGTAAGTTCCTTGGCGGATGCCTTGTCTGCATCGAAGATTGCAGCGATATGTTATTTCAAGCTGAACAGCCGTTGGTGCGTTATAGTGTTCCGGTACGAGACCTAGTAATCTGTTCCTATACCAGAGCCGAGCAAGGTGCATACGCATCAAGTTGGTATCGTGGTTCATTTTCTGCCGTGTAAATCAGTGTGACTGGGTTGCCAGTTCGATTCAGACCAACGAATAGAGAAACTACCTAAGAGGCCGTCTAAAAACTAACCTATTGATTTTAAACTGGTAGGGTGGGTCGAGGGACGAAACCCAGCAAACCAGGCTGGCCCATAAACGCTGGGCTTCGTTCCTCAACCCAGCCTACTCCTGACTCTGGCCTCTGGCCTACAGCCTTTTTTAGACAGCCTCTAAGAACTAGCGAATCTGCTCGTTCAACAGCCGCAAGATGCGTTCCGCGGTAGCGGAAGACGCGGGCTGACCGACCTGGTCACGCACGACGACGCGCGTCCGGGTGCCGTCGCCCATGAGCTTGACCTGGTACTGGGCGCCCCCTTTTTCGTCATCGCGACGCCAGAACGCCAGCCTCGACCCCCAACTCTTCTTTTTTTCGCCCCGTGCGGGATCGTCGTATCGGACATAGTAGATCCCGCGCATACGGTCCCGGTCTTCCACCGCGAAACCGACTCGATCTAAGGCGACTCCGGTCAGGCGCCAGGCACGTCGGTACTCATCGGAAATGATCAACAGGTTCCCCCCGCCGGGGCCCTTGGCGAGTCGCGATTTCGGGCTCTTGCTTGCCTGCTGCTCGGCTACAGCCGACTCGCTTTCCGGTTGCTTGGAGGCACCCAGGTAGGCCATGAGCCGACGCAGCATCGTTGCCTCCTTGCCCGGATCCGCGGGGGCCGACTCCCAGACGGAGGACGCCTCTCCACCTGTTACACTGCTGCGCAGGCGTTCCTCCATGGCCCGGTGGGTCAGATACAGATCGGTCGTCCTGGCCCGTAGACCCGGCTCGATACGGACGTGATATTGATCGCGTACGGAGGTGGAATAGAGTCCATCCACCACTTTGCGCAGTAGTTTGGTAACGAAGTCCCGACGGATCTCGGCCCGATTTTCCAACCAATCGGTCTTCATGATGCCGGCGGACGGGTCCTGCTCCACCAGCAGGATACCCTGAGAACGCCAGAAACCGACTATCTTCGGCCACACCTGTTGGGGTGCCCCATCGATCTCAAGCCAGCGATTATTCCCCTCGCGGCGCAGCTTGACGTCTTTTACCTCCGGCAGGACTTGGGCGCTGCCCGCGCTCCGGCGCCGCGCCGACTGCCCGCCCACATACTCGGAGTAGGTGGTGGTCCCACCGAGCGGCGGAACGTCCATGGCATCGTCAAAGCTACCGGCGGTCAGGTCCGGCGGAATCTCCAGATTCTCCGCCGCCTCGCGTTGTTTCTTGTATTGCAAGCGCTGATCGGGCAGGTAGCCGCCCCCATTCGACGCACTACCGCAGGCCGACAGCAGCAGTACACCGATCATGACAGCCGCCAGGGTCGTAGCATTTTGCATGGCGCGAATCATCGATGTTCAGGACCACGAAACCAACCAGCCAGCGTCAACCGGAACCGGTTCCCGGCGGCGCCTCGTATAGGGGTGATATTATCGTGGAGAAAAGGCTACCTATTCCGTCATCGGTCATGGTGCTACCGACTGTCGTCCTCTTCGACCAGTCCGGAATCCATAAAGAGCCTGCGACTTATGCGCCTTCACATCAAACACGACGAGGCTGTTGAACGATGTCCTTGGGTATCATCGTTATGCGGTCCGAGAATATCTCCAGGCCACATTTGATGGAATCCACGATATAAGAAGTCCCCTACTAACGGTAATCCCATGACCGCACTCAAGTAAGCTCTGAATGCGCGCGTAATCACCATGTTACAGAAATCCAAACAGCTAAGTAAGTTAAGGCTGAGACGGAAACGAGGGTCGTGGCCGGTCATTTTCTTACATATATACCAGCGGCTGTCTTTATCGGCCGTTCGCCAAACGTCGGCCGAGACTTGATCCCTACCGTATTTTCCATCGGTCGCATAAAGAACGTAGATTTGCTCATAGGTCGCTTCTTGGTCCAAAAACCGCGCAAGACGCGCGACCTTGTCAGCCTTCAGAAAATCGGTAATGTGCAGCACATGCAGCAGGTGACTTTCAAAGTCCGCCCGATGACTATCAACCCCGGAAGTCGCCAGATGCTGGGGCTGAACCCATTCCCTCAAGGCATCAAAATCGTTCATCGAACCCTATACATCCCCACCATGATATACATAGAGTAGGCCCGTCGCACGTGAATATTTTGGAAAGCTAAGGTATGCTGATCGTGTCCAAGAGCAAGGCGCGACGAGGAGAAAGAGCCAAGCCCTATTGCGACGAGTCGCAACGCGGCTATCGGGTGCGAGCGGCGTGCATCGCGGCGAAATATTCACGTGTGACGGGTATATATCTAATCTAATATCAATATTTCGGCTTTTCACGCAACCGATCGGTTCGAAATTCGCCGTCAGCAATGAACGCAGCTCGCGCTGGTATTTGTGCGGATTCTTGAAGAATGCCTCACACGCTTCTCGGAATTCATCGAACGTTTCATAATATCGGTTATAGAGGACATTCTTTTTGAGAAATTTCCAAAATCGCTCAATGAGATGGTTTGGTGCATACGGGGGAAGAAAAACAAGCTT
>Ga0209453_1000036_pt1 | contig 16279 bp, 15 predicted proteins | sample WorMetulBAHAMAS1_FD_187397 | JGI IMG/M metagenome (GOLD analysis project Ga0209453, IMG submission 187397) | Marine gutless worms symbiont microbial communities from Max Planck institute for Marine Microbiology, Germany - Olavius ullae BAHAMAS.1... | ecosystem: Host-associated > Annelida >...
AACATATCACTACCCTTACCCTTGGACGAATAGCTTTGCTTCCAATCCGTTGGTTTTCACAAGAAAAAATTACGGAATTTCCTAGGTTGCGGCGTTAAATGTCAATATCTTAAACTAGGAAATTCCGTAGTTCAAAGTCCACCAAAGTGTGTTTTCAGTTTCTGTTAGATTGACGGGTTCCTTACCCGCTTGACCCATTGACCCAAGTGATCTCCTGCAGGGATTGCTCTATTCTTCAGGTTGGTCGCTGCGTTCACGTCTCTGTTGTGCTTGGAGCCACAACCCGAACACGTCCATCACACCAGCGACGGTGCCGATGTCGCGTCTGGCCGAATACATAATGGACCTTGCGAACCTCAGCCGGTTTTGAGTGTCTGGACAAATGTGGCCGTTTTGGTGTCGTAATGATACCGCGTGATTGTCTTATCCCTGATTTTCTCAACGGCGTCGTCTATCACGTGCAGGGGCACCAAGAACCACTCACGCGGCATGACAGGATTACCAAAACGGTCCTTGATCTCAATGTTTAGACGCGCCGGGGCGAAGATACGGTGAATCAGATTTTCGAGCTTGGTGCGGTTGATATTGTAAAGCTCGTAGGTGGCGACAACCTCGACGTCGGCCATGAGGAACGTAGGCTGTGACCTCGCACCGGCGATCCGCTTATCGACCTCATTAGTGACCCCGATCTTGTGTATGAGATCACGCTTCTCGGCGATCATGGGATGATCGGATTTGCTACGCAGCACGTAAACAATGCCGCTTGATTCGTGACCCTCTTGGATGGCCTGATCGAAAAGAGGCCCGGGATGCGGTTCGGTAATGCAACGACCGACTTCATCCTTGTTCAACGCTCGTTGCAAGGACTGCATGAGCAGGTCGCTCTCAGTGCCGTTATCAAATATGACGCGGAGTCGTGCATCAGTTCGTCCCTGGGCATTGGTGAATACCTTACCCATCTCGGCGACGTAAGCCTTCTGCCCCCACACGATAAAGAATCGCCCCGGCTCAATGTCGGCCTTTAGCTTAAAGGGCCGGGTCTCACGGATGCCGGTTTCGAGGTCGTTTTGAACCTGCTCGAAAAGGGGCTTAAAGCGGGCAAAATCATTGCACGGCTGGCGTTTGGCGATTTCCTCAGCTACCCGTCTCTCAGCGCTCGGCCTAACATGCCGCAGCTCGGTAATGCTGGCGACCTCCTCGCCAACTTCAGCCAACTCCGCAGCGAGCATGTCCTCGTCGATCTCTTGCGCCTCGGCATCCGAGAGCGCGTTCTCAGACGCCAGCAATCCATGATGATCAAGCGACTCTAAAAGGGCGTGGCATTCCTCCAGAGCGCGCAGGCGATCCAACCGCACGGCATAGAGACGCTCGAAGATATCGCGTTCCTCGCCGTGCTGTGGTGCTCGACCATGTTCTTTGGCAAACCGCAAAATGTCCTCAAAACCTGCAATGAGCCGCTCTTCCCTGTTGGAACGTCCAACGGGCTTCTCGGGGGGGGTCGAAGTCGGAGAGTTCCTCCGCCAGTTGATCCGTGTCGATGTCAGTCATAGCGACCTTCCTTCTTGAACCGCATGAAGGCCGCTGCGCCCTCGGCCATACGACGCTCCCAAGCATCCATCGATGTCTGCGTGGGCACCCGTCCGCGCTCCTGCTTGAAACGGAAGGCCCGGATCGCAAGGTCTTTGGCTTCCTCCGGAGTCAGTGCCGTGCGCTTACCGGCGATCACCGCCGCAACCTGCTTCAAGCTTTCCTCGCTCATGGCCTTAGCGAGGATCGCATAGGCTTCGCCGAAGGGGTTGATGCTGTCGATCAGGTCGATATCCAGCTCACGCACATCCATGGCAAACCTGCGCACTCCGTCGAGCAGCGCCGTGTTTACCGTTCTTGTCGCTCTCCTCGCCTTCAACGGCGATCTTCTTGGCCTGCTGCGTGAGGTTCAGTGCCGCGATTGCGTGCTGGCGCACCGCCTCTCGATCCTGTTCGTCGAGTTCCGGGTATTTGTCGCGGATGATCTTGTCCATGCGGACTTGTGTCAGTTCCGCCGGGACCAGCTCCTCATCGAACAGACCCCGCCCAATCGCTGTTTTGTCCTGGACGAAGGCGGTGATGACCTCGTTCAGGTCTTCCTGACAAATGCGCTCGCCCTCCTTGGTCTTGGGCTGCGCAAGCCCCTTTATCTCGATTTGGAACTGGCCGTTTTCCTCGTTGAAGCCGACGTTCTCCTTGGTCGGATTGTAGCCATCCTCGCCGTAGTCGAAGCCAGCAACAGGACCACCCTCTGGCGTCTTCGATGTGAAGTTGAAGCGGGGCGCAAGCACTTGCTCCATGAGCAAGCTCGCCGCGATTGCTTTCAGTGTGTCATTGACCGCCTCGGTCACGGCCTCCTCGGAGGCGTCTGGCTCAGCGATCAGGTTGGTGAAACGGGCGCTGGTCTTGCCCGGTGCGTCCCGCGTCGCACAGCCGATAATCTGCACCACCTCGGTCAGGCTGGCGCGATAGCCGATCGTCAGAGCATGCTCGCACCAAACCCAATCGAAGCCCTCTTTGGCCATGCCCAGGGCGATGATGATGTCCACATGATCGCGGTTGTTCGCCTGGCCAGGGTCCTTCAGTGCCGCGACGACGTGATCGCGCCTGGCGGCGTCATCATCGACCAAATCCGCGATTCGGAGCACGCGCCCTTCCGAACCCTTGACGAGCTGGAAGCCGGTGGCCGGGTCGGTGCCTTGCCAATCGCCTAGCTGCTCAATGATGTGCTCGACTTCCCTGATCTTGTCCTTGGTGCTTTCACGCGAGTTGACCGAGGGGATGTGGACGATCGTCTTTTCGGCCGGGTTGAGCACCTGCAGGATGTCGGCGGCATAGCTCCCTGTGTAGAAGAAATAGCCGATGTCGAGCTGCTTCAGGTATTCGTAGCCGTTGAGCTGCTCGTAGTAGGTGTAGGTGACAGTGTCGAACTTGGCTTCATCCTGCGGGGCCAGCACCGCCTCGGCGTCGCCCCGGAAATACGAGCCGGTCATCGCCACGACATGCACACGGTCACGGGCGACAAACTGGCCGAGATGAAGACCCAGCTTGTTACCGGGATTGGCCGAAACGTGGTGAAACTCGTCCACGGCGATTAGTCGGTTGTCGAAGGTTTCGACTCCGAATTGATCGACGGCGAAACGGAAGGTTGCATGGGTGCAGACCAGTGCCAAGCCATCGCTGTCGAGGAAAGCCTTTACCGCCTTGACCTTGCCGCCATCGGTACCGGGCGCGTTGCAGAGGTTCCACTTCGGCGACACTGTCCAGTCGGACCAAAAGCCATACTTGCTGAGCAGCTCGTCGTTGAAGCTCGCGCCGACCCGAAGTCGATCTTAGGCTGATCGAATGGCGTATGGAAAAGATCATCGGCGTGGTGCTTCACCGCCGTGCCTGTCGGCGGGCAGATGCTTAGCCAGTCTAGCCGCAGTGCATTGCCGCAGGTAATCCAATTCATGGCGTCGAGTGGCGAAAACCCTTTGAGCGCCTCCTTCTGGCCGCGATAAAGCACATCGCACTGGTACTCGGCGATGACGAGAGCCAGACGCGCTATCTCCGCCGAAAAGCCTCTGATCTCGATACCCCGGAAGTTTGTCAGCGGAATGTCTGACTTCCGCTCGGTCTCACGACGCCGCTTGTTAATCTCAGCTTCGATCGCCCGCATTTCCTTATAGGCAATCACGAGGAAGTTTCCGGAGCCGCAGGCGGGGTCGAAGATCCTGATCTTGGCCATCCGGTTACGCAGATTAAGAAGCTTACGGGAATTACCGCTGGCTTCCTCCAGCTTGCCGCGCAGACCATTGAGGAAGAGCGGGTTGAGTACCTTCAGGATATTAGGCAAACTCGTGTAGTGCATGCCAAGCGCACCCCGCTCCTCGTCTTCCGTAACCGCCTGGATCATCGAGCCGAAGATGTCCGGATTGATCTTCGTCCAGTCGAGATTACCGATGTGAAGCAAATAGGATCTGGCGATCCGGCTGAAGCGCGGGACATCGCTGCTTTTAGAGAACAAGCCGCCGTTCACGAATGGGAACCGATCGGCCCAGCGGGGCAGCTTCGCTGCCGCGCGTTGGTCAAACGCGACGTTCATTGCTCGGAACAGCTCACCAATCACCTCGTGGGTGTTCGAGGAGTCCCATGCGCTCATCCGCTCGAGCGTGGACGTAAAGAGAGCCTGGTCGTCTCAGATATCGGTATCTTCGGCAAAGAAGCAGAAGATCAGCCGCGCCATGAGTTGGTTCATCTCTTGGCGGCGTGCTTCCATGCCCCATTCGGGGTTGTCTTCGAGCAGCTTGACATAGAGCTTGTTCAAGCGACCGGTCGCCTTGATGTCGAAGGTGCTCTCGCGGATTTGCTTGACGGTCGTGATGCCCGCAAGCGGCAGGAAAAAGCCGAAATGATCCGGGAACTCAGAGTAGGCGCAGGCAACTGTCTCCCCTGAATTGAGGTCCTCAGCCTCGAAGGCGTCACCGTCGGTCGCCAACACGAACTTTGCCTTTGCCCGTGCGGTCGCTGAGCTTGCCTTCAACGCCGAGAGGCACTTTGTCACCTCGCCTTTGGGGCATGTAGCGAGGTGGATGTTGTTCGTCTGAAGCACACCGCCCAGATCGGACTTGTTCGACACACCGGAGCGCAGACGTTCGATCGTGGTCGCCTTGTTACCAAAAGCCTCTAAGAAGGCGAAGGTAAACTCATCCACGTTAAAAGGCTGCTTCGCGAGTGCTGAAATTGCCTCTTCAATCTCGACGGCGTTCATGAACCCAAAGTGGAACTTCTTTGCTTATGGTGGCGGAGCGTTTTATCGGCCAGAAGTAACGCGAATTGAAGGATTCCGGTCATCAGGCCTCCAGTTCAGCTAGTGGGCATCCACAGACTACCTAAGTCGATTGGCACCGCGTTGAAGGGCAGTGTGGCTGCTTGGGTCGTACTGGTATAACGGCCAACCGCCACCCAATTAGCGGCGCAGCGGCGGACTGCGTCGGTTTTTCCGAAAAGTCATCGATCGCCTTGGCGATCTCTCGGCACCCTCGCCATAGAGCATGGTGAGATGGTTGCCTGGTACGGCTCCGGCTGGATTACTTGGCCGCTATGCTCTCCAACCAATCGATGCCAGCTCCGATCGCTCCCTGGGAAGCCTCGATAATGTGTTCCGGCGATGAGTTGGTGATATAGCTTCCATCGTCCGTTTTCTTTGCCACATCCGAGACGGGTTTGGAGAAAGCCGGGGTGTGATGCTGGGTAGGGGATCTTCTGAATGGGCTGTTTCTGCTTGTACTCTGCCTCGGCGGGACGATTCTTATACTTCTTCACAGATGGTGGACTCAGGTCGGTCCCATAAGCGCAGGGATGCGCGCGTAGGCAGGATGCCGAAGGCTATAGGGACGTAGGAAGATGGGATCCTTAGGACCACTGACCTGTCATGATCCCGCTGGGCCAGCTTTCCGCTCAGGTCCTCGCAGAATCCTACAGTGGTCTTCTCTTTCCTGTAGACCAAGCCTTGGTCCGTCCAGCGCTTATGTTGCCTGAAGGTACTGTAGAAGGCTTACAGCGGCTTTTTAGGGCTTTCTTGAGGGCCTCTTGGGCTGATTCTGACTGCCTGATTTTAAACTGATTTTTTATGATTAATGTCCGTCACTTAACGGAGTAGTTTACCGACACTTAATTTTTGTTCCGAAGCGGGCAGCCGGGCGAAGAGTCAAATTCCGGTTAGAGTAGGCATGATTTCCGAACGGAAGTCCGCTGCGGCGAGGCGTTTTAGCCCCCGATCGGCGGCGATTCAGCCGTGGTGCGGATCGAGGGCCAAGAGCATCCGTTCGGCTTCCTCGATGAGCTGATCTCTGGTCCAGTCCCAATGTTTAGCCTTGAGTTCCGCCAGCTTGATGTTGAGGCGGCGGCGGTACTCCGGGTCATCTGGTGGCTTGCAGGTAGGCTTGTTGCCCATCTTTCCAGTCAAGGCTTTCAGTACCAATGTCATCTGGGATTGCCCAGCGGTTCCCTGCTTCTTGGCTTTTTTGGCTAACCGCTTACTGGCCTTGTCACGTTCGCGTTTCAACGTGCCCCCCAGGCCGAACAGACCGAACAGGTGGCGGGATATGGCCTTGACGGCTGCCAGTCCCTTCCAGGAGCCGTCAGGAAGGCGTTTGCGGGGTTGGGCAACGGTCACGAGACCGGCGGCTTTCAGATCGGCCAGGGCGCGTTCTACGCGCTTCGGGGCCATGCCGGTTTGCTTGCCGATATAGTCCACGGTGAGACTCAAGAACCCGTCCTGGGTAGGGATGCCGACTCGCAGGCTGGCTAGGTCCGTGTATTTGAGCAAGGCCATCTGCAAGAGCAGGCAGGCTTCCCGGCGCTCGCTGCGTTGCTGCCGCTCGCTGCCGTTGGCTAGGTCCAGGGAGGGGATGATCTGGCGCGGATTATCGTAGTAGCTCTTGAGCAGAGCCATGAGCTTCGTGAGCACAAGGGGAATCCCGCCCTTGCCGGTCTTGGCTGGCTTTTCCAGTGTGAGCCTGGGGTTCTGCGGATCGTGCCCGCAGAAATTGCCGCCTAGGTTTTCACGCGGTGCGTAGGGCCTGCCCACGAGCGATCCCCAGCTTGGCAAGCGGGGAGCGGGCAGTAGTTACTTCCCAAGTCCCCGTGATTGAGACCTTGCAACAGGGGATTTGAGCAGGTAGGATTTTCATCGACCGTTGCTGCCATATACACTGTTACGGTTACTTAACCCGCGTTGGGACCCAATCCCAGCGCGGGTTTCTCTTTTATGTCTCTTTATCAGCGTTTGTCTCCGCCCTAAGCATTCCTTACCAGCACTGGGCGGTGCGATTGCCCGCTAGATTAGCATGGGCGCTTATCAGCGCATAATCCACCGCTCCTCCCAACTTGCCCTTAGCGCCGCGAGCCATGGCGGCAGTCGAAGCATGGCCTCTGAGCCACAAAGAGGCGTTCTAAGCCGTCCTCTCGGAGGACCCCAAGCTTTAGCCCTACGGCCCACGGGAAGCCTCTACCGGCTTGTACGTGGCTAGCGCATCGATGCCTGGATTCTGTCCGGCAAAGCCCGGAGTCGCTTTACCGCCAGGGCTGTTTGCCGTTTGGGGGTTTTAGTGAAGAAATCGGGCAGGTGGGTAGGGACGGTAGACGTGTTTAAGGGCTGTACGCCCAAAATCAGACCCTTTAGCTCGGTGTTGCCCTCCCGCGTGTCCCACATATCCAAGAATTGCCACCGGCTGTAGGTGCGATTGCCAAGCGAAGGGTCGGCTAGCCACACGGTCGTTTCGTCGATTCCCCGTAGCACGGAGAAGTGCTCGGTCTTGCGGTGTTTCAAGTACACAATCACAGGCATTTTGAGTTTGGCTAGCTGATCGTAGCTGGCGGAAACCCCAACGGCTCGAAACCCAAACTTGAGCAACGCTTGCTGCATATCCTCGAACGAAGCCACAAAGTCTCCTATACCCATGGCTGCCAGTAACTCTGCCTCCGTGAGAGATTGACCATAGTACTCATTGAGCAAGGTTGCCAGGGATGCTGCACCGCATGAATAGTCTAGGTTTTGCTTTACCACCCGCTCATCACGTAGCGCCTTCCAGCTTTTGACCTTGATTGTCCCGGATAATGAAGGACCGCGAAGGTGGGCGCGCCCATCATCAGCCAGGGGGCTAGACAAGATCGAACACAATAGAACACCGCAGCCTACGCGCAGGAATGGCCGGGTTGACGTGCTCATTGCTCATCCCTATTCCTCCGCACATTGTTTGTATTATTCATAGCAAACGTTGTGGCAACCAGTACAATAAAAGCCATAGCATAGACGCCAGCGCGGAAGAAATCTTGTGGCTCATCTTGTCACCGTTTCCAGGCTTAGTGCTCTTCAAACTAATATGCGTCATAATAATCAAAAAAATATGTTTTTACCTATAAAATAAGCCACTGTGAATAAACCAAAACTCGTAGCGGCTAATATTATCTTTATTCTAGGTTTGTATTCCCTCGCGTATTTCGGAGACCACCCTAGCCAGGGCAGTATAAAATATATGACTAATACAGGAAAAGTTACAGCGAACGCTACGTGAAAATAAAACCTGTAGTCAAAATTAACCCGAACATCTTCGGTACAAATTAAATTAAATGAATACTCTAATAACGCAGAAGATAATAACAACACTACCCCCAGTTCCAGAAGCATCACCCCTTCCACAAATAGCAGGCCCTCCTTTTTTTCTGTCTCCCACAACCCAAATCTAGCAAGACGAGGTAAAACTAACCATCTAAATATGGCGGTTATTGCTGCAATAGCTGCCACCACTAAATAAGGTCCGTGTTTACACACGGACTTTATCAAATCTACGGGTAGGATGCCGTCCATCTCGTGTTTCCTAAAGCTACAACTTATTTGAGTTGTGGATAGTGGCGTTTCTGAAACTTCCTTCTTAGTCTCTCCCGGCTTCAAACCAACGACCCACTATAGCAGCAGCCGACCCACCCAAGATAACACGACCCCCTGGAGTAACTCCAGGTAAGCCGTTAGCGGTAAGCGCTCCCGTTATAATATACGCTGAGAAGCCGTCCCAATAAAACCTGCCGGTGCCAAGATGGGTCAACATGTAAACTAGCGCGCCACTAACTCCGCCGTAAGTACTTCTTGCTATTGTTATGGGTACCACCGCTCCCTTGGTTTCCCGCATCTCTTGTTCGGAAAGCAGCGCCAACTCCATAGGCTCCCCGTCATTCTCGAATGCCAGGGCCATATCGCGCTCGAAGCCCGGATACGGCATCTTCCCTAAAGCCGGGCTAGCTATGATCAATGCAAGGATACTTGCGGCTATGGTTTTTAGGCTTTTGCTCATCTTCGGATACCTCTTGTGAAGTAAGGTGGGTGGTCAGAAAGTGTGCAACCAATCGAGCCTCAGATTTGAAACTCTGGTGCCTGAGACATTCGACGAAAAGGTCACATTGAGAATGTTGTCATCGGAAAATCCATAGTCCACACCAAGTTGTAAATCGGTGTTGGTTTCCCGATATTGACGGCTAGCGGTGTGCCAGGGCCATGTATTCGTCCAGCGTACCCCGGTATTGAGTGTGACGCGATCATTGACAGAGAATGCAACCGACGGATTCAACATCAAGGTATTACCTGGATTGATGGTCCCCCCGCCATCCTTGCGCGGCAAATTGAGGCCGTAGTACCCCGAAAACACGAAAACGATTGGATCAATCGATTTGTACGCGGTTAAACCGGCGGCCCAGGACTTGAGCGCGTAGGTGCTATCTTTCCCTCGCTCGAACAGGGCTCCCTCGACAAATCCGATCAGCGCCGGTGTCTCGGTGTCTTTTTTGAACTGGTAGCTTGCCCCGACCCAGGTATTCAGAAAGCGGACGTCCGTCGTCGAGCCAACGGACGTGCGGACGCTGCTGTATTGGCCGCTCCCTCGGGCGTAAATTTCAATGCTACCCGTGATCCCATAACGCAGTGCCAGGGTTCCGACCAGTATGTCGCTGTTCTTACGAATACTGGCATTTGATATTGGCACATAGACAACCCTGCCATCTTTTAGTGGCACCCTTGCGTAAACGGCGGATTCGCTAAATCCATTATGGTAGGTGAGCGAGGCATTTATCCTTGTCTCCCCTTGCTTGGTCAGTAAGTCCTCGATTGTTAGCGGCAGGTCGGCATAGGCCACTGCGCCACGCAAGCAGAATGCCACCACAAACAAACACGGGAGACCGCAACGCTTGGGCCTCAAGTGCTCGGTAGATCGGACGGGAAGATTCCATCGGGTATACGGAATCGGTACGGGGCAGGTAGGATTGGCATCAGCCATGCCCGAACCTCGGTTACAGGTTTGGTTGTGGTTAGGTCCAGGGTGCGGGTGGAAACGCGCCCTGGGCCGTCTATTCATCCGATAGGATATTGATTTCCCGCTACCCGTTACTCATGCCCTCGTCGGCGTATGTTGCATGAGGAATGGATAACGCTCAGTAGGGACGAGCGAGACGGGTACAGAGGGGATATAATCGGCGGCAGCCATGGCCTAACCTCGCAATCAGGTTGGTTGTGGTTAGGGCTTTGGTGCGTGCTGTAAACGCACCGAAGCCCGGCTTTATATCAATGTGAGCAATGGCCGAACCCCGCAATCAGGTTTGGTTGTGATTATGGTCTTGTCGCGTGCTGTAAACGTACCAAGACCCAACTATCTATTGAACAGGCTATCCAACTAACCCTGCTACGTTAATTGTTTTCAGTCAAGCCTCTCCAGTGATCGTCGGGTCAGGGGATGGTCCAGGTTGCCCAAGCATCGGACGACCGCCAGCAGCGCACAAATCCGCTAGTAAATGGCCACGGGGTTGCCGGGTGAGCCGGTAGCACCCTTAATTTTGAGTGGTGCGTAAACGAACAGGAACTCGTAGGCCTGGTCGGCGATGAGTTTGCTGAGATCGAGGTTTTCCAAGCCCCAAATGCCGCGTTTGGTCTGCAGGCGGATGTGGCACTCGAACGGTTGCTGATGTTCGCCGGTGAAGTTTTTCAGCGCGGCTTCGATAGACCAGCTGTCAGCTCCGTGCAAGCTGATCCGACGTTCGGCGAGGTATTCGCAGGCGGAGTACCCAAAACCTGGTGTTCCGGCATTGAACGCGGCCACCCGTCGTGCCTTCTCGGCAGGGTCGAAATGATCCCAGTTGGTCGGATGCCACAGGTCGCCGTGGCCAGTATGGAGGAAAACACAATCGCCGGCCTCGATCGCTTTCAAGCCCTGCTGCTTGAGCATGGTGCGGATATCGGTGTCGGTGACGATGCCCGGATCGTCGCTGCTGTTGCGCTTGGGGATGGGCAGCGGCCCACCGCGCAGTGCCACGGCGTCCAGTACGATGCCCCGACATACGAAGCCTTTTTCGGCTACGAACTCGACGCCTAACGGACCCAAACCGTAGGGGGTGATGCTCTCGTCTTCGAGGAATCTTCCATTGTAGAAGAACTGACCTTTGGAGGTCTGTACGCCGATGTGTCCCGGCCCGTCGAACTGGGTACCAATCTGCCCCAGCTCGGTTGCGATGTATTCATCGTTGTAGACGAGCTGCTGGGGTCCGTAGGGGCCGCCGGTGGGTAGTCCAGGGATTATCATACGCCAGCTCCGTTCGCCGAACGTGGGTATGTCCTGGGCATAGAGTTTCCCGAGCGTGACCACTTTGCCCTGTTTGACGAGGCCAACAGCACGCAGAACGACCGCCGGGGTGATCCGGTTTGCCGCACCGATTTTATCCTCGGTACCCCATTCGCTCGGTGCCCAATTCTCGCGCAATGGCTCGTCGTTGATGCTGCCCCACGGTGGTTGTGCGGCCGACTGGGAAGGACTGAGTATTACCACTGCTGCTAACAATAGCCAGAGACTAGAGTAGAGATGGCGCATGTGTGTAGCTCCAAGATCAGAATTTTTGGATTCTCAATACAGAATGTGGTCTGAGATTCTTGAGCCGTCCAGCACACGAATGGCCGGTCAGACTGTCCGCAAAACGGTCGTTTTCCTTGCTCCCGCCAACCCGCCCCGTATACCACGAAAAACAGCAATTAAACCCGATACGTAAATCTTGGTCAGCTTGTTTCCTTCGATTTACCTTTTCTTACGGATTTGCGGATTGGAACGGCGGCAGGTTTGGGATCACTTCGCCGCGCTTCTTTCGGTTTGCTTTCCGGCGCAGGATCAGGTCAAAGCTCGGGTGGCAGCTTGAAGTCAGGTGAGGGCACGATAGAGAAGATGGCGTGCTTGTAGACCAGGTGAAGGGCAGGGACTTTCAGCAAGATGGCATACTGGTCGAACGCAGCGATCTGGCCCTCTAACTTGGCCTCGTTCTCAGAGACACGGACACCGGGACTTGATCCTGACACAAGGCGTTGAGTAACGTCTCCTGGAGCTTATCTCCTTTCAACATAGCAGTATCTCCTGATTGGCATTGCGGTACGCGGACGCTCGATCCGAAGTCGTGACCCGATTTTAGCCCTAATCAGGCACCATCCCTGATCGATTAGCCCTGGCGATCTCACTTTATTAGAAAGCAGGTTCCCTCGTCCACGGGAGAAGGGGGTTTGACGATCACCCGCTCAATCCGCGTTACCGGTTCCCGAGAATCTTCCAGCTTACCATGTCAGACCGCCCATGTTAGGCTCCAAATGCTTCCAAGCGCACCTGAAAACGACGCAACAGGGCCGGTACGCAATCCTCCCATTCAAACCCACTCAAACCCACTCAAACCCACTCAAACCGCATCTGCTGCGGGGCTTTCTTCATCCAAAGAATCTGTATTCGCCACGCTTGCGCATCCCTGAGGGCTTTGACGGCCGCCTTGCAGAGTTGGTTATCGAGGGTGGTTTGGTTTTTAGTGACACCAGTTGACAAGTTCGACGACGTAGTCTTCCAAGGTAGTGCCCGATAGGTACTCGGGAACTGTCTTGTTTTCGGCCTCCGCGTCTCCGGCCAGTTGAGCGTGGATCATCGGAGCTTTTTTACCCAGATCATCCAGGCCGAGCGCATCGGATTGGTGGTACTCGGCGATCACGGCCTGGTACCACTTTGATTGCTCGGCCTGTTCTCGATCGGAGGGCTGGAGATCTTCCGGGCGAATCTTTTCATCACCATAACCGGAAAAGCCCATGCCGGACTCGACTTCGCTGGCAATTCGTCTGGGGTTGGTTTCCAGTTCGATGGTGGCCGTCTCGGCGTGGACTAAGCGGCGTTGCCGCCACAGGGTGAATGCGATCTTCTCTACCAGACTCAGTTCCAGGGGACCCACAGGGCGAAAGCGCGTGGGAACGAGCAATGGTATTGTATTCGCACGATGATCAACATCCACCACATCCTCACGATTTCGACCGACCCCGGCATCGCCCTGCACGACATCACGCCGCAGATCTGTGGCCTGATTGCGGACAGCGGCCTGGCCCGCGGATTCCTGACCGTGACCTCCCGTCACACCACCACGGCCATCACCATCAACGAAAATGAGGAGCGGCTGCTGGAGGATGTCAGAGGCTTCCTCACACGCCTGGCCCCGCCGGGGGAGACCTATCTGCACAACGACATCGAGCTGCGGGATTGTCCACCCAACGAACCGGAGAATGCCCATTCCCATCTGCTGGCGATGCTGGTCGGGAGCTCCGAGGTAATCCCGATCGTCGCCGGAAGTTCGGACCTCGGTCGCTGGCAATCCGTCATGCTGGTGGAACTGGACGGGCCACGGGAGCGGACGGTCAGCCTGCGGCTGTTTGGGGAATAGCAGTTGTCCGGAGGCAGAGGCAGGCGTCCTAAATTCCAATCCTCGACAGGCCGGGAGCGCTCACAATAAAAGAAGACATCCATAATGAAATTAAAAGATAGAAAACGCCATATTTTCAGAGCACCCCTGGTACTGACTCTCATCGGCAGTTTGGGTGGTACTGCCTTAGCCCAGGATGCACAAGATTGCCAGGCCTTACGCAACCATGTCATGGACGGAGCCTATGTGACCTCAGCACGTGTCATGACCACGGACACGGGAGTCGAATATTGTGAGGTACGCACCACCGCCCTACCGTCCATCTCTATCGAGGTCCGTCTGCCGATCAATAACTGGAACCATAAGTTATACCAGGTTGGCTGCGGCGGTTTCTGCGGGGACCTGGGACGCGCAGATAAGAAAAAACGCTTCGTCAATGCAATGGAACCAGGACTAGTAATGAGATATGCCACTGCCACCTCAGATAGTGGTCACCATGGCCTCGACATAACGGATGCCAGTTGGGCCTATAACAACCCTCCAGCAGAGCGTGACTGGGGGTGGCGTTCTATCGGTGAGACTAATCGTATCGCCTTGTCATTGCTGGAAGCTTTCTATGATGAGAAACCGGGAAACAGCTATTTCCAGGGCTGCTCCACGGGTGGCCGCCTAGCTGCGATGGCAGCGTTGAAATACCCGAAGATGTTTAATGGCATTATCGCCGGGGCACCAGCATTAGACTATACCGGCCTGGTTGCCACCAACTTCGCATGGCTTGTTCAAGCCAATACGGATCAAAATGGCGAGACTATTTTGAAGCCGGGCAAGGATGGCCTGATTAGTGCCGAGGTCATGAAGCAGTGTGATACAGAAGACGGAGGCAAAGATGGCATCATTGCTGATCCCCGCCGGTGTGCCGTCGATTTATCCGTGCTGAAATGCCAGGCTAGCCAGAAGGCTGAGACCTGTTTGACCGCTGCTGAGCTGGCTGTCATCGAGAAATGGCGCCAGAGGCCACAGAATCAAGCCGGTGAGCAACTCTACCCGGGTGGCATCCCAGAGGGTTCGGAAAGATTCTGGTGGTTGTGGCTGACCGGCAGGTCCGACGGTTATGGCAAGCTGCTCTCACCTTTCGCTAAAAACTTCTTGGCTTATATGGCATTCGAGGATGACCCAGGACCGAGCTATTCCCCCCTGGATTTCGATTTCGATAAGGATCCGCAACGGCTCAAAGCCATGGCTGCAATCTACAATGCAGACCAGCCGGACTTGACGGCATTCATCGCCGCTGGCGGCAAGATGATTGTTTGGCACGGCTGGGCGGACGCGATCGTTACCCCTTATAAGACAATCGAATGGTATGAAAAGCTGACCTTGAATACGGGGGGAAAGGAGATCCTGCAAAGGAACGTTCGGCTCTTCATGATTCCAGGTACGGGCCATTGCGGTATTCTACCTGATACAAATGGCATCGACGAGAAGAATCTAATTGTCCCTATTCTGAAGTCTCTTGAAGACTGGGTTGAGAAGGGGATCGCACCGCAAACCATCCTGAACCACAAAATCTGAACATTGGTTCATGATCTCCAACGAGTGATACGAGTTGCAGTAAGGATCAGGAATTGGAGCGCAAGCGCAGGGATACGCGTTCCGGAATGGATGCCGAAGTGTGTATGAATGCACTCCAGAAAGGAACACCTTGCTGCTGTAGAATTGGTACAGCTTGGCCTATCTTGGCACACATGAACGCCGAGGCGCTCAAGATAGGCATGCCTAAAGTCAATGTTGGTGGTATCACAGCGCCCTTGGTTTCTTTCATTTCCTATTCGGAAAGCAGCGCCAACTCCATAGGCTCCCCGTCATTCTCAAATGCCCCAGGAAATAGCTACTTTGGAGAAAACAATGGTTAGTGTTCACGACGTTGCCTCTCGGATTCTTGAGCGCAAGGGTCCGATGACGGCATGGAAACTTCAAAAGCTCGTCTACTATTGCCAAGCCTGGTCTCTCGTGTGGGACGAGCAGCCGATGTTCCCCGAGCGTATCGAAGCGTGGGCGAACGGTCCCGTGTGCCCACAACTCTACAATGAGCATCGTGGTCAGTTCACAGTTTCGGAAATTCCTAGCGGTAATCCCGAGAAGCTCAACCTCGACGCCAAAGAAACGGTGGATGCCGTGCTCGAATACTACGGCAATAGGCATTCACAGTGGCTCAGCGACCTGACGCACATGGAAGCTCCATGGATCGACGCGCGCGGTGACCGTCAGCCAGGTGAGCGCTCCAACCAAGAGATCACCCACGAGGCAATGGCAGGTTTCTATACGAGCCTTCCCCCAAACAAGTAAGACCCGTTAAGAGGAAAGATTGGAAAGAGGAAAAAGGTTCCAGAAAGACAGGGTGGTCCAGGCGAGATTGTAAAGAATCCGAGAGGAGGCTCACGTGCGGAATCAGTGGCTCAAATGCCATTCCGTTGGCGGGTTAATAGGTATTTAGACTGGGATGGTCCGTGGGGTTGGTGCCATATCGAGATTCATAACCTGCTCTGTGAACTTGTCCCCAAGCTTCATGATTACGAAACCATGACATGGTCCGAAGTAGAGGGGCCTCAGTGTCACTTTGTGTCTGTTGATGGTTTGTGCGGCAAGGCTCAGCGTCGCTTGGAAGAGCTTCGCCATGAGGTCGATATGTTGTTTTCGGTGCGAATTACAGGCAAAGCTAGAGTATGGGGGATCAGGGAAGTATCGACCCTTCATGTTTTGTGGTGGGACCCGGAGCACACGGTTTACCCAAGTAAGAAGAAAGGAACTTAGTTCAACGGAATTTCCTAGTTTAAGATATTGATATTTTACGTCATAGTTGGCTATGTTTTTCCTGTCAAACGCCCCATGCAGGACAAAATGCCTTGAACATCGGAAAGATCCTCGAACGGTTTCCAACGCAAGTAGCTTGCATCGTTCATCTTGAGCAGGCTCGATGGGGCGGAGATCCAACCTGCCCTTATTGCGGTTCCACCAATACTGTCCG
>Ga0209453_1000037_pt1 | contig 16180 bp, 16 predicted proteins | sample WorMetulBAHAMAS1_FD_187397 | JGI IMG/M metagenome (GOLD analysis project Ga0209453, IMG submission 187397) | Marine gutless worms symbiont microbial communities from Max Planck institute for Marine Microbiology, Germany - Olavius ullae BAHAMAS.1... | ecosystem: Host-associated > Annelida >...
CGTGTCAGCCTGTGGAGAGGAAGGCGCTGGCGGCGATCTTATGACCGCCGTGAAACCGGCCTCTATGAAGCAGGAAATCAGCCCAATAGCTACCTATGGGTAAGTTTGAGTAAGTCTGATAGAACGGCTACGGGCCTTTCCGTCGGCAGGGTACACAAGCAAAATCTTGCCTTTCAATTCGGCATTCTCGGTCGCGCCGGTTCGCGTGTCCCACATATCCAAGAATTGCCACCGGCTGTAGGTGCGGTTTCCAAGCGATGGATCGGCTAGCCAGACGGTCGATTCATCGATCCCCCGGAGCACGGAGAAGTGCTCGTTCTTGCGGTGCTCCAGATACACGATTCCCGGCATCTTGAGCTTGGCCAACTGATCGTAGCTGGCGGAAAAGCCAATGGCGGCTAATATTTCCCCGGAGAGAGAAGGGCCACGGAGATATGCGCGCCCATCTTCCGCGTGTGTGCTAGACAAGATCGAGCACAATAGAACGCCGCAGATCACGTGCAGGAATGGCCGGATTGCCTTGCTCATTGCTCATCTTCGGGTTTCGTTGCAAGGTCGAAAATCTCGAATACCCAGGACAGGTTTTCACATCGCAGCACGAAGTATAGCTTTTGCCGCATTCCTCTGCATATTGTTTGTATTTTTCATAGCAAGCGTTATGACACCCGATCAATATAATTGTTAGCACGGACGCCAGCGCGAGAGAAGTTTTGTTACTCATCTTGTCGCCGTTCTCATATATTTGGAGCAAAGAGTACAGGACCGTTGCGTACACACGGGAGAGGGAGGCTCCGTATTATTTCTCAACTTGCGCTCGCTAGTTAAATATCTTTTTGATTAAATACATCGCCAAATCGTTGGATAACAAAACAACGAAGGCAATAGAAAAGGCCACAGGGAAGCCTAATAAAAAATCGATAGAGTCGGACGATTTGATGATGCGAAAAGGATCTAAAACCCTAAACTTTCTAAGAACAAAGTGAACAAAAAACAGAGTTATCGTACCAACAAACGAATACCTGAAATAGTGCTTGTAAACCTCATCATCCAACCGCTCACCGTATAGGCCGTAAATAAATAGCTCGGTCAACAAAGAAAGGGCCATAATTACGAGTAAAGAAACTATAACGAAAAGTCCGACGAGCTTATTGTTTGTTTTGATCTTGAGGTATATTAAATAATGCCCCGCCAGCGCGACGATAAAGCTATAAACCAATATAAAGATGGAACTATGCTGTAGCATTTGTTACCCCCGTGACACAAAAGATTATAGGGTAAGCTCCAAACGGCAGCTTGGACGATAATACGCGACGGACAGCGGCGAGAAAATAGCCATCCAATTGCCGTTTAGAGCTATACCGCTCTAAAGTAGCTATCCTAGACCGCAACCCTCACTGGCTTGTTACATGACGAAGTGTTTCCAACAATCCGCCGTGGTTCCGGATATAGGCATCAAGACCAATTGCCACAGCCCCAAAACTTGGACTGGTAGAAATAGCGCCAAGTGCAGCACCACGCAGCATAGACCCCGATATACCGTTCCATTGGTAGGCACCATACTCGGTTTCAGCTATGTAGAGACCAGCACTACCCCACGATCCCCAATAAGCATTTCTTAAAAGGGACAACCATATAGGCAACGCGGTGCCTTGCGTTTCCCGCATTTCCTGTTCGGAAAGCAGCGCCAACTCCATAGGCTCCCCGTCATTCTCGAATGCCAAGGCCATATCGCGCTCGAATCCCGGATAGGGCATCTTCCCGAAAGCCGGGCTAGCTATGATCAATGCAAGGATACTTGCGATTGTAGTTCTTAGACCTATTTTCATCTTCGGATATCTCTTGTGAAACAAGTGGGTGGTCAGAAAGTGTGCAACCAATCGAGCCTCAGATTTGAACCTCTGGTGCCTGAGACATTCGACGAAAAAGTCACATTGAGAATGTTGTCATCGGAAAAACCGTAGTCCACACCAAGTTGTAAATCGGTGTTGGTTTTCCGATATTGCCGCATGGGGATATGCCAGGGCCATGTATTCGTCCAGCGTACCCCGGTATTGAGTGTGACGCGATCATTGACAGAGAATGCAACCGACGGATTCAACATCAAGGTATTACCTGGATTGATGGTCGCCCCACCATCCTTGCGAGGCAAATTGAGGCCGTAGTACCCCGAAAACACGAAAACACGAAAACACGAAAACACGAAAACGATTGGATCAATCGACTTGTATGCGGTCAATCCGATGGCCAAGGATTTGAGCGCGTAGGTGCTATCTCTCCCTCGCTCGAACAGGGCTCCCTCGACAAATCCGATCAGCGCCGGTGTCTCGGTGTCTTTTTTGAACTGGTAGCTTGCTCCGGCCCAGGTGTTCAGAAAGCGAGTCTCCGTCATTGGGTCTGCGGACGTGCGAATATTGCTGTATAGGCCGCTGCTTCGAACGTAAATCTCTGTTTTACCCGTGAGGCCATAGCGCAGAGTTGTGGTGCCGACCACGGCGTCGCTATTGAAACCCCCCGTGGTCGCACTGTTACTGTACGCCAGCGATAGATTCAGTTTCAGTTTTCCCTTGTCGGTTAACAGGCTCTCGACCGCCAAGGGCAGATCGGCGTGCGCTACTGTGCCAAGTGAGCAGAGCATCACGGCAAGCATGGGCCGGGAGCCGCAACGCTTGGGCTTCAAGTGCCCGGCAGATCGGACGGGAAGATTCCAGCGGATATACGGAATCGGCACACGAAGGCACACGAAAGGTATGATTGGCGCTAGCCATGGCCTAACCCCCACTTGCAGGTTGGGTTGTGGTTAGGTCCAGGGTGCGGGTGTCAAACGCGCCCTGGGCCGTCTTTCATCCGATCGGGTATTGGATTTCCCGCTACCCGTTACTCATGCCCTCGTCGGCGTATGTTGCATGAGGAACGGATAACGCTCAGTAGGGCCGAGCGAGACGGGGACGGGGGGGATATAATCGGCGTTAGCCATGGCCGAAACCTCCGATACAGGGTCGGTTGTGGTCAGGCTCTTGGTGTGGTGACAACGCACCAAGAGCCGATTCTTATTGATACTAGCTCTAGCCGAAACCTCCGATACAGGTTGGTCATAGTCATGACCTTGGCGCGGTGACAACACACCAAGGCCTGATTGCCTACTGAACAGGCTATCCAATTAACCCTGCTACGTCAATTGCATTCAACGCAGGGGCCCACCGTCCCTAGCCTACCGGCAAACCACGAACCGCCGTGGCGGACCGCTAGCCGGATGTGTGCAAGGAAGATTTTGGTTCGACTGCCTCCTTCGACTCGCGCTATTTCGGGCCGATCAAGCGTTCTGCCATCGTAAGCACAGCCGTTCCCCGCTATGTTTGGACCAGCGCCTCCACTACGCAATCTGTCCGCTAAACACGCGTTTTCCTTGCTCCCGGCAAAACCGCCCCATATACTACGAAAAACAGCAAGAAAACCCGATACGGAAATCTTAGTCAGGTTATTGTCTTCAGTTTATCTTTTCTTACGGATTTGGACGGCGACACGCTACTCAACTCTCAGCTTAATTAGTCAGTGAGAGACCGCAGTTAACCATCCGAGCCAGTACCGGACCTGACCATACCCAAGCTCACCGGACCACCAGAGCCATCACCAGGGCATCCATTTGCTCATACGACCCATGGTCGATCCCATGCTTGTTGTCATAGAAGCAATGTTCCGGTTCATCAGATCCATGTGAGCGGCCATGATGGGCACCGAGGACATTTTCTGGGACATTTGACTCATATGGGTTTTTATCTCTGGCATTGTTTGAAGGGCTTCGTTCATCGTGTGTAATTGATTTGCGATTTTCTGGAGCGTCGCATCGGGATTATCTCCTAATTCTTCGAATAATATAATGGCATCCGTAATGACTTTTACCGTCCTCTCAGCAACTACCTTTCTGATGATGGCTTGATCTTTCTCCTTCACCGGGTCGAGTCCATGTTTATCTATGTATATCTTAACCGCTTTACTCACGTTTTCGTTTTGGATAAGTGCCTCCTCGATAGTAAACACAAACTTATCTAGCGAGGCATAGGCGGTGCCAATCCCGATGGCGATCAGAAGCCCGGAAGCTACCATTAGGACCAAGCCCCCGAGCAGGCTCCAATGAATGATCCGGGTAAACCGTGCGGAGCGTTTCTCGGTACGGTCCAAGACTTCGACCAGGCTGGTGACGGCTCGGATCATTTCTTCTACATCGGCGGTACGAGAATGGTTGGTTATAGTCATGTCATCATTTTTTTGAAGTGAGATCTAGCCAATAATTCATGGTTTCCGTTTTGGTGTTAGTGACCTTACTGGCGCGAAACTTCGCCAATTTCATCTCGGATTCAGACAACTCACTGGTGAATAAACCGGTCAATGGTCGGGATCAACACCGTCTCGGATGGTCACCTGTGATCTCTCATGAGCCAGCAAGTTGGCTAGATAGACGATTTTACAAGACATACATATTTGGGATTATCTTGCCGTTTTCTGCCTGTTTTTTTATTGCAAATAGCTATAGCAAAAATAAAATGTTGAAAAACAATCGGTCAATGGATTTTTGCAAGGCCAGCCACCAGAGATTAAGGCCACGGTTCACAGACTAGCCTACCGACTTGTGAGAGGCCACAGGGGACCGTCCGAGACGATGCCGGACCTGACCATCAAGGCCAGAACCACCCAAGCTCACCGGATCACCAGAGCCGCTGCCAGGGATCGAGGCTACGGCCCACAGGTCAACCTAAGGGCCACGGTCTACTGAAGGATCGTTATTGAGATGGCCTATGGTGGCTTTCGGGATGCACATTCGGATAAGTCAGTAATTACAAATAAATATACGTCTCGGTAATGCCTCGATGATCGGTTAACTGTGCCGTAAGGTCTTCACTCAGCCAAGCCCTCTCTGGGGCGCATTTGTGGCTGCGTATTCTGCCCGGCGGTCTGGTGAAAGATTGGCTTGAATGCTGAGTTACTGTGCCTTACATCCACTCGTTACCAGGTGCGGACACACATAACCAATACAGCGCCGGTAGTCCTCTTGGTTCTCCAGCCAATACAGCCAAAAACTATTCCGGCCAGATATCACAATGCATAGTTCCTGAAGTCTATGGCACAGCAACATAGTTAAAGGTTACCACATGACATCAAAAATCGATTTGCAAAATCGGATCAAACCAATATTGATGATCCCGGTACGACGCTGCGGTAGTCATGCACTGCGGTTGAGGCTGAATAATAGTCCGGATTTTTATAGCCCATATCCACTCCATATTGTTGATTATATGCCACTGTTGGATAAATATGATGACTTGAATGATGACAGGAACTATTTTCACCTAATCATCGATATTGTTGGTTTACAAACAGCCAGCATGGTGAAATGGAAAGGGGTTACACTTGATCCGGTTCAACTCTTTGAGAAATTAAAGTATTCGCCTCGGAGTATTCATGCTGTCTGCTGGGAAATTCTGTTTGAAGCTGGTCGCATGCACAATGCGAGTGTCATAATGGATAAATCGATGGATTCCGTGCATTATGCCGATGAGTTAATGGCGTTGATGCCGGATATATCATTTTTGAATTTGGTGCGAGATCCGCGGGCACAGATTTCCAGCATGAACCAGGCGATTATCCATGAATGGGATTCGATCCTGAATGCACATATTTGGGTGAAGGCACATGCAGCTGCTCTGGATCTGGCAGAGCGTTACCCGGATCGGGTTCTGACGATTCGCTTTGAGGATTTCATTGCTGACGAGTCATCAGTTCTGGCTAAGGTATGTGACTTTATCGGTATTGAGTTTATACCTCAAATGCTTGATATAAATCTTTCTGAAGAAGCGCAGCAAATCTCGAGACTTTCAGCACTATGGAAATCTAACGCATCAAGTCCGATGATAAGAAATATTGATAAGTTCAAGTATCAATTATCAGAAGAGGATGTCCAGATTATCGAATCATTGACCGGGAAATACATGGATCACTATGGCTATGAGAGAACCACAACATCTTCTATCACAATCACACCAGAGATGATCCATGAGCGGGAGATTGTCAGCAACGTGAATCGTGGACTTGCATGGCAACGACTTTCCGTTGAGGATAACCGTGATTACCAGCTACGTCGTTTCCGGGCGGATTATATCGATATGGTAAGATATCGCCTCGAGCGGTAATCCCGGATGAACGTGGAATTACAGGACGTGTCCCGAAGGAAAGAGTACGAGTAATCTCTATTATTTAACAGATCGATCTGTCAGGCACAGCAAGCGTTGCCGATTACCGGCAACGCTTGCTGTTGCTCATCGAATCCGCATTCCACGCACTTGAAGCGCACTTGTGTGCAGCGATTGTCTGAGGACACGTGGCCGCAGTAGGGGCAGGTACGGCTGGTGTTCCGTGGCGGCACGGTAATGAGGTGACCACCGCCCCACGCCAGTTTGTAATCCAGTTGGCGGCAGAACTCGAACCAGCCCTGATCGAGAATCGTCTTGTTCAGACCGGATTTAGCCCGGACATTTATTCCCGGTTATTCCCGCTGTAAAATCCCGTAAGATTATAGACACATTTTTTGAACAGCTGGGGCTGTTTTTGAGACCAGTTTTTCATCACCTGAAGGAGAGGCATGTGGCCCAGTGCTTTCTGCGGGATGTGCTAATTGTAGACCTTAACGTAGCGTTTGATGATATCGGCCAAGTGCTCGGCGGAGTCGAAGCGGGTGGTGGCTAGGACCTCGGCGGTGCGGCCGTTGAAGCGTTCGATCATACCATTGGTCTGTGGCGTTACTGTCTAAACCGCGCCTTCCTGAAGGTCCGGCGGATAGCCGTACTTCGCAGGATGCGCTGGACAGAGATCCGTCTCCGGGCGTGAGGGGCTTCCCTAGTACGCCCAGTCAATGTGGTGGACTGCATGGCCTCAAATTACTGGTGGCGGGGTGCAGTCGAAGAGGCGGATGAAGTAGTGCTAATCGCAAAGACACGGGCTGATCTAGTGCAGACGCTGATAGAACGCATAAAGGCGCTGCACGGCTACGACGTGCCCGGCATCGTGGTCCTACCAATTGTCCAGGGAAATCATGACTATCTTACGTGGATTGCGGCTGAGACCGAAGATGTGGTGTCATGAATTGATAAGCCAGTGTACCCTAAACAGGTTCTGGCGCTTCCACAGCAACCCGTACAACACCACCGAATACAAATCGCTGCGCGTAAAAACGCTACAAATGAGTACAGGCGTTCTGCTACAAGTTTCCGAATATCATGGTTCATTAGCATATCGGTGAAGAGACGCCATACCAGCCCACTGTTTTGAGGTACTGACCAGCAGGCGAATGCTCCGGGTCCCTAAGATCGAGTCCAAATACCCCTACACGGATCTCATGATCCCTTTCGCATTCGATATTGTGAGCCAGTTCCCTAAGATGGTCAATGATGGCCTTGAATTCGAGGTGTACGCGTGTCTCGGGATGTTCCCAGAAGAGTTTCTCTCCGATATAGGTCAGCAGCAAACAACCAGCCTTGGATCCTGCATGCCTTAGATACTGCCCCACAAGTTGGTTGTGCAATGCATCTTCAAGCCCTTTGATGCTCAAATTGTCGGCGATTTTTACCTCAATAACAGCTTTATGCTCGCCACCAACCGAAGTGAGACAGATATCCGGTTTCTTGCGATCGGCCACTTCTTCCTCTCGAGTCACACTGTATGCACCTATCGCCGCCTTATCCAAACACAGAGCCAAATTGCGCTGCATCTCAATTTCTTGATTAATAGTACGTAATGTAGCCCGGTTTGTGAAAGGGTGATGTAAAATTTCATGCTGTAGGTCCTCCAAGCGATTCATCATCACAACGAACAATCCATCGCGGTCACGAGGCGGAGCTGCAAAATTTTCCTCCAGGGTAACGATATCTGCAGGTGATAAGGGATCCTCCGCATCAGTAGCAGCACGGTGACGGGACAACAGAAGCAATCGGTCGGAGAAAGTGGAGAACGATGGGTCCTTGGCTAACTCGCGAATGATTCGGAATGCATCGTGGCCTGGCGTATCAACCAAAGAGGACAACAGGTAATTGCGGGCCTCTTCTGCCCGGTCTCGCTTGTTTGGGGTATAGACACCTTCGTGCCTTTGATCTTCCTCATGACGAATGTGTAAGTAAGCGTATCGTACCAAACGATCAAGAATTACCGCACGCTGGGGAGAATCTAGGATCCTAACAGATCCACCAAAGTAGTCTGTAAAGAGAGACGAAAAGGTATCAACGACGCACTCCGACTGCTTGGAACTGGGAATAGACTGCAAAATATGGTCAATAGCCTCGACTCCGGCACCAAGATCAAAGTGACATAACCCATGAAGCCAGGTTTTCGTAAATGGTCCTATCGGGTCTGCGTTGATGCGCTCGCGACATAAAATCGAGACCTGTTCCTGTTCCTCTCCTTGCAGTGTATCCTTGAGGATATTGATTAATAGATTTAAATTACGATTATGCTCTTCTGCTGAGCAGCCATGGGGAATCTCTTTCGGCCATTTCCTCAAACCGGTAAGTAACCGCGGAACGAAACGTTTCTTGAGATCAAGATCAGCGTATCTCAGACCTTCTAGTATTAGCGCGCGCGTTTTCTCTCCAGACAAGGCAAGTTCGGAAGATAACTTTTCTCCGATAACTGTATCGACAGATTCTGGGTGCACTTCTGCCAGCTCAGGTAACCATGCCGGGAAGCCGTTGATCTCGTATAACGCATTGGCGGCAGCTATCTCTGCTTCCTCAGCGGTCAGATCCTTGGCCCATCCGGGATGGGATGCCTCTGCACTGAGTCCATAAAGTCCAATTTCTTTATTTTTATTTGTGCGCCAGAATGCCCGGAACGTTTTGATTGCATGCTCAGTGACCCGCTCACCGAAAACATTTTTTAGTGCGTCTCCATCCCAACAGTCAATTTTTGTAATTGCCGAACCGGCTTTATTCCGGAACCATTTGTATAGATTATAGACTGTGCTATCACACATCTCCCCACCAAAAGCGTCTTCGGGATCGGCGCGTACTCCCTCCCTCCACTCTTCCCACGCCGCCTGAAGTTCTCGCTCCTGATGTTCCAGTTTCGTTTCTGTTTTCATACGTTCCATTTCTATACGTTCCCGTTCAAAATCCTGACTCAGCTCTGTAACTTTATGGGTTAAATACGTGTTGTCCAATACGTAAACTTTTATCTGCTCCAGTTCGTCTTTGGAGCGTCCCCTGGAATTCCAGAGTTGAAACAGTGCGCAAAGTGCAAAACCGCGACGCTGTGGTATTTCGGGGTCAGAAAGAGCGGCTTCTAACCAGGGACGGTCGGACTCGCTTAGCGGCCCGATTGCGCCCCGATACTGAAAAAGTAAATAGCGCTCCCTGTCATCTTTACTTGGAACCACAGTGTCCATGAGATCAAGGTACTGCCAACAGGTTTCCTCCCTTCTGGAAGGCCTATTGCTAAGCTGATTCTTCAAGTACTGGATGCTGTCTCTCCTGGTAGTCTGATGTGTTTCAAAACATACTGCCACGGCAGCACACCATATCAGAGCCCCGGTTTCTACGTTTTGGCCCCCGCTTGCAAATTGGTGCCCGCAAAGCAGCGCTAAAGCCGGCACTATGTAATCGTACTGACTATGCAGCTCGTACCTTTTCAGGTCATTGGATTTGCACTTCCAGATTAAGCGGGCAAGGCTATCTCGTAAAGACACTGCATCATCGGATATCGGGTCTATGCTGTCCGCAATCAGGTGCAGTGACCAGGAAAATCTTCTAGTAGCTTCTGGGGAATCTGGTGTGCGTTCCACTAACGCCAGTAGCTCATCGACGCTAAGGACCTTAGGGAATAGTTCAGGGACTACCTCATGCACGACCTGATCTGGCCAGTGATCGGGTTCAGTGAGGATGGATTCTGAGATTCTTCTGGCTGCCTGCCACGCTTCGCAGGCAGTCAAGGCTTTAACAGCAATGATGCGGTGATTTGGTATTAATGCCGTGTCCATAGCTGCTGATTCGGCGATATCTGAACATCCAGTAAGAGGACCTTGCTCAATCAACGTCAAAAGCAGTCTCTGAGCGTCATTGTTCCCTGTCCTTTTCTTCCAGAGCTCCGTAACCAAATTCGCCAACTCCGGTTGCACCAGGCGTTGCAGCCCTTCGATGCTCAGATCGGTTCCCCTAAAGCCGCCTGTGCCGTAAGCAGAAACGAACGACCGAAGAAGATTCTTCTTCGTATCCAATGGCAAGCACTGCGGGTCTCCCAGGGTAAGCAGAACCTCCGGTTCACGGAGTATCAGCTCATGGCAGACATGTGGAATCCACAGCGCCAGCCAAGCTGATATTGGTCTCATGGATGGCAGGACGATGTGTACTCCATAGGGTTCTTTAAACAGTAAAGAAAACAGGTTTGTAATGGATATGTTATTTTCTTTGCGTAGATGGCACAGACGACGGGCGGCCAGATACTCCTGAACGGAACGGTGATGGAAACGTATGCGTCCGCAGGTCGCGGGATCGAATAGGGCACAGCGTAATAGCGTCTGGAGTTCCTGTAGTGTCCAGTCAGTCAGGATAGACGCGGGATTTAGGACATCTTTTTGGTGTTTAAATGGTTGGTTTGGAGAGAGGATTGTGCGATTTCTGCTTAGGGTAAGCGCGAGGGCTAAACGTTCTACACCGAGGTGTGCATTTTTATTACTCAAAATCCTGGAATCTGCTTGCTCGCGATTGTCCTCGAGTCTGGATCTTACATTTTCCTCGTGTTGCTCCTTACGGCTACCAAGTTTGCCGTTTTTGATCCAGAGTCCAATAAGTTGATTCAGATCCATCGGTCGGCGTGCAAAGGTCCAGGCATCCTGCTGCTGTAGCTCTTTGATGAAGTCTGCTGAGTTTTCTACATCCCTGCATTGAATAAACTTCTCTATCTGCCTCTGCCATAGGGGTAGAAGAACAAGGATTTTTAGCTTCTTTTCTTCGGTTTCTGTGGGTAGTTCATCTAGGATTAGGGTGGGATCTGTATTTGCATTCCAGTCGCTGGGCCGTGAAGAGATCACCACATGAATACTTCTCAGGTTTCCCTTTATGGATTTAGCAAACTTGCTCATGGCATGCTGCAACTTTCCCGATTTGAGTTTGAGCTCATCAACTGCATCGAGAAAGAACCAGGCTTGTGATTGTCTGTCGAGTAACCAATCATTAAAAGATTGTTCATCTTCTATGGATAGGATGTCAGTTGGGGATTCTGTGTCAAGGCGTTCTAAAGGAAGGAAGAACGCAATTTTATTTTCAGATTTAAGGCGCCTTACTGGTTCCGCCATTTCCCAGGTCTTTCCCGAACCCGCTTCTGCGAGCAATATGACGCGAGGATATGTAAGGACTTCTTTCCAGTCGAAGGTTTTAGATAGGCCGTGTTCTTCGCGTAAAGCTAGATATTCGGGGTCTTCTAATTCTGATTCTGTAACTTCGCGGAAGTTGCGTTCTAGATCGATGAACTGTTTGTGATTTATTGACATGACTGGTGTATATGGTAGAGAGATCTATATACTGCTGATTGAAATGAGTCTTTTTTGCGCGCTGGTGTACTTACGGTTCTTTTTATGTGGAGGAGGCATACCACTATGCCATCCGGGTTTGTCGTGGGTTGTGGATACAAGTTTGACAAACTTGGTAAAACTCGCGGTTGTCTACTTGGAAGCCTTGACGGATTTGGAGAAAGCCAGAGCGTGATGCATGGGTAGGGGATCTTCTGAATGGGCTGTTTCTGATTGTACTCTACCTCGGCGGGACGATTTTTATACTTCTTCACAAGTGGTGGACTCAGGTCGGTCCTGCAAGCGCAAGGATGCGCGCGCAGGCAGGGATGCCGAAGTCTATAGGGACATAGGGAAGCTGGATCTGTGAACCGCTAGACTGGCATGTTCGATGAGCCTGGAACTCAAGCCACGTGGCTCGCAGGATACCGCTGTGGTCTCTTTCCTGTAGACCAATGCCACGGTCCTTCCAGCGATTGCTGTTGTTTCAAGATACCGTAGGAAGCTTTCAGGGGCTGCCTAGAGGTTTCTTGGGGATCTCCTTAGCCCTTCTTTGGTTTGACTGCTTGATCCTAAACTTGATTTTTTTATTGATTAGTGCCCGTCACTTAACGGAGGATTTACCGACACTTAATTTTTGCTCCGAAGCGAGCAGCCCCTGGCGAAGGGTCAATTTTTGGTGGGTGTAGGCTTGGTTCCGCACTGAGTATCGCTGCGGAGAGGCGGTTTTGGCTCTGGTCGGCGGCAATTCAGCCGTAAATTAGCCGTGGCCCGGATCGGGGGTAAGGAGCATCCGCTCGGCTTCCTCGATGAGCCGATTTCGGGTCCAGTGCGGGTGGGCTTGTTTGAGTTCCAGCGCCTTGAGGTCCCGTCGTCGTCGGTGTTCCAGGTCGCCCGGTGGCGTGCGGTTCGGTTTGCTGCTCAGATTTCCGGTCAAGGCTTTCAGAGCCAACGTCAACCGGGCCTGTCCGGCACCCTCTTGCTTCCTGGCTTTTTTCGCTAGCCGTTTGCTGGCTTTGGTGCGTTCGCGTTTCAGCATACCTCCCAGGCCGAACAGGGCGAACAGGTGGCGGGATACGGCCTTGACGGCAGCCAGTCCTTTCCAGGAGCCATCAGGGAGGCGTTTGCGGGGTTGGGCAATGGTCACTAGCCCGGCGGCCTTCAGATCGGCTAGGGCGCGTTCTACGCGCTTCAAATTCATGCCGGTTTGCTTGCCGATGTAGTCCACGGTGAGGCTCAAGAACCCGTCCGGGGTTGGGATGCCGACCCGCAGGCTGGCTAGGTCCGTGTACTTGAGCAAGGCCATCAGCAAGAGCAGGCAGGCTTCCCGGCGCTCGCTGCGTTGTTGCCGCTCGCTGCCGTTGGCTAGGTCCAGGGAGGGGATGATCTGGCGCGGATTGTCGTAGTAGCTCTTGAGCAGAGCCGTGAGCCGCGTGAGCACAAAGGGAATGCCGCCCTTGCCGGTCTTGGGTGGCTTCGGCAGCGTGAGCCTGGGGTTCCGCGGGTCGTGCCCGCAGAAGTTGCCGCCTAGGTTTTCACGCGGTGCGTAGGGCCTGCCCACGTGCGATCCCCAGCTTGGCAAGCGGGGAGCGGGCAGTAGTCACTTCCCAAGTCCCCGTGATTGAGACCTTGCAACAGGGGATTCGAGCGGGTAGGATTTTCATCGACCGTTGCTCTGACTAATCTGTTACGGTTATTTAACCCGCGTTGGGACCCAATCCCAGCGCGGGTTTCTCTTTTATGTCTCTTTATCAGCGTTTGTCTCCGCCCTAAGCATTCCTTACCAGCACTGGGCGGTGCGATTGCCCGCTAGATTAGCATGGGCGCTTATCAGCGCATAATCCACCGCTCCTCCCAACTTGCCCTTAGCGCCGCGAGCCATGGCGGCAGTCAGAGCGTGGCCGCTGAGCCACAAAGAGGCGTTCTAAGCCGTCCTCTCGGAGGACCCCAAGCTTGGATCCTACGGCCCATGGGAAGCCTCTACAGCCCTCTCCGTGGCTAGCGCATCGATGCCTGGATTTCAGGTAAAGCCCGGAGTCGCTTTACCGTCAGGGCAGTTTGTCGCCCTGGTGTTTTGGTAAAGAAGTCTGACGGGCTACGGGCTTTGCCCTCGGCGGGGAACACAAGCAAAACCCTACCTTCCAATGCGGCATTTTCGGTCGCGCCTGTCCGGGTTTCCCACATGTCCAAGAATTGCCACCGGCTGTAGGTGCGGTTGCCCAGCGATGGATCGGCTAACCACACGGTCGATTCATCGATTCCCCGGAGCACAGAGAAGTGCTCGGTCTTGCGGTGCTCAAGGTACACGATTCCCGGCATGTTGAGCTTGGCTAACTGATCGTAGCTGGCGGAAACCCCAACGGCGCGGAAACCGAATTGCGACAAAGCACGCTGCATATCCTCGAATGAGGACATGAAGTCGCCCATGTCCATGGCGGCTAATATTTGATCTTCGGTAACGGCTTGCCCGTAATGCTCGTTGAGCACGGTTGCGAGGGATGCTGCACCGCATGAATAATCCAGGTCTTGCTTTACCACCCGCTCATCACGTAGCGCTTTCCAACTCTTAACCTTTATTGATCCTGATAGTGACGGGCTATGGAGATATGCGCGGCCATCTTCTGCCGGTATTTCAATTGCGAGCAACAATAAAAGAAACGATACAAAATGTCTTATTGAATACCTCATTGCATATGGCCTAAATGAGAATCACTGTCGCTTCTAAAATAAGAGTGACATCCTTTCTCTCTGGAAATAACCTCCGCCTCGCAAATAGCGGTAGAATCAGCCATCGCAGCTTCGCCGCTAACATAACCCCTAATACCATGCCAATGTCGAACCTAATGATGCTTACCTTGTGCATAGCTAAAAACATTCCAATACTAAAACCAATAGCTCCAGGTATCGCGTAAGCCACCAAAAACAAAAGCCGATGGAAAACCCTCCCTATTCAATACCTCAGCAACGGAGCGTATCGTTTCTTGTATAACCGACATCCAAGTATTACCAGCATAAGCAGGCGCTGCTAGAGTTATAGCCAATAAGCTAACAATAGGTTTATATCCATTCATCTAGGGTAAGTTTAAAATAATACTGAACAGCGTTCAACATGGGAACAGTGAAGAAATTTCTGTAACAACCACAACATTTCCCACCATCAACAGCACGGTCTGCCAAAATTTAAACTTAGAAGTAAACCAATCGCCCATAGGTGTCCATAGTGGAACACCCCACACCAGATATAACCCCGCCGTAAACAACAACGGGGCTACCAACATGAGTAAGAATTTAACCAGAATACAGATCATCAAAGACTTTTCAGAGAGCTTTTATAGGTTCCAGGCTAGTAGTGTGTTTTGCGCTCAGAGTGCTATGGACCGCCCACCTTCGATCAGCCTGGAACCCATAAAGATTCTACGCTATTACCTACCTTAAGCCATCACATCATCTGTTTGTGTTCAGGCAGATGGTTCATGGAGAGTAATAGTGTTGGACCGCTAGGGCCATAGTTCCAGACAATATAACTCTACCTGCCGGCGTATAACCAACCCCGCCAATACCAGCTAGAGAACCTACTGTCATATATGCAGCCAACCCATCCCAACTAAACGAACCTGGAGAAGCATCAAACAATTCATAAAAATAATACATACTCCCAAGGGCAGCGCCACCAAACAATTGACCATAGAGATAGAACCATGCCCCCTTGGTTTCCCTCATTTCCTGTTCGGAAAGCAGCGCCAATTCCATAGGCTCCCCGTCATTCTCAAATGCCAGGGCCATATCGCGCTCGAAGCCCGGATAGGGCATCTTCCCGAAAGCCGGGCTAGCTATGATCAATGCAAGGATACTTGCGGCTATGGTTTTTAGGCTTTTGCTCATCTTCGGATACCTCTTGTGAAGTAAGGTGGGTGGTCAGAAAGTGTGCAACCAATCGAGCCTCAGATTTGAAACTCTGGTGCCTGAGACATTCGACGAAAAGGTCACATTGAGAATGTTGTCATCGGAAAATCCATAGTCCACACCAAGTTGTAAATCGGTGTTGGTTTCCCGATATTGACGGCTAGCGGTGTGCCAGGGCCATGTATTCGTCCAGCGTACCCCGGTATTGAGTGTGACGCGATCATTGACAGAGAATGCAACCGACGGATTCAACATCAAGGTATTACCTGGATTGATGGTCGCCCCGCCATCCTTGCGCGGCAAATTGAGGCCGTAGTACCCCGAAAACACGAAAACGATTGGATCAATCGATTTGTACGCGGTCAACCCGGCGGCCCAGGACTTGAGCGCGTAGGTGCTATCTCTCCCTCGCTCGAACAAGGCCCCTTCGACAAATCCGATCAGCGCCGGTGTCTCAGTGTCTTCTTTGAATTGGTAGCTTGCCCCGGCCCAGGTATTCAGAAAGCGGACGTCCGTCTCCGAGCCAACGGACGTGCGGACGCTGCTGTATTGGCCGCTCCCTCGGACGTAAATTTCAGTGCTACCCGTGATCCCATAACGCAGTGCCAGGGTTTGATCAGCTAACTTGATTATTGCTCAAATATACCTAAAACTAGGTATTATGAGTAAGTTAGTATCCATAGGGGAGGCGGCCCAAGTTCTTGGCGTTTCGGCTTCGACACTCCGTCGATGGGA
>Ga0209453_1000038_pt1 | contig 15945 bp, 14 predicted proteins | sample WorMetulBAHAMAS1_FD_187397 | JGI IMG/M metagenome (GOLD analysis project Ga0209453, IMG submission 187397) | Marine gutless worms symbiont microbial communities from Max Planck institute for Marine Microbiology, Germany - Olavius ullae BAHAMAS.1... | ecosystem: Host-associated > Annelida >...
CAAATGGTTGGTGGGAGACGTCCCTTTCTACCTGAAATATTGGGTCAAAGTGACCCACCTCTTCAAAAACGACGATTTCCAATCTATATACACAGCGTCAGCGGAAAACGTAGCGAAGAAAGTTCACTTACAATACATGAATACCGTATGGTCCGAACAAGTGTGTTAAAGAGAGGTCGAATGCTCTGCAAAGCTCCGCTATGTGTCGCTTGTATTGCGTTCATTCAACAGATGGCGTTAGTTAAAATTTGCCATTATCGTAAATGCTATTTTCCATCCACGCCTGTGATCACGTGATGTCGCTGTAGCCTCATTCTAACTCTATAGATTAGGCGCCTATGGCCGAACATAAACAACGCCGCGGATAGATTCGCGGTCTTGCCGTTCCGGGTTCGATTCCTGCTGTCGTGGATTATTTTTTAATTTTTTTTCACTTTCTTGCAATGGGTTATGGTTTAGGGTTAGGATTAGTGATAGTGTTATTTCTTACTTATTCGCTTCTTTCCACTCGCTGCATTCTCCACCTCTCTGAACTTCTTGTCTTACGCCGGTGCACAATATCGCCATCACTTATAGTTTTGCCAAAAAAACATCCCCCGATGCAGCGCGGTAATCTGTGCGAGAGTTCAGTTACGAAAAAGCGACACGATTTTCAAAGCGAAATTAATTTACAGAGTATTCACAACAGCATCCGGTTCCAATAAAGACGCAACGGTGGGTTGCGTGTTTTTTTCTAAGCGAAAAATGTCCGAACGGTGCCCAAGATTTTCTCGCAGCACATTATACAATCATCCATGTCGTTCGCACATTCTTCACAGGAAACTAAATGCCGACACGGTAGAAACACCGTCTGAACATGAGCCCGTTTACATTTCTGACAAGTTACTTCTGAACGTAGTCGTTCGTTTTCTTTTTTCACTTCGATTTTATCTATAAACAACAACATCGCGTTATAAAGCTTTTGTCGAAGTTTCACGGTGCTATATTGAGTACCTATTCAAAAAATGTGTCTATAATAGTAAGCAACAAAATCTGGAAATTTAAGCACACTATGACTCACTGATAAGTGTAGTGGATTTGGTGTTTCCTGTAGTCGTTTCCACGCTCTTCTTAGAGATAGACCTCTCATCTTCAGCATTGTTAAGCAAAGACGAATCAGATTCTGTGTGTGCACCCTGGGTGACGGTCTTGCGTACAAACGGGCAGTTTGGCGCTCTGGATTGATGTATAGTAAATGGGTTATTGTTCGGGCGCGTGACAGTCAATTTACAACAGTAACACTTGATGACGTATTCATCACCTGTATAATAAAATCCGGCAGCTGCGATGTCTGCAGTTGGGATGTTTGATTGCGGATAGAAGATGAACGTTTCCTTGCGAACCTCCAGCAAGTGAAGGTCTCGGCGCTCTTCCGAGTACAACGACTGATAACTAGAACGGCCGGCAACTGATGTCTGATACGCAGTGTTGGTCAGCGTCATCGTGTATGTTCTCTGGGTGGGACAGTAAACACTCGACGCCATCACAAATTTTCTACTTTAGTGAAGTAATTCAACTAGAAATATTACTTTTTCCACACCAATAATAGGCTACAATCTCATTTTTACCCAACCGGTGTGTGATGAAACAAACAAGCGCTAATTTGGCGAAAGCGATTTTAAACACTCTTCTATTCTGTTGCCTCCGATTTCTGCTACGGGATGTAATACCCTGAATAAAACCTCTTCCTTGGTTTCTTCAGTTATGTGGGGAGGTGAAGTTAGCCGAGTCCATACATATTCGTCCCGCAAAAGGGGATGTAAACGCTGCGCGTCTTTTTTAGACTCCGCTGTTTGATACATCTGCTCCAATAACCAACACATACAGTCTTCGTATCGACGCGCGCATACCACACTGATAAACGCCGGAGTGTTTTGCCATATCGGGTGTCTGTTGGGAAAGGTAAAATCCTCCCATAGTGTGTACGTTTTATTTAACGGTACAACGATTTCAGAACGCGTCCGTTCTACATCGGTATCGAGGCATGGTAGAAAAGGCCACCACGATTCTTCCGTGATGAATTTGGCAAGATTTTCGTCACCACCATTATAATATGACAAAGAAGACATGAACGATTGTTTTCGTGTGATGTTCCATTCTGGTCGCTGTTCGACTATGTCTGAGATAAACGGCCAAAAATGAAAACCACATAATTCGTTCCAACTCACCCTCGCACACAACCGGCCGGTAACAACGGTGCCGGTGTTTGTGTCGATTGTTAGTCCCTGTATACCGTTCGCACTCTTTAACATTTGCATTAATATGAGGGATACCGTAGATCCAGCGTTAGCAGCAATCGTCCACTTCGATTTCATTAAAACAGTGGGAGGTGTTGGAAGTACTACTCCGTCGATGTTCATGTTAGTGATATCACGGACAATCATTGGTTCCGAATGCGTATGAACGTCGTCTGGTATCTCGGTGTATTCGTTTCGCAAGTTACCGCGACGTATAGTTTGAAGCAAATGTCCCACTGCTTCGTCTTCCACTATGCGTCCCTCAAATTTTACTGTGTTTTGTATGATTTCGACACCGCGAGCAAATTTGGCGCCAGAGAGATCTTCGCTAACAAAAATTAACCATAGTATGTTTGGAGCTAAACAAAGAATCGATGTATGAAATTCTTTAACTGAACCGTCACTGACTAAAAGTGTTCCTATAGCTTGTGCGAATTCGATTACCCAGGTTAGAGAATGTTCAGATATTTGCTCCGACAACGTCGTTCGAGTTTTGTTTGTCGATTGTGGAAACGTCATACAATAATCACATATACTTCTTATGAAGTTAATAAGCTGATGTTCAGCGAACGGTTCTAAAATAATGTTTATATTGTATACCCAGTTTTGCAATTTTCTTCTACTAATATTCTTATTAGTAAATAGTTCAGAACAATAACGAACCCATGTTGCTTTTTCGATCGTAATTGAAAGCGGATCAAATCCATGTACCGTTGTAAAACAGTCGTCTACCCACCTGTAAAAAGGAATGTGTCTAATTATTAGTTTGTATGAATCTAAAGAGTCTGTGTATAGAATATTTCGCAACGAGGAGAATGTGTTTGTTTTGCAAATCCTATTTAGTAGATCGTTTTGTTCGTTAACCGCTTTTAAGAATTGATCTGAAAAATCTCCCATGGTTATATCAAAAGAAAAAAAAACGATAGAACAGTAATATCATTTTATTTGTTCGTTTAAACAGTGTAAATTACGCAAAGCTAGACGTTCACAGTTTCGCATCCACCGACTCGAAGGAGTGTTTTTTTCGAATTCAGACACAGTGTTGTTGATCGATGTTATTTTCAGCTTCTTTTCAGTTGCGTTTATATGCGTGTGAAACCCCATTTTCGCTGCTATCTCCACAATCTGTTGTATACCGTCATCTTTGTCAATCGGTTTTCCTGCTATGGCATCGTTTACACGACCAACCACGTTTGTGCATGCGTTATAAACAACTAAGTCTTCTTTTGAGTTGCCGTACAGCTGCAATGCTTTTAGTAGAACATATATTTTAGGTTGTTCCGTACATTTTTCAGGGATACATCCTATCACGTAGTCGTTATTGTCTGTAGTAACCACAAAACATCCGATTTTAGATCGTTTTTCTTTCAAATTTCTTACAACAGCAGCGCAGTATATTGTTGTTTCACTTCGTCTTTTTGCTTCCACCGCATTTACAAGACGTAAAAGATCTTCGTCGTTTATTTCATCATCAGAAAAAACGTCAAACTCTAAGCGTCGTTTACGCAGCGTTGTTCTATAGGCTTTAATTCTATCAACCGCCATAGTGATACATATGTCGTCTAATTTTGCGTCTTTTATAAGTTCTACCAAGTAGATTGACTGAGCATCACATCCATTTTTTCGCCCGGTTTGATAACCGATGAGGTAGCACTTTGAATTTTTCCGACCTCTAGTGGCGTGAACATGTCGGTATATGTGCTGATATATCGTAGGGCATCGTGAATTTTCAACTGGTTGTTGATCAGTTCCGTCAGTGCCGTTGCACTTGTGTTATTGTCTTCCAAAACGTTTTCCCGTAAATCTCGAAAAGCGTTCGTGTCGACCGCGTTTGTTGCTTCTAATCCCGCTCGCAAATCGTCATATACGTGCCTGCTAGTGAGAAACGGTTTTTGAAAGGCAGTAGTGTCGCATTCGTCTATTCCGATATAGGAATGCCAATAACGTTCCGATACGTCGAAAATCATCCTACACGTTTGTCCTCCGTTTTCAATTTTCTGATCTCGTTGTACCGCATCGAAAAGATCTTCCCATAGTGTATTACCACTCAACCTTTCATTTGCGGCATTGTATACCCTTCTCCAATATTCACTGGAACTCGTAATTGCTTCGTTCGCAATAAGACGTTTGGATTCACCGAACAGCCGCAACCACGCTATCAACTGTCGAAATTCTCGTTTAAATAAATCGTACTCGACCGTTTGGAGCAAAAAGCGGTTATTGAACTTTGCCGCGTGGGGGACATTACAGAGAGGTGGAATCACTGTAAATCGATGACCGACCTCCAACCGCTCAGATCCGGTATGGTGAACGGTGATCGGTTTGTCGGAAAACAAGACTCGAGGTTGTGCGTGGTGTTCTGACGTAAACACCACTGGTCTCATACATTGCAGTTCTTTTAAAGATTTCATAAAGTATATATTGATACCGTTGACAAAAACTTGTTCTGATGGTCTAGTGTAGTCTTCAAACACATTTTCGTATGCTTGAATGAATGATAACTGTTCGGGTTTTTGAATCGTTGTCGTCACGCCGACCATGTGTTTGTCCACCAGCCCTAGAAGATCCGTTAATGATCGCGGTTCCATTTAAAGTGAAAACAGATCGTCGAAATTTATGCTGAAACAAGAATCTTCGTGAAGAAGTGTTGCAATAGAATTAATCTTTATGGCCTCTGACCACAAAAAACTGACGGCGTTCGGTGTCAGCAGATATTGTTTGTTGAGATGAAAACAGAGAAGACAGAAGTCTATGACGGATATCTCGCTCACTCTGTCCTCTCCGGTATCGATATGAACAGCCGATTTGTAGAGCACCGACAGCGTGTGATACAACGAATTTCCACCCCTACCCATAATGGGAGTATAAACACCCGCGTATTTGGATAAACCCTCCACTTTTACGCCGGGAAAATCGCGGGCTAACGATTCTTGTAAGCGAACGTCCAGGACACTTTGCGTGTTAATGACACGAGGAGCGTCTTGAAGTATTTGTCTTGCCTTTTTTTTCGTCATTTGACCTATGTTTATGCTAACAATGTTTGAACCGGCTGTGAATCTGTGGTGAGTTTCGTATAGACTTTCTATCAACAGTGCGGTTCCAAACTCTATAATATCGCGTAAACAATCACATATCTCACAAGCACCTCTATCTGGGCATTTTTTTAGTTTGTAATCAAGCCAATGAATAAACCAATCGCGACACTCTATATATAAAAACCTAGGATACCCAACGATCTCCATTGTTGTTATACTCATCTCCAGAAACTTTAATTAATATAAAACAAGTGAAAACTATAGAAGATCGTCAACATTAACACTGAAACACAAACGAGTCATCCTCAAGTTTGGTTTTGAAATGTTCCTTGGCACTCGTGGGTTCTTTACTGTTAATGTCCGGCTTTAAGCTGAAATTTGTGGTCTTTTGTGTTTCTTGAGGTTGAGTAGATTTTTGAGTTTCTAGTTGTTGAACAACGGGCGCCTGCAGCATGGTTTGTTGTATGTTGGAAATGGCGTTTTTAAGTTTCTTGTCGAACATTTCTCCCAAGTGATCTGTTAAGGATGGCTGTTGGGGTGGCGGGTTTTCATCAACTTTCTTCGGGATGTTATCAACAAGCACCTTTAGTTTTTCTTTGACATCTTCCAGCTGTTTTTGAAAAATTTCCTCTTGGGGTGATGACGTCTCAACGCGACGACGACCTTTCTTGTTCGTTCTTTTACTGCGTCTTGGTATCTCCTCGTCGCTTTCGCTAAAAGTATTCTCGTCGTCGAAATCATCTGTTATATAAGGTCTTTTTCTCTTATGATAACGATAACGGTCATTGGTGAAGTAGTTTGTCGGTCCCCGTGGAAGAACATTTGTGCTCCAGTTAGATGTTGTAGTCGGTGGTTTTTGTGGCGGTCCCAGATACCGACTGAATGCGTTCTCTAACATTTCGCGCATTTGTTCGCTGAAATTAGACGGCACGTGATGTTGCTGTGGTTGTTCCATTGTGCTCGGTAGATTCACGACCCTCTCGTCCTCTGTAATGGGTCTATTTTCTTCACGAAGTTTTGAGTATACTAAACAGGTTGTAGGCATGTCAAGGGCTTTTAAATCGGCTTCTACTTTTTTGCAGCGAAAGCCGTTCGACATAGCATGAAGCCCTGCGAAAAATTCCTGATATGTTTCCTTGTTATTTTCTCTGTGTTCTTCTTGGCACTCGGTTTCAATATCGTACATTGCTTCTGTTACCACAGTTCCCGGCCGAGCACCGGCGACACACATAGAAAGTTCAACGATATCGAGACTCTCGTTATCGTGACCGAGGCTAAGACCGGGAAGACGTTGTAAAATGGCCTGGTGTGCCGTTAGATCTAACTCGGCGTTCGAGTTTTCATTTTCGGCCTTTACAAAACCATCACTAGAAATGTAATCGACTGGTGCAATTTCTTTAAATCTAAATACACACACATGCTGAAGAACATCGATAAAAGACTCGTTATCGATTGTGAACTCAGCTCCCAACACCTCTCTTTTTTCTCCTTCTACGCAAGCTTCTTCTATGTAAAAGTTGTCAACAGTGCCTACGACGAACTTTCTGTTGTGTTCGAGTAACACAGGTACCGATGACTGTTTAATGTAGCGTGTAGCTAAGTTTCGCGGTATGGCGTAGAATTTTTTTTCTTTGTCGAATTGTATACCAGCATTAGGATCCTTCTGTATCAGAGTGGTTATACCTTTACATTTTATTCGAGGCATTCCGATTTCCAGAGTATTTCTATTACTTGTTTGAAACACGGAGATCTATAGGTTTTTTCACCAACGCGAATGTGGTATTTTCCTCTGAAATAATACAGAGTTTTCTCTGCCAGTTGTGTCGCACGATCGACACATCCGACGAGCAAATCGCTTAAAGACGGAACTACGCGACGTACCATTTCTAACCAAATAATAAAGATTTCTTGTCGTCTCCACTCGCGCAACATAATGTCCCACACACTCTGCGCTTGTTGTTCTGCTTCGTTTACTTGTTTGTCTAGTCTTTCCAACACCTCGAGCACGTCGTCGCTGTCCGTCAGACCGCGGATGCACGCAAACGATACAATATCGTGAATCTTTTGTTTAAACTCCATCGACGCACCCAACAAAACATCCAAAAACACATCTATGAACGCCGTTGTCATTCCGTTTCTGAGGTGAAAACGACGCGGTAACACAATGTCGAGGAGTTCGTCGGTCATCGTCGGCTGTCTCGCACCGAGCAGTTCTACTCTCTTACTACGTAACGTTGTGGCAAGTTTTCGATCCGACGCGAACACCGGTGTGGGAGACAGACCAGATGATACCATTTTCACAAACGTCTCACGAGCGTGTATGGGTTCGATAATTTGGAAACATGTTTCCACCAACAACGTTTCTGCCGAAAAAATCGGGACATGTAAGACGTCGTTAACAGATTTCGATACGAGTTCGCGGTTATCTTCAATAGCATAGCTGACCTCTTTTTTCGAGAGATGGATGCTCAGAGAGGTGGAACATATTTCGTTTATCTCACCAGCGGTCAAATTGCGACTTGCCTCGGCGTAATCACTACATTGCTTAAGATTTGTCATAGCGTCTTTTTGTTCCCTTATTTTAGCAGCAGATAGCACTGAATTATCTCTGTGTGCGGCGTCGTAAAATGACATGATGGTTTCCAGTGCGACTTTACCAGATACGCCTATCGTGTTAAGAAACACGGCCATATAAACTGCATTTCTAACCTCTTCTGTTGTGTGTTTTGTATGTTTATTTTTTCTTAAAAAAGCACCAAGATATTCCGGGCACAATCCTAGAGATTTTATTCGTTCGCTATCAACCAAAGCGTCGTAAAGACTTTTTGTATTGGGTTTTGTGAGATAATCCCTTAATTGTTTATATGCTCTTAGCGAAAAGGCCGTCGTCGATTGTCCAAAGTTAGCAGTTTTACCCGTTCCGATGTTGTTGAACCACAACGTAAGCATTGCTTCTTTATCTTGTTGATTGACTCCGCGCGGTAAACCGAGCGCCGTTTCGTCCTTATGTTGTTGTATGAGGTCGGGAATAGTAGTCAAAGCTAAAATCTCGTCCATTATTGAGTTATTTTTGCAGCGTCAAGTGCGAGTTTGAGAATTCGTAAGCGTTCTGTAAATACGTCATTGTGATCGGAACAATTACACCCGAGACCATTTTGAAAAACTGTTTTATTTAACAACAATAGACGCACAATAGCCGTACCCCTACACACGTAAGCTTTATCGTAAAAGCGACCGGTCATATATGTTAAAGTATCAAAAACACACTGACACGGGTGTTTTACCTCTTGTTCTTCGATGTCTATAAGTCCGATGTTGACGTTATCTATTTTACACGAGATACACACTCTAGGATCTCGTGGCCGGTCCACGTAATTCCTATTGTCTACGCCAGGCGACAGCACGCTTAAATCAACGTGTTTGCGCCGCTGTAGGGTCGGCACCAGCGTGCCAGCAATATCTTCGGGTATGACAGGATAACTATCGATAACAGCAGCATACTCCAACAGTTCGTTGATTTCCTCCAACCTAATGAAAATCGGTGTTTTCTCGGGGTCCGTATCGGTAAAAATATTTACCTCTGGTATCAACCCGGATACGTTGGTGCTCTTTGCGGGTGATAAGTCTTTAAGATGTAGTAAAGCGGAATAATGGAACGTCTCGTGTATCAGGTCGGCTGCTACGAGCATGGACGGGTGGTGGTATATTCTGTTTGAAGGAATGAACAGCTTCGAAAAGTAGAGATGTATGTCGCTGAACGAGGGCGATTGGGGTAAATTTTCCAAAGCGTTGATGAGTCTACAGAGGGCCAACCACGCCACTCTGTGACTATACCTGACGCAAATCCCACACTCGGTGTCTTCTCCCATTGGAAAAGACGGAGCTACGTAGTTTAGATAATCGTTCAACAAGTTAGATTTTTCTTCTTTCAGTTTATTCAGAAATTGAACGAACCCCTCGGGAGTTTTATCTTTCAACAGAAAATTTGGATGTACCGTACTCATATTCTTTACGGCTTTTTCAATTACCGTCCATCTGCTGATCATGAACGAGACACATTCGAGATAATTTTCCATGGGTCTATGCCAGCTAGTTGTCGTTTCAGAAAAGTCCACCTCAACTGATAATATTCTTCGTAGGCAACTGTCTTATCCGAGTCAAGATAAATAGCTCTTTTTGCCAAAGATTGTGAAACATGTGTCACTTTTGCGTTGGATACGCGCATCCTTTTAAATTTCTGTTTCACCAAACTACATAAACGATCGTATAACTCGTTTAAAGTGTTGAAGGGAAACATGAGTTTTTGAATGTGACCACTTATTTCGTTGAAGCTGGTTTCTTGGCCGATATAAGCTCGTCTTAAATGTGAACACTCTGTACCGATACTGTACAGAAATTTTTGCAACAGGAGCGAATACAAAAGTACCTGGTATTTGTGTGACAACATCGTTCGATTTTTTACAACTGGACGTCCGTCACCAGTGACGGTGTTGTGGGTTTTTAGTTCCTCCACTACTAATTTCTTGCCGATTGTGTGTACGACATCTAAAACTCCTGTTAGTAGAATTATATTTTCTGATTCGATTTCATTTACAATTGTGTGCCATGGTATTTTTAATTCTAGCTCATACACCGACCCGTGTTTAAATAGGTCTTCAAGTTTGTTAATCAAATTCAAGAGTTTCAATGCTCGAACGTCCATTTCATTATATACAGGAACGGAGAGTCGTCGATATGGGTCCATATGTTTATGAATCGTAATTCCAGCATCGAGCCTTTCTTTAACAGACCCGCCAATAACGCATGGTGAAGAGTATCGATAACGCGTTTTGTACTTTTTGTTGTTGTGGAGAATTGCACCAACCACGTTTAGTACCGATACCGAATTAGGTCTCATCCTATTAAGGTAGATGTGTCGGTACAGCAGGAAGTAGTTGCGTGTCTTCAATAGGAAAGTCGCGTATCGTACTACATGTTTTTATAGCAGTAATAAGTTTATTGTTAAGAGCTGCCGAGGGTCGTCCTAAAGCCCCAGTTACGATTTGTTCTATAATACCGTCGTCCCGATCCGCTTCATATGAGGACGGCTGTGAGACTACCTCGTCTGCTAACAGCAGCACGTTGTCGTCCTCTTCCACCGAGTTGAGATATCGTTCTATGTGTTTACCAAACTTTTTTGAGATAGCGACTCTGTTTTGTTGTGTAATTTTTTTCATTGTTGGTACACTTTTTTCTAAAAGACGTTGTCGTTCGTTAAATGCTTCGTCTTCCCACGCCAGACGTTGTAGAACTAATTCGGTTGGCATTTTAATCTTTATTTCCCGATCTATCTCCGCGATTTTTCGTTGGTATTCCGCGAGCATGGAAACCTGGTCGGCCGATAGGTGTGGATTGCGAGTCTCGCTAACATTGTCTTTGATCAGACCTTGGGCCGCTTTCATGTACAGTGCTCTGACAGCGTTTTTGTGTGCGATATCTTTTTCGTAATGGGTCATATTTGAACGTGTCGAACACTTTTTACCATCCAACCCATACGTGGTTGAAATTTGAACGAAACTAATATGTTTGGTGGAATAAACCTTCTTTCCAAATCTTCCTCGTTCCAATCGCTTACTCGCGACCAGACGTTATTTTGTAAAATATAGATCTCTTTGCAGTGTGGATTTGTTCTGGTTGCCCCAACACAGAGAGCAAAATTCTCTCGAATACGATATATTTGATCGACCACGGAAAGTGGTATATGATAGACTGTTTGAATGTACGTGATATATGGATCTTTATCTTTTGTATATTCTGGTATTGGTTTCATTGTTACGTTTTCAACGAACGTCCATTTTTTGAGTTCGCCTTTTTCAAGCTGTTGGAACGTCCGAAAATTACGATCCGGAGCAGTAGCGTCCATCACTATAAACTTGTCCGATTGCCAACCAACAAGCAATGACCTTCCGTCATAGGTGTCCTCTTTGTCGTATTCCGCCCATAACTCAGCCTGGTATGGTGAATTTGTTGAAATTTTCAAAGAGTTGTGAAGATAATGGCCGTCACCCACATATTGAAAACTCGTTGGCATTAGTACTGGTTCTTCTTCTTCTCGAAACCACGTTTTTACTGTTCCGTCTTTAGTCATACCCACCACACCGGTAGCGGTTTTGTGCCAATTATCGGTGAAATCGAGTACAGTTGTGTTTACAACTTTGTATTCATTACCGTCTTTTTCAAACACCATTCCAATAAAGCCGTCAACTAAAGCAAACCTAACGTCATCTATCTTAAACCCGCTTAAATTGTTAAGCTGTCCGACCACGGCTGGTTTACCCGTACAGTGTATTTCTGGACTACTGTGTATTTTTATTGTTGATAGTGTTGGTAAATACGGTGCCGGTACGTGGTTAGAATCGCCGGTCAATATCGACCATATTCGTCGTCTTTCCATCGCGTTAGGATGATAAAAGTTTAAAACGGGTTCACCTTCGGCGGTTAACGTGTAGTTATAAAAACGGTTGCGTCTGTTTGTGAAACTCATTGATGGAGGAACAGAGTGCAACGTTACTAAAAGCGGCTCTAGCTTCTGCCGATCTAGCTCAACCCGTGAGATTTTTCCCCGGAGAAACAGGTGGTTTTGTATTACAAACCGCAAAAGGCGAAAATACCCCGGCCAGAATTTCCGAACAATCGGTCGACGAAATGACCACTTACTTTGAAGAAATACTAAATAAACTGGACAAAGAAGTCGCTTTAGCTCAAAACGAGGACGAAATCCCAGTAGATTTGTTGACGGCACCACCGTGGTTTGGACCGTACGAGTATATGGATGCTTTCTATTGTTTGGATGACCTGTCATTTCAGTTGGATCCCAATCGAAGTAAAACACTACTTGACCCGATTTTCAAAGTTTTGTTCGACCCTCCGACGGACTATAGCCCCGAATCTCCGAAGATTATAGGTTTAAAAGCAATACTGGATGGCGAATGTTCGCAAGGTCTGTCATGTGTTTATCGAATGTTATATCCCGAGGTTCAGCGGGCCGGTCCGATAGCATTAAGTCCGTGTGTCATTGCAATTCTCACTCACGGTGTGAGCATAGCGAGCGTCAACCGGTCGTCACTGGTTGAAATATTATCGGCGGTAGCAAGTGTGTTGATGCCAGAAGTTAACGACGATTCCGATGCGTCACAGTTCAATTCTAGTCATAAGATTTCTCCACTCACTCCCGATTGTTGTATATGCTGTTTATTAGCAAAACAAACGCGTTCTTACGTGGACGCTTCTAATGAAGTTGCATATGGTGAAAATCGGGAAGGCCTGTTGAAAGCCACGACTTTTATCGGTGTTATGGAGACTGATATGGCAGAAGAGGGTAGTCGTAAGACGGAGGTAGATTTTTTTGCACCAAATGTTAATGTACACGATAGCGAACGATGTTATCTTGCCGATAAATCGCCGTTTTCAGAATACCGTTTGGTGAAAAGGTTTTCGAAGCAAAATGAACCGCTGTGGGTTGTATTGAGAAACACGCCGCGATTCACGCAGCAGAACAAAATAGATTTGGCTGTAGGTTTGTGCTGACAGTACACGTATATATAGAGGCCCCGTGTAGTCATTTTAGTAAAGATGGACGCAGAAGAAACATGTAATCCGTGGAAGTTGATGTATAGACGTGAGCCGTGTAGTCTAGACGTTACTTCGTGTGTGTGGAGCCAGTGGTGTGCTGAATTAGATAAATGTGGATTTTACAACATAATACAGGCATCATCGTCATATGTCGTATCGTTGTTAGCGGAAAAAGGTTGTAACTGCTGTCTACAGTATCTGCAACGGTTGGAAAATGAATGGAATCTCTCTTATGAAGAGTTTGTATACAGATTGTCGTTTACATCACACAACCACAAGACGGAAGATTTCGATATTGTCACACTTGCTGGTAAAATAAAGAAAGACATTAACGGATGTATAACTCCAACCAAGACTGATCATGTTGCAATCTATCTCAGCGGACTTCGAGATTTCATACGGACAAATGTGCCAAATTTCGAGAAGCTTGGTGCTCAAATGGACCGAACCAGAATTTCTGGAATCATATATCAGCTTACAGTAGAATGCGGTGATCCGAAATTGGCAGATTTATGTCTAATGTTCGGCTTAAAAAACTACACTCCGAATACGACGTATCGGGTAGTAGGAGACATGATTGCTTACTTTCTAGCTTCCTACAGAGTTCTACAAGAACGACAAACACAGTTCGGAACGCAGTTCAACTTGTCGGCGGCACACGTTGCTGTTATGCGAGAAGATTATCAAAGCTTTGCCGCTTTCTCTTACAGAGAAGACGATCTGTGGCGACGAGGAGGCCTGTCGTGTGCGCTACCGATGGAACTTAGTGTTTACAACGCAAGCGTTTGCCCATCCAAAGCAAGTATTCTCACTTTTATTATCTGCGGCATCAAAACTGGATTATTGGATGGTGCCGTTGAACCGCTGACGTGGGATTATAGCGTATATATACGCGTGAGAAATGTGTATATCGTGTTGAAGTACTTATTGTGTACGGCAAAGCTCTACAAAATCGCTGAAGTGGAACTGCGCTCTGAACTTTTTTTTGATATGTACAATTCCGACGTGAAAATGCCAATCAAAGACGTGTCTTTTGTGGACTGTAAAGACTATGTCTCAGAGGATGCCCTTCGTGGAGTATGGAAACTGTATCAGCGGTCGTGTAGGGAAAACATAACTTTCAACAAACATCGGGCTGTTGATATATTAATGTACACTGCTGAAGATAAAAAGCGGTGTCATAGTTTGCGTGTTGTTTCTTCTATGTTGAAATACGAAGGAAACGTGGACTACATACGAAAGTCTCTTCGTCCACAGCACGCACATTACTGTGGTAAGCTGATGGACATCGGAAACTTCCTTCCCGTCCCGTTCACCGACAATAGACTGCTGTTACGTTGTGGCGTGTTTCGTGGCGTTTTTACAAGACTGGCGTACAATGCTAGAAGCGAATGCGGTGTGGTTTCACCGCACTGTCTATTTGACGTTTCGGCTATATACAATTTTATGTCATTATTAACACTGTTAGACTCAGATGATTGTCTGAATAGTTTTGTGAGAGAGTGCAAAGACGCTAAACACCGGTTAACGGGAAATGGCACGCGTTCAAAGAAAAAACATTAAAAAGTGTGTTCGTGTCTCATTTTGTAGCGAGGTGCTGTTATTGTTGCTATAAGTATGGTAAAAATAGCCAAAACAGCGAAAGCTCCCATAATTAACTTTAACACAAAGGTGGCACGATATTCTTGGTTCCAGGAAAATTTGAATTTTGGGGGATAAACGACAACACTTTTATCAATTAACATAGGGTGTCGTCGGTTGTTTTTCGCTCGTTGATATGCTTTAATTGTGGCGTCAGTTAGTTCAATTGTTCGAGAATATGCCACATTATCGTGATAAACGAAAGAACAGTGTGTGTAAACGGATGTCCCAACGGCTCCAAATTTCGTAAGTGTGTCGAATAACTCTCTCTCGACAAAAACGACCATCACGTTTTTGTTTGGAAGCGTGAAACCGTAAAACTGTACAAATTCTACTTCGTCGCCATTGGCATATACACGCATCGCTCCGTCGCTTTGAAGGGTGTAGTTTATCCACAAAACGGGTTTTTTCCAACGCTCTTCCAATTTTATATTTTTCGTCCCTAATTTTTTGACTTCAATCATTATCGTTGCTTTTTTAATTCCCGAATGGCAATGTTTGATATCTCCGATGTTTAGCGGATACCTACAAGTGAGTTGCACAGCTCCGGATTTAAAAGTGTGTTGCAAAATCACCGGTTTGTGGTTAGAGAAGCCACAATCTGCGATCGTTTTCATTTCTTTAACCGTTCTGATCCTCGATAGAGATTGCGAATTTGTGGTCTTAAGTGATGCATAGCACTCATAAGCCGTATTATTTTCTGTCAGGTCTTGATCATATAACGTTAGTGTAACGTCGTGATCGTCGTACGTGCATTCCACATCGACGCACGAATTATTAGCAAACATTAGACTTTTGACACCCGGGCAACCTCCCAGATTATCTGCATGCGTTAATACGCAACGAACTGTTGTCTCATTGATCATTTCAATATCGATATGATATGTTTCATTCGTTTGACATTTTAGTTTGTGATATACATCCAATACGTGTTCTATATCGACAGGTGTACCCCAAGGCGAACCTTTCCATCTGCATTGAACAGCATCATATCGACTAGCAAATAAGACCGGATCTATCAATAAACCGTTTTCTTGATATATTTCGTCGTTAATTCCGGTCCAACTTCTAGGTAACAACTTCATCTCGATTTCCGGCAACAATGATGTACGCGTTATATTTCTACAGTTAAGTAAAATATCGCTTTTACCGACGACATCGTAAATAATATTTGCTTGTTCGATTTTTGGAAACAAAGAATGATTCGTCGCATTAACATCGACACATAAGAATACGCAGTACAAAATTAATGTAAACATGTTTGTTTATTGTTGTTGATAGAGAATACAGGTAAATGTAAAAAAAATCAAATGATCGTCGCAAGAAACATTGGCAACGATTTTTCAATTGGGTGAACGTTATCGTATTTATAAGCCCCGGGT
>Ga0209453_1000039_pt1 | contig 15690 bp, 16 predicted proteins | sample WorMetulBAHAMAS1_FD_187397 | JGI IMG/M metagenome (GOLD analysis project Ga0209453, IMG submission 187397) | Marine gutless worms symbiont microbial communities from Max Planck institute for Marine Microbiology, Germany - Olavius ullae BAHAMAS.1... | ecosystem: Host-associated > Annelida >...
CGCCGGATGGCTGCCCTTTGTGCCCCGCAACGATGTAAACTTCATCGCACTCGACAATACCCTCGAGACGCGCTGCCGGCTTGTGTTCGACAATGCCGTCTCGGAGCTGAAGGGCCATCGCCTGCACCTCATCTTTGTTGAGGTCTAATTCGCGGGCAATCTGTGAATTAGACAGATTCAAGCCCATGAAATACAAGCACAAGATCCAGACTCGCAAGGGTTGATGATGGCCTTCGAAATCAGGTCTTGAATGTTGACGACACCACGGCCCATAACAGGTTCCATCACGAGATCGCTCTCCTCCGATGAGGGTTTCCAAACGACCCTACGGAGGTGCGGGGCCGCTGTCTACCCACACCGAGGTTAAGCCCCAAGCGGGCACCAGTCTGGAATCCATAAAGAGCCAATCGAAAACTCGTCGGACGCCGTCAAGCCCTGAACATGAACAGTGCCTGGGGTCGATTCATCGCCGACAATCGACGCAAATAGACCATAGCCCGGGCCAAGCACCTGGATTACACTATGCGCACGGCTATTTACGAGGGACACCTGGATCGGGGCTGCAACGCCTACGGCGCCTGCGAACGCAACATCATCGCCCTATCCATCCGCAACCGCGCGCAACCGCGGCCGGGCCGGGTTCTGCCTGAAGCGCCAAGGTTGCTGATTTCCGGGGGATTATCAGGGGGGTTCCTCCAAGGTGTCACAGTACAACATCTGGGATGAGTATCTGACCCAGATCTTCGGCCTTACCTCCTGTTTCCTGCGCGCGGACCTGGACTGCGGCAAGAGTGCCGATTATTACGCCAAGATTCGCGCCATATACGAGCAGAACCTGGACGACGTCCGGCGCATCCTCTTCGGCGATGATCGGGACCTACGGGCCATCTTTCGCAAGGCGTCCTTGAGTGATATCAAAACACTCCGCCACTACTATCACGCCCCGGCCATGGGCAAATGCTTTCCCAACTACAAGCGGGTGGAATACATGTCGGGCACGGCTATGGATTCCGGGAGTTTCTATTCGAAGAGACGCCCAAGAAGGACCTGATCTGGATTGTCGATAACTATCCGGGCTTCGAGGTGGATGCCCGCAAAGTCTTGCTGAAATCCCCAGCCGCCTGTCCCCCCTACGGGATTCCCCGGGGCTGTAACCATCGGAGCATTGGCCGCTACCGCCGCACCCCACCCTGGCTCGAAGCCGGCAAGGCCCTGGGGCTCCGGTGCAAGATCCGTGATCGCGGAGCGAATTGCCGCGGCAGAGGAAGCCTGAAGACCGTCACCGTGGGCGGTACCTGTGATACCCAGATGCAGCTGGTGACCGGGGTACGCTGACGCCGCCGAAATCCCTGCAAATATGATGCGGTGTGCGCCGGGAGTGGAACGACCGGCGCTCACCGCATCTACGCGGCTAGGGTAGATTGAAGCGACCGGACCATCTTTCCTATACTCAATCCGCATATGAACGTCTCCCTACGCCAGCTCCGAGTGTTTGAGGCGGTAGCGCGGCTGTCGAGCTATACCCGCGCCGCCGCCGAGCTGCATCTCACCCAACCGGCGGTGTCGATGCAGGTGCGCCAGCTCGAGGAGGAGGTGGGTCTGCCCCTGTTCGAGAAGCTGGGTAAGCACATTCGCCTTACCGAGGCGGGGCGTGAGCTCTTCCATTACAGCCGCAGCATCGACCACGCTCTGCAGGAAATGGAAGAGGTGGTCGAATCCCTCAAGGGGGTCAGTCGGGGCCGTTTGAGTATCGCCGTGGCCAGCACGGTGAACTATTTCGCGCCGCGCCTGCTGGCGGCCTTCCATCAGCGGTATCCGGGCATCAGTCTGCGGCTGGACGTGACCAACCGGGAGCGTCTGGTGCATCAGCTCCAGGCGAACGCGGTGGATATGGTGCTGATGGGCCAACCGCCGCAGGGGGTGGACGTGGAGTCCGAGGCCTTTATGGACAATCCCCTGGTGGTGATCGCCCCCCCCGAGCACCCGCTGGCCGAGGTGCAATCTACCGGTATCCAACGCCTGGCCGAGGAGGTGTTCGTGATGCGCGAGCCCGGCTCCGGTACCCGTCAGGCCATGGAGCGCTTCTTCGGCGAGCGCGGCGTCGCGATCCGCCACGGGATGCAAATGACCCGCAACGAGGCCATCAAACAGGCGGTGCGGGCGGGGCTGGGCCTGAGTGTGGTCTCGACACACACGCTGGAGCTGGAGCTCGAGACCAAGCGGTTGGTGATCCTAGACGTGGCGGGCTTTCCGCTCGCACGTCAGTGGCACCTGGTCTACCGGCGCGGCCGGCGCCTCTCACCCGCCGCCCAGGCGTTCCGGCAGTTTGTGCTGGAGGAGGCCTGCGGCTTGGCGGATCCTCTGCCGGCGGTGTGACCCGAAGGCTTCCAGCCGCCTTCTGTTTGAACCGCAAACGATATTCATGGTTCGCTAGACTATCACCCTGGCTCTCAATCCGGCTCAATCCATAGCGGTTCCGTGCATGCCTACTCCCACACCCCATCCCCCGCATTCCGCAGCGAGCCGCTTTCCGCTGCTTTCTCGCATCGCGCTCCCCGCCGATCTGCGCCGGCTGCCGGAGGATCGCCTCCCGGAGCTGGCCACAGTGTCTCCCGCACCGGCGGTCATCTGGCAGCGGGGCTCGGGGTAGTGGATCTCACGGTCGCGTTGCACTATGTGTTCGATACCCCGAACGACCGGCTGATCTGAGACGTGGGCCATCAGGCCTATCCCACAAGATACTTACCGGCTGCAGCGACCGCATGGGGAGCTTGCGGAAACGGGGAGGACTATCGGGATTCCCCGACCGCGACGAGAGCCCCTACGGCACCTTCGGCGTGGGGCACTCGAGCACCTCCATCAGAGCCGCCTTGGGGATGGCGCTGGCCGCACAGGCCAAAGGCGAGTCCCGGCAGACGGTCGCGGTGATCGGTGACGGCGCCCTGCCGCACCGGTCGGGACATCGCATTGCTCGCCTTCGGGACCCTGGTGGCCCCCGCGTTGCAGGTCGCGGAGAGCGTTGCAGGTCGCGGAGACCTTGGATGCCACGGTGGTCAACATGCGATTCATCAAGCCCCTCTGGACGGGGATCTGATCTCGGAGCTGGCACGCACCCACCGCCTACTCGTCACCCTGGAGGAGAACGCCGTCTGGAGGAGAACGCCGTGGCCGGCGGTGCCGGCGCCGGCGTGTCCGAGCGACTGGCCGCAAGGCAGATCACGGCCCGCTGCCTCCACCTCGGTATACCGGACCGCTTCCTGGACCAGGCTACGCAGCAGGAACAGCTCGCCGACTGCGGCCTGGATGCCGCGGGTATCGAAGCCGCGGTACGTGATGCCCTGGCTGGATATGAGGTGCCGTCCCAAGGCGCGGAGGTATCACCGAACACGGAGGCGAAGCCGTTCTGGCGGGTTATGGTCATCACTTTGGCCTTTAGAGTGTTCCAATCGAAGACAGCCGTTCCCCGCCGCGACTCGATCAGCCGCGCCAGACCGCCGAGAAAGGCAACGGCATTGGGCCGCAGAAAACCACAATGGGAAAAGTCGAAACGAATATCCCCGAAGTAGTTGTTCGCCTCGTTCCAGATCCCGAACAGTCACGCGAAATCGCGGGGGCTATCGTTCAGGGTTGGAATCCGGATGACCTTCTGCGTCATGCCAGCAGTTCCCCTTTGAAAAATCCGTGTTCATCCATGCTTCCCCTCATCCGCGTTTCCTTTCCGCCTCTTCGCCCCACTCCACCAGCTTTTGTCGCAGCAGCTCCTTTCCCCCGGCTGGCAATCATCATCGGCCGCTTCGTTGGGCATCGATCTCACGAGCAATCTCTTCGTCGGTGTAGGTTCACTTGGACGGTAGTCTATTACCCATTTTGCCATTGATTTACGCTACCACGCAGCCGATTATGCAAGAGGCCCCGTTGGCTCTCTATTAAAATCCTTCAACGACTCATCCTCCCATTTCTTTATCAATCGTTCGTAAGCAGTCCGGAGTGTTTTGCTGCTTTGATTTTCAGAAAGTATAACGTCAGACAGCATGCGGATTTTGCCGGTGAGCAGGTTTTGCGGGAGGGATTTTTCGGCCTGCAGGGACGGGGCAGGCGGGCAGCGAACCGCATCATTGATGCGGTTCGTTGGGCTCGCCATATCCTACGTTCTGAACATTCGGGTAAAATCCCAGCCCTGGGAACTTTTTCGGGGATTCATGGTCTCTCCAGGCGTTTTTCCACACCCGAAACAGTTGTAACAGAGAATTACACAAGGATTTCCGCATGATCGAGGTTCGACGACTTACCCGCAGCTATGGCGATCTGAAGGCGGTGGACGATGTCTCGTTCGACATCGGCCGCTCCGAGGTCGTGGGTCTCCTGGGCCACAACGGGGCCGGCAAGACCACCGTCATGAAAATGCTTACCGGCTATCTGGAACCGAATGCCGGCGACATCCGCATTGAGGGGATCGACATCCGCGCACAACGGCGTGAGGTCCAGAAGTACATCGGTTATCTACCGGAGAACTGCCCCCTGTACCCGGAGATGACGGTGATCGACTACCTAGATTACCAGGCGACCCTGCACGGGGTGCCGGAATCCGAGCGTCCCGCCGCGCTCCGCGAGGCCATCGAGCGCACGGATCTGGCACCCAAGGCGGACCAGGTCATCGCCACCCTCTCGCGCGGCTACCACCAGCGCGTCGGCGTGGCCCAGGCCATCCTGCATCGGCCCACCGTCCTGATCCTGGACGAGCCCACCAACGGGCTCGATCCGTCCCAGATCCAACAGGTGCGGACCCTGATCCGGGAGCTGGCCGAACACGCGACCCTGATCCTGTCGACCCACATCCTCCAGGAGGTCGAGGCGGTCTGCGCCCGGGTACTCATCATGCACGCCGGGCGGCTGGCCCTGGACTCGGACCTCGCCGCCCTGAGCAACCCGAATCGCCTGCTCGTCTCCCTGGGGCAGGCCCCCACCCAAGTGGTTCCGACACTGATGGCGCTGGACCCGATAACCGCCGTGGAGCCCCTGGAGTGTCCGGATGGTGAGGGCCCGGACGGCTGCTACCGCTATGCCCTGAATACTACTGATCCGACGGCTACGGCGCCCGTAGTCGCCCGCGCGGTGGGCACGGCCGGTTGGGACCTGTACGGCCTGCAACCGGAGGTCCGGGACCTGGAAGCCCTATTCGGCGCAGTCAGCCGGCAACAGGAGGCGCCCCATGCATGAAGTCGCTCGGATCGCCCGCAGGGAGCTCTGGGGCTTCTTCGCCTCGCCGGTGGCCTACATCTTTCTAGGTGCCTTCCTGGCGGTAAACCTGTTCGTCTTTTTCTGGGTGGAGGCCTTCTTCGCCCGCAACCTGGCGGACGCCCGCTCCCTGTTCGAGTGGATGCCGGTGCTGCTGATCTTTCTGGCGGCGGCGCTGACCATGCGCCTGTGGAGCGAGGAACGCCGCGCCGGTACCCTGGAGACCCTACTCACCCTGCCGGTCTCGCCTCTGCGCCTGGTGCTGGGCAAATTCCTGGCGGCCCTCGCCCTGGTGGCGGTGGCCCTGGCGCTCACGCTGCCCCTGCCTATCACCATCTCGTTCCTGGGCCCCCTGGACTGGGGACCCGTGCTCGGGGCCTATCTCGCCACCCTACTGCTGGCGGCGGCCTACATCGCCATCGGCCTGTTCGTCTCCGCCCGCACGGATAACCCGATCGTCAGTCTTATCGGGAGCACCCTGCTGTGTGGCTTGTTCTTTCTCCTGGGTTCGGAGACCCTGACAGGCCTGTTCGGGCACCGCGGCGGCGAGCTCCTGGAGCTGCTGGGCAGCGGCTCGCGCTTCGAATCCATCACCCGGGGCGTCATCGACCTGCGCGATCTCTATTTCTATCTCGGCATCGTCGGTCTGTTCCTGGCGCTCAATGTCTACTCCCTGGAGCGGCTGCGCTGGGCCGAGGACACCGCCCACCCCGGTCACCACCGGCGCTGGGCCCTGGTCACCGGGCTGCTCGCGGCCAACCTCCTGGCCGCCAACCTATGGCTGCACCGGATCGACTGGATACGTGCGGATATCACCCAGGGGCGGATCTACTCCGTCTCCGAGGCCACCCGCAACTACCTGGCCCAGCTCCGCGAGCCCCTGCTGATCCGCGGCTATTTCAGCGCCCGCACCCATCCCCTGCTGGCGCCCCTGGTCCCCCAAATCCGCGACCTGTTGCGGGAATACGAGCTCGTCGGCGACGGCAAGGTGCAGGTGGAATTCATCGACCCGATGGAAGAGCAGGAACTGGAGCGAGAGGCCGGAGAGCGTTACGGCATCCGCCCGGTGGCCTTCCAGACCGCCAGCAAGTACCAGGCGGCCGTGGTCAACTCCTATTTCGACCTGCTGGTCCAGTACGGCGGTCAACACGAAAAACTAGGCTTCCGCGATCTCATCGAGGTCAAGGACTCGGGCGCGGGGGACCTAGAGGTGCGCCTGCGTAACCCGGAATACGACATCACCCGGACCATCAAGAAGCTGCTCTATGGCTACCGGGGCGGCGGCGACATCTTCCAGGGACTGACCAAGCCGGTAGCCTTCCACGGCTACATCTCGGCGACCGACAAGCTGCCGGAACCCCTGCCCGGCCTGCTGGAAGAACTACAGGCGATGCTTGCCGAGCTGACGGAGCAGGCCAACGGCAAGTTCACATCCGACATCCGGGACCCGGATGCCAGCGACGGCGCCTTGAGGCAGGAGATCGCGGAACGCTTCGGCTTCCGGCCCCTGGTCCTGGGCCTGCTGGACCCCCGGACCTTCTACTTCTCTATGGTTCTGGAGTCCGGCGACCAGGCGATTCCCATCCCCCTCCCCGAGGAACTCGACAAGGCCGGGCTCCAACGGGCCATCGAGGCCGGAATCAAGCGCTTTGCGCCGGGCTTCCTCAAGACAGTGGCCCTCTACACCCCGCCCCAGGCCGATGGCGGATTCATGGCGGCGCCGGTCGGCCTGAGCTACAGCGCCCTGGAGGAGCACCTGACGGCCAACCTGACCCTGAAAAAGACGGAACTCGGACGGGGCACCGTACCCGAAGACGCGGATCTGTTGCTGGTGGCCGGACCCCAGGGCCTGGACGAGAAACAGGTCTTCGCCATCGACCAATTCCTGATGCAGGGGGGGACGGTGATCCTCGCCGCCTCGCCTTACCATCTGGACCTGGGAGGCAACGCCCTCAGTGCCCGCTCCCGGCTGACGGGCCTGGAGGAATGGCTGGCACACCAGGGCATTGCGCTCGAGCCGACCTTGGTGTTGGATCGCCGGAGCACACCCTTCCCGATCCCCGTACAACGCCAGGTGGCAGGCTTCCTGATCGAAGAGATCCGGAACATCGCCTATCCGTACTTCCCGGATATCCGTGACGAGGGTATGGATCAAGAGACCGGCATCACCTCCGGGCTCGGCCAGATTACCCTGAACTGGGCCTCGCCGATCAAGATCGACCCGGAGAAGAACCAGGACCGGCGCGTGGTCGAGCTCCTGAAGAGCTCGGCGGACTCCTGGACCGATGCGTCCGAGGACATTCAGCCCGACTTCGACGCCCAGGGTCCCCTCGGCTTTGCCGTGGGCGGCAACCAGGACAGCCGACCCTTGGCGGTAGTGGTCCAGGGCCGCTTCGGCTCCTTCTTCGCCGGCAAGCCCTCGCCCCTGCTGGCCGAGCCGGAAGAAGAAGCACCTGAGGACGAGGACCCTGTCTCCGAACCGGACAGGCCTGAGGCAGTAGAAAAAGCACAACCGCCGATCGCCGGCGTGGTGGAGACCTCTCCTCCGTCGGCCCGGCTGATCCTGATCGGTTCCGCCAGCTTCCTGACGGACACGGCGATCGGCCTCGCCACGGAGGCCACCCGCACCCTTTACACCAAACCCCTGGAGCTGATCCAAAACGCCCTGGACTGGTCCCTGGAGGACCGCGGGCTGCTGAGTCTACGTGGCCGGGGCCAGTACTCGCGGTTGCTGATACCCTTGACCCGGAACGGACAGATGATCTGGGAATACCTCAATTATGCCCTGGCCCTGGCGGGTCTCGCCCTTGTCTACGTCCTGTATCGGCGCGGTCGCCGCCGGCGCCGGAGCCACTACCGGACCGTCATGTCCGCGGGGAGGTCCTGGGTCATGCAAACGACAGCCATGCAGACGACAACGGCAATCCAAGACAGCGCCGTACCGGCCAAGGTGAGCGAAGGCGTTCTGCGGTCCCCGTTGGTCATCGCCCTCGGCGGGCTGTTGCTGCTCCAGCTCCTGGCCACCTTCCTGCTCGGGGTCGGGGAGCAAGAGATGGGACCCGCGGCATCCGAGGGGCCCCTCCTCGATTTCGACCCGGCACAGGTCACCGGCATCCGCATCCGGTCCTCCGACGGAGAGCCGGTGCTGGTGACCAAGACCGAAGATGGCTGGATCATCCCGGCCCTGAAAGACCTCCCCGCCGCCAAGCACAAGGTGACCGGTCTGCTGTCCAAGCTGCAGGGCCTGCAGAAGGGCCTGCCCGTGGCCACCTCGGAAGCGGCCCTGGAGCGTTTCAGGGTCGCTGACCGGACCTTCGAGCGCAAGCTGGTACTGGAGCGCGGCGACGCCCCGCCCGCGATCCTCTACCTTGGGGACTCCCCCGGATTTCGGCGCCTGTTCGTGCGCGCCGACGGCGACGGGGCCGTCTACGAGGCAGAGCTCGGCCTCTTCGATGCCCCGGACCGGCCGGACAACTGGAGTGACCGGACCCTGCTCCACCTGAAGCCGGAAGCCGTCCGGCGGTTGGCGTTCGCAGGGCTGACCCTGGAACGCACGGACGACGACTGGCGGCTCACGGACCTGGCCGAGGGTGAAGCGCAGGACCAGCAGGCCATCGAGGATCGGGTCCGCACCCTCACCACCATCGACTTTATCGGCGTACTGGCAGAGGAAGAAAAACCCGCAATCGATACCGAGTCCGCCCCGATCGAGTTCGAGGCGACCCTGACCGATGGTGAAACCCTCCGCTACCGGGTCACCAAGCTCGCGGAAGGCAACGACTACCTGCTCGAAGTCTCCAACCGACCCCAAGACTTCACCCTCGCCAGCTATGTCGCCAAGGACCTGACCAAGCTGCGTCGAAGCGACCTGGTGAAAGCGCGCAAAGCGGCCGAAGAAAGCGCGGAGGATGGTGATGAGTGATGATCCCATAGGATGCGGTGAGGCCAGGGATGGCCACACCGCATCTTTACTGGCTGTTTCCAAGTGCGTTGATAGATAGAGATATTCATGAATTTGATAAAGAAGCAATCGTTGTGGTATATAAGGCGTTTCGACGTACTCAAACACGGTGACTCGCCGTCTACTACTTGTTATATATTTAGGAGACATTATGGAACATTCTGGCAATCCGCTGCGCTCCATTGCCGTCCGGTTATGCGGAGCATTAAGCTTGAGAAGTATAACAAATGAAACACACTTTTCTTCATGGATATATCACCAATACTCAATGTGCATTTTTATCTTACTCGTTCAGGAACGGAGCCGGTACGAAGACGGCTGAAAACAATGAGCAGTACTGATAGGAAGATAATTGGTGAAGATATCAAGTTAGTTCAATATCGTTGGCCATTGGGCACGCCATTAGTCAAAAAAATGGAAGCCGACTTGTGGGAAATCAGAAGTAATTTAGGTGGCGGTAATATTGCCAGGATCTTTTTTACTGTGAGTACAAGTCAAATAATATTACTACACGGAATAATCAAGAAATCACAAAAAACACCTAAACAAGATATTGAATTAGCCAGAAAGAGAAAAAACCAGTGGTTCAACGAGGTATCGAAGTCATGAATAAATATACAGGTAGCAATTTTGATGCTTTTTTGGAAGAAGAGGGGATATTAGAAGAAGTGTCAGCCAAGGCTCACAAACGACTAATATCATTACAGCTGGCAAATATCATGGAAAAAAACAAAATAACTAAAACAAATTTAGCCGAGAAATTGAATACAAGTCGTTCACAGCTAGACAAAATACTAGACCCGGAAAATACAGCGATTAGCATTGAAGTATTGGAAAAAATCGCGCATGCAGTTGGAAAGAAATTACACATTGAATTGGCCTGATAATGCCACCATGGTAACCAACAGCTGTGGCGTTCCGCTACTCGCCGGTAGCCATTTTGATTAAGGACCGTAGGGTGGGAAAGCGTAGCGCATCCCGCCAAAATCAAAGGCGGGATGCGCTACGCTTTCCCACCCTACGGTCCTGACCAAGCTGCGTCGAAGCGACTTGGTGAAAGCGCGCAAAGCGGCCGAGGAAAGCGCGGAGGATGCGCCTACCGGATCGCCATCGGCCATGAGTGATGAGGATGCGGGTTGAGATCGGTCATGAGTCACGACCAGAACTTCAAGAACCTCATCCTCGATTATCCCCGCCAAGCCCTGGCCTTCCACCGACTGGTGCACTACTGCTTGGACCTCGGGGAGTTATACGAGACCGACCGGGTCGTGCCGGTGGTAATCTTTCTGCGCGGACAGGCGCCCCGGCGGGAACTGGTGTTCGGCACCGAGCGGCATACCTATCTGCACTTCAACTTCATCGCCTGCGAGCTGGGCGCCATTGCCTACGAGCGCTTTCGCGACAGTAACAACATCGTCGCCCGGCTCAATCTGCCCAACATGCGCTATGCGCCGGGGCGTAAGATCGATGTCTATGCCCATGCCGTGAGGGGGCTGTTGGATCTCGAAGACAATCCGGAGAAGCGGCTGAAGGGCACCTTGAAAAATTCAAGGTGTCTTTGCAGAACAAGGAAGCCCCGTTATGTCCGTGTGCGTAACTCCATGATAATCAAGGCATTCGAAAAGCGCGATTTATGAGCATCACCATGAAAAGTATTGAGCATGGGATTTTTCAAGGTCCCCTGAAATATATCGGCTTTATCGACATCTATGCGGACCTGGACGACAATGAACGGACAGATACGAGCGAGACTATCCCCAGGAGGCCGAGATCATGATGGGTTGTGCCGAACGATTCATCGAGCAAGGTCGCCAAGAGGGCATGCAGCAAGGCATAGCAGCAAGGCAGGCTGGAAGGTCAAGCGATGATCCTGCTGCGGCAACTGCAATTAAAATTCGGAGACGTACCCGAAGCGGTGCACCGAAAAATCGAGCATGCCGACCCGCCGACGCTGCTGGCATGGTAGAGCGGGTATTGACCGCTGCCGGCATTGAGCAGATCATCGGTGATTAAAGGATACCGGAGCTATACTGCCACACGGAACAATCTGCGCATTTCACTCCCTATGGCATTGCGATCTAACCTGCTCCGGAGGAAGCAGAGATGTCAAAACCAATACCACCGAACCGCCCCCAAGCAGGTAAGACCATAGACAGCGATCGCCTGGACCGGGTCGTCGCCGACGCGCGTCGGGCCCGGGACGAGCGGGAGCAGGGCTACCGGGAACGGGCCCTCAAACTCTACCCCTGGGTCTGTGGTCGCTGTGGCCGCAGTTTCAACCACGTGAACCTGCGCGAGCTGACCGTCCATCACCGGGATCACAATCACGACAACAATCCCTCCGACGGAAGCAACTGGGAGCTGCTTTGCCTGTACTGCCACGACAACGAGCACCAACGCTACGAGGAGCATATCGCCGTCAGCGGTAAAGGCACCGGACAGGAATCGAGCAGCCAGACCACCCACCGACCATTCGAGGACCTGGAGGCATTGCTGAAAGGCAAAAAATGACCGTGACCGTCATGAAACTTTTGGAGCTGCGGAAATAAAGCATGGCTCTTTATTCGCGGTTTATTCACAATACACTACTTTATCTCCCGGAACCATATTGCTTTCGAAGCGTTCGGATCGGGGATGATGTTGAAGAATTACAAATACGCCCCGCCATCACATCGAACTTGAAGTGATCTCATCTTTGTTCCGATGATCGGGGAGGGAAAGATATTTCCTTGCTCAGCTCCTCATAACTCGGGGATTTCGTCGAAAAGGTCATCAATGCTCAGTTTTCTCAGGCCAGCGAAAAAGAGGCGGATGACTATGGCCTGAAAACGCTTCGCGACAGCCATCGCAAACCCAACGCAGCGGTTAGCGCCTTGAAAAAACTTGGAGACGGCGAAGCAGAAGGGGCCAGGCATTTACGGGATTGACATCCACGCACCCAAAACCAGCTGCTTGGGCGGAGCGCATGCGGAAAATGATTCACGGGAGTTGAGGGCATCGGTCGCCAATCCGACACTGCGGTGGGCATGACAACAACCACCGGAAAGCCCAAAACGGCCACAAGCGGAGTGAGGTTCTGTACCTCACCCGCTTTAGAAATTGGTAGTGGTTAAATTCAAAGTGACATGGTTGTGCGACTTAACGATTCGACCCCCACTGCTTTTGCCATCCCTGGCGCCTGGATTCCGGCAATCCCTGCCGGAATGACGGGGTAGGGGTCGGCAGACTTCATCACTTAAAATTTAGCCACTACCTAGAAATGGCTCTTTATGGATTCCAGGCTGGTAGGATATTTTGCGCAAATTCGCCTTCCCAGCAAGCCAGAGGGGCGTCGTATAACCTACTGTTGTTGTTGAGAAAAGACTGCCTGTTCTGTCATCGGTCAGAGTGCTACGGACCGCCGTCCCCTTCGATCAGTTTGGAATCCATAAAGAGCCAAGCACAAATGTTCTTGCGGATCGCTTCACTCTGTTTCTCCGACCGCTTGCGCTCGACGCGATCGGATTCCAGATCCGTGAACACTGCTTCGAGCGCTTGTTTACTCAACATTGTTTCGGCTCCACCAGAGCACCATTGGCTGCCGTCTGCTTGCTCTCACGCCGCAATCCCCCGTCCCCGCAGCTCGCGGATGCGGTCGCGGATAGCGGCGGCCTGTTCGAATTCCAGATCCTTGGCATGACGGTACATTTCCTTCTCCAGGGCCTTGATCTTCCTGGCCATCTGCCCCGGCGTCAGGCTGGCGTACTCGGCCACTTCCTCCGCTACCTTGGCGTACTCCCGGGCCTGCCCCCGGGACCAAGTGGCCGCGCCGGGAGTAGCGCTCTCCAGGATATCCGCCACTGCCTTGCGGATGGTCCGGGGGGTAATACCGTGCTCGGCGTTGAAGGCGATCTGCCTGGCGCGCCGGCGCTCGGTCTCGTCGATGGCATGCCGCATGGAGCCGGTTACCGCGTCGGCATAGAGAATGGCCTTGCCGTTGGCGTTGCGCGCGGCCCGTCCGATGGTCTGGATCAGTGAGCCCTCCGAGCGCAGAAAGCCTTCCTTGTCCGCGTCCAGGACGGCCACCAGGGAGACCTCCGGCATGTCGAGCCCCTCGCGCAGCAGGTTGATCCCCACCAGCACGTCGAATTCCCCCAGGCGCAGATCGCGGATGATCTCTACCCGCTCGACGGTGTCGATGTCCGAGTGCAGGTAGCGCACACGCACGCCGTGCTCGTCCAGATAGTCGGTCAGGTCCTCGGCCGTGCGCTTGGTCAGAGTAGTGACTAAAACACGTTCGTGATGGGCAACGCGGATCTGGATTTCCGAGAGCAGGTCGTCCACCTGGGTCAGGGCGGGACGTACCTCGACCTCGGGATCCACCAGGCCGGTGGGGCGTACCACTTGCTCCACCACCGCCCCCGAGTGTTGGATCTCGAACTCGCGCGGGGTGGCCGAGACATAGATGGTCTGGGGTTGGCGGGCCTGGAACTCCTCGAAGCGCAGGGGCCGGTTGTCGAGCGCCGAGAGCAATCGGAATCCGTAGGCCACCAGATTCTCCTTGCGGGAGCGGTCGCCGCGGTACATGGCCCCCAGTTGGGGCACGGTCACGTGACTCTCGTCGATCACCACCAGGGCATTGGTGGGCAGATAGTCGTAAAGGGTCGGCGGCGGCTCACCAGCGGCCCGGCCGGAGAGGTAGCGGGAGTAGTTCTCGATCCCCGAGCAATAGCCCACTTCCAACATCATTTCCAGATCGAACAGGGTGCGCTGTTCCAGGCGTTGGGCCTCTACCAGCTTGTCGTGCTCCCGCAACCAGTCCAGGCGTTCCTTGAGTTCCTGCTTGATCTGCTCGACCGCATCCAGGATCGTCTCCCGCGGGGTCGCATAGTGGGTCTTGGGAAAGACCGTGTAGCGCGGGACCTTGCGCATCACCTCGCCGGTCAGGGGATCGAAGAGGGAGATGGTCTCGATCTCGTCGTCGAACAGCTCCACGCGGACCGCCTCGTCGTCCGATTCCGCCGGATAGATGTCGATCACATCCCCGCGTACCCGGTAGGTCCCCCGGTGTAGTTCTATCTCGTTGCGCTTGTATTGGAGATTGGCCAACTGCCGCAGCAGGGCCCGCTGGTCGAGCAGGTCGCCGCGGGAGAGGTGCAGGACCATCTTGAGATAGGCATCGGGGTCGCCGAGGCCATAGATCGAGGAGACGGTGGCAACGATGATGACATCCGGGCGTTCCAACAGGGCCTTGGTGGCCGACAAGCGCATCTGCTCGATGTGCTCGTTGATGGAGGCATCCTTCTCGATATAGGTATCGCTGGCGGCCACATAGGCCTCGGGTTGGTAATAATCGTAGTAGGAAACGAAATACTCCACGGCATTGTGCGGAAAGAATTCCCGCATCTCCCCATAGAGCTGGGCCGCCAGGGTCTTGTTGGGGGCTAGAATGAGGGCCGGACGCTGGACCCGCGCGATCAGATTGGCGATGGTAAAGGTCTTGCCCGAGCCGGTCACGCCGAGCAGCGTCAGGCCCGCTTCGCCGTCATTCAGACCCGCCTCCAAGCGGCGGATCGCCTGCGGCTGGTCTCCGGCGGGGGCGAAGCCGGATTCGAGTACGAATGCCTTGGACGAGCTACCCACCGGCGGACAAAGGTGTCGGCCCTATCCGAATTTCCGGGGTTGGAAGTCCGCGGGGTTGAAGATGGCGGCGCTGTCGCCCGTGGCCCGAATCACGAATAACCCCTGGTTCTGCGCATATTGGTCGCTCACCTGCTCCACGCGCAGATAGGCCATCGCACCGAATACCCGATAGGTCCTGTATTCGGGCAGATAATGCTTGGCTCGTTGCAGGCGCTCGATGAACTGCCCGACCGGCTTGGCCCGCAGGGTCGTCATTGCGACATCCCTTGCGCCGGGTCGAGGTATCATTGACTTGGATTCTCCGCTTGTCCAACAAGTGGACCAGATCCCCTCCTGGAATAGCTGCCAGACTTTCTCGAAATTCAATGTGGTTTCCATGATGAACTCAACCACTATGCACTTTCAGTGCATAGGTTGCTCTTGGACTGAAAGTCCTAAATCATTCCAGGATAATGTTTCCTGTATCCATATTGGATGGGTGACGGTGATGGTCCAAGTATTTTTGAACCATTTCGTCCGTTACATTCCCTGTTGTCCAGGCACCATACCCTACCGCCCAAAAATGCTTTCCCCAATATCGTTTTTTCAGCTCTGGGAATTCGCTTTGAAGGAGACGTGATGACCTTCCTTTAACCCGTTTTACAAAATCGCTTATTGATAACGTCGGCGGATATTCAACATGCATATGTATATGATCCTTGCTTACGACTCCTTTCAGAATATGAACATCTTCCGCATCACATATCTGAAGGATAAGTTCTCGGCATCGCTTTTGAATATTTCCTTTTAATACTGGGTAACGATATTTAGTGACCCATACAATATGGACCAGCAAAATGCTAACCGTATGACTACCGCGTCTTTGATCACTC
>Ga0209453_1000040_pt1 | contig 15411 bp, 10 predicted proteins | sample WorMetulBAHAMAS1_FD_187397 | JGI IMG/M metagenome (GOLD analysis project Ga0209453, IMG submission 187397) | Marine gutless worms symbiont microbial communities from Max Planck institute for Marine Microbiology, Germany - Olavius ullae BAHAMAS.1... | ecosystem: Host-associated > Annelida >...
ATACTCATAGCGGCTGAACTCACCTGCGACAGCTTGAGTTGTGAAGGCAACAGGAAAGCGCAGTGCGGGAAAACCGCATGCTGCGTTTGATGAGGGGGAGCAGGCGACCGTGGCTAGGATCCGGCTCGTGAAGCACCGCCAGACGAAAGGGGCGGCAACGGATAGGCTGGATCTACGGACACGGAAACCTGCTCTCTACATCTACTGGTTCGAAATGATTTTTGCGATACCCCCTCCCCCCGGGAGAGGGTTGGGGAGAGGGGATTAAACAGAGGAATCTCTCTACAACACTTATAAATTTACCACTACCCACAACATCTCCCTGGGCAGCATCGAAATAGCGCCGCACAGCGTTGTTCCGAGTGTTCCACGTGGAACAAAATGTTCCGAGACTTCTGGTTGTCTGATATTGGGAACCCTTATGGGCTATGATTCATCGAGTATAAAAGTTCTACGTGGCCTTGACGCTGTTCGGAAAAGGCCTGGCATGTACATTGGCGATACGGATGATGGGACCGGCCTTCATCATATGGTTTTCGAGGTAGTCGATAACTCCATTGATGAGGCCCTGGCAGGGCATTGCAGCGATATTATCGTTACCCTTCATGCGGATAATTCTGTCTCTGTCATAGACAACGGGCGCGGTATCCCGGTGGATATTCACCCTGAAGAGGGTCGATCTGCCGCCGAAGTGATCATGACGGTTCTCCATGCCGGTGGTAAATTTGATGCCGACTCCTACAAGGTTTCCGGTGGTCTGCATGGAGTTGGTGTATCGGTTGTTAATGCCTTGTCCGAGCACCTCACCATGCATGTGCGCCGAGGTGGTAGCCTCTATATACAGGAATACAGGCTAGGGGAACCACTTTATCCATTGAAGGATGTTGGTCGGTGTGATGAGACAGGGACGGAAATTCGGTTTCTGCCGTCCGGGGAGATATTTTCAGACCTGGAGTTTCACTACGATATTCTTGCAAGACGCCTGAGAGAGCTTTCTTTTCTCAATTCCGGTGTCAGGATTTTACTGGTGGAGGAGGGTACAGGGCGTAAAGATTGCTTTGAGTATAGGGGTGGGATACGAGCATTTGTGGAGCATCTTAATCGCAATAAGGTCGCAATCCATCCTACGGTTTTTTCCTTTCTTTCAGAACGCCAAGGCGTCCTTGTAGAAGTTGCGTTACAGTGGAATGAATCTTTTCAAGAGAAGATTTTCTGCTATACGAATAATATTCCCCAACGGGATGGTGGGGCTCACTTGGCTGGTTTTCGATCCGGCCTGACCAGAACCCTCAATCAGTATATTGATCGGGAGGAATTAGCGAGGAAACATAAGATTCGGGCGATTGGTGATGATGCCCGTGAGGGGCTTACGGCTATCGTATCCGTGAAGGTTCCGGATCCTAAGTTCTCTTCTCAGACAAAAGAAAAGCTCGTTTCCTCCGAAGTCAAAGTCGTTATTGAGGGGCTATTGATCGAGCGCCTGACCGAGTTTCTTGAAGAGCACCCGACTGAAGCCAAGACAATTGCGAACAAGATGCTTGAAGCGGCGCGTGCAAGAGAAGCAGCGCGCAAGGCGCGGGAAATGACGCGACGCAAAGGTATTCTGGATATTGCGGGACTGCCGGGGAAGCTTTCGGATTGCCAGGAGAAAGATCCTACAAAGTCTGAACTCTATCTGGTCGAGGGAGATTCTGCCGGTGGTTCCGCTAAGCAGGGACGTGATCGGGCATTTCAGGCAATCCTTCCCCTCAAAGGTAAAATCCTCAACGTAGAGAAGGCACGTTTTGACAAGATGCTGTCTTCCACGGAAGTGGGTACGCTCATTACCGCTTTGGGATGCGGGATAGGTCGAGAGGATTATGACCCTGATAGGCTGCGCTATCACCGGGTGATTATAATGACTGATGCGGATGTGGATGGGGCCCATATCCGGACACTATTGTTGACGTTTTTCTATCGCCAAATGCCTGAACTGGTAGAGCGTGAACATATCTATATTGCGCAGCCTCCGCTCTATAAAATCAAGAAAGGGAAACAGGAACTCTATTTGCTTGATGATGCGGATCTGGGTGAAGCCCTGCTACAGGCAGCGTTGGACGATGCTAGACTCTTTGTATCTGAAGATGCCCCACCTATGACCGATACCGCTTTTGAGGTGTTGGCAAAGGACTATCAAGTCTACCAAGGCATCATCGCAAGGCTTTCCGCACGCTATGGCCAGATCCTTTTGGAGTCGTTGTTTTCTTTGCAGCGAGTCGATGTGGAAACCTTGACGGATATGGAAGGGTTTACGAGTTGGCTATCTCAGCTGCAAGAGTATCTGAATGCTAGATCCAATTCTTGTGAAAGTTTCTCTGTTAGGCGATTGGAACCTGACGAGGTAGGTTATCCTGGTCTGGTGTTTACCCGTCTGTATCATGGGATTCCGGAGACGAACTACTTATCGATCGATTTTTTTCGCAGTGCGGATTACAACCGCATCGCTGTCATTGGGGATAAGCTCAATGGGTTGGTAGAACCAGGGGCCTATGTTTCCCGTGGTGATAAACGTAGGATGATTGGAAGCTTCGGTGAAGGTCTTGAATGGCTGATCGAGGAAGTAAAACGTGGCTATCACGTTCAGCGTTACAAAGGTCTTGGTGAAATGAATCCTGATCAGCTCTGGGAAACGACTATGAATGCTGAAACAAGGAGACTCTTGCAAGTGACTATTGAGGATGCAATTGCCGCAGATGAGGTTTTTACCACCTTGATGGGGGATCAGGTGGAACCTCGCCGGGAGTTTATCGAAAGGTATGCGCTTGATGCGGAGAATGTCGATATTTGAGCAAGGCTCTTTATGGATTCTAGACTGGTAGGATATTTTGCGCAAATTCGCCTTCTCAGCAAGCCGGGGAGGCGTCGTATAACTTATTGTTGTTGTTGAGAAAAGACTGCCTGTTCTGTCATCGGTTAGAGTGCTACGAACCGCCGTCCCCTTCGATCAGTCTGGAATCCATAAATAGCCCTAAGCAAAAGAGCTGGGTTTCGTTTCTCGACTTGGAATGCCACAGAGGGCGTTCCCTACCGAGAATTAAGGTGAAATGGTGTGCTTTACTTCACCTTATTTTCCTTTCATGAAACCTCCTGCAGGGAACGGCCTCTGCCATTTCGAAGAATTTGTACTCAAGCCTGGAACGCTAACGCAAATCTCCACTTGGCAACTTGGCTACGGTTCCCTCGATCCATTCCTCGACGTGTCGGCTTATCTCGGTTGGTGAAAGCCCTATGGGGTCTAATGGTTTTCCGATAACCAAGGTGACTTTCCCCGGATGCTTCTTTATATCCCTACGGCGCCAAAATACCCCTGCGTTATGAGCGATAGGTAACACTGGGTATCCCGTCTTTCGTGCCAACATGGCGCCACCCCGGCCGTAGTGCTGCCTTTGCCTGGATGTGACCCGGGTACCTTCCGGGAAGATAATAATCCAGCGCCCCTTGTCCAGCCAGTATTTGCCTTGATCGAGCAATTTTTGAATCGAGCGACGGATTTTGCTGCGATCGATTGCGATTGGTCGGTAGACTGCAAGGGCCCATCCGAAAAGGGGTATCCATAACAACTCACGTTTCATTACCCAGGTGTGTTCTGGGGGTAACAGGGCACGTAATGCGATAGTCTCCCATGCCGATTGATGTTTGCAGAGGACGATGCAGGTGGACGATGGCAGGTTTTCCTTCCCCTGCACTTGATAACTAAGTCCGCAGATCCGCTCCAGTGCCCAGAGGTTGACCTTTCCCCAGTGTCGACCCATTCTCGAAACCAGCCTATAGGGCAGGATCCAACCGACGGTACTCGTTGGAAAGGCATATAGGATAACGGTGACTGACAGGAACAATAGATACAGGATCGACCTCAGCGTGATCATAGTCGCGGCTCAACTAGAGGGTGTTGGCATGTGTAGGGTCCACTTGGTAAACCCTATTGATTAAGGCTCTTTATGGATTCCGGGCTGTTTCGGAGTGCGCCGGCAAAGCGGCGCGACCGCATAGAACCTCAACGCTGGAGGATACCAGCGGCGCTTGCCGGGAACTTGGGCCTCGGGTTCCACGCGCGCCGCGGCGACGGCGCTTTCCCCTGGCCGCAACGCCTTGCCGGGGATAGATGCGTCACCAGATCCAAAGCGGCGGCGGGTTTAGTGTACATGCCAGTACCCCCGGTTACACCAGGTACCTTGGGTTGCTACCAATGCCGGGATAACGTCGCCGCCGCACTCCAAAATTTCCGCTGAACCGCTCCGGCTCGCCGCCTGCCTGCACGTCCCTGCACCCGGACAGGTGCTCACCACACGCGACCGTCGTGCCGAGGATGGAGGATAGAACAGTCCGAAATCCATAAAGAGCCGTTGCGAATTACGGTGCGACTTGTCATCTCGATCGGAAGAAATGCTTTCCCCAATATCGTTTTTTTAGCTCTGGGAATTCGCTTTGAAGAAGACGTGATGACCTTACTTTAACCCGCTTTACAAAATCGCTTATTGATAACCTCGGCGGATATTCAACATGCATATGTATATAATCCTTGCTTACGACTCCTTTCAGAATATGAACATCTTCCGCATCACATACCTGAATGATAAGTTCTCGGCATCACTTTTGAATATTTCCTTTTAATACCGGGTAACGATATTTAGTGACCCATACAATATGGACCAGCAAAATGCTAACCGTATGACTACCGCGTCTTTGATCACTCATTAGCTAATTGCAGCATACCTGTGTAGCAGCTAAAGCCTTGCACTAAAGTGCATAGTTTTGGACTAACGTGCTGGGACAATAAATGTGGTGGAAAATCAAGGCCTGGAAATTTGTGTTACCTTAGGAACGATATGTCCGCAACCTTCAGGAAGAGGGCTTCGGTATCTCGTAGGAGTGCAAGCCGATTGCGTCTCAGACTCGGTTGCTCGGTCATTACCATGACCTTGTCGAAAAAGGCGTCGATGTCGTTATGTAATTCTGACAGCATCTTCAGGATGTTCTTGTAATCTTGGGTCTTGAGCAATGGTGAGATGTCGAAGGCCAGGGACTTGACCTTTTCCTCCAGGTGCCGTTCCGCATCGTCCTGCAGTAGGTTGGTATCGATCCGTTCAGGTATATTCTCCGAGCGTTTACGTAGGATGTTGCGTATACGTTTATTGGCGGCCGTTAGAACCGCTGCTTCGGGAAGTGATCGGAAATCCTCCACTGCGAGTATCCTACGGTGGATATCGCTCGGTACCGTGGGATTCACTGCCAAGACCGAATCGATGATATCCGCTCCGGTATTGCGGTCGGAATAATAGCCTTTGAGGCGCTCCATACAGTATTCGAAGACTTCTTCGGTGACCCCTTTCGTATCGACCTTGTCTTTGAGTGCTTCTGCGGAGAGGTCGAGGATCTCCTTCAGATCGAGTGACAGTGGAGTCTCGATAAGGATTCGTAATAGGCCGATTGCTGCCCGGCGCAATGCGTAAGGATCCCTGACACCTGTTGGGCGTTGACCAATTGCGAAAATGCCTACGAGTGTGTCCAGCCTGTCGGTGATCGATAAGACCAAACCGCAGTTCGATTGAGGGAGTATGTCGCCGGCATGGCGTGGTAGGTATTGTTGCTCCATGGCGGAGACTACACAGGGATCTTCCCCGGCCTTCTGGGCGTAGTACCGACCTATGGTGCCCTGTAGGCTGGGGAACTCGAGGACCATTTGGGTTGCCAGGTCACACTTGGCGAGCTGAGCAGCCCTGATTATCGGTCTTTGGTCCATGCCCGAAAGACTTGCGATCTGCCTGGAAATCCGGCCAAGGCGAGCCGATTTTTCCGCCAGTGTCCCAAGCCTTTCCTGAAATATGACCTTCTCCAGTCTGGGTCTGAATGCTTGGAGAGGTTGCTTCAGGTCCTGTTTCCAAAAGAAGGCTGCGTCCGAGAATCGGGGTCGGATAACGCGCTCGTTTCCGGCCCGTACCTGAGCGGGGTCCCGGCTTTGAATGTTGCTGATGGTGATAAAGTGCGGCAGCAGTCTGCCACTGGAGGAGACTACGGGAAAATACTTTTGATTCTTCTGCATGGTCTCTATGAGGACTTCCGATGGTATCTCCAGGAAACCCTCATCAAAGGTGCCCATAATTGCATAAGGCCACTCACAGAGTGCGGTGACCTCATTGATCAGCTCGTCTTCCATGATGGCTCGACCGCCGATGTCTTCGGCCAATGCTCGTACCTGGTCGCGTATCATTTCCCGGCGCGTCGGGAAACTCGGCTCGACCTTCCCCTGGGTGCGGAGGATCTCGGCGTACCGGGGGGCGGATGGAATGGGGAGGGCTACCGGAGCTTGAAAGCGGTGGCCCTGGGTTAGATGACCGGCATTGATGCCGAACAACTGTCCTTCCATGGGATCTTCTCCGAAGACAACAGTTATCCAGTGAACCGGGCGGACAAACTCGTCGTCCCGCTCACCCCAACGCATACGTTTGGAAATAGGCAGCGCCTCCAATGCCCTTGCTGTCATATCGACGATCAAATCCGTAGCATTCCGGCCTTGTTGGACCTGATAAAATACCAGCCAGGCACCCTTCGGTGTCTCCTCCCGTTGTAGTTCCTGTACTGAAACGCCGCAGGAGCGGGCAAAGCCCAAGGCCGCTTTCGTGGGTTGGTCTCGGGTATCGAATGCGGCCTGCAAGGCCGGACCCTTGCGCATGACCTCCTGGTCCGGTTGGCGTGTTGCCAACTCCCGGACAAGTAACCCCAGGCGACGTGGTGTAGCGAAGGGCTCGATCCATGAGAATCCTAATCGATGTTTCCGCAACTGATCCTCAAATCCTTTCTCGAAGGCCTCTGACAGTACCCGCAAGGACTTGGGTGGGAGCTCTTCGGTGCCGATCTCTACCAGGAGGTCACGTGTCTCTTCCACAAATCGCCTCCGTTATTCAGTTTTTTCGTGCCATGGGGAAACCCAGGGCCTCCCGTCGGTCATAGTAGGCTTGAGCTACCGCCTGGGCCAGGGTACGGATGCGCAGGATAAAACGCTGTCGTTCAGTTACGGAGACTGCATTACGGGCATCGAGCAGGTTGAAGGTATGAGATGCCTTGAGTACCTGCTCATATGCGGGAAGCGGAAGCCCGATGTCGATCAGGCAGCGACTTTGTTCCTCACAGGTATCGAATTGTCGGAATAGGGAATCGATATCGGCATGCTCGAAGTTGTACGCGGACTGTTCGACCTCGTTCTGGTGGTAGACATCCCCATAGGTCACTGTCTGATCATCGCTGTTGGTCCAGATAAGTTCATAAACGCTCTCAGTTCCCTGCAAGTACATGGCGATACGCTCGAGCCCATAAGTTATCTCTCCTGTAACGGGCCGACAGTCGAGTCCTCCCACCTGCTGAAAATAAGTGAATTGGGTTATCTCCATACCATTGAGCCAAACCTCCCACCCGAGTCCCCAGGCACCCAGAGATGGTGACTCCCAGTTGTCCTCGACAAAGCGGATATCGTGGACAAGCGGATCGATCCCCAGGGTGCGGAGTGAATCCAGGTACTGATCCTGGATGTCCAAGGGTGAAGGTTTCAGGACAACCTGATACTGGTAGTAATGCTGTAGACGGTTCGGGTTCTCTCCGTACCTGCCGTCTGCAGGGCGTCGTGAGGGCTGGACGTAAGCACTCCCCCAGGGCTCCGGACCGATGGAACGGAGGAAGGTTGCCGGATGAAAGGTGCCGGCCCCGATCTCCATGTCGTAGGGTTGCATGACGATACAGCCGCGCTTGGCCCAAAAGCATTCTAAGGTGGAGATAAGGTCCTGGAATGTGATGAGGTCTTCCGGTTTCGTGATCAATGCCGACTCTCGTGGATTTGTGTTGGAGGGTACCTTGAAGAACAGAAGGACCCGTGGGGATTAGAAGAACCGACTGAATCGGCTTTTCTTAAAGTCTGGAATTATATCCGGTTCGGTCTTTTCCGGGCCATAAGGAGCCGAGATAAATTGGAAACCGAAACACCGCTGGCCGCTCCGGTGAGATATGCGGGTCAACCCCTGCGGCCTGCATACCGCTTGAGGCGGGCACGTTTACGTTGCTGGCTGGGGGTAAGGCGGTTACAACGCCCCGCGTAGGGGTTGGTTCCAGTGCGGAATTCGAGCCGCAGGGGGGTTCCGGTAAGGTCGAGTCGGCGGCGAAAGTAGCTGATGAGGTAACGCCGGTAGGCGTGAGGGACTGCCGTTGTCTGGTTGCCGTGAATGACGATGATAGGGGGGTTGCGTCCCCCTTGATGGGCATAGCGTAGTTTGATGCGTCGCCCGCGTATGAGCGGTGGTGGATGCCCCTGTACCGCTTGTTCCAGGATGCGGGTCAGCTCGGAGGTACCCAAGTCGCGGGTGGCGTTGGCAATGGCCTGGTCTGCCGCCTCCGGTAGCCGGCCGACGCCGCTGCCGTGCCGGGCGGAGATGTAGTGGACTGTGGCAAAATCCAAGAATCCCAGGACCCGGCCCAGGGCGCCACGTACCCGAGTGCGTTCCTCGTCGCCGAGCCCGTCCCACTTGTTGACTGCTACCACCAGGGCACGGCCGCTATCCAAGATGTGGGTGGCGAGTGTAGCGTCTTGCTCGCTGATGCCCTGCCGGGCATCGAGGACCAGGACGACCAGGTTGCATTGCTCGATGGCCTGGAGGGTCTTGACAACGCTGAATTTCTCTACTGCCTCGCGAACCTTGGCATGCCGTCTTACCCCGGCGGTGTCGATCAGGGTGTAGGGTCTGCCTTGGTTCTCGAAAGGGACTTCGATACTGTCGCGGGTGGTACCCGGGGCATCGCAGGTTACCAACCGTTCCTCGCCCAGCAACCGGTTGACCAACGTGGATTTGCCTACGTTAGGCCGGCCTACGACAGCGATCCTCCGGGTACCGCCGTTCCCAGGTGCCGGGGCGGGTACATTTGTCTGGGGTTTCGGAAGCCCTTCCCATACCCGCTCGATGAGTACCTTCACACCGCGGCCCTGGGTCGCGGAGATAGCGAATGGCTCGCCCAGGCCCATCGGGTGGAACTCCGCCGCGGCCAAGGCCGGATCTCTATGGTCGGCCTTGTTGACCACCAGGGTAATAACCTTGCCCGTGCGGCGGAGGCGTTTCGTGATCTCCAGATCGGTGCCAGTGCAGCCGTCACGGGCATCCACCAGAAAGAGCAGGTGGTCCGCCTCCGCCAGGGCACGGGCGATCTGTTGCTCCACCGAGTCGGCTAGGTCCACGGATTCTCCGCTCAAGCCCCCGGTGTCGATCAAGATGTAAGGAGAGGGGCCGATGCGACCGATGCCGTAACGGCGGTCCCGAGTCAAACCAGGATAATCGGCTACCAAGGCATCTCGGGTCCTGGTCAGACGATTGAATAGGGTCGACTTGCCCACGTTGGGCCGGCCCACTAAAGTAAGGATAGGGAGCATAGTGTAATCTTAGTGCGCCGTGAAGAGATGCATACGCTCAATGGATGAAAGTCCCGCCAGGTAACGACCGCTCTGGCAATGGGAGTTGTTGTGGAGGTGACGAAGCGGCAGAGGCCTGTGATGTAGAGGACCATTTACTATAGCGAAACCTAGCCTGTGGGCTGAAACACGAATGCGGCCGAGGTTTCTGATGCCGGAATAGGGAGCATACTCCGCCCTACAGGGTCACGGGTGTTCACGTTTTGTGTATTGATGGTACAGAATGCCCAACGGCTTACCCGTTTTGTCGGAAACCACCGGATCTACTCGATGTAACCATGTCTCTGGTCTCCGAAGCCGAGAAGAAGAATTCGGGATCCCCCCCCCTCCCCACGGCGAGTTCAACAATGGCTAGAACCAAGAGTAGCCGTCGCTGGCTTGATCGACACTTCAAAGATGCCTATGTGAAGCGGGCCCAACAGGAGGGTTACCGCTCCCGTGCCGCGTACAAGCTGTTGGAGATTCAAGAGCGGGATCAGATTCTAGGTCCCGGTATGTCGGTCGTGGATTTAGGGGCGGCGCCGGGTGGTTGGAGTCAGGCAGCAGCCCGGATCATCGGGTCCCAGGGGCGAATCGTTGCCCTCGATAGCTTACCGATGGAGTCCTTGCCGGAGGTGGGCTTCATTCAAGGCGACTTCCGCACGGCGGCCGCCCTGGACCAGCTCCGGCAGACCTTAGAGGGTAAGGCGGTAGACGTGATACTGTCGGACATGACACCGAACTTGAGTGGTAATCCTGCGGTAGACCAGCCGCGCATGATGTATTTGTGCGAGCTGGTCCTGGATCTGGCCCGGCAGCTGCTGAAACCCGGTGGGTCACTGGTGATCAAGACCTTTCAGGGGGAAGACTTCGAGGTGTTCCATAAAGCGGTATGTGCTTCCTTCGAGCGCGTTGCCAACCGTAAGCCGAAATCCTCCCGTCCCAGGAGCCGAGAACTCTATTTAGTAGCAACGGGGTATGCTTTGTAGTAAGTTGCGGTGAGTAGGTTTACCCTTTGATAGAAACCACCGGTACCCCCATTTTCCGGGCAGATACCCGAAGACGCCACCGGGGCCGGTTTTCGTGGAAGCAAGAGGACTCATGCCTTGAGCGACATGGCAAAGAATGTGATTTTATGGGTGGTCATTGCGATCATCCTGATGTCGGTGTTCAACAACTTTACGTCGACCCAACGCGATCCGCAGGCGATGGCCTATTCCGACTTTGTCGATCAGGTACGTCAGGGCCAGATCGCGGAGGTGAATATTACCGGGCGCACCATCGAAGGGGTGAACCAATCCGGCCAGCCTTTCTCCACCTACAGCCCTGGGGATGACGACCTAGTGGGTGACTTGCTCAACAACAAGGTGTTGATCAAAGCGGGACCCCCTGAGAAGCCTTCGATCCTGATGCAGATCCTGATCAACTGGTTCCCGCTGTTCATCCTCATCGGTCTGTGGATTTTTTTCATGCGCCAGATGCAGGGTGGGGCCGGTGGTCGCGGGGCCATGTCCTTCGGCAAGAGCCGCGCGCGCATGCTTTCGGAGGATCAAGTCAAGGTCACCTTCAGTGATGTGGCCGGTGCCGATGAGGCCAAAGAAGAAGTCACGGAGATGGTCGACTTCCTGCGCGATCCTTCCAAGTTCCAGAAGCTCGGCGGTAAGATCCCCAAGGGTGTGCTCATGGTGGGGGCCCCCGGCACCGGCAAAACGCTCTTGGCGCGTGCCATTGCCGGTGAGGCCAAGGTGCCTTTCTTCACCATCTCCGGCTCTGACTTCGTCGAGATGTTTGTCGGCGTGGGTGCCTCTCGTGTGCGCGATATGTTCGAGCAGGCCAAAAAGCATGCGCCCTGCATCATCTTTATCGATGAGATCGACGCCGTGGGTCGCCACCGTGGTGCCGGTTTAGGGGGGGGTCATGACGAGCGCGAGCAGACCTTGAACCAGCTTCTGGTAGAGATGGATGGTTTCGAGGGTAACGAAGGCGTCATCGTCATTGCCGCTACCAACCGCCCCGATGTGCTCGACCCGGCCCTGCTGCGCCCGGGTCGCTTCGACCGGCAAGTGGTGGTACCACTGCCGGACGTGCGCGGGCGTGAACAGATCATCAAGGTCCACATGCGCAAGATCCCGGTGGGAGAGGATGTAAAGGCCTCGATCATCGCCCGCGGCACGCCGGGTTTTTCCGGTGCCGACCTGGCCAACCTAGTGAATGAGGCGGCCCTGTTTGCCGCCCGCGCTAACAAGCGTCTGGTCGATCAGGAGGAGTTCGAGAAGGCCAAGGACAAAATCATGATGGGGGCGGAGCGCCGCTCCATGGTCATGTCCGAGGAGGAAAAGAAACTCACTGCCTATCACGAGGCCGGACACGCCGTCGTGGGGCGGTTGGTGCCGGCCCATGATCCGGTCTACAAGGTCAGTATCATCCCCCGTGGCCGGGCCCTGGGCGTGACCATGTTCCTGCCCGAGGAGGACCGCTACAACCTCAGCAAGCAACGCCTGGAAAGTCAGATCTCCAGCCTCTTCGGCGGACGCATCGCCGAGGAACTGATCTTCGGCTCGGAGAGCGTGACCACCGGGGCCCAGAACGATATCCATCGTGCGACTGAGATCGCCCGCAACATGGTTACCAAATGGGGCCTGTCGGAGAGGCTGGGACCCCTGACATACAGCGAGGAGGAGCAGGAGGTCTTCCTCGGCCACTCGGTGACCCAGCACAAGAACGTCTCCGACGAAACGGCGCACCTTATCGATGAGGAGGTGCGCAGCTTCATCGATCGCAACTACGAACGGGCCCAAGGGCTACTCGACGGAAACCTGGACAAGCTGCATGCCATGGCCAATGCCTTAATCAAATACGAGACTATCGATTCGGACCAGATCGATGACATCATGGCCGGGCGTTCCCCGCGGGCACCCAGAAACTGGGACGAGGAAACGGAAGGTGGGTCCGGCGGTGCAGGGGCGACCGTAGATACCAGGCCCGAGAGCAGTGCGGCCGGTGCGGGCCATATCGGCGACCCGGCGGGTGAACACTGAATCACCGAGCTGGCGTGGGGGATGCCGGTGAACGCCGAGAGCGGAACGACCGGCGTGAAGCGCATCAAGGGTGCGGTAAGCACCTGTCGCTTGCCTGCCTGTGCGTTCCTGCAGGCAGTAAACCCGGCGGGATGCGGCCATCCCCGGCCTGTCCCGCCCTACGGAGGCTGCTGATGCGGTTCGCTCCGGCCCCGTCCCCTGGAGTCAACGCTCACCGTATCTACCCGGCGTATTCAATGTCGGTCAGGAAGTGGCGGGGGACCGCATTGATACCTCCAGGCTGGCCGCTTCGCCCCTTCCCTGCATCGGGAGAGGGTCGGGAAGAGGGCATCAAAACCGAATGCCTCATGAGTGACGGATGGATATGGACACCCTGGACTGCGCGGGCCGGTCGCTGGATCTGTCTGGTCCCTGCGTGATGGGCGTCTTGAATATCACCCCCGATTCCTTTTCGGACGGGGGTGATTTTTTCGGTGCCGACCGCGCCCTGCGTCGCGCGGAGCGCATGGTCGAAGAGGGTGCCGATATCCTCGATATCGGTGGCGAGTCCACACGGCCGGGGGCCGCTCCGGCCTCGGTGCGTGAGGAGATCGAGCGGGTGGTGCCGGTGATCGAGGCCCTCGCTTCCCGCATTTCCGTGCCCATCTCCATCGATACCAGCAAGCCGGAGGTCATGCGTGCCGCAGTGAATGCCGGGGCCGGGATGGTCAACGATGTGCGCGCCTTGCGCGAACCGGGGGCCCTGGAGACTGCGGTCGAGGTCGGCGTACCGGTGTGCCTGGTGCACATGCAGGGAGAGCCGAGGACTATGCAGACGGCGCCGGTCTATCGCGATGTGGTGTTCGAGGTTCGGGACTTCCTGCGCCGCCGGGTCCAGGTCTGTGTGAGTGCCGGTATGGCCCCCGAGCGTGTATTGGTGGATCCCGGTTTTGGTTTCGGAAAGACGTTGGCGCATAATCTGGCGTTGCTGGCGGAGCTCGCCGAATTGTGCTCGCTCGGCCCGCCGGTCCTGGTCGGGCTGTCGCGCAAATCCATGATCGGCACCCTCACTGGCAGGCCGGTCACTGAACGCCTCGCGGGGAGCCTGGCAGCCGCGGTGCTTGCGGTCGCGCAGGGTGCCTGCCTGGTGCGAGTGCACGATGTGGCCGCCACGGTGGATGCCCTGCGCGTGGCTTGGGCGGTGTGCAACTCCGGGCCGTCCGAACCATAGTCCGGAGCTTCTATTGTGAGGCTGAATAATCCGAATTTCGAATCCCGATCCCGAAGAAATCTAAGGCCCAACCAAACGCTGCAGTGGACGCGGACAAGCCGCACCGCTGAGCTTGAACGATAGACAGGTGAAAAGGTGACGCGCAAATATTTCGGTACCGACGGTATCCGTGGGCGGGTAGGTGAAGGAAACATCACACCGGACTTCGCGCTCAAGCTGGGTTGGGCTGCGGGGCGCGTGCTCGGCGGAGGGCATGGCGGCAAAGTGCTGATCGGTAAGGATACCCGTATCTCGGGGTATATGTTCGAGTCCGCCCTGGAAGCCGGCTTGGTCGCCGCCGGCATGGACATCCGACTGCTCGGCCCGATACCCACGCCAGCCATCGCCTATCTGACACGTACCCTGCGGGGTGTTGCCGGCATCGTGATCAGCGCCTCTCACAATCCCTACGAGGACAATGGTCTCAAGTTCTTCTCGGCGGACGGAGATAAGCTTTTGGACGAGATCGAGTTGGCAATTGAGCGTGAGTTCGACCAACCGCTGCATACGGTCGGTCCCGCGCAGCTGGGCAAGGTCAAGCGGATGGACGACGCCCGTGGTCGTTACATCGAGTTTTGCAAGGGCACCATCCCGACAACCATGGGCCTCAGGGATCTGAAATTGGTGGTGGATTGTGCCAACGGGGCGACCTATCACGTGGCACCGGATGTGTTCGAGGAGCTTGGGGCGCGGGTTGTCACCATTGGGGACGAACCCGACGGGTTCAATATCAATTGGAAGGTCGGCTCCACCAGCCCCGATGCCCTCATGGAATCCGTCGTGCAGGCGGGTGCGGATCTCGGTGTGGCCTTCGACGGGGACGGAGACCGGGTACTGATGGTGGATGGGAGCGGTAATCTGATCGACGGTGACCAGCTACTCTACATCATCGCAAAATCGCGTCTGGAGCAGCAATGCCTCAAGGGTGAAGTCGTGGGCACCTTGATGAGTAACCTGGGACTGGAGCACGCTCTACGGCGACTTGGCGTAGGCTTCGCGCGCACTCAAGTGGGCGACCGCCACATCATGGAGCGTTTGAAGCGGGATGACGGGATCCTCGGTGGTGAACCCTCGGGGCACATCATCTGCCGGGATCGCACTTCCACCGGAGACGGCATCGTGGTGGCACTCCAGGTACTCGCGGCGATGGAAGATACGGGCAGAAATCTGGGGGATTTGGCGGGTGAAATGCGGCAGTATCCCCAAAGGCTGATCAATATCCGGTTGGATGAGCAGAGAGGTATCATCGGTTTACCCGAGGTACGGGATGCCGTTGGATCGGCAGAGCGGGAGCTCGGTGAATACGGCCGCGTGCTGCTGCGTCCGTCCGGTACCGAGCCCCTGATCCGAGTCATGGTGGAAGGTGTGGATGAGACCCAGGTGGATTCCATCGCCGACCGCCTGGCAGATGTGGTACGGGCCCGGATAGGCGATTGAGGCCGCTGGCCGGAGCCCTGAGAACTCGACATGACAACAGAATGGCCCCTTCGCTCCCCAGGCATTACCCCGGTTCCTCACGACTATGGACCACGCCGACTTCCGACGTGCGGCAGGCACGGTTATGTCTTCCCCTACCCGCCTTCGGGTTACGATCCCCAGCTCGTCGGATCTCCCAGGTTCCTGATCAGTCTGTCGCTGCGCGCCGTCCGCGCTCACCCCGGCAG
>Ga0209453_1000041_pt1 | contig 15405 bp, 15 predicted proteins | sample WorMetulBAHAMAS1_FD_187397 | JGI IMG/M metagenome (GOLD analysis project Ga0209453, IMG submission 187397) | Marine gutless worms symbiont microbial communities from Max Planck institute for Marine Microbiology, Germany - Olavius ullae BAHAMAS.1... | ecosystem: Host-associated > Annelida >...
CCTCTCGCCTTTTGACCCCCTCTCCCCCCAACCCCTCTCCCGGCGAGGGTGCTGCAAAAGCCCATCCGTGAGGCGTAGCGCAGGCGTCCCCGCCTGCATTTTTCGATGCAAGCGGGGACCGCCTGCGCTACTTTTGCGACACCCTGTCGATGGTGTGCGACAGTTTTGCCTGGGCCTTGTCGGGGCTGATCGCCTCATTGTCGCTCATCGCGTAAGCGATGGCATCGAGTTTTTCGAGGCAGTGATTGTTGTTTGTTACTCCGATGGACAAGGCGCAAGGTTGACAGGCCGTGACAGCCTCTTAGAGAATAACTAGTTTACTTGTACAGCATAACGTATCCGAAGGAGCGTTCAGTTTGGCCAATTCACTCCAAGCTCGAAAGCGCGCCCGCCAGGCGGAGAAGCGCCGTCGGCATAACGCATCTTTTCGCAGCGCGATGCGCACTGCCATGAAGAAGGTCGTCCGGCTCATCCGGGCAGGTGACAAACAGGCTGCGGCGGATGCCTTCAAGGCGGCCGTCCCGGTCATCGACAGTGCGGTCTGCAAGGGGTTCATCCACCGCAACAAGGCGGCTCGACACAAGAGGCGGTTCAACGCCGATATCAAGGCCATGCCCTGATGGAAAAACCGGCTTCCACGCCGGTTTTTCTTTGCTGTGAAGCGGCGGACACTCCCAGTTGTTTTCCCGGTCTCGCTGGGCGAGCAACTCGATTTATCCCTAACCGATCCGGATCGACCCATGACTGCCGAAAGCGCCTTTTTCACTGGTTATCCCCTAACCCGTATGCGTCGCATGCGCCGCGACGACTTCTCCCGCCGGCTGATGCGGGAGACACGTCTGACGCCGGATGATCTGATCTACCCGGTATTCGTCCTGGAGCGGACCGACCGGCGGGAGCCCGTAGCCTCCATGCCGGGGGTGGAGCGGATGAGTATCGACCTGCTTGTGGCAACGGCCCGCGAGCTCCAAACCCTGGGCATCCCGGCCTTGGCGCTGTTTCCCGTCACCCCGGCGGCGGCCAAATCCGAGGATGCCCGTGAGGCCTACAATCCCGACGGACTGGCCCAGCGGGCCGTGCGGGCCCTGAAGGATGCCGTACCGGATCTGGGTGTGATCACGGACGTTGCCCTGGATCCCTTTACCACCCACGGTCAAGACGGTCTCATCGACGAGACCGGCTATGTCCTGAATGATGAGACGGTGGCGGTACTCATCCGCCAGGCCCTGTCCCACGCCGAGGCCGGGGCGGACGTAGTGGCGCCCTCGGACATGATGGACGGGCGCATCGGTGCCATCCGGGCGGCGCTGGAGGAAGCGGGCCGGACCCACACGCGTATCCTGGCCTATTCGGCCAAATATGCCTCCGGCTTTTACGGGCCTTTCCGCGATGCCGTGGGCTCCGCCGCCAACCTGGGCGGCGGAAACAAATACATCTACCAGATGGATCCGGCCAACGGCGATGAGGCCATGCGCGAGGTGGCCCTGGACCTGCGCGAGGGGGCCGACATGGTCATGATCAAACCCGGCATGCCATACCTGGATCTGGTCCGACGCGTCAAGGACCGCTTCGGGGCCCCGACCTTGGTGTACCAGGTCAGCGGCGAGTACGCTATGCTCAAGGCCGCAAGCCGGAACGGCTGGTTGGAAGAACGGGCCGTCGTCCTCGAGGCTCTGATCTGCATCAAACGCGCCGGGGCGGACGCCATCCTGACCTACTACGCCAAGGATGTTGCCCGTTGGCTCCGGGATTGATCGGATCTGCTGAAAGCATGGCCGATAAGTACGCCGTCATCGGCAATCCCATCGCGCACAGCAAATCGCCGTTCATCCATGCCGAGTTTGCCCGCCAGACCCGGCACGACATGACGTATGGACGCATCCTGGGCAACCCGGACGATTTCGCCGGAGACGTGCGTCGCTTCTTCGCCGCGGGCGGACAGGGTATGAATGTCACCCTTCCCTTCAAAGAGCAGGCCTGGGAGCTGGTCGACGAACGCAGCCCCAGGGCCAAGCGCGTAGGTGCGGTCAACACCCTGACCAGGCTTCCCGACGGGCGCCTGGGCGGGGATAACACCGATGGGATCGGTCTGGTGCGGGATCTGTCCGAAAACCACGGCTTCGATTTCGGCGGCAAGCGGATACTTCTGCTCGGGGCCGGGGGCGCCTCCCGCGGGGTATTGCCTCCCCTCCTGGATATGGCGTTGGGTACCTTGGTCATTGCCAATCGTACTGTCGCCAAGGCGTTGGACCTGGCCGCGGCCGCCGCGGCGGATCGAGTCAGTGGGTTTGGGTTGGAAGGGCTGAGCGGACGCCGTTTCGACCTGATCATCAACGCGACTTCCGCCGGTCTCAATGGGGGCGTACCTGCGATTCCTCACGACTGTCTGGCCGTGGGCGGTTGGACCTATGACATGTTCTACGGCGATACGCCTACCCCCTTTCTACATTGGGGCAGGGAACAAGGGGCCGCCTGTGCCCTGGATGGTCTGGGCATGCTCGTAGAGCAGGCCGCGGAGTCCTTCTTCTTATGGCGAGGGGTACGTCCCTCGACGTCTCCCGTCATCGCCCGACTCCGGAGCGGTCAGGCGTACTCCTGATACGAGTTTGCCCTTGCACCCCAGAGGGGCGGATCGGTCAGGCAGCCCGTTTTCTGTCTGCAACAGGCTGGTCTGTGTGATCGACCTCGGCGCCGTCACCAAGGCCCCGCCGTAATTTTCCTGCGCATTCGATAGCGGTGGGCACCACAGCCCATCCTACGGGTTCCGTTGATCGAGCTGCAACCTATACCCGTCACACGTGAATATTTCGCCGCGATGCATGCCACTCGCACCTAATAGCCGCGTTGCGACTCGTCGCAATAGGGCCTGGCTATTCCTCCTCGTCGCGCCTTGCTCTCGGGCACGATCAGCACACCTCGCTTACCATAATATTCACGTGCGACGGGTATATACCAACGCGGAAAAGGGCCGTAACCGGACCCAGGAATGATGAATGTCAACACGCTTTAGTATCATGTCACCATCCCTGATCGTCCTGAGGACTCGAGGCTGAACATGCACGCATCCGAGGAACCAAGAGAGGAACCGAGAATTGATGTCCGTCTGGGCGATTCCGAGCTGACCTTATTGGGCACCGCTCACGTCTCCCGCGCCAGCGCGGACAAGGTACGCGAGCTGCTTCAGAGTGGTGATTATGACGCGGTGGCCGTCGAACTCTGTCCCAGCCGACACCAGGCGCTCGTGGACCCGGACGCCCTGGCGCGTATGGACCTGTTTTCCGTGATCCGCCAAGGCCGCGTCTACATGGTCGTGGCGAACTTGGCCCTGGCCGCTTACCAGCAGCGGTTGGCGGATCAGTTCGGCATCGAGCCGGGGGCCGAGCAGCGGGCCGCCGTCCTGATGGCACGGGAGCGCCGGCTCCCGGTGTTGTTGGTGGACCGGGAGATCGGCGTCACCTTGAAGCGGACCGCAGGGAATCTCAGTTGGTGGAAGCGGTTCGGGCTCTTCTCGGGTCTGCTGGCGACGCTATTCTCTCGCGAGAAGGTCACGGAGGAGGAAATCGAACGCCTCAAGGCCGGTGATGTGCTGGAGACCACCTTTGCCGAATTTGCCGAGGATCGCCGGGATCTCTATGTCCCCCTGATCGAGGAACGTGACCGTTACATGGCCGCCCGGCTACGCGAGGAGATCGCGGGCAAGCGCCCCGAAAAGGTCCTTGCGGTGCTCGGAGCGGGACACCTCGAGGGCGTGGCGGGCCACCTGCGGGAGGTGCCGGGGCGGGACCCCAAGGCCGAGCTCGATCGGTTGCCGTCACCGCAACGCTGGCCCAAGCTCATCCCCTGGCTCGTCGTCGTCCTGGTCCTCGGGGGCTTCAGCTACGGCTTCTACCAGAGTCCGGGGCTCGGTCTGCGGGTCGTGCTGGATTGGGTACTCATCAACGGCAGCCTTTCCGCCCTGGGCGCCGCCGTCGCCGCCGGCCACCCGCTGACGGTGATCACCGCCTTCCTGGCCGCCCCCCTGACCTCCCTGAATCCCGCCATCGGTGCCGGTATGGTCACGGGCGCGGTGGAACTCTATCTGCGGCGGCCCAGTATCGGCGACTTCGGGCGCTTGCGCCGGGATACCGCCGCCATCAAAGGCTGGTGGCGTAACCGGGTCTCGCGCACCCTATTGGTATTCCTGTTCTCCACGCTCGGGTCGGCCATCGGTACCTATGTCGCGGGATTCCGCATCTTCGAGCGGTTGTTTGCTTGAGGATTCGGGGTGATATTAGTGCCGATCCGGCAGCGGGTTATATTTTACTTTTACTGATTCAGCATCGATTCAGGGTATGTAAAAATGACCGCCGTCACCCTCTCCAGCAAGTACCAACTTGCTATCCCTAAGGCCATTCGCGATGAGTTGGGGTTGTACGCCGGGCAGAAGCTTGCCCTGATTACAGAAGGATCCGTTATCGAGCTGGTTCCGCTGCGTTCCATCGAAAAATCCCGGGGTCTGCTCAAGAGGGCGAACCCGGAAAGGTACCGCGACCGCAGAGATCGCTACTGATGGAGGTGTTGGTCGATACCTGCGGCTGGATCGAGTGGCTGACGGATGGTGTTCTCGCGGAACGTTTTGCCCCTTTTTTGACCGAGCCCGAGTCGCTGATCGTTCCCACCTGCCTCCAGTTCGAGCTCTATAAGTGGGTCAAGCGTGAGCGCAACGAGACATTGGCTATGGAGGTCATGGCCCTGACCAACCAAACCCACGTCATTCCACTGACCACCGCGTTGGCGCTCTATGCGGCGGATTTGTCTCTGGAACATCACCTTTCCTTCGCCGATGCCTTGATCTATGCGACAGCGCGCCGCTACGAGGTGACCTTGGTTACCACCGACCGGGCTTACCGGCGTCACCTATTTCCCCCAGCGCCTGCTATCGGAGCCCTAATCCTTTGTAACTTCATTCCTGATCACAGCGATGGCCGCCTCCAGGTGCTGGAACTCATGATTCCCACCTGGGAAGATCAGGAGCCTGCCGCAGTCGCGATACAGCGACTCGGCTATGCGAAAATCGATCACTTCGTCGCCCTGGTCCAGAAACAGAGTAGTCGGGACCCCGTCGCAGGGGGTATCGATCCCGTATTTCCGGGTACTCTCGATCAGATCCCGATCGATGACGTAGGTCTCGCCGTAGGCGGTGGTTTGGGACGTACCCTCGAAACCCCGCAGCAGATCCCAGGGCGTAAGTGCCGGGTTGATGAGAAACAGATGCCTGAAGGTAAACTGCCGGGCCAGATACTGGGCGTAGAAGCCGCCCATGGAGCTGCCGACGACGATGGGTGGCCGTTCCTCGCGTAGCCCGCGGAAAAAATCACTGAGCTTTGCGATAGCTGCATCCGGTCGATGGGCCGGATAAGACGGCACCGGAACATGGCTGGGCGCCAACAGCTCGCGCAGCACCTCCGCCTTGTGGGATTGATTGGAACTATTGAGGCCGTGAAGATAGATCATCAACATCGCTAGTCTCGGGTAGTCGCAGCATCCGCTGCTTTTCTCGGCCCCTGATTATACTCGTTACCGGTTGTAATTCTTTCTCCTGATGCAGGGGCGGTGGGCACGGCTCCTTGCCGGAAGCAACTTGATAACCGAAAAGAAAATCCTCGACACTCGTCATGCGTGGCAGCAGGAGCTGAGCAGGGCGATTACCCGCCCGGAAGAACTCATCAGTATCCTGGACCTCGACAGGGGACTACTCCCCGCGGCGCGCGCGGCGGCGAAGCAATTCGGCCTGCTGGTGCCACGCGGCTATGTCGCGCTCATGGCGCCGTCGGAGCCCCAGGATCCCCTGCTGCGCCAAGTCCTGCCTCTTGCGGAAGAGCTTTGGAACCCGCCCGGCTTCAGCGCCGATCCGGTAGGTGAACGGGAAGCGGTATGTACCCCGGGCCTCCTGCGGAAATATCAGGGTCGCGCCTTGCTTCTGCTCACCGGCGCCTGCGCCATTCACTGTCGCTACTGCATCCGCCGTCATTTCCCCTACCGAGAGGACTCCGCCCAGCTCGATCGGGCTGCGGGTGCCGTCCGCCGGCTCGCGGAAGACCCCTCGATCCGCGAAGTGATCTTGAGTGGGGGGGATCCACTCATGCTGGACGACGAACCCCTCGCCGCACTGGTCGGCAAGCTCGGGGCGATACCACACCTGCGACGCCTGCGCCTACACACCCGGCTGCCGATCGTGTTGCCCGCTCGGGTCACCGAGCGTCTATGCCAAATCCTGAACACGAGCCGTCTGCAGCCGGTCGTGGTGGTACACACTAATCATGCCCGCGAGCTGGGATCAGCAGCCCGGAGCGCCCTGGAACGGTTGCGTGATGCCGGGGGCTCGCTCCTCAATCAAAGCGTCCTCCTACGCGGCGTGAATGACAGCGCACACCGACTGGCGGCACTCAGCGAGGCATTGTTCGAGTGCGCCGTTGTGCCTTACTATCTCCACTTGCTCGACCGGGTCCTGGGTGCGGCACATTACGAGCTGGAAGAGGCGACGGCGATTCAGATCCTCGATCAGCTGCGCACGCTACTGCCCGGCTACCTGGTTCCACGGCTGGTCAAGGAGATCGCGGGCGAGCCCTATAAGATCCCCATCGATTCGACATGAAATCCTGCGAACCTAAAGATCCGGAAGTTGCTGGACGAACAGCCCGGCTACGAGCAGGCAGTCGCTAAAGAGCGATTGCCGTTCCATTGGGGAGAATCCCTCGGCCAACATCCCGGTCGTTATCGAGCAAGCGATGACGGAGGCCTGCGCCGCCGACCCGGATCGGTCCTTTACCGAGATCGTCGAGGACCATCAAACCGTCCGGCGACCGGACGCCTACGAGCGCTGCAAGCCCCCGGAGGACAGGCCCTTGCGTCGTGTCGTGACGCTGACTAAATTTCTACATCGCCATCTTCTTCCCGATCCGAAAAACACCGAAGGCTACGGCAGCTACGAAAGACACGCCAGCCTGTCCGCGAGGAGAGAACAGTATCGGGACATGCTGAAAAGCAAGCCGGAGTCCTTGGATAGCGCGATTTTTTCCGGAACTACCGGCAGGCCGGGGGCACCCACCTGGTGGACCTTTCTGGAAGCAGGACGCCCGGCACCTCTGCCGATGCCGCTACCTACACGGAAGAGTTGATGCTGGATCAAAAGGATGAAGGATATCGAGGCTATACTCCGAGAAGGCGGGTCCGACCGGACCATTCACTACAGTGAGTGGCAGCCCCGGTTAGAGAAGATCGACCTGGAGTGGCTGCGGCCATCCCCATGACATCCAAGGACCCAGAGCTCGAATACCTCGCCGGTCTGCGCCGTCTCCTGGGTGAGGAGGCCCCCTTCGATCCGGTCAAGCAGGTGATTCGCGCCCGCCTGGCCGGTGCGCGCGAGCCGGTGCAGGGCCTGGTCTCCCCACCCCTGGGGCGGGACGACCCGGATACCAGCCTTTTACTGCTGTATTTGTACGACCAGCTGCGGTTCGATCAGGATGAGCCTGCCAAGGAACGATTGCGCCGCGCGGTGGTGGAGCTGTTGGAAGAGGCCCTGACACAGTGGCGCCGGCTTTCAGGCAATCGATTGCCTGGGCCAACTGGTCGGCGCCTTCGAGGTCCGTCGCTCGGATCTGTTGGCGGGCCGGCTGCGCACCTGGCTCTGGGGCCATCTCGAGATCGGCCTGCTGCGGCCGGGCGAGGCACTGATCGAGCTGACCGGCGACGACCTGATCCACGCCCGGCAGATCCTGGATCTCTGGCTGGCGGTCACGCCGCCCTTGCCGTCCGGCTGGCCGGAACACTACGCAGGGAAAATCCGGTCGTTTTTCGATGGAGCCCTTTCCATTCTGAATGGCCGGAAGGACCAATGCCTCGACCAAGCGACTTTCCATCTGTTCACCCTGCTGTACCGAGGGCTCCTGAAGCTCGACCCGGAATATGCTGGTCTCCGGTACCCGACCCTGTGCCGGTTGGCCCACGAAAGCCGCGCGGGATGCCAAGGGGATCTGGCTGGCCCTGTGCTGGGAGTACGGCGTCCTCTTGGGTGCGAACCGGAAATAGCGCTGGCGTTTTGCCCAGGGATTGACTAGCATCGGCGGAGACGAAAGAAGGCGTTAATCGCGAGCGTTCCGACCACCTCGGTATATCGGGGCCTGAAGGTAACCAGTAAACTGGAGGATAGCGCCAAGCGTCAGGTCTATTCCGACCCGGAACCGGAAAGGCCTTATCGATCTGAGTCCACACCGGGGTCTCTAGACCTGAAAATAGCCGACGAACCGGACGACACCGCTGGGTTGTATGGTTATTCCGGGTCGCAATCGGGAAAGTTTCACCCGCTCGGACTCGCCTCCAAGCGCCTACGCCCATTTGTGTTGGATTCCAAGCCGGTACCAGCCGCCTGAGTCGTGATGAAAATCATCAGCTTCTTCTCCTTCAAGGGCGGCATCGGACGCACCGCCCTCCTGACCAATCTCGGGGCCTACTGGGCCAGCCAGGGCAAGGTGGTGGTCCTGATGGATCTGGACTCGCCTATTCGCCCCTGGTGGGTCCCTATCTCTACCCGGAGGGAAGAGGCTTGGGCATGAGCGACCTGATAGCCGCCCTACAGCCCATGATCGACGGACACGGACAGGGAAAGGACCAGGATCGGGGCCGACTGCTTGCTCATCGATGCCGGCAGCCATCCGGTCACCGGCGCTCCGCCGGGGTCCGACCGGGGTCCGACGGCATCCGGCACCCATCCCGCCGCGCCGGGGCACCCCGGACGAGAGCGACCGCCAGACCCTCTACCGCACCTGGCCTACCAGATGCGGGAGGATCTGGAGCACTGGTGGGTCCCGAAGCCCTACCCCACCGCGGGCCGGGCCATCGACTATCTGTTGATCGACAGCCGCACCGGCTTCGCCCCGAGCCGCCGGATCTCAGCCTTGGTTATCTGGCCGACCAGATCGTACTGGTCGCCGGCCTCAACCCGCGAACCTCAAGGGCCTGGAGCTGACCCTGCGTGCCCTCCTGGCGATCCCCATCGACGGGCTCCACCGCCAGTTCTGCGCCGTCAGCGGGTTCCGGAATGGGGCGGGATCGTCCTGGGGGATGAGAATGCCGACTGGCGGCGGTATCTGCATGCACCCTCGACCGATCGGAGCTGGAGACACTGGCCGAGCAGCTGCTCGAGCTCGATCTGCCGGAGACGACGCCAGTGGAGATCTGGAACCAGCTCGAGGAACGGGCGCGCCGACTGGCACCGGCCATGATTGGCTGGATTTCTTAGTGGCGCGCCGGCTGCTGCAAGCGCCGGAGCCGGACCCAGCCCGGGCCGAGCAATTGCTGACACCTCTGCTGGACCATCCGCCCGACGACAGCTTCCGGTGTTTTCTCATGGTCGCCTTGGTAATCGGCGAGCTGCCGCGACTGGCGGTGAGGACCGAACCCATACTGCGCCAAGCCATTGCGCTAGACGACCTCTACCTGTTTGCGGGTCTGCGACCGGATGCCACCCCGGCCGCGGCCGCCGCCCGGCGGGTCGCCGCGCTGCTGGCGTTGCCTGCGGAGCAGGTCGCCCGCTTCTGTGACCGACCCAAACCGCCGGACTGGCTAGAACGCTACCGCCCCTTTGCCGAGGGCCGCAGCCGCGGCGCCAGCGACCCCGCCGGACCGCGCCCGGTTCTGCCGCGAAGACCAACAAGGCGGGTAGTCATGGCGTCGGGGGTCCGACCTCGGCGACGTTTTCAGCGGGTGATTGACAATGTTAAATGGCTGCAACACCCTATCCGTGTTGGATTTAATGGCCGGACGACAGCGCACGGAGATCGATTATAAAGATCGCAGAAATGCGGTCACCGCGTCTTCGAGGGTAATGGCACCGTTGCGCACCGCCTCTCCGTAACGATGGTGCCAGCGCGCCAGCAGCACGCGGGCCTGGCGCCACTCCTCGAAGATGATCCGCGCCAAAGGCCCCCCCTGCTCGATGAATCCGGCTTCCATGAAATCCCGCTCGGTGCGCGCCCGGTCGTAGGGCAGGCGGACGATGTGGGTCTGCCACTGACCACCCCGCAGCGCCAACCGACCATAGCAGGCGCGCACGTCGTCGTCGAAGGGGGAACCCACGGAACCGACATTGAGGATACGGGTGCGTCCCAGCCGACGCTGGAGGGGCTTGTGAGTGTGGGCGCCGACGAACAGGGATACGTTCTCCGGCAGCCGACCATGCAGGTCCTGGTCCGTCGTCGTCGCGGATATGTCGACCCGATGACCGGCCATGGAGCCGTGGGTGACATGGACCCAGCTATCCTCGGTATCGGCGTGAAAGCTGATGTGATCGGGCCAGTCGAGCAGGGCCTCTTCGACTTCGGCGATCTCCCGGAAGGTCACGTCCGCGAAGCGGCGCATGGCGGCGTCGAGGGCGTCGAGGGGACGCTCCCGGCCGCAGCGGAGCACCCAGGCCTCGTGGTTCCCCGTAATCGGCAACCAGCCCCGCTCACGGCGTAAGGCATCGAACAGCTCAAGGCAGGCGCGGCTGCTCGGGCCCCGATTGACCAGATCTCCCGCCATGACCACCAGGTCCGGGTTCCAACCCAGAATGTGCTCGACGGCGACCTCCATTGCCGGGAGATTGCCCTGGACGTCGGAAAACACGGCGACCTTCATGTGCTGTACCTTTAGCTCCGATTGCTCCATCATAATCCATGCAAAGCCCGCACGGGTCATGCCCTGGGGGAGGGCATCACCGACCTTACCCTACCAGCAGCCGGTGACCGGTGGTTGGAAACTGAAAGTTATCGGCGTCACGGCCCTCGTTACTCAAAGCGTGATGATGTCGGACTTGTCAATCGCCGTCGCCCCGTGGCTCGGCTTCCTTACCGCTCCCCTATTCCCTCCTCGGCCAGCAGGCAGTAAGACCTCTCTCGCTTGCAATAGAGGATTGCTCCTCTTCAGTATATATAATTACACGGGACATGACAGTTTGCACGCCAGCTCCGCTTGGGTACGCAGCTTCGCAGATCTCTTTGCGTTCTTCGACCCGTTTTTCCCAGGCGTTCTCGACTTCTTCGGTGCTTTTCTCACCGAACAGGGCCTGACGCAGGAACTGGAAGGCAAAATCCATCAGGATGAGGTCGTCCGTCTCGACTGCGTGAAAGAAGGCATCGTCGAGCTTGTAGGACCGACGGAAGTTCTCGCTCAGCACGAAGCGGCGGAACATGTCCAGGTTGTAGGAGGCCATGAAGAATACTTGCAGGCTCATCTCGGAGGGACGCCCTACCCCAGGACCTGCGGACTTTTTCTTGAGGATCAGGCGGTACCAGTCCCGGTTTCGGTCGTCGTACTCCTTGCATCCCTGCTCGATGCGGTAGTCTTCGATACTGATCTCGCGGTCATCGAGATGGCCCTTGCAGTGGCTTTCGGAGATCAGGGAGTAGTTCTCTTCGGCCTGGGACGAATCCTTCTTGCGCATGTTGAGCAGGGCCGCCGGGTAGTAGCGGCAGACGGTGGGCCGGTCCTCATAGACAGTGCAACCCTGTTCCCTGTCCAACAGCCGGCAGGTCCCTTCGTCATCGGTGCGCAGTTTGAGGCCGGGCACGCCGTCCTGGTCCATCTGGAAGGGGACCGTATAGTGCCTGAGAAATTCCTCGGAGGTCAGACCGAACTGCAGCTTCAGACGCAAGATGTCATAGGGGGCCAGGGTGACGTCGGCCCGCTCGCAGCAGGCGTTGAAGCAGGAGATTCCCTTGTAGCACCGGAATTTGAATCGGGTGTCGGCGGTGAGTAGCTGCGGCAGGTTGGGGCTCTTGAAGGGAAGGTCGAAGCCTTCGTCGTTCATGGTGCGGTCGCTCCTCGGGTGGAGCCCAACGCCATCGAGTCGGCTGCCGGCCGCTTGTCGTAGCAGGTCAGGTGTGTGCCTTGGCGTCCGTCGGAACGGGCCTGAACGCACCCGGGTGCGACGAAATGCGGAAGAGAACACTACGAATCACGCGAACCTTCGCGAATCGATTCACGAGGATTCGCGTGATTCGTAGTTTTTCCTCCTGTTTGCTGACCGGTAACGCTTAACTTGATGGTATTGGGGTGAAGCCGGATGTCTGGCTGAAAAAATCCGGGCACCTTACGGCGCCCGGATTTTCAAGCTCTGACAAACCGTCGAGGGTTACTTGAACAGCTTGGACTTGTCTACCAGGTCCGTGTGTGCCCGCTTGAAGCAGGTCCACTGCTTGGATTCCTTGTCATAGACGGAGTTCACGAAGCAGTGCCAGTTCTCCTCGTCGACCTTGTTGTGGTCCATTCGATAGTAGAAGCCAGGATAACGGGACTCCTTGCGGAACTGGATGTGTTTCATGTGGGCTTCCGCGGTAAGGATGCGGTGATAGTTCTCCCAGGCACGTAGCAGCTCGTGCAGGTCCTTGGCCCGCATCTTCAGGGAATCTTCCTTGAGCATCTCCAGCTTCTTCTCCGCCAGCTCCAACATGTTGGCGTTGGTGGTGTAGTAGGTCGCCACGCCGGCCACGTACTCGTCCATGATCTTTTGCAGACGGAACTGGAGCATCCGCGGGGTGATGTAGTTGGGGTTGACGTCGATCGTGGTGGAGTAGTCCTTGTGCTCCAGGTAGTTTTGGACCGGCCTGTAGATCTCCTCGATGAGGGTCTCCTTGTCGGTATCCAACTCGAGCTTGAGGTCCTTGTTGTCCATGACGAACTTGACCATGGCCTTGGCCGCGAGCCGGCCCTCGGCGTGGGAGCCGGAGGAGAACTTGTGCCCGGAGGCACCGACGCCGTCGCCAGCGGTGAACAGGCCCTTGACCGTGGTCATGCTGCGATAGCCCCAGTTCCAACCGGACGGCAGATGCTCGGGGACACCGGCTGCTTTCTCATCGGTAGGCGCACCCAGGTCCTCGGGACCCGAGACCCAGATCCCGCAGCAACCGGAGTGAGAGCCGAGCAGATAGGGCTCGGTGGGCATGAGCTCGGAGTTCTTCTTCTCCGGCTCGATATTCTCGCCCGCCCAGATGCCACACTGGCCGATGCACATATCGAGGAAATCTTCCCAGGCCTCGGCCTCCAGGTGTTCGACCTCCCGCGGGGAAAGGGTTTCCCGCAGGTTCGCCAAGGCGTTGACCGTGTCCATCCAGATGGGACCACGGCCGTCACGCAACTCTTTGAGCATCATATGGTTACGCAGGCAAGCGGCGGGGACGGCGGCTTGGCCATAGGGGGGATAGTCATTCAACAATTCCTTGTTGCGCCGCGTGTAGACTTCGCCGAAACCGTTGGTCGCCTGGGACTTGAACAGCAGGAACCAGGCACCAACTGGGCCGTAGCCATCCTTAAAGCGGATCGGCACGAAGCGGTTCTCCATCATGGTTAGCTCAGCACCGACCTCGGCCGCCATGGCGTAGGTGGAACCAGCGTTCCACACCGGATACCAGGCGCGACCCTGGCCCTCACCCACGGAGCGGGGACGGAAGATGTTCACACAGCCACCGGCGGCGAGCAGGCAGGCCTTGAATTTGTAGACGAACAGCTTGTGCTCACGTACCGAGAAGCCCACCGCCCCGGCAATCCGGTTCGGGTCGTGCTTGTCGTTCACCAGCTTGACGATGAAGATATGCTCCTGGATGCGATCGCTACCCAGGGCCTTCCTGGCGGCCTCGGCCACGATCCACTTGTAGGACTCGCCGTTGATCATGATCTGCCACTTGCCGGAACGCATCGGCTTGCCGCCGTCTTTCAAGGGGGGCAGGCCCTGGGAGCCGTCATGGCGCTCGCCATTCTCATCGATCTTCCAGATCGGCAGGCCCCACTCCTCGAACAGGTGCACGGACTCGTCGACATGGCGGCCCAGGTCATAGGTCAGGTCGTCGCGGGTGATGCCCATCAGGTCGTTGGAGACCATGCGGGCGTAATCGGCAGGGTCCTGCTCGCTGCCGATATAGGTGTTGATGGCGGACAGACCTTGGGCCACGGCGCCCGAACGATTGATGGCGGCCTTGTCGACCAGCTTTACCTTGATGTCGCCACCCGCGGCTTTCACCCAAGGGTCGATCTCGTAGGCGGCACCGCAGGCCGCCATACCACCACCGATGATGAGGATGTCGACCTCTTCCTCGACAACCTCGGGTTTTCCGAATTCTCCGGCCATTCCGTTACCTCGTTGAATCTCTGAATTCTGACTTGATTTGGAGTCGACTGCAGGGGCCTACTTTTTGGTCAGCTCACTGGAATCGCCGGCGCGGAAGCCGTTGACCTGCACGAAGAAGCCGGGTTCCGTAATCTTGAAGATGTCGGCCTCGGACTTGCCGCCATAGGGATCGATGGAGCCCTCCGGGGTGGTGCGGATCGGAAACTTGAAGCGCTTCATGGTGCCGTTGCGGAATTTGATGGTCCACATGATGGAGTCGGTACCGCGCAGGGGCTGCACGGAGGCACCCAGGGGCACGATGTCCGCGTAGGGGCGTGACTCAATGGCCTGCTGCGGACAGATCTTGATGCAGGAGTAGCACTCCCAGCACTGTTCGGGCTCCTGGTTGTAGGCCTTCATGGCATGACCCGTCTTGGACCCATCCTTGTCGAGCATCATCAGGTCATGGGGGCAGATGTACATACAAGCAGTCTTGTCCTGGCCTTTGCAGCCATCGCACTTCTCAGTACGCACAAAAGTTGGCATGGTACATTCTCTCCTAAGTGTTTCACTGCGGTGTAGCCGCCGCGATGGATAATACCCGGCGACCTGTGGCTTCCCGTGGACCCAAGCCTGCCGATACTCTGGATGATCTGCCGTCCTTGACATCGCGGCCGGTCTGCCGTCCCTGAAGTCACGTCGCGCGATTCGATCCGGGTTCTTTAAGACCCTCGTCCCAGCCGGGACCTGCCGCTTAATGAGGTAAGAAGATAATGATATACCCATGAAGGCATCAAAACAGTTTGGCTCTTTATGGATTCCAGACTGGTTAGGATATTTTGCGCAAACTTGCCTTCTCAGCAAGCCAGAGAGGCGTCGTATAACTTACCGTTTTTTGTTGATAAAAGACTGCCTGTTCTGTCATCGGTCAGAGTGCTACGGACCGCCGTCCCCTTCGATCAGTCTGGAATCCATAAAGAGCCAACAGTTTTAGAATTTATTATAAATCTCATTTATTAGGAGATTCGGATATCCTTGTTCTAGGTGTCAGGTCCCGTGTAATTATATACTGAAGAGGAGCAATCCTCTATTGCAAGCGAGAGAGGTCTTACGCCTGCTGGCCGAGGAGGGAATAGAGGGGAGCGGTAAGGAAGCCGAGCCGTGGGGCGACGGCGATTGACAAGTCCGACATCATCACGCTTTGAGTATAGCAATCACCCACCATGAACATCCAGTTGCACAAGAACGCCCGTACCCCACCGGCTATCCGCCTGGAATTACAGTCTCAG
>Ga0209453_1000042_pt1 | contig 14829 bp, 17 predicted proteins | sample WorMetulBAHAMAS1_FD_187397 | JGI IMG/M metagenome (GOLD analysis project Ga0209453, IMG submission 187397) | Marine gutless worms symbiont microbial communities from Max Planck institute for Marine Microbiology, Germany - Olavius ullae BAHAMAS.1... | ecosystem: Host-associated > Annelida >...
CGCGTGCCCCTTTGAGGCGGTTGCGTCGTCCTTTGCGGCGTTTTTTTTACGCCGGATGGCTGCCCTTTGTGCCCCGCAACGATGTAAACTTCATCGCACTCGACAATACCCTCGAGACGCGCTGCCAGCTTGTTGTTCGACAATGCCGTCTCGGAGCTGAAGGGCCATCGCCTGCACCTCATCTTTGTTGAGGTCTAATTCGCGGGCAATCTGTGAATTTGACAGATTCAAGCCCATGAAATACAAGCACAAGATCCAGACTCGCAAGGGTTGATGATGGCCTTCGAAAATGGTCCCTGTCAGATCGTCGAAGTAACGCCGGCAGGACTTGCAATGGTATCGCTGACGCTGCTTTTGGGTGGAATCGAAGCCGTGCCTGAGGCGGTGCTCATCACCGCAAAACGGGCACCGTGTACCCCCTCGGGCCAACGCAGTTCGCGTACTTTCCGGTAGCAATTCGCATCGTCGATCAGGTCTTGAATGTCGACGACACCACGGCCCATAACCGGTTCCATCTACGAGATCGCTCTCCTCCTGATGAGGGTTTCCAAACGACCCTACGGAGTTTCGGGGCCGTTGTCTACCCACACCGAGGTTAAGCCCCGATCGGGCACCAGTCTGGAATCCATAAAGAGCCTTCTTCTTTAATTTCATACATAGATAGCATATGGAAATCTTTTGGCTAACATTAGCTGAAAACCAAATCTTTTGCTGTGAATCTAGGCATAGATCGCCAATGACTCAAGATCGGCAAGTAAGTTATCCCAAAAATAATCGCCGACGCCGGACTCCTTTTTATCATAGAAACATTTCCCATCCTCCAGACCGACCATAGCCTCTTCCAGGATGAGAACGTCCTTAATTCTCATTACTTATGACGTTCCTTCAGTTCTTCAACAGAAAAGAACTTTGCTTTACCGCTGTCTATCTTTCTTCTTCTTTCCTCCAAGAACATCCCGATGCCATTCAGGAGACTCAATCTCGATCTCATCATAAAGGAGGGTATCCCATATAGCCTCCATAGTTTGGAGACGCTCAATAGTGCTCATTTTTTTAATTTCAGATGTGTTCATAGGTATCAACCTTATTGTTTCAGGAGTTTTCCATTGAACCACCATCCATCCCAATGCCATTAAGTTAAGCGTCACCGATCGACAAACAAGACGAGAAACTACGAATCGCGCAAATCCTCGCGAATGGATTCGCGCCGATTCGCGCGATTCGTAGTTCTCCCTTCCGCACTCTGACCGACCACGACAAGCGGTCAGCAGCTAACTCAATAGCATTGCCATCCACCCTACCGCTCAAACGTTGGGAATTCACCTCAGACCGCCTCCACGGCATCCCATTTTACCCAAGCGTCACGGCCATTAGCCAGGACGACGTGGACCCAATGGGTGCGTGATTCGCGGATTTCGACTTCGGTGCCAGCGGGCAGGGGTTGGGCGAAGCGCATGGGGGCGTTGGGGGAGTCGGCGGCGCGGGCGATGGTTTCGTCGGCGATGAGTACGGCCTGATTGGTGCCGCCAGCGCGGGCCTGGATCATTGCCGAGAGTAGCAGGCCCAACCAGGCCAGCAGGGGCAGGAAGGCGAGGTTGCGGGCGAGCGGGGAGCGCCAACGGATGGCTGCTGCGATGAGCAGGGCGGCGAGGAGGAAGGCGAGAGCGGCGATGACGGCCTGCTCGGTGGGGTTCAGGAGGTGACGCCAGATGAAGAGGCTTTCCGGAGCGCCTTCGAACTCGGGTTTGGGGACCCAGGCCGGCAAGCGGGTACGGGCGTGGCGGAGGTTCTGGTGGGCCTGGGCCTGGTCGGGATCGAGCATCAGGGCGCGTCGATAGGCCAGGATAGCGGATCCCAGCCGTTCGGCCTGGAGCGCGGCATTGCCCAGGTTGGTATAGAGGGCCGCGGAACGCGCGCCTTGGGCCACGGCGTGTTCGAACAACCGTTGGGCCTGGCGAAAACCGGCCAATCGCTCGCCTCGACCAGTCGCCTCCTGGGCTTGGCTATAGGCGTCGATTGCCTGATTCAGGGTCGCGTCGGGAGTGGTCGCGATTACCGGCGACGCGAGGCAGAGCCAGAGGACCGCGAGCCATGTCTTATACTTCCACACGGCACAATCTGAGCTTTTGAATTTCCCCCTCACCCCTACCCTCTCCCGGAGGGAGAGGGAGTGAAATGCGCAGATTGTGCCGTGCGGCAGTATAGTGATGTGGCGTGTGCTCATAGGAATTCTTTTTTTCGAAAATGAACGCGAATCGATTGAAATCAATTCGCCGTCTTCGATGAGTTCGTTCCTGCCGCATCGTTCCTGCTGCATCCTACGCTCCCGGCGGGATGCGGCCGTCCCGCCCCCTATGGGGGCTGCTGATGCGGTTCGCGCCTCCTCGCGGTGCTATCCTGAAAGACCAACCGCGCTCACCGCATCCTACAAATCCAATTCGCGCAGATTCGCGTGATTCGTAGTTTTCTTTCGTATCGATTCGTGTGCATTTGGGGTTTGGATCGACTCGCGGATCACGTACGGGCAGCCTTGGATGGCGGTAATGGCGATGCGTTCAATAGCTGATCGGCCAACCGTGAGGCCCGGTCCCGCATGGGTCCGTCCAGGGTGTATGAGGTGCCGCCGGGGGCGTAGGCGAGAGTGTCGCATTCGGCCAGGAAGCGGTCCAGGTCGGGGGCCAAATCGGGGGGAGACCGGGTGCCAGCGGTGGCGACCATCCGTCGCAGGACGGCACTCGCCTCGGTGACGGTCCGGGCCTCGGTCACGGCCGTCCGGTGGGTACGCAGGGTCTTGGCGCGGGCCAGCTCGGCCGGGTCGGCCTGGGCGCGGCGCCTGGCCGGCAGGGCCAGGAGAATAGCCAATAGACCCAGACTATAGGCCACCACTTGGGCGCCGGTGCCGGTCAGTAGGGACCCGCTCGGCCGCAGCAGGGCGTCGATGTCGGTAGTGATGGCAAGATCGGCCCCGGTGAGACTGAATACCGGGTGCTGCCGGGCCTTGGGGCCGGCCGCCTCCGGATTGATCGTCGGTTCACGCGCGGGATCCGCGAGCCGCTCGCGCGGCTCTTCGGGTGCCGCACTCACGACGTCGGCGGCCGAGACGACTTGGGCGAGGCGCACCGAGAGGGCGACGGGCCGGGAATGGGTGGTCCGGTATTCCTGTCGTTCGGGGTCATACCAGGAGAAAGCGAGGGGTGGGATGGCGGTGACCCCTGTATGCAGCGCCCGCACGGTCACTTCGAACCGCTTGGCGCCGTCGGCATAGATTCCGGTGGTCTTTTCGTCAGGGATGCGGAAGTCCTGGGGCGAGAGTCCACCGTCGGCGGTCAGGGGTGGGAGCGCTGCGGTCTCGACGGCCGCATCGCCGCGCAGGATCAAGGTGAGGCGGATCGGATCGCTGACCCGGACCACCGAGCGGTCCACCGTGACTTCCAGCTGGTAGCCGGGGCCGACGGTGCCTGTGAAGCTCTCGGGCCGACCCGTCCGAGGTAGGTCTTGGACAATCAGGGTCCGCGACTCGCCCGCTACCCGGCGTTTCCTGGCCTGGGTGGGAATGCGCTCACCGAAGAGCATGCGACGCCAACGTATCGCCTCGTCGACCACCAGATCGGCGGGGGCGAGAGTGTATTCGCCGGTCCGCAAGGGGGTCAGGCGGCGGGTGAGGGTATGCACCAGGTATTGCTCGCCGTTCCGGAGCTCCGAGCGCGTGGCGGCAGCCAGCTCGATGGGGCCGGAGGCGGTGTCGATGGTCAAGGCGATGTCGGCGGTGGGGTCTTTGGGGTCATGAAAACGAAAGGCGTCGAGCCGCTCGAAGAGGGGGACGGCAAGGCGCGGATTGAAGAGATTGCCGCCCAGGTCGGCGGGGACCCACCATTCAAGCCGCACCGGCACCCGCTGGCCGACGATCAGCGGTCCCTGGGGCAGGATGAGCCGCAGCCGTTGCCGACTGCTGACCGGGATCTCGTCGATCATCACGCGTAATTTGCCGGTACTCGCCTGCTTGCCATTTTGGATGACCCGGAAGGGGCCGATGACCTGTTCGCCGGGGGTTTGGGCCAGAAATTGGTACTCGAAGGCGAATTGGACCCATTTGGACTGGCTCATCCGACCATTGATGATTTGGATGCTGGTGCTGACGCTGGGGTTGGCCCCGGTCAGCGCCAAGCGCCCCTGGGGTGGATCTGCCACCTCGATCCGGGGTTGAGGGGTCTCGTCGAACCCCTCCGCGATCACTTGCAGGCGCACGGGTACGCCGACGAAGTGGGGGCCCTCCTCGGAGCGCAGCTGTGCCTGTTGGGCCGCTGCCGGGGGGCTTGTGAGCTGGATGGCGACGATCAGTACCGGCAGGAGCATCCGGCGCATGGAGTCGGTATTCAAGGATAAGCGGGTGCGCATTGGCGGCTATGCGGTCGATGAATTTTGGTCTCGTAGCTTTTCATTATTTCGTACCCAGACGTATCGGGTACAAAATTCGGCCGTCATCAAGGCCTTGCGAGATCCGGCCGTCGAGGTGCCCAGAAGGTTTCCAGCTCGATGCTTACGGCCTCGAACGGTGGGGCAACCACCTGATCGGCATCGGCAAAGCGGCCGGTCTCGATCCAGGCGCCGGCCTCGAGTCGGTAGGTCTCCAGCGTGCGCTTGACCGGATCGATCAGCCAAGCGTACCGCACCCCGTAATGGGCGTACAGCGGCAGCTTGATCTTACGGTCTTTGCGCTTGGTGGACGGAGACAGGATCTCACATACCCAGTCGGGAACCACCTTGAAGCGCTGATCCTCGGGAGGGTAAGGCATGCGTTCACGCCGCCAACCGGCCCAGTCCGGGACGACGACCTCGGCATTGTGCACGAAGTGGACCTCCGGCTCGTAGATGATCCACCAGCCACCGGGACCACCTCTGCCCTTGTGAAAGGGTCCCCCTAACTCGATCCCAAGTACGGAACCGGCAATCGCGTGTGGACCGGCAGGTCGCGGCTGCGTATAGAGCTGTCCGTTCAGGATTTCCCCGGTAAGACCCTCGGACAGGGCCTCCAGGGATTCGTAGAGGGTTGGTTGGATTGCCGGCTGCATGTTTCGGATCCCTTGTTCATGTGCATAGAATGGAAAAATAGCCCCTAGCGAGGCTTTGCCTCAGACCGACAAGGCGTGAGTCGCGGCTGACAAGAACCACGAATGGACACGAATATTATTTACTCATAAGAACAATTCGTTCCAACTCGAGTTTTGCATGTTTGAAATCAAGTATCACGCCAACCTAGAGCCTGGATAGTTTCAAGTAATTGATAACCTGTCCCCGTTCCAAGTCAGTAATTTTTTCAAATTGAGGTACTAGTACCCCGTTTCACATGATTTTGTGGTAGGGAACGCCCTCCGTGGCGTTCCGAACGGCCTGCGGAACGCCACGGAAGCCGTCCCCTACAAATGCAAAATGAAGTGAAACGGCATACCAGGCCGCCATCAGCGCTCTGCAAGTCCTGGTCGCCGAGGTAGCCAAAGGATTTTCAGATCCAGATTTACGGCCTCGAACGGTGGGGCAACCACCTGATCGGCATCGGCAAAGCGGCCGGTCTCGATCCAGGCACCGGCCTCAAGTCGGTAGGTCTCCAGCGTGCGCTTGACCGGATCGATCAGCTAGGCGTACCGCACTCCGTAATGGGCGTACAGCGGCAGCTTGATCTTACGGTCTTTGCGCTTGGTGGACGGAGACAGGACTTCGCATATCCAATCGGGAACCACCTTACGAAGCGCTGATCCTCGGGAGGGTAAGGCATGCGTTCACGCCGCCAACTGGCCCAGTCCGGGACGACGACCTCGGCATTGTGCACGAAGTGGATCTCCGGCTCGAAAGCGGCCGGTCTCGATCCAGGCACCGGCCTCAAGTCGGTAGGTCTCCAGCGTGCGCTTGACCGGATCGATCAGCTAGGCGTACCGCACTCCGTAATGGGCGTACAGCGGCAGCTTGATCTTACGGTCTTTGCGCTTGGTGGACGGAGACAGGACTTCGCATATCCAATCGGGAACCACCTTACGAAGCGCTGATCCTCGGGAGGGTAAGGCATGCGTTCACGCCGCCAACTGGCCCAGTCCGGGACGACGACCTCGGCATTGTGCACGAAGTGGATCTCCGGCTCGTAGATGATCCACCAGCCGCCGGGTCCCCCATCACCGATCTGGAAGGGATTGAGTAATCTGGCACCCAGCACGGAGCCGGAAACCGCATGTGGTCCGGCAGGCCGTGATTGGGTGTGGAGCTGTCCGTTCAGGATCTCTCCGGTCACGCCCTCGGGCAGGGCCTCGAGGGATTCGTAGAGGGTTGGTTGGATTGCCGGCTGCATGTTCCGGATCTCGTGTTCAAGTGCATAAAAAGAAACAGTTACCACATCGACGAAGATCTCACCAGTCTTTCTCCACCGGCTCGTAGCCACGGTGCCCTTGGTTGGCGCGCTGCTCCCGGCGCTGGGCCTCCCGGTCGCGGATGCCCTGCAGGAGTTGGCCCGCATCGCCCGGCGCCGGCTGGGGTTCGGTGTCCTGTTGATCTTGGCCGGCCTGCCGGGACGCTTGCTGCTGCTCTTCCTGGCCCTGTTGGTCTTGTTGCGGTTGGTTTTGTTGCTCGGGTTGCGGCGGCTGCAGGACGGCCAGGGCGGCGGTCAAGGCCTCCGCGGCCCGCCGTTGGTGGTCGCGGATGGTCTCGAAGTTCGGGGGCTCCGCGGCGATGGCCTGCGCGGCCTGGTCCATGTGGTCACGGGCGCCCGTGACCTGATCGGCGGCCTGCCGCAGGCGTGCCTGTTGTCCCTGGGCTTGGGCCGCCTGTTGCTGAGGATCTTTTGGAGGGGGATCTTCCTGGACGGGCCGTTCGGCCTGTTGTTCCAGGGCCTCGGCGATGCTGCCGGCCGTCTCGGCCAAGGCGGTTTGCTCCGGGGCGATGGGACCCAGGCGGCGGGCGATCTCCTCCGCGGGTTCGGTGGTAGCCAGCACGGACGTCTCCTCGGTACGGTCGCCCAGATCGATCTGGCGGCGCAGGGTCTCGCGTAGATGGTCGACCACCGAGAAGAAGAGGCGACGCAGATCTTCCACTCGGCTCAGGGTCAGGTCGACGGATCGCCGCGCCCGGTCTATGGCGCTCGCCGGATTCGGATCGCCGGCCGGGAGGTCCGTCGCGGCGGCTTCTGTGGTTATCAGGTCTTCCAGGGCCTGCTGCATCGCCTTTTCCACCTCGACGCGCAGGGCGTCGGCCTGTTCCAGGCGCCGACGTTCGGCCTCCAGGGCAGCGGGATCAGACGGGGTGGGGACAGCCGGGTCCGGGGCCTGGGGAGTGGTGGTCGCCTGGAGGTCTGTCGCTTGTGCCGCCTTGGCCTGCTCCTCCGCATCGAGTGCCGCGCCCAACTGGTCGAGGATGGCGGCGCTGACGCGCTGCAGGCGCTCGCGATTGCCGGTCTGTAGCTCGCGGGCGACGGGGAGGTATTCCGAGCGATCCGCAGCCGACCCGTCCAGCGTCGCAACCTCCTCGTCGGGCTCCGAATCCGGAGTCTCGCGCTGCTCCTCAGGCGCGATCAAGGTAGCGATCCGTTGCTGGTCCTGATACAGCAGCCCTACCAGGCGTTTGAGATCCAGGAAATGCTCACGGGCGGCCACCAGCTCGGCTACCCCACGACGTTGCGATTCCAGGGCCGCGCCTGGGCGTTCTGCTTCCAGATCGGCAAGCGCCTCCTGAAAGGCCGCTCGCGCCGCGCTGATCAGGGGTGTTGCGGCCTCCAGCCGGCGTCGGAGCTGTGCCTGCTGCTCGGGAGAACCGGCGGAGTCTTCTGCCTGACCGGCGGAAGGGGTGGCCGGCGGGGTCTCCGCGACCTGGGCCAGACCCGCGTTCAGGCCCGAGTGGAGCTCGCCGGTGCGCACCTCCAGGACGCCTTGGGTCTCGCCCAGATAGTCCGCCGTCAACCAGGCCGGCGTGGGTTGTTCGGGCTGGGCGTCGAGGGCGACCTTGTGGCCCGTTTGACGCATGAGTTCCAGGCCGTCGGTGACGAGTGCGTCCAGGCGCACCACCGGGTCGAGCAGCTGGTCGCGGGCGCGCTTCAAATCGCTCAGGGCGGCGGCGACCCGGCGATAGGCGCGCTTGGCCGCCAGACGACGCAGCTGGCCGCGGGCTTGGCCCATGCGCTCCCGTGCCCGATGCAGGTGATTCGACAGTTGTTCGAGCTGGGCCAGACGGACGGCCTCCTGGGCGCTGCGCTCCTCGTCCGGCTTTGCCTGGAGGCCGGCTTGCTCTCGACCCGCGGTCTCGCCCAGGCGCTCGGCCTGGGTGAGTAGTTCCAACTGGCCGGTGGCGAAGGCGCGCAGGGTGCGACGGGCCTGCTCGGCGGCGCTGGGGTCGTCCTGTAGGGCGGTGAGGTCGATACCCCGTCCCAGGTCGGTCAGAAAAATCCGTTGCCCTTCGATGAGCCGTTCCAGGTCGGTAGTGAGGTCCTCCTCCCCGTGCCGGGCGAGGTGATCGGCCAGAACGAGCGCCCGCCGCAGCACCAGCTCCAGATTGCGGCGTGTCGCTGCATGTTCCGGCCGCAGGGCGCTCGCCTCGCGGAACCAGTCGGCGGCCCGTTGCAGGGTCTGGAGTGCCGATCGCGGCTCCTGATCGAGATCCGCGTCGGCGCGTTTGCCCTCTACCCAACCCAGGTTGTAGGTGGCGCGAAAGCGGACCTCGCCGCCGGCCTCGGCCCCGGCGCGCACGGCCTCGAAACCACGTGCCGCGGCGTCGAGCTCACCGGCCTCCAGCCTGGTCAGGGCCAGGTTGTAGGTCGCACGCGGGTCTGCCGATTCGTCCGCGGCGTCTGCGAGCGATGCACCGTCCGTGGAGGGCTCGGTTGTCCGGGCGGGGGAGGAGGTGAGGGAGGTCTGCCCCGGTGCCTCGGTCACCGGCGCGGCGGCCGGTTCGGTATCGGCCGCCTGGGCCCGGATTGCGGTCGGGGTCAGGGCGCCGCCGAGACCCACCGCTGACAGGATCAGGCCTGTGTACACCTTCGATATCTCGATACGGTCATTCATCGGAAAATCTCGAAACCACGAATGTATGCGTCTTTGGGGTTCATCCAGTCACCGGCTTCCAGCTAATTGTTATGTTATAGTCTTTTGAAATCGCTGTCGGCCGGTGGGTGCGACCTCAGCGAGGTCGATACGGCCGACTCCCTGTAGTCTGTGAAAACCGGTGTCGAGTCGATGCGTCATATCTTACTGTTTTTCTTTCTGGTTTCCGCTGTCGGCCCAGCGGTCGGCCAACCTGAACCCCTGCGCGTCTTTGCCAGCGTTGTGCCGATCCGAACCTTCGTCGAGAAGATCGGCGGTGAGCACGCGGATGCGCGGGCGATGGTGCGACCGGGTTACAACCCCCACACCTACGACCCGACCCCACAGCAGATCGCCGCGCTGAGCGAGGCCGTCCTCTATATAAGCACGGGTGTCCCCTTCGAGCACGCCTGGATGGCACGCATCCGTTCGGCCAATCCTGATATGCAGGTACTCGATGCCCGTAGCGGCATCGACCTGCATGAGATGGAAGCCCACGGGCACGATGACGAGGATAACGGAGACACGCACGGCGCGTCACACCGGGAACAGGGTCACGATCGGAACGCAGAGGGGCATGGACACGCAGCGGATCACGCAGGGGATGCGCATCACCATGAATCCGATCCCCATGTGTGGACCGATCCCCGCCTGGTCAAACACATGATCGGCAACATCCGCGCCAAGCTCACCGAGCTGGACCCGGCACACGCCGCCGATTTCACCCGCAATCACACTGCCTACGCGGCTGAACTCGACGCCCTGGACCGGGAGCTCCGGGCCCTGCTGGAGCCGCAGCCTAACCGCAAGTTTATGGTCTTCCACCCGGCCTGGGGCTACTTCGCTCGGGCCTACGGACTGATCCAGGTCCCTATCGAGAAAGCGGGCAAGGAGCCGGGACCCCGGGCCCTGACGGAATTGATCGAACAGGCCAGGCGCGAGCGGGTGCAGGTCATCTTCGTCCAACCCCAGTTCTCGCGCAAATCCGCCGCGCGGGTCGCCCGCGCCATCGGCGGGCGGGTGGTAGCCATCGATCCGCTGGCCGCAGATTACGCCGACAACCTGCGCAAGGTCGCCCGCCGGATCGCGGGAGCTGCCGGGAGATGAGGTCGCCGCAGTGTGTCATCGAGATGCGGAACCTGAGTTTCTCTTACGGTACGGCACCGGTGCTCGAAGACGTGAGCCTCCAGGTTGCGGCGGGCGAGTTTCTCGGCATTGTGGGCCCGAATGCCGGCGGCAAGAGCACGCTGCTCAAGCTCATTCTGGGGCTGCTCGACCCCCAGTCGGGCGAGACTGTCGTCCTGGGCAAACACCCGCGCGCGGCGACGCGACGGCTCAGCTATGTCCCCCAATACCCCGGCTTCCCCAGGGATTTTCCGATTACCGTGGAGCAGGCGGTACTCCTGGGATGCCTGGGTCGCCGTTCGCGGCCCGGTTGGCGAGGCGCCTTGACACCGGGTACCATCGGCAAGGCCGAGCGGCGGGCCGCCCGGCAAGCCCTGGAAGAGGTCGCGGCGGCGGACATGGCCGGCCGTCGGATCGGCAGTCTGTCCGGCGGGCAGCTGCAACGGGTGTTGCTGGCGCGGGCCCTGGTCTCCGAGCCGACGCTCATGCTTCTCGATGAGCCGACGGCCAACATCGATCTGCGCCTGGAGAGCGATATCTTCGACTTGCTGAAGCAGCTGAACGCGCGCATGACGATCCTGGTCGTCTCCCACGACGTAGGCTTTATCTGCGGCTATGTCACCCGAGTCGCGTGCGTCAATCGAACCCTGGTCTGTCACGGCACGGACGCCATCGACGGTCAGGTGATTCAGGCGCTCTACGGGGAGCAGGTGCGCATAGTGGCGCACCGGCATTGACGTATGACGGCGTTCTTCACTGCCCTGGCGGAGCACGAGTTCCTGCAATCGGCCTTGATTGCCGGGCTGCTGGCCAGCATCGGCTGTGGCGTTATGGGGACCTATGTGGTGGTGAAGCGCATCGCGTTTCTCGCCGGTGGCATCGCGCACTCCGTCCTGGGCGGTATGGGGGCGGCCCTCTACTGCGGATACGATCCCCTGACCGGGGCCCTGGTCGCCGCCGTTGTCGCGGCACTGCTGATTGGTTGGGTCCGGCTCCGATGGAAGGCCCAGGAGGACACCTTGATCGGCGCCCTGTGGGCGGTCGGGATGGCGGTGGGTATCCTGTTCATCGCCAAGACGCCGGGTTATCAGACCGACCTCGTGAGCTATCTGTTCGGCAATATCCTGCTGGTGCCGCGGGAGAGCCTGTGGTTCATGGCCGCCCTGGACGCCCTTCTGCTGAGTATCGTCGGTGCCTATCACCGTCAGTTTCTCGCCGTCGTCTTCGACGAGGAGTTCGCCCGGCTGCGCGGCATCCCGGTGACCTTCTTCTACCTGCTGCTGTTGGTGTTGGTCGCCGTCACCGTGGTGCTCCTGATCCAGGTGGTGGGCTTGATCCTGGTCCTGGCGCTCCTGACCCTGCCCGCCGCCATCGCCGGTCACTATGTCCATTCCCTGGGCACCATGATGCTGCTCGCCACGCTGCTCGGCGGTGCGATGAGCACCCTGGGACTGGCCCTGTCGTACGGGCCTGATCTGCCGGTCGGCCCCACGATCATCTTGCTGGCAGGCGCGCTCTACATCGTCTCCGCGCTGTTCACCCACGCCCACGCCTGCCGTCGGGCACGCAGGTCCGTCGTCACCGCCGAGACCGGGAGCAAGGCGGTTGGATAAGCAGCGACTCGCCGAGGTCCTGCGTCGCGCCGAGCAGCGCTGCGCCGAACGCGGGGCCAGACTGACCAAGCAGCGGCGTACCGTGTTGGAGCTGCTGTGCACGTCCGACACGCCCTTGAGCGCCTACGAGCTCCTGGATCGTATGCGGGCCAGCATCCGCAACCCGGCCCCGCCGACCGTCTATCGGGCGTTGGACTTTCTGCTCGAACAGGGCCTGGCGCACAAACTGGAGAGCCTGCATGCCTTTGTCGGCTGCACCCATCCGGATCACCCCCATGCCGGCCAGTTCCTGATCTGCGCCGATTGCGGCGACGTGGTGGAGCTGGAGAACCAGGCCGTGATGCACAGCCTGCGCTCCGCCGCGAGGGCGATCGGTTTCGAGACCAGACGCCCCGTCGTCGAGCTCTTGGGGACCTGTGCCCAGTGCGCGCGCAGGCAGCCGCAGTCGCCATGACTGTAGCGGCTATTTGAAGCGAATGTGTGTTGCGGTGGTAGGCCGTGTGTTACCGTCTTGCGCGAGGCCCGGCTCGGCGTCTCTCACAGGTACTGATCGGAAGGGCATTCGGAGATTGAAAGATCATGATACAATCGGCGACCCAATCCACACTCTATGATTTCTTGGAGACCCTGCCTGAAGGGGTGACCGGGGAGATCCTGAATGGGCAGCTGCATACTCACCCACGACCTTCCGTAGCCCATGTGAACGTCGGTTCCGTACTCGAGATTGAGTTAGGAGGACCCTTTCACAGAGGCAGAGGTGGCCCCGGCGGCTGGTGGATCCTTGTCGAGCCAGAAGTACACTTCGTGCGGAATGTGGAGGTGGCGGTACCGGATCTGGCCGGTTGGCGACGGGAGCGGATGCCTTACTTTCCGGAGGATCATCGCATTGAGGTAGTTCCCGACTGGATTTGCGAGATCCTATCCCCATCCACGGCGAGTAGGGATCGTGAAGTCAAGATGCCACTGTATGCCTACTATGAGGTGCGGTACGCTTGGTTGATCGATCCGTCCAAGCGCACGTTGGAGGCCTACCGACTCGACGCCGGTACCTGGACCGAGACCGGCCGCTTTGCCGATGCCGATCAGGTGGTTGCTCCGCCATTCGAGGCGGTGTCCATCGATCTGGAAGACCTCTGGCCGCCGCGACGACCGAGGCTCGTGGAACCTTGAGAGGCCGTTTGGTTAAACGCTCTACACACTCATTGGGTCTATACGTACCCGCCCTACGGCCAATCGACAATCGGCCATGCTTACGGCTTAAACCGATCACTATGGTAAACCGATACATAAAGTTCAAAGGCTTCACGAACCTCGACTGCGAGTTCTATCCGTGCCACGAGGGCATCAAAAAGGACTTCAACTGTCTGTTCTGTTACTGCCCCCTGATGGAGCGCGAGTGTCCGGGTCCTTACCAAGTATTTACCGACAAGTACGGCAATATCCGCAAGAACTGTACCCAATGCAACCTCCCTCACGACGGTATCGAGCAGTCATGGCGGTTCATTCAGATGTGGATCGCGACGGCCCCAGCCTGGGACAAAACGCCGCAATCCCGCGCAAAGATCAGGCAATATGCTCAGCTGGTGAAGACCACATTCGACCACAAGGATATCGAATGGGCGACCTCGCAGATCGCAGGCAGGTAGTGGTCAAGGTCTGAATGTCAACATGCCCTCTGGTTCAGTCTTGCAGGTCGGGTCAGGCGCACCTTTCGATGGTGGAGGATGCAAACACCTTCGAACGCGCCCTAGCCCGACATTCTCTAAATGTCAACACGACCTAGTACCCCGTTTCACATGATTTTGTTGGTAGGGAACGCCCTCCGTGGCGTTCCGAACGGCCTGCGGAACGGCACGGAGGGCGTTCCCTACAAATGCAAAATGGAGTGAAACGGCGTACTAGTAATGGCATTGGGACCAAAGCAGGTGGGTCCCCAGGATGAGGCCGAGGCCGACGGCCAGGGCCAGGAGGCCGCAAACCAGAACAAGGCGCAAGGCCCGGTCGAGGTGACTGCCCTCGAGGTCGGCCGGCCAGTCCTCGTCGCCCATGAAGGCCTCGTTGACGACCCTATCCCTGATAGCTGATGGGGCCGATCAGGCGCACCCGCAGGGCACCCGCGCAGGCGGCCTCGCTCCAACCCATTGGGACTTGCCAGCATCCGGCGCCAGCACCGGGCGGCATTGAAGGCCAGCAGCGGGTGCAGGCGCAGCAGTGCCGCGGCCAGGGCGATCAAGGGCACCGAAAGCCGTGCCGGCAGCCAGTGGACGAGATCGTCCGAACGGGCGGCGGCCCAGCCGAATCGAGGCTGGAGACCGCCTTGACCAGGATCAGGCCCGGCAAGCCGAACAGGCACAGCGCCCACAGCGGTGTCAGCACGCCGTCGGTGAGATTTTCCACCAGGCTTTCGATGGTCGCGCGAACTACACCCGTGCGGTCCAACCCCGCGGTGTCGCGGCCGACCAGCATGGCGACCCGGTGCCTTGCCGCCGGCAGATCGTCCAGGCTGGTCAGGACCCGGCGGCCATGCGCCAGCAGATCGCGCAGGCACAGCAGACTGTAGGCGATGAGGGCATCCCAGGCCCAGGCCGCCCAGGGGTGCCAAAGCGCGAGCAGGTGATGGAGCGCCCACCAGACCAGTAGCGCCGTGCCCACGACCAGCACCCAGTGGATGATGCCGCCGAGGTAGCCGTCGAGCCCGCCAGCGAAGAGAATCTTCTCCCACAGCAGGCTCCAAGCCCCCAAGAGCCGGATCGGGTGTAGCCCGTAGACCGGATCGCCGATCAGGCCGTCGGCCAGACAAGCGGCCAGCACCAACACCAGGTGTGAGATCAGCTCCATTCGGCGGAGAAACCACGGATCACGGCCAGGGCCGCGAGGCTACCGGGATCGCGTTTCTGCTGGGTTTGCAGGTCGGCATAGCAATCACCCACCATGAACATCCAGTTGCACAAGAACGCCCGTACCCCACCGGCTATCCGCCTGGAATTACAGTCTCAGCCCGAGTCGGTGAGCGACCGGGAACTGGCCGAGGCTTACCACCT
>Ga0209453_1000043_pt1 | contig 14785 bp, 16 predicted proteins | sample WorMetulBAHAMAS1_FD_187397 | JGI IMG/M metagenome (GOLD analysis project Ga0209453, IMG submission 187397) | Marine gutless worms symbiont microbial communities from Max Planck institute for Marine Microbiology, Germany - Olavius ullae BAHAMAS.1... | ecosystem: Host-associated > Annelida >...
CAGCCCACGGGTGCCCACGCGTTTGATCGCGTCTGCACCGCCAACCGCAGCGAACATCGCCTGACCAAACCAAGAACGCCACAGACCAATGGTATGATCGAACGCTTCAACGGCCGCATCGCCGAGATGTCTATAATCTTGCGGGACTTGACAGTTACGCCCAAAGAGTTTTTGACTGAAAGAGGTATCTTAATAGGCAATGCCATCAAAAAACGTTAAGGCTCTTTATGGATTCCAGACTGATCGAAGGTGACGGCGGTCCGTAGCACTCTGACCGATGACAGAACAGGCAGTCTTTTCTCAACGATAACAGCAAGTTATACGACGCCCTCTGACTTTCTGAGGACGCCCCTCTGGCTTTCTGAGAAGGCAAATTTGCGCAAAATATCCTAACCAGTCTGGAATCCATAAAGAGCCAACGTTAATTACCTTAAAGCCAAGGTACCCTGAAAACAACCGGAGAAGAGTTCAATGAAAACACCCGCGAATTTTTTCAAGCCACTCACCATCGGTGCGCCGGAGCCCATCCGCGAGCTGCCGATTGCACTGGAACGCACCATTCACTTCCTGCCTCCCCACATCGAAAAGATGCGGGCCAAGGCCGGACAGATCGCCCAAAAGGTGGATGTGCTCCTGGGTAATCTGGAAGACGCTATTCCCATCGAGGCCAAGGAGGCGGCCCGGACCGGGTTCATCGAGGTGGCCAAGACGGTGGATTTCGGCCCGACCGGGCTCTGGACCCGGGTCAATGCCCTGAACAGCCCCTGGTTTCTCGACGACGTGACCGAGATCGTCGGGGCCGTCGGCAACAAGCTGGACGTAGTGATGATTCCCAAGGTGGAGGGCCTTTGGGATATCCATTTCGTCGATCAGCTTCTGGCGTTGCTGGAGGCCCGCCACGAGGTCAAGAAGCCGATCCTGATCCACGCCATTCTGGAGACGGCCCAGGGCGTAAAGAACGTCAATGAGATCGCCCAGGCCAGCCCGCGCATGCACGGCATGAGCCTGGGGCCCGCCGACCTGGCCGCGTCCCGGGGCATGAAGACGACGCGCGTGGGCGGTGGCCATCCCTTCTACGGCGTCATCGCCGATCCCGATAAGAGCAAGCCCGATACGGGCAAGGAGCAACGGGCGTTTTACCAACAGGATCTCTGGCACTATACGGTGGCGCGCATGGTGGACGCCTGTCAGTCCAACGGGCTGCGGGCCTTTTACGGCCCCTTCGGCGACTTCGAGGACGGCGAGGCCTGCGAGGCCCAGTTCCGCAACGCCTTCCTGCAAGGCTGCGTAGGCGCCTGGACCCTGCATCCGAATCAGATCGAGATCGCCAAGCGGGTCTTCAGCCCCGAAGTCGAGGAAGTACGCTTCGCCAAGCGCATTCTCGAGGCCATGCCGGACGGCTCGGGCGCGGTGATGATCGACGGCAAGATGCAGGACGATGCCACCTGGAAGCAGGCCAAGGTGATCGTCGATCTAGCCCGGCTGGTGGCCACGAAAGACCCTGAACGGGCCGCGGCCTACGGGTTGTAAGGGCTAATACCCCATTTCTGCATATTTTGCATCTAGCCCGTAGGGTGGGCTGTGCCCACCAATACTGTGCCTAGCTGGTGGGCGCAGCCCACCCTACGGGCCTGAAAACGCAAAATAGGGTGAAACTACGCACTGGGGCCTGTTGACATTTAGCGAACCGCATCAGCCAGGTAGATAGGGATGCGTCATGCCCGGAATCGGGAGCGGGATCGAAGTCGGAATTCCGATGCCAATCCCGATTTCGATCCAGCGCGCAGGATAGATTTTCTGCCCAGGGCGGGAGCTGCTACCTCTACTACGTCGGGTTACGCCGCGTCCCTGTGGCTAACCCGACCTACCCGTCTTGTCCGGATAAATGTTGACGGTCTCTGGTGCCGGAGGGCATTCATGTTCAAGATTCTGGAAGGTCTGCGCGTCGTCGAGTCCTCGGCCTTCGTCGCCTGCCCCCTTGGCGGCATGACCTTGGCGCAACTCGGCGCGGACGTCATCCGCTTCGACCCCATTCGTGGCGGAATCGATGCCCGCAGATGGCCCATCACCAAAGACGGCAAGAGCCTGTACTGGGTCGGTCTCAACAAGGGGAAACGATCCCTGGCCATCGACGCGAGCAAGCCGGAGGGACAAGAACTCCTGGGCGAGCTGATCGCCGCCCCCGGCGCGGGCAAGGGTATCCTCTCGACCAACCTGCGTGCCGACAAAGGCTGGATGAGCTACGGCGAGCTCAAGAAGCGCCGGGAAGACTTGATCATGGTCAATCTGCTCGGCAGCTCCGACGGGACCTCGGCCGTGGACTACACGGTCAACTGTGCCGCCGGGTTTCCCTTTGTGACCGGCAATCATCACGCCGAAGGCCCGCCGCGGCCGGTCAACCATGTTCTGCCGGCCTGGGACGCCCTGGCCGGGGTCAATCTGGCCCTGGCGATCCTGGCCGCCGAGCGTCACCGGCGCCTGACGGGCGAGGGCCAACTGGTCAAATTGGCGCTGTCCGACATCGCCTTCGCCATGACCGGGCACCTGGGATTCATTCAGGAGGCCGAGATCAACCAGGAAGACCGCAAGGGCTACGGCAATTACCTCTACGGTGCCTACGGCAGCGCGTTCGAGACCAGCGACGGGCGCTGGCTCTATATCGTGGTGGTGACCGGCTATATGTGGAAGGAGCTGCTGAGGGTCACCGATCTGGGTGACGCGATCGGTGCCATCGAAACCAAGCTGGGACTCGATTTCAAGCGAGAAGGCGACCGCTTTCTCGCCAGCGAGGAAATCTCGGAGCCCATTCGCGCCTGGTGCGCCCAACGCACCCTGGAGGAGATCGAGGCGACCTTCAAGGGCACTGGGGTCTGTTGGGGGCCCTACCGCACCTTTCGGCAGATGCTGGCAGAGGACCCCCGGGTCTCCACCACCAATCCCATGTTCTCCGAGCTCGAACAGCCCGGCATCGGCCGCTATCTGGTCCCCGGTTCACCCATCGACTTCGGCGCCTTTACCCGCGAGCCCCCACGCCGGGCCCCGCTGCTGGGCGAGCACACGGATGAGATCCTGAGCCGAGACCTGGGGCTGAGCGACAGCGAGATCGGCCGCCTGCGAGCAGCGGGCATCGTTGCCGGACCTGTGGAGATTTCATGATGGACGACCAGAACAAGACCCAAAACAAACCCCAAGATAAGCCATTGACCGACTGGATCGGCTCCCGAGAGATCCGCGAAGAGATCATCGCCGAGTTCCCGGCCCAGGCCGCGGCCGCCATGCTGGATCTGGACGGGGAGCCCATGACTCATGGCAATCCCCTGCCTCCCTTGTGGCACTGGTTCTACTTCCTGCCCAAGGCTGCCCGCTCCCAAATCGACCGCGACGGCCACCCCAAGCGCGGCGGCTTCTTTCCACCCGTTACGCTGCCGCGGCGCATGTTCGCTGGCGCCCGGACCCGCTTCATCCGCCCCCTCACCATCGGCGAAGCGGCGACCCGCGAGGGCGAGATCCTCGCGGTCAAGGAGAAATCCGGCAAGACCGGGAAGCTGGTGTTCGTCACCGTGCGCTACCGGATCCGGCAGGACGGCGAAGTTCGTATCGAGGAAGAGCAGGACATCGTCTACAAGGAACCGGGGCCGATCATTCCGGAACCGATGCCTTTGCGATCCCTGCCCGACGCCCCCGCCGGGGCCTGGGTCGAAGAGATCACGCCCGATACCGTCCTGCTGTTTCGGTTCTCCGCCCTGACCTTCAACGCCCACCGCATCCACTACGACCAACCCTACGCCCTCGATGAAGAAGGCTATCCGGGCCTGGTCGTCCATGGTCCCCTGACCGCGGTGATGCTGGCTGGACTGACGGTCAGACACAACCCCCACAAGCGCATCGCCGAATTCAGCTTCCAGGGCCGGGCGCCGCTGTTCGACCTGTATCCGTTCCGGCTCATGGGCCGCCCGGAGGGCGATACGGTCGCCCTGGAGGCCCAGGGACCGGACGGCAAGACCACCATGCAGGCAACGGCGGTGCTGGGGTAGAGAACCGAACTGATGTGGGAATTGGTCAACCAGACCCCCTACGCGGCCGAGCGCGGCTTCGTGCGCGACCATGACGGCGGTGAGGCCTGGATTGTCTTGGTCAAGGCCACCTTCGATCTGAGTCCCGACGGCAACCTGCAACCCGCAGCGGAGCAGCCGCCGGTCGATTTGGAGCCGGTCTACCGCGACTCGCCGGCAGGACTCTATTTGCGGCGCGATACCGCCTTGATACCGACCAAACCCGGTACCGAGGTGTTGATCGAGGGCTCGGCCTGTGCCCCCGGAGGTTGGGGCGTAAGCGCGATGGAGGTCGGATTCCAGCTCGGGCCGCTCCGCAAACGCCTGCATGTAGTCGGGGACCGACGCTGGCTCTACGGATTCAGCGGCCCGGTGCTCAGTAAGCCGGAACCCTTCGCGCGCATGCCCATCCGCTACCAGCGCGCCCTCGGCGGTCTGGCCGGTCATGACCCCAAGACCGCATCCGTACCCAATCCCTACAACCCGGTCGGAACCGGCCATGCGCTCCGCAAGAAGCATCTACCCGGTACCGCGGCACCGAACATCGAGTCGGAACCCGAGCGGGCGTCTGCGCTGGAAGCGGTACGCGAACAGGCCGCGGACCGGGTCAAGAAGCAAACGCAGCCCAATTGGTTCGAGCGCAACCTGAAGGGCATCAAGACCGAACCGGACTGACCGGGGCTGCACTCATCGCCTATCTGATCATCTCGGAGGGCTCTCGAATATTTTTTCCACCAAGAAACCTGATCCCTGTTCCCTGAGGCTCTTTGACCATGAACTTTTACGAGACTTCGCCCCAGGCCCTCGAGCAATTCTTCCCCCAAGACGAAGAAGGCTATGCCCTGACGGCCTTCGGGTTCTATTTCAGCTTCCGGTTCCCGGACGGCTAGCCTGGAGCTGTGCCGAGATCTGCGCCGACTATTGGCGCCTCTGCGGCCGACATCTGGTCTGGATGATTACACCAAAGACCTGCCTTTGGCGGCGGATACCCGAGGGCTACGCCATGCAGCAGCGGCTCCAGGCCTTCCCGAACCAGGACTGGGTGTGGTCGATGATCTTCCATTCCGGACGCATCCCGAGCGAGGCAGCAGAGTATCAAATTGTCGGCCGTTGGTTGCGGCATGCGGACCTACTGCTATAGCTATTTGACACTCATCCTTCTTGCAACCTGGTTCGCCCAAAATCCGGGCCAGCATCCCATCGAACTCTTTCTGCGTTGGTCGACATTGCTGCAGGCCCGCGACGGCAGTGCCGGGCTCGGACTCATCCCGCCCGAGGACACGCCCAAGCGCGGGCGGACATCAGCAGTTTCCAGGCACCGAGCTAGTCAATCCTCTTGGACAACACAACATGTTTTGGGGCCTTAGGTAACCGGTAAAGGGGTAGGAATGGCCCGTGCCCGATATCCGTCCAGGCGCAGGCAAGGGCCGCGAGTAGTGGATTTACTCTGCTGCGTTCCGGTGCAGATGTGCTACCCTACACTAAACCTGTAACACAGCGAGTCGTCGCCATGAACGAAGCAACCTTCACCTTCCGGGTCGATGAGGCCCTGAAAAACGAATTCGCCGCGGTTGCGAAATCCCGTGACCGGACCGGCGCCCAACTCCTGCGTGATTTCATGCGCGACTTCGTGCGACAACAGCGGGAAGCCGCCGAGCATGACGCCTGGTTCCGACGCCAGGTGCAGGTCGGTATCGACGCCGCCAACGCCGGCGACGTGATTTCGGCTGAGGAAGTCGAGGCCGAGGCCGCCGCCTGGCGTGCGGGGGTACGGCGGAAGCTCGCCTAGACCGATCAGGGCACCTTGGCCCTGTCGAATCTGTGAAGCTGGTCTGGACACGTCGGGCAAGCACAGACCGGAAAGAGATTCGCGAGTACATCGCGCAGGACAATCCGGCAGCTGCGTTCGCCCTTGATGAGCTGTTTTCAGAGAAATCTTCCCGCCTGATTGAGCATCCCGGCTTGGGTCGAGCGGTCGGGTCGCCGGTACGCGCGAGTTGGTCGTGCATCGGAACTATGTCCTGACCTACGATACGACCGACGATCAAGTGCGGATACTGCGCGTCCTGCACGCAGCCAGGCAATGGCTGCGAGTGTGAAAGACGAACCACGAATGGACACGAACTTTGCGTAAATTCGCGTAAGCAAAAAAGCAAGGCTCTTTATGGATTCCAGACTGATCGAAGGGGACGGCGGTCCGTAGCACTCTGACCGATGACAGAACAGGCAGTCTTTTCTCAACAACAACAGTAAGTTATACGACGCCCCTCTGGCTTGCTGAGAAGGCGAATTTGCGCAAAATATCCTACCAGTCTGGAATCCATAAAGAGCCAAAAGCAAAAAGGACACCCAGCTCGTTTGATCGCCCTGAGTCCGGGATCTTCACTCATGCACCATAAAACCATCGCCGAGCTAGTGGCCTGTCTGCGCCGGGGCGAGTTTTCGAGCACCGACCTGACCCGTCATTATCTGGCACGGATAGAACGCCTGGATCCGCGCCTCAACAGCTACATCAGTATCGACGCCGAGGGCGCCCTGGCGGCGGCCGGACGCGCGGACGCGCGGCTGGGCCGAGATGAAGGCGGCCCCCTTACCGGCATCCCCATCGCCCACAAGGACATCTTCTGCACCAAGGGGCTCAAGACCAGCTGCGCCTCGCGCATGCTGGAGAACTTCGTCGCGCCCTACGACGCCACGGTGGTAGAGCGGCTGGAGCGGGCCGGGGCTGTGGTGCTCGGCAAGACCAACATGGACGAGTTTGCCATGGGTTCCTCCAACGAGACCAGTTTCTACGGGCCGGTGAAGAACCCTTGGGACGTACAACGGGTCCCCGGCGGGTCCTCCGGCGGCTCGGCGGCGGCGGTGGCCGCTCGTCTGTGCGCGGCGGCTACCGGCACCGACACCGGGGGCTCCATCCGACAACCAGCCTCGTTCTGCGGGGTTACCGGCATCAAGCCCACCTATGGGCGGGTGTCACGCTACGGCATGATCGCCTACGGCTCTTCCCTCGATCAGGGCGGCGTCATTGCCCGCGCCGCGGAGGACTGCGCCCTGATCCTGCAGGCGATGGCCGGGTTCGATCCCAGAGATTCCACCAGCGTCGAGCGGCCCGTGCCCGACTATCCCGGCAGCCTGGATACGGACATCACCGGGCTGCGTATCGGCGTCCCGGAAGAATGGTTCGGGGCGGGCCTGGACCCAGGGGTCGGCACCGTCGTCACGGCCGCCTTGATCCGATTCGAGGCCATGGGCGCACGGGTCGAGCAGATCCGGCTCCCCCACAGCCCCCTGTGCATCGCCGGCTACTATGTGATAGCCATGTCCGAGGCCTCGTCCAACCTGGCCCGATACGATGGGGTGCGCTTCGGGCACCGATGTCAGGACCCCGCCGATCTGACGGACCTCTACCGACGCTCGCGGGCGGAGGGCTTCGGCGCCGAGGTCAAACGGCGCATCATGATCGGCACCTATGCCCTTTCCGCCGGCTACTATGACGCCTACTACCTGAAGGCTCAGAAGATCCGCCGCCTGATCGCCGACGACTTCCGCCGGGCGTTCGAGAAGGTCGATGTCATCATGGGGCCGGTGGCCCCGACCCCCGCCTTCCCCCTGGGTGCCAAGACCGACGACCCGGTCCGAATGTACCTGGGCGATATCTACACCCTTTCCCTCAACCTCGCCGGCCTCCCCGGCCTGTCCATCCCCGCCGGATTCAGCGCGGACCTCCCCGTGGGCCTGCAACTCATCGGGAACTATTGGGACGAGACACGCCTACTGGCCACTGCCCACCAGTGGCAAGGGACCACGGACTGGCACCGGGCTGTCCCTGATTTCGGTAGTGGTTAAGGTTTAAATGGAAACATCGCCACTCGCAGTGGGTTAGGCACGTCAAACGGTGCACTCCCGCTCCCGCCGAGGGTGTCGCAAAAGTAGCGCAGGCGTCCCCGCCTGCATTTTTTGATGCAGGCGAGGACGCCTACGCTACGCCTCACGGATGGGCTTTCTTTCTCGTTCCCACGCGCTGCGTGGGAACGCGGAAGCTCCGCGCTGCGGAGAGCATCAGGCCGGTGTCCACCATTCGCATACACGACGGGAATCAAACCTGGCGGCTGTCCGGCTTGTCGGCCCCTGGGACCGCTGACATCCTGTCGGCCCCTAGTACCCCGTTTCACATGATTTCGTGGTAGGGAACGTCCTCCGTGGCGTTCCGAACGGCCTGTCCGGCGTTATCCGGTGCGGCGGAGGGCATCTGCTCTGAGCGTTGCCGACAGCTGGTCATGGGGTCCGTAAGCCGTCTGGAAAACGGCGGTCCCAGCCGGCCTGGGACCGCCGACATCTTGTCGGCCCCCGGGACTCCCGATATTTTGTTGGTCCTTCCGGCTATCGGGTACAATCTGAAGGCCGAGCTCGCGTAGGTTGGGTAAGCGTCTCCGCGGTCCAGGAAAAGTTACTCTTCATATCTTATCGGCCTGCACGGCTTTGGGGGATGCGCCTCGTGTTTCTCGCAGGGCGCCCGGATGATCAACCCATGGAATGGCATTGGGGGCGAGTGAGTTCCGACTTGAGCAGAAGAGCCGTCGGTTTGCAGGAAAAGACGGCCCGTGAGGAATCAGCGATGATAGCGACGACCTCGCACGGCATGTGGACAACCCGGCTGGCGTTTATCCTGGCGGCGACAGGCTCGGCGGTCGGGTTAGGCAACATCTGGAAGTTTCCTTACATCACGGGCGAGAACGGGGGCGGCGCCTTTGTACTGGTCTATATCCTGTGCGTGTCGGTGATCGGTATCCCGATCATGATGGCGGAGATCATGCTCGGGCGGCGCGGTCGCCAGAGTCCGATCAACACCATGCGCACCCTGGCTCACGCAGAGGGTCGGCACGGCTTCTGGCAGCTGATCGGCTGGGGTGGGGTAATCGCCGGCTTTCTCATCATCTCTTATTACAGTGTCATCGCCGGTTGGGCCATCGCATATGCGTTTCGTGCCCTGGGAGGGAGCTTTACCGCCTTGACCGGGGAGACCGCCAAAGACCTGTTCGGTGCCCTGACCGGTGATCCGGAGCGGCTGCTGGCCTGGCACACGATTTTCATGGTCATGACCACCATCGTCATTTCCCGCGGCGTACGTTCCGGTCTGGAACAGGCGGTGCGCATCCTGATGCCGACCCTGTTCGTGCTGCTCCTGGTCCTGGTGGGCTACGCGCTGACCAGCGGCAACTTCATGGATGGGCTGAGGTTTCTGTTCGTCCCCGACTTCGGCGCCCTGAGCGGAGGGGCGATAGTCACCGCCATGGGGCATGCCTTCTTCACCCTGAGCCTGGGTATGGGGGCCATCATGATGTATGGCTCTTATCTGCCCGCGAATGCCTTGATCACCCGTTCGGGTATCACCATCGCCCTGCTGGACACCCTGGTCGCCTTGTTGGCGGGAATGGCCATCTTCCCCATCGTCTTCGCCAACGGTCTGGAGCCGGGGGCCGGGCCCGGGTTGGTCTTTCTGACCCTGCCGATCGCATTCGGCAATATGCCCGGCGGTTTGCTGTTCGGCACCCTGTTCTTCGTCCTGCTGGTGTTCGCAGCCTGGACCTCCGCCATCTCGCTCATCGAGCCGGCGGTTGCCTGGTTGGTGGAGAATCAGGGCTTCGCAAGGGTACGCGCTTCGGTCTATGTGGGTATGCTCGCCTGGCTCCTGGGGATTGTGACCATCCTGTCGTTCAACGACTGGGCCTTCAGCTTCGATTTCGCCGGGGAGGCAAAGACAAACGGCGTCTTCGACCTGCTCGACATCCTTACCGCCAACTTCATGCTCCCCTTAGGCGGACTGGCAATGGCCCTGTTCGCGGGCTGGTTCATGTCGCGCGCATCGACCCAGGACGAGCTCGCCTTGGGTCAGGGCTTGGCCTATCGTCTGTGGCGGGTGCTGATCCGGTATGTTGCTCCCCTCGCAGTCGTGCTTGTGTTTTTGGACGCTATTGGGTTCATGTAGGCCCCTGGGCTCCGCAATGCCGGTCGTCGTCAAGAGTGCCTTGGTTACCTTTTCCGCCTCCCAGATGTTCGATCTGGTGGCGAAGATGGAGGACTATCCGAAGTTTCTGCCCTGGTGTGCGTCCGCCGAGGTCCTGTCCCGTGAGGACAACCGGACTTGCGGCCGCATGGAAGTGGCCCGGGTCGGCATCCACCAGGCCTTCACCACCTGCAATCGGTTCGTTCCCGGCAAGCGGATGGAGCTGATGTTGGTGGACGGGCCTTTCCGCAAGCTCCAGGGCGTCTGGACCTTTCGGCCCCTGCGCCGAGACGCCTGCAAGGTGGAGCTCGAGCTCGACTTCGAGTTCTCTGGCAAACTCATCGACAGGGCCTTCGGCGGGGTATTCAACCAGATCGCCAACACGCTGGTGGATGCCTTCTGCAAGCGGGCCGAGGAGGTCTACCGTGACTGAGGATCGGGATCGGGATCGGGATCGGGTCGAGGTCGCCTATGCCCGCAAGGACGCGCAGGCGATCCTCTCGGTAGCGGTGAGCGAGGGGCTCACGGCGAAAGAGGTCATCGCGCAATCCGGAATCCTGCGGCGATTCCCCGAGATCGACCTCAGGGTCAACCGGGTGGGGATATTCGGCAAGCTCACCCAGCTCGATCAGGTCTTGGAGCCCGGTGACCGGGTAGAGATTTACCGGCCGCTTATCGCGGACCCCAAAGCAGTGCGCAGGCAGCGCGCGACGCGAGGAAAGGCTATGCACAAGCGGAACGGTGGCAAAGAAAAGACCTGACCACGCCGTATTTCGGTTGGCATGACGGAAATCATCTCAGCCCGCGTAGGGCGGGAAAGCGAAGCGCATCCCGCCTTTAGGCGCTACTCCCTAAATACCAACGCACCCTGGTTTTTAGACAGCCTCTCAGTCATCAGTCGCCGACTGCTACCCGCCGGAAGCTGGTGATTGGCCGGCAGGTTGCGCGCCCCCAACTCATCGGGGCTACCGCAGCCGCGCGGGGGCCGCTTATCCGCCCTACGCGGGCTTGGCTCCCCCTTAGGAAACAGAACATACAAGGGTGGGCTGTACCCATCATTGTTTCAGCAATCTCATCCCGTGGGCGCAGCCCACCCTAACCGGGGGCCGCCCCTGACAACTGATAACTGACAAATCGAATCCTCGTTGTCTTCCATGATGTGCCACATTATGTACCATAATTTGTGTCGTCAGGCCTAGAGCTATGGGTTCGATGAGTTTACGCTTGACCGAAGGGTTGGGACAACGTCTAGCGGAGGAGGCCAAGATCGAGCGCAAGTTGCGGTCCGAGTTGGTACGCGAGGCGGTGCGCGAGTTCCTGCACCGGCGCGAACAGGAACGCTTCATGGCGGCAATGGTCGCCGAGCCGAGGCAGGCGTATGGCGATCCTGAAATCCGACGTGAAGCGATAGCAATCGTGGAAGAATTCCTACCCCTCGACAATGCGGCGTTGGATCTTGCGGAGGGCCGTCGTCCCGGCGAATCCGGGCCGGAGGAAGCAGCCGGCGGCAAGTGGTGGTGGTGATGGCGCCGGGGGGAAATTTGGACAGCAAATCTCAATCCTCCGCGCGGACAGGAGATCGGCAAGATCCGGCCGGTCGTCATCATGCAGACCGATAAGGTGGGCGGAAATCTCACCCCGCTGGTTGTGGTGTTGCTGATGACCACCAAGGTTTATCCGACCTTCAAGATCTGGCGCGTACAGGTGGTGGCCCGGGAGCGACTGCTCAAGCCTTGTCAGGTGGTAACCGACCAACCCTGGGCCCTGGACCGTACCCGCATTGGCGAGGGGCCTTTGACGAGCCTTACGCCGGCTGAGATGGCCGCGGTGGAAAAGAGCCTGAAGGCGGTGTTGGGAATCTTGTGAGGCGACCATCCCGCGTTTGCCGGTGTGTAATCGTTCAACCCCCACCGCCTTATTCCAGAGATGTTGCCGCAAACCGTCGAGAAACAAGACACCCTCTTTACCTGGGCCGACTACCGCACCTGGCCGGACGACGAGCGTTGGGAGCTCATCGCTGGCGTGGCCTATGCGATGTCACCGGCGCCGTCCACCAAGCTCAAAGCGTGGGCGCGCGGTTGTACAGCCGCCTTGAGCGCGGACTGGAAGGCAAATCCTGCAAGCCCTTCATCGCCCCCACGGATGTCAATCTCTCGGATTTGGATGTGGTGCAACCCGACATCCTGGTGGTCTGCGACCCTACTCACATTACCTCCACCCATATCGAAGGCGCGCCGGATCTGGTGATCGAGGTCCTCTCGCCCGCCACCGCTGCCAGAGATCTGCGGCAGAAGAAAGCCCTCTACGAGCGGGCCAGGGTACGCGAGTATCTGGTCGATCCTCTGGAAAAGTACGCCATCCGCTTTCTGCTCGGCGCCAACGGCTTCGACAAGGGCACCATCTTCGCCGCCGACGAGCTACTGGTCATCGCCATCCTGGAATCGCTGGAGATATCCCTGTGGGAGGTGTTTGAGGTCGAGGGGCCACAAGACAAGACAGGCGCGGGATAGCGGGATAGGTTGAACGGCAAAGGCGCGCAGGGCGCAGAAGATGTGGTGAGTATGTATCTGTCTGCGTGCCGGCATACGGAACAGGTAGACGTCCCTGGGGCGGTCGGCAGGCGCTCACCGTAACCTGTCAGTCACGGCTATCAGTCACCAGCTTCCGGCGGCTGGTAGCTGGCAACTCCCTTCACGCCTTTGCGGTTCAAAAACAAGCCGAGAGACGACAACTGGCAGCGGAGTAGATTTACCCACGCTGTCGCAGCCATCGCTGCATCAGGCAGGGGTACGCGCAGGCGCCAGTGGTTCGCCTTCTTCCGTTACCAGCAAGCGGCGACGCAGGGCTAGGCGTACCTAGGCGTACCGTCTCGTCGGTGGGCGGGGGGCTGCCGGGCTGCCGGGCTGCCGGTCCTGGGTCCGAAAACCGCTCAGGTAGGTCCACTCAGCGGGCGCCGCTTCGTCGGGGTTCATGAGTTGGCGTAATAACACGACATTGCCGAGCATGACTGCCTCGTCCGAAAAGCGCGATTTATGAGCATCACCATGAAAAGTATTGAGCATGGGATTTTTCAAGATCCCCTCAAGTCGATTCTTCATCTTTGGATAGCGAAATCCCCATCGCCTTTGCCCGCTTTTTCCACATGCGCCGAGCGTATTGTTGCATGTCGGCTGTCTTGTCGCTTTCATCCATTATCTCCAACCCGAGCAGGGTTTCCAGGATATCTTCCATGGTGATAATGCCCTCCATGCCTCCGTATTCATCGATGATTACCATGATGTGCGTTCGCCGGTGCAGCACTTCATCAAATGCATCGGATAATGAGGTTTTGTCTGATAATGTATGCAGATCACGTCGATGGGTTTCCAGGGTGTTGTCCGTATCGCCGCGTGCCTGTGCCAGTAACAGATCGTCCTTTAGCACAAAGCCGGTCAACACTTCGTCGTTTTCGGCATAAACCGGAATGCGAGAGAAGCGAGAGTCATAGTGTTTATCGAAATACTCATAAACCGTCAACGATTCGGGTAATGAAAACACAACCGGGCGCGGCGTCATCACATCAGTGACCTGTGTTTCGTGCAGGAGAAACATGTTTTTCAGGATGCGCGATTCCCGTTCTTCCAGTTGACCTTCCTGCTCGCCGAGGTCGGCCATAGCGGCAAACTCTTCACGGCTGAAGCCTTCAATTTTCATATCTCGAGAAAGACCGCGCATCAGTAACTCGGACAGCATTACAAAAGGATACAGCGCCCATACCAGGAACTTGAGCCAGTGCGCCGTCATGCCTGACAGCCCACGCCAGTAGGTCGCGCCCAGTGTTTTAGGGATAATCTCCGAAAATACCAAGATCATCAGTGTCAGGATTGCAGATATCAGTCCCACCCATGTTCCGCTGAACACCACGGCTGCCTGCGCTCCGGCGCCAACGGCACCCACTGTATGGGCTATGGTGTTGAGTGTCAGGATCGCAGCCAGCGGCTTGTTGATATCTCCTTTGAGCTCGCGCAACAGCGTACCCGAGCTTTTGTCTTCCTGTTCAAGTACGCTGATATGAGCCGTAGTAACACTCAGCAGTACGGCCTCTGAAATTGAGCATATAAACGAAAAGAGTAAGGCGATGGTCACATAAACGATGAGTAAGGTCATTTTGGCAATGATAATCTGGTAGTGGTAGATTTTCAAGTGGTGAGGTAGAGAGGTTCATCAACCACTCACCGTTTCCTTTTTGGTAGTGGTGAATCTTCAAGTGGTATCGATGCCGTACCCCTTTATCTCTGTGTGATGTCCAACGTTTTTTCTCACACCAAGCCACAAAACACGAAGAACTTTTCTCGATTGTCGTTGGTCATCCGCGATGATTTTCATCTTAGACCGAGAGACGACGCTTGTTGTCATTTCCCTCCGATCCTCGTATCCCTTTGTGGCTTTGTGTGATGTTCGACGTTATTCATGGAGACCTTATCACTTGAAAATTTACCACTACCTCCTTTTTTTCTTCCGACCCACCACGATAAGCGGCCAACAGTTAACTTTCACCACAACCCGATTTGCCTATGCTCAACTTTCATCGGGACGCCGTCAGCGCCCCGATGAAACCTGCATAAAGGTGTCTTTGCAGAACAAGGAAGCCCCGTTATGTCCGTGTGCGTAACTCCATGATAATCAAGGCATTCGAAAAGCGCGATTTATGAGCATCACCATGAAAAGTATTGAGCATGGGATTTTTCAA
>Ga0209453_1000044_pt1 | contig 14668 bp, 11 predicted proteins | sample WorMetulBAHAMAS1_FD_187397 | JGI IMG/M metagenome (GOLD analysis project Ga0209453, IMG submission 187397) | Marine gutless worms symbiont microbial communities from Max Planck institute for Marine Microbiology, Germany - Olavius ullae BAHAMAS.1... | ecosystem: Host-associated > Annelida >...
GCCGGGGAAGATGCGCGGGACGAAGATGGTGATGGCTTCCACGAAATTCATGTCAACACGATGGAGGGGTTCTGGTCCTTGCTGCGCTCTTGGCTTCGGCCACACCGGGGGATTTCCCAGGAGCACCTGCCCTTGTATCTGGGCTTTTTCGATGTTCGTCCACAACGCCAAAAACCGCGGCAAAGGACTCTTGGATTCCCTTCTCGGTTTCCTGCTACGTTAGCAGTCTCGAATCCATAAAGAGCCTATACCTATTATGTAATCGGACAGCCACTTGTGCTTCAGCATAATGGAAGCGAGATTATAACGCACGTGAGGACGCGGATATGCCATCGAAACGCCCCCTCGGGGTGATCTTTCTATCCTGGTTGCTCCTCCTGCCACTCGCCGGTATCGCCGGCACCGGCGACGATCTGCGGGCACGTTTGGAGCAGTTACGGGACTACAGTAAGCCGACCATTGTGGGGCCCCCCCTGATGTCCGTAGGGCTTCTCGATGATTTTTACCGCCGCCGCGACGATCGTTACATCTGGCACAGCAACCGGCAGGTCGAAGATCTGCTGCGCCTGGTGGAACACAGTATCGATGAGGGCTTCCAACCGAGCGATTTTCACGCCGGAGAGATCGTCGCCACCATGAAAGGTCGGGACCCTTCGGACCTACCCGCCTCCCTGCACGCGGACGCGGAGATCCTCCTGAGCGATAGCCTGCTGCGCCTGATCCATCACTACCGTTACGGCAAGCTCGACCCGCGACGCCTGGGCAAGCATCGGAATCACGGGAAGGGAACCTCCGCGAACGACCTGATAGACGACCTGGAGTGGGTGGTCCGCGTGGAGGATCTACAGGTCGCAGTCGAGGGTCTGACCTCCAGACCATTCTTCTATGAACGGCTGCAGCGGAGTCTGGCACGCTATCGTCGGATCGCCGCCGCTGGCGGTTGGCCGCAGATTCCGAAGGGTCAGTCACTCAGGCCCTCCATGCGTGATTACCGCGTACCCATCATCCGCGAGCGCCTGCGGGCGACGGGCGATTTCACCGGTCCCGCCTCCGATAGTCCGCTCCATGACCAGGCGCTCAAGGCCGCGGTGGTTGCGTTCCAGAAGCGCCATCATCTCGGGGCCGACGGTGCCGTGGGCCCGACGACCCGAGCAGTCATGAACGTTTCCGTTGCCAAGCGGGTGAACCAGATCCGCATCAACCTGGAGCGTATGCGGTGGATCTCCAATGGGCTTCCGGACGACTTCTTGTTGGTGAACATCCCGGAACAGCGAGTCAAGCTGTTCCGGGACGGGCAGCCGGTCTGGAGCTCACGGGTTATTGTCGGGCGCCGCAAGCGGCCTACCCCCGCGTTCCGGGATCAGATAGAGTATATTGAGATCAATCCCAGCTGGACCGTTCCCCCCACCATCCTGAAGAAGGACATCCTGCCTATCGTGCGCAAAAATCCAGGGTACCTCAAAAAGAGGGGCTTGGAAGTGGTCACTCATAGTGGCAAGTCCGTCTCGCTCAAGTCCGTCAATTGGAAAGTACCCGCCAAGCACTTCCCCTATCTGATTCGACAGCTGCCCGGCACCCGGAATGCCTTGGGCCAGGTCAAATTCATGTTTCCCAACCGCCATTCCGTTTATTTGCACGACACCCTGAAGCGTGGTCTCTTCAAGCAGTCCAGGCGCCTGTATAGAGCTCCGGTTGTGTGCGCGTCGAACATCCCTGGAAGCTCGCGGAGTTGGTTCTGAACGACCCCAAGCGCTGGAACCAAGCCCGGTTCAAGAATATCGTTGCCTCGAAACAGACCCGCTGGATAAATCTCAAGGAGCCTCTGGCGATCGTCCTGGCCTACTGGACAGTGGAGGCGGATGCGGATAGCAAGGTCTTGTTTTGGAAAGATTTTTACACCCGGGATGCCGCTATGCTCAAGACCCTGGATGGGCGCAGTCAACTACGCATCGTGCATCGGAGGCCGATACCGCCCAAAGCGGCGACCCCCGCCCCACCGGAGGAACAAGCTCCACCGGAGGAGCAGGAGGCTATCGAACCGCCGGTGGGGAAACCCATAATCACGCTGTTCAACCTTTTCCCGCCCGATTCAACCCCCCGCGAAGGGCCGCTGGACGTGCACTGACACGGGAAAACGCCCACGACCTTTCGACTGCGAAATCGAGGGACCGGTCAGATTTCCCGCTCGCTTTCGTTAAAGAGGCCCCTATTCGCCTCGAGCAAGCGGAAAATCTTATCTTTTGTCCCTCGATCCCGCACTCTCCAAAGCCGGATCTCAGCCGATCCCCATGGCCGCCTTGAGTGCCAATCGATGGGCATGGAGCGTGGGCTCGGTATAGCCGTTGGGAACTTCCAGGCCCTTGAAGATCAGATCCGCGGCGGCCTGAAAGGCGACGCCGTCAAAACCCGGTGCCATAGGCCGATACAGGGGATCGGCCGCGTTCTGACCGTCCACCACCTTGGCCATGCGCTTCAGGGTCTCCATGACCTGATCCTTATCCACGATACCGTGACGGAACCAGTTGGCAACGTGCTGGCTGGAGATGCGCAGGGTGGCGCGATCCTCCATGAGGCCGATGTCGCTGATATCCGGTACCTTGGAGCAGCCCACCCCCTGGTCGATCCAACGCACGACATAGCCCAGGATACCTTGGCAGTTATTGTCCAACTCCTGCTGGATCTCCACCGGGGTCCAGGTCGGATCGGCGACCGGGAACCGGAGGATGGTATCCAGGCCGGCACGACGGCCACCGGCGGCAAGCTCCGTTTGGCGTGCCGCCACGTCCACCTGATGGTAGTGCATGGCATGTAGGGCCGCCGCGGTAGGGGACGGCACCCAGGCACAGCTCGCACCGGCCTGGGGGTGAACCTGTTTGGTCCGGACCATGGCGCGCATCTCGTCCGGCATGGTCCACATGCCCTTGCCGATCTGGGCCCGCCCGCGCAGACCACAGGCCAAGCCCACGTCCACGTTCCAGTCCTCGTAGGCGAGCAGCCAGGGGCTGGTCTTCATGTCGCCCTTGCGCAGCATGGGACCCGCCTCCATAGCGGTGTGCATCTCGTCACCGGTACGGTCCAGGAACCCGGTGTTGATGAAGATGACGCGCTCGCGGGCGGCCCGGATGCATTCTTTGAGATTGACCGTAGTGCGCCGTTCCTCATCCATGATGCCGATCTTGAGGGTGTTGCGGGCGAGGCCCAAGGCGTCCTCGATGCGCGCGAAGAGCTCCACCGCCAAGGCGACCTCTTCGGGGCCATGCATCTTGGGCTTGACGATGTAGATACTCCCGGTCCGCGAGTTCTTGCAGGTACCGGACCCCCGCAAGTCGTGCATGGCCGCCAGGACGGTCATCATGGCATCGAGCATGCCCTCGAACACCTCCTCGCCGGCAGCCGTGAATACCGCGTCATTGGTCATGAAATGGCCCACGTTGCGCACCAGCATCAGGCTGCGTCCGGGCAGGGTGAGATTGGAACCGTCCGGCGCCGTAAAGTCGCGGTCCGCCTCCAGCGTCCGCTCGATGGATTTGCCGCCCTTTTGAAAGCTCGCCTTGAGGTCGCCCTTCATGAGGCCCAGCCAATTACGGTAGACCGCAATCTTATCCTGAGCGTCCACGGCGGCGACCGAATCTTCGCAATCCTGGATCGTGGTAACGGCCGCCTCCAGGACCACGTCCTTCACCCCCGCGGGGCTGTCCTTACCGACCGGGTGGGTGGGGTCGATCCGGATTTCGATGTGCAGACCATTGTGGACCAGCAGGACCGACTCGAGGCACCCATTGCCTTGGCGGTAGCCGGCGAAGGTGCCGGCGTCCGCGAGCGAGGTCTCACCGCCTCCCGCCAGGGTAACGATCAGTCGGCCCGCCGCCACCCGGTAGCCGGTTACCTGGGCGTAACGGCCCTCGGCGAGCGGGACCGCCTGGTCGAGAAAGTCGTTGGCGTACTCGATCACCTTGGCGCCGCGCACCGGATTATAGGCACTGCCGCACTCCGCACCGCCATCCTCGGGCAGGATATCGGTACCATAGAGGGCGTCGTACAGGCTGCCCCAGCGGGCATTGGCGGCATTCAGGGCATAACGGGGGATGCTCACGGGGACCACCAGTTGGGGACCCGCGATCCGGGCGATTTCCGCATCCACATGCTCGGTGCCGATTGCGAAGTCCTCACCCTCGGGGACCAAATAGCCGATCTCCTCCAGAAAGGCCCGGTAGGCCGCGGGGTCCGCGGCCGGCCCCGGGTTCTGCCGGTGCCACTGGTCGAGGCGGGCCTGGAGTGCGTCGCGTTTGGCCAGCAGTTCCCGGTTGCGGGGCATGAGCTCGCGCACGATCTCCCCGAAAGCGGTCCAGAACCGATCCGGATCCACCCCGGTGCCGGGGGCGATTTCTTCCTTCACCAGGTCATAGAGGGGTTTGGCGACGCGCAGGCCGCCCACATCGATGCGTTCGATCATAGTGTTGTCCGTTTTGTACAAGAGTCACCGACCACCTGCCATAGCAGGTAGCTCGAAGGAAGCCCCCAACAGAGGCTATGCGGGGCTACTGAGATTCACCGTTGGAGAATGTTTCCGGTCAGGAGCCCGAAATATCGTCGCCGAAAATTCTATCGGAGCTGCCGCAATACCGTTCGGATTTCTGCCCTGGCCGACAACCGTTCGCGGAGCAGGGGAGCTGTCGATGTCATGCAGGCGATGTCACTTGCGGGCACGGAAGTGGTAGGGCATCCTTGCCCCACACGGCTACCTTGAATGTTTCGAGGTGCCCTCAAATACGGCAACAAATCGAGCATTTCATACAAAGGTGAATCATGGACGCCCTGGAGCGCATCGACCAACAGGTCAAAAACAATCCCGTCGTCATCTTCATGAAGGGGACCCCCCAGTTCCCGATGTGCGGCTTTTCCATGCGGGCGGCCAAGGCGCTCTCGGAGTGCGGGGTTCCCTTTGCCCATGTAAACGTCCTTTCGGAGCTGCCGCAATACCGTTCGGATTTCTGCCCTGGCCGACGACCGTTCGCGGAGCAGGGGAACTGTCGATGTCATGCAGGCGATGTCACTTGCGGGCACGGAAGTGGTAGGGCATCCTTGCCCCACACGGCTACCTTGAATGTTTCGAGGTGCCCTCAAATACGGCAACAAATCGAGCATTTCATACAAAGGTGAATCATGGACGCCCTGGAGCGCATCGACCAACAGGTCAAAAACAATCCCGTCGTCATCTTCATGAAGGGGACCCCCCAGTTCCCGATGTGCGGCTTTTCCATGCGGGCGGCCAAGGCGCTCTCGGAGTGCGGGGTTCCCTTTGCCCATGTAAACGTCCTTCAGGATCGGGAGATCTTCGAGAATCTACCGCGTTACGCCGATTGGCCCACCTTTCCCCAGATCTATGTGGACGGTGAATTGATCGGCGGCTGTGACATCACGCTCGAGCTGCACGCCAGCGGAGAACTCAAGACCATGCTGGAAAAAGCGGCGGCGCGCAAGGATACTGCGGCGGACGAGGGCTGAATCGCATTCGCCGCTCTGCGACGGATCCATAAGCGTCGTGTTGCATTACGCCGCGTTCGATGGCGTGCCTGTCCGGGTGCGATCCTGGGTTATGGGGTGTTGGTTGTGGGGTCTGACGTGTTGGGTTACGGCGCGTTCAACGCTGTTTGTATTCTTCAAGATCGAGCAGCGCGCCTAACCCAACCTACATTTAATGCGGGGTCCGCGCGGACCGGCAGCGCGGGGAGGGCATGGAGTGCAGGTTGCGTTAAGACGCCGGCACTGACCCGGCAGACGATCAGCGAGCCTTTGGGCGTCGAACGCAACACGCCAAACCTCCTAAACAACGCCGAATAATTCAGGATTGCTGAGGGGTCAAACGCATGTTTGAGGCAACCAAGATCGGCCGTACGGTCGATAAGGCATCCTTCAAGACCCAGCAGGAGGCCTTGCGCACCCAGCTCCTGGAGGTACAGCGCGAGCTCTTGCAGACCGATATCCCGGTGATCGTCCTCATCTCGGGTGTGGAGGGGGCCGGTAAGGGAGAGGTCGTCAACCGACTCAACGAATGGCTGGATGCCCGCGGCGTGCACACCTTCGCCTTCTGGGACGAGACCGACGAAGACCGCCAACGGCCACGCTACTGGCGCTTCTGGAACACCCTCCCCCCGCGTGGGAAATTGGCCATCCTGTTCGGTGGCTGGTATCAGACCCCATTCGAACAGTATTTCCGAGGGCTGGGCAGCGACGTCGAGCTGGATGCCGAGCTCAATCGCATCGTAGATTTCGAGCGCATGCTCATCAACGACGGCGCCCTGCTCGTCAAGTTCTGGTTCCACCTCTCGGAGCAGGACCAAAAGGCCCGCCCCGAGGAGCTTGCCCGCGACGACCACAGCCGCTGGAAGATGCTGCCGAAGAAGGGGAAATTTCATCAACACTATCACAAATACGAGCGCATCGCCGAGCGCGTCATCCGGCATACCGACCGCAGGATCTCACCCTGGTACCTGATCGAGGCCCAGGACCGACGCTACCGGGACCTCACCGTCGGTAAGACCCTGCTGCACGCCATCAAGGTCCGCCTCAGCCAACCGCCTGCCGTGGTGTCACCCCCTACCCCCAGCCACCTTGAGCTGCCGGATGTAGCCAGTGCCCGGATCACCTTGCTCGATCAGCTCGACCTGTCCAAGTCCCTCGACCGGCAGACCTACAAGTCGGAGCTGCGCGCGTTGCAGACGCAGCTCAATGAGCTGACATGGGAGGCCTACAGCAAGAAACGCTCGTTGGTGCTGGTCTTCGAGGGGGTCGACGCCAGCGGCAAAGGGGGAACCATCCGCCGCTTTACCAACGCCATCGACGCCCGCCTCTATCGGGCCATCCCCATCGCGGCCCCCACCGACGAGGAGAAGGCCCGCCATTATCTATGGCGTTTTTGGCGCTATATCCCCCGCGCCGGCTATATCACCATCTACGACCGCTCCTGGTATGGCCGGGTCCTGGTGGAACGCGTCGAAGGGTTCGCCACCGATGCCGAATGGCACCGCGCCTACGCCGAGATCAACCAGTTCGAGGAACAATTGGTCCGAAGCGGGACCATTCTGCTCAAGTTCTGGCTCCAGGTGAGCCAGGAGGAACAGCTACGCCGCTTCAAGGAGCGCGAACAGGTGCCCTACAAGCGTTTCAAGATCACGGATGAGGACTGGCGCAACCGGGAGAAATGGCCTCGATACAAGGCTGCGGTCAACGAGATGGTCGTACGTACCAGCACCGAGTATGCCGCCTGGACCCTGGTCGAGGGCGACGACAAACCCTATGCCCGTATCAAGGTACTCCGTATCCTGCGCGATACGCTCAAGGCGGCCCTCGCACGGGAGCTGGACGGCACCGGCAGCAGCCGGATTCCCTGTGGGGTAAAGCAATCCTGAATCGATTGCAGGCGCCGAGCTTGGCGTCATTACCAGCGCTTCGGCTCGAACTCGGGCCGGTTCTTGATCTCCATCAGCCCGTCACCGACCGCCAGCACCAGAAAGCCCTGCTTCTCCGCGTAGGCGAGCACGCTCTTTTCCATACTGAGGCTGGCGAGGATCCCTACCAAAGGCAAGGCATCGTGCTCGGGAAAAAAGGTCCGGAACTCGGTGATGTCGGCCACGAAGCCGTCCACGTCGGCGACACGAAGGGTTGCCTTGGTGCTGTTGAGACAGACGCAATCGGGGGTGACCATGACCACCAGGGCGTCGAATTCCTTCACGCGCCCGTCGGGCAAACGGCGCTTGAGCCGGACCATGAGGTCATAGGCGCGTTCGTTCAGGCGCTCCTCGATGACATGGGGTAGACTCGGGGCGACTAGGTCTTCGACCAGGGTGCCCAGCTTGTTCGAGAACGCTCCCCACTTTCTGTTCATCTCCCCAAGCTGCCGGCGCGCTTCATCTTTGAAACCGCGCATTTCGTCCTTCGAACAGGCGCAGCTCGGCCTCCGTTTGCCGTTGCGAGTTGTAAAGCCGGTTGAACTGGACGTCGGCATTCCTGACGAAATCCTGCACGGTCTGTTCGAGGCTATCGTCGCGCTCAATGACGGCTGCCATAATCAGCTCCGGAATTTTGGAAACCAAGAATCTTGGAAACCACAGGTAAAAATAGTCGGCTCATGGCTTGGCCCGCATAGCTTACCGGCCTGAACATCTTCATGAAATCGCCGTCCTGGTGGAATCCGTAGCTGCGCCTGTTTGCGTGGGGGTGCGCCGTAAACGGAATTCGTATGCCAACCATGGGAGAAATCACTATGTACACACGCCGCAATGGCCTTCTGTCCCTGACGCTTGCCCTCTGCTCCACTTGCCTCCAGGCCGATGACGTGGAGAAGGCCGTCGACTACCGGCAAGGTCTGATGAATGTCTATGCCCATAACCTCACCCCTATGGGCAACATGGTCAAGGGCAAGACAGCGTTCGACCCCGCTGCCTTCGCCCGTTATGCCAAGGACCTGGCCGCTGCCGCCCAGCTTGATCTGCTCGCCGGTTTCCCGGAGGACTCCAGCAACGACGAGAGCGATGCCGGCGACACCATCTGGCTCGATTGGGACAAGTTCCAAAAGAAGTACGAGGTACTGAAGGCCCAGTCCGCCAAGCTGAGCAAGGTAGCTACGGGTGGCGACGAGGCGGCCATGAAGGAGCAGTTCGGCAAGACCGCCAAGACCTGCAAGGGATGTCACGACGACTTTAAGAACTGACAAGCTGTCCGGTTAAAAGCAATCCTGAATGATTTGGCGCGGTTTGGTGGGGAAAAATCCCTCCCGCGTTGCGCCATTTTGTATGTACTGAAAAGTGGCTGCCAATGGCGAATGCTCCCCCGTGATTTTCCAAACTGGCCGGAGGTGTATAAATACTTTCGTCACTGGAGTCAAAAACCCTCTGATGATGAGTTCCGCCTGCTTGAGCAGGCGTAAAAAAATGTGGTTGGCGAGGTCCGTATCAACCGTGGTCAGAACGAGAAGACAACCTTCAGTGATCGTTGATGCCCAAAGCGTGGAGAATACAGATACCGCGGAACAGAAAGGTTATGACGCGGGCAAGAAGGTATCTGGAATCAAAGACATCTTGCCGTGGACACGCAAGGGCTTCCCCACGCGATAGCCGTTACGACCGCGGATGTCACCGATCGAGCAGGGGCATTGGCGGCGTTCTCTGAACATCAGGACAATTTGTCAGCGGTGAAAAAGGTGTTGGTTGATGGCGGTTATACGGGACAGCCCTTTGCAGCTGCCGTGCGGAAAATGCTGGGGGCGACGGTCGCGGTTGCCAAACGAAACGAACTGCACACATTTACAGTGATGCCCAAACGGTGGGTTGTCGAGCGCTCTTTCGCTAACTCAATACCAGCTTGCAATTTGTGACCTTGGCGTTTCTGGCCTTGTTAATCCAAAGATCGTAAATAGGCTCTCAGGGTGGAAAGGCATACGGGGCGCTTGAACGCCCCTTATCGAGAAGACCACCGATCGAGTTGACCGAACAACGCGGAGCCTTCAGGCCGCCAGCTTTTCTCCGTCTTCGAGCTTGCGGATGCGCGGATAGAGATGCTCGGTCTCGCGCTGAATCCGGTCCATCACCAGGGCGAACATCTCCTTCGTTTCCCTGACGAATTTATCGTGGTCACGGATGGTCAGCACCTTGTGCTTCTCCGAGCACCAGTCCTTGACATAGTGGGAGAAGATCTTCCTGATCTCCACCGACCCCGAGAGGAAGCGATCGGCCGTATTCTTGATTTCTTGATCCGAGTAGGCGATGAGCTTACTGCACAGTTTCTGGTCTACCAACTCGATATGTTCCTTGACGCGCCTTTTGTATTCGAAGAACACATCACGGGCGCAGGTGGTATCGCACATGGCGCGATCCTTGACGAGGTAGAGAAAGACATTGGACAGTTCCGTTATCTTGTGATTCTGGGCGTGTAGCTCGGAAAAGGTCAACATGGCATCGTGTCCTCCAAGCAGAACAAGGCCGATTAGGCGGTGTGACGGCGACCGATGGAAACCGCAAAGTTATATACCCGTCACACGTGAATATTTCGCCGCGATGCACGCCGCTCGTACCCGATAGCCGCGTTGCGACTCGTCGCAATAGGGCCTGGCATTCCTCCTCGTCGCGCCTTGCTCTCGGGCACGATCAGCACACCTCGCTTACCAAAATATTCACGTGCGACGGGTATACAATTTTAGCAAATGCGCCGAACATTCGCAGTGCGCCTATTCCCCGGCGACCGTCATCCGGTCGATGAGCCAGGACCCGGTGCGGGTGCTGCCGGGAAAATCGTAGTCGTTCCCCACGGCCAGCAAGCCCTGGAACATCTGCTTGAGGTTGCCGGCAATCGTGACCTCCTCCACGGGGAACCGGATCTCACCACCCTCCACCCAGAAGCCGGCGGCACCCCGAGAGTAATCCCCGGTGACCGGGTTGATCCCGTACCCCATGAGCTCGGTGACGAGCAGCCCGGTGCCCAGCTCCCGGAGCAGTTCATCCCTGCCCAAGGCTCCCGGCTCGATCCGCAGGTTGTGCACGCCCCCGGCATTCCCGGTGGTCTCCATTCCCAGGCGGCAGGCGGAGTAGGCGCCGAGTAAGTAGCACTCTAATACGCCGTCGGCCACCAGGTCCTTCGGCGCGGTCGCTACCCCGTCATCGTCGAAGGGGGCACTGCCCAGACCCCGTGGTAGGAGGGGTTCCTCGCGGATACGCGCGAAGTCAGGAAAGATTTGCCGCCCCAGGTGGTCGAGCAGGAAACTTTCCCGGCGGTAGATGCTGGAGCCGATAATGGCATGTACTAGGTGCCGCATCAACCCGGCCGCAAGTTGAGCATCGAACAGCACCGGGACTTTGCGGGTAGAGATCCGTCGCGCCCCCAGGCGGGCTATGGTGCGCTCGCCGGCACGGCGACCGACGGCCGCGGCGGATTCCAGATCATCCGCGCAACGGGCGGAACTCCACCAGTAATCGCGCTGCATGCTCGCGCCCGCTCGAGCGACCACCGCACAACTCAGGTCATGACGGGAACTGGGATAGCCACCGATAAAGCCGTGGCTGTTGCCGTAAACATGGACCCCGGTGTGGGAGGTGACGGCGGCCCCCTCCGAGTTGACGATGCGCGCGTCCCGAGCGCGGGCGGTCTCCTCGCACTCGAGCGCCAGGTCGACGGCCGCCTCGACCTGGAGGTCCCAGGGGTGGAAGAGATCCAGGTCCGGGATCCGGGTAGCCATGCGCGGCGGGGCCGCAAGTCCGGCACAGGGATCCGCCTGGGTGTGGGACGCGATGGCGCAGGCGGCCGCGACCGTATCACACACGGCTGCCGGGCCCAGGTCCGAGGTACTGGCGGAACCCTTGCGGTTTCCCATGTAGATGGTAATTCCGAGACCATTGGACCGGGTATGCTCCAGGGTCTCCACCGCGCCCAAACGCACCCTGGTCTCCAATCCGGCGCTGGTGCCGGCGGTGGCCTCGGCGGCACTGGCCCCTCGGCGTTTGGCCTCGGCAAGCAGATCCGTGACGATCTGTTCCAGACGGGCCTGGCGCTCGCGGATATCGTCGGTTGTGATTGCTGTCACCTTTCTGATTCCAATGCCTATTAGCTGATGGCTCTTTATGGATTCCAGACTGATCGAAGAGGACGGCGGTCCGTAGCACTCTGACCGATGACAGAACAGGCAGTCTTTCCTCAACAATAACAGCAAGTTATACGACGCCCCTCTGGCTTGCTGAGAAGGCGAATTTGCGCAAAATATCCTACCAGTCTGGAATCCATAAGGAGCCTAGCTGATATTAGGGCCCCTTGAAAAATTCAAGGTGTCTGTGCAGAACAAGGAAGCCCCGTTATGTCCGTGTGCGTAACTCCATGATAATCAAGGCATTCGAAAAGCGCGATTTATGAGCATCACCATGAAAAATATTGAGCATGGGATTTTTCAAGGTCCCCTTATGTGATTTTCTTCTGCGTTCTCCGCGTCTCCGCGGTTAACGAGTATTGCTCAAGCACTGGTTCCACCGACAGTCAGGCCATCGACGCGCAGGGTCGGCTGACCCACCCCGACGGGTACGTTCTGGCCCTCTTTGCCGCAGGTGCCGGTTCCCCGGTCCAGCTTCAGGTCATTGCCCACCATGGTCACCCGGGTCAGCACATCGGGGCCGTTCCCGATCAGCGAGGCGCCCTTGACCGGGGCCCCGAGCTTGCCGTTCTCGATCAGATAGGCCTCGCTGGCGGAGAAGACGAACTTGCCGGAGGTGATGTCCACCTGGCCACCGCCGAAGTTGGCGGCGTAGAGGCCCTGGTCCACCGCGGCGATGATCTCCTGCGGGTCTTTATCGCCGGGGAGCATATAGGTGTTGGTCATTCGCGGTAGGGGCAAGTGGGCATAGGACTCGCGTCGGCCGTTGCCGGTCGGGGCCATGCCCGTCAGCCGGGCGTTGAGCTTGTCCTGCATATAGCCGCGCAGGATGCCGTCCTCGATCAGGACGGTATCTTCCGTCGGCGTACCCTCGTCGTCCAGGTTCAACGAGCCCCGGCGACCCGGCAGGGTGCCGTCGTCCACCACGGTTACGCCGGACGCGGCAACCCGTTCGCCCATGCGGCCGGCGAAGGCGGACGTGCCTTTACGGTTGAAGTCGCCCTCCAGGCCGTGACCCACCGCCTCGTGCAGCAACACACCGGGCCAGCCGGGGCCGAGCACCAGGGTCATGGTGCCGGCGGGGGCGGCGATGGCCGAAAGGTTGGTCAGGGCCATCCGGGCCGCGTCCCGGGCGTACTCCTCGCAACGGTCCGCTTCGAGAAAGTAGTCCAGGCCCTGACGGGCACCGCCGCCGCACACGCCCTGTTCGCGGCGACCGCCATCCTCGGCGATCACGGAGACATTGAGGCGCACCAAGGGCCGGACGTCGGCCATCAGAGCACCGTCGCCCGTGACCACCAGGATCACATCCTGGACCGCCACCAGGCCCGTATTCACCTGCTTAATCCGTGGGTCCAGGCGTCGCGCGACCTGATCGACTCGGTGCAGGAGGGCGATTTTCTCGTCGTCCGGCAGGCTGGTCACCGGATTCAAAGGCCCGTAAAGCCGGTGTCCAACCGCCACGCCGGCTATGCGGACCCGCCCCTCGCCACCGCTACGGGCGATGGCCCGGGCCGCCTGCGTCGCCTGCTGCAGGGCCGGGAGCTGAATCTCGTCGGAGTACGCGAAGCCCGTCTTCTCACCGCTCACGGCGCGCACCCCCACTCCCTGCTCGATGTTGAAGCTACCCTCCTTGATGATGCCGTCCTCCAGGACCCAGGACTGGAACCGGCTGGATTGGAAGTAGATATCGGCGGCGTCGATGTCCGTGCCCTTGAGGGCTCCGAGCAAACGGTCGAGGTCCCGGTTGTCGAGCCCGACGGGCGTCAGAATGCTGTCACGGGCGATCCGGATAAGGTCAGTCATGGCTTGGTCTTGCAGGATCTGAGCGGATGAGACGCGACGCCCCCGACGTGGAGGACGCATCGGGTCGGGTATCCGGTTTTCGGGAGTTTGACTTCCGAAACCGCGGCCGTTTCACCGACAGCTCAAACGGCGATGCCCGATGGCCGGAAAACTGCGGCGCATCGAGGCTTGGAAATCCCGATCCAACGGGAAACAGACACAGCCCGTACCGCGGGGTATCCGGGCCAATACCGCGCCCCAGGGGTCGACGATCATGCTGTTGCCGTAGGTCTCACGGCCGTTGATATGATAGCCCCACTGGGCGGCAGTGACCACGTAGGCTAGGTTCTCGATGGCCCGGGCCCGCACCAGGGTTTCCCAATGGGCCTTGCCCGTAACCGCGGTGAAGGCGGCAGGTACGGCCAGCAGCTCCACCCCGCTGTCGAGCATGCGCCGGAACAGCTCCGGGAAGCGCAGGTCGTAACAGACCGCCACGCCGAGCCGCCCGCAAGGGCCGTCGAGGACGACGATATCCGCGCCGGGCTCGATGGTGGAAGACTCCGTATATTGCTCGTCGGTGCCGGGGACATCGACATCGAACAGGTGGATCTTGTCGTAACGGGCGACCCGCTCCCCGCGCTCGTCGAAGACCAGGGAGGCCGCGCGGGCCCGACCGGGGTCGTCGGCAACCAGGGGAATAGTGCCGCCGACGATCCAGACCCCGTACCGGGTGGCTACCTCGGCGAGGAATGCCTGCAACCGTCCATCGCCATCCGGTTCGCGCAGCCCGAGTACGTCCTGCATCCGTCTTCCCATGAAGGCGAAGTTCTCGGGTAGCGCCACCAGGGCGGCGCCAGCGGCCGCGGCCGCGCGGATCAAGCGTTCCGCCTCCCGCAGGTTGGCCCCGATGTCAGGGCCGGTTGCCATCTGGACAGCGGCAACCTTGGGATTAGAGTTGAACATAGTAAGGGGCAATCGGGGTTCGCAGAACCATAAGGGATCGGCCTGCCGACTAACGCGGCCTGGAAAACCTGTCGTTTATCGTTGCAAAATAAGGCTCTTTATGGATTCCAGACTGGTGCCCGCTTGGGGCTTAACCTCGGTGTGGGTGGACAGCGGCCCCGAAACTCCGTAGGGTCGTTTGGAAACCCTCATCGGAGGAGAGCGATCTCGTGATAGAACCTGTTATGGGCCGTGGTGTCGTCAACATTCAAGACCTGATCGACGATGCGAATTGCTACCGGAAAGTACGCG
>Ga0209453_1000045_pt1 | contig 14636 bp, 15 predicted proteins | sample WorMetulBAHAMAS1_FD_187397 | JGI IMG/M metagenome (GOLD analysis project Ga0209453, IMG submission 187397) | Marine gutless worms symbiont microbial communities from Max Planck institute for Marine Microbiology, Germany - Olavius ullae BAHAMAS.1... | ecosystem: Host-associated > Annelida >...
TTCTTCGCATTCGCCATCAGGCCGATGCCCAGGAACCACTTTTCAGGGGAATCCTGGTCTTTTGGAAGATGGTCCCAGACAGGACGTTGAAGCTACGCTTGCAGGCATGGCAGTTCCAGCGGCCAATGCGGTCGCCATCCGCCTTACGCGCTACATGTCGGCTTCCGCATAATAGGCAGAATGGCTCATCGCCGAAGCGGATGGCTTCAAGATGTTCGATGCAGGCTTCTTGATCTGGGAAGCGTTGGAAGACGGTTATCAGGTTCATGGCATTTCCCCCTTAACTTGCAGGAATTATGCGCCCTTCAAGGGAGAAGATCAAGCCCGTAACTTATCGTTCCGTAAATGTTTCGGCGGTGTCTAACCTTGACGACGTAGATCAGCACCCGTTTATCATGGATTTCATGGACTACGCGATAGTCGCTGACCCGCAGGCAGTATAGGATGTCACTGTTGCTTATTGTTTCAGCACACTAGTCCAAACCTATGCCCTTTAGTGCAAGGCTTTAGCTGCTACACAGGTATTCTCTCAAGCAATTCATGAGTGGTGGAAGACGTGGTCATCATACCGTCTCTTCACAGCGAATGTCCGGGGCTAAAAAAACGATCCGGGTGAAAACCTGTTCGGATGATCGGATCGGGTGTTGGGACAACAGGAAATGTCAGCTTGCGAATGATTTCGGACTTTCAGTCCAAGAGCAACCAACGCTATGCACTTTCAGTGCATAGTGGTTGAGTCCTCCATCACTCCCGTTTGCAATGACAGCAGCCGGCCCAGCTCGACACAAACCAATCGTCAGCTCATTTACGTCACGGATTCAGGTACCTGAAAATCCGCGCTTCGAGACACTGGGATAGTGAAGTGGACCCCAAAAATTGGACAGGTTGATAAGTTAAGGGCACCTTGAAAAATTCAAGGTGTCTTTGCAGAACAAGGAAACCCCGTTATGTCCGTGTGCGTAACTCCATGATAATCAAGGCATTCGAAAAGCGCGATTTATGAGCATCACCATGAAAAGTATTGAGCATGGGATTTTTCAAGGTCCCCTTAAGCCCACTGGCAACGTTTGGTGTTGCTTGTTGTCATTTCGAGCGAAGCGAGAAATCCTGTGCTCCGGGGACTTTTACAAGCTGAAAAGATTTCTCCCTTCGGGCAACCGTTCAACCACCTCTCGATCCTGATCCCGAAGAGGAGGGGACTGAACGGTTACCCCTTCGGTCGAGATGACAGCCTCCAAACTTAATGGCATTGGGCGGAGTTCAGCAGGTGATAATAGCTTACCTCCCATCGGTCCGGGAAAACAAAGGCTCCAGATGCTCGGTCAGGTCCCCACGGGTCACCTCGCCTGACCGGGCATAGACCCGCTTCCCGCGGGGGTCGAAGATCACGGTAAAGGGTAGACCCTGCACGCGGTTGCCCAACCGTCGGGACAGCTCGATGGCTTCCGCATCACCGAGTAGGATCGGAAAGCCGACCGGATGTTCGGCCAGGAAGCGTTCCACATCTTCGTGGTTATCAATAGCGATACCGACCACCTGGAGACCGGCCTCGGCATAGGTGCGTTGCAGCTCGTCGAACAGGGGCAGCTCCCGCAGGCAAGGCAGGCACCAAGTGGCCCAGAAGTTGAGCACCAGTATCTTGCCGGCCCAGCGGCTGCCGGCGACCTCCTTTCCGTCGAGGCCAGGCAGCTCGAACCGGGGCAATTGGTCGAGCTGGCCGGTTTCAGTGTCCTCGTCGCCGAGAAACGGTAGTCCGAACCCCGATTTCCCGCTCAGCCACCATGAACCCAAGAGGCCGACCCCGATCCCGAGCAGGCCGACGATCACCATTATGAGTATGAGCTTGCTGCGAGTCATGGTACCAGCCTACGCAAGTAGTCGGCGAACTCCCGCGCCGGTTTGAAACCGATTATCCGATAGCCGCGCGCTTCCTGGCCCTTGGCATCGAAGAACAGGACAGCCGGTGGTCCCGGAATGCCGAAGCGGCCCTGCATCAATTCCCGGTCCTGCTCATCATTGGCGGTGACGTCCGCCCGCAGCAGGACGAAGCGATCCAGCTCGGCGACTACCGTCGGATCGGAGAATGTATAGCGTTCCAGCTCCTTGCAGGACACACACCAGTCCGCATAGAAATCCAACATAACCGGCCTGCCGGCACGACTGGCGGTGGCCAGCTCCCGCTCCAGATCCGCGACCGATTTGACAGGCTTGAAAACAACCTGTCGCTCAGTGGCCCGGCCGCCTCCCAGGCCGAGTCCGCGCAGGGGTTGCACCGTATCCTTACCGCCCGCGGCCGCGCCCACCAGCATCAGCACACCGTAGGTGAGCAGGCAGAGACCGAGGCCCTTCCACAACTTGCTCCAGCCACCCGCTGCGGGCGGCAGTTGCCGCAGGGCGCCCAGATACACCCCTGAGCAGATCAGCAGCAGCCCCCACAAGATCATAGCGACGGCGGGGGGTAAGACACGTTCCAGCAGCAGGATAGCCACCGCCAACAGGGCCACACCGAACACGGCCTTTACCGCATCCATCCAGGCCCCGGCCTTGGGCAGCAGCTTGCCCGCCGAGGTGCCGATAGCGATCAGCGGAGCGCCCATGCCCAGGCTGAGGGCGAACAGGGAGACGCCGCCCAGCAGCCAGTCGCCGGTCTGACCGATAAAGATCAGGGCACCGGCCAGGGGCGGCGCGACGCAGGGGCCGACGATCAGGGCCGAGAGCAGGCCCATGACGGCCACTCCGACCAGGGTTCCGCCCTCCTGACGGTTGCTGACGGCGGCGAGCCTGGATTGCAGCCCGGAGGGTAGCTGCAACTCATAGAAGCCGAACATGGACAGGGCCAGAGCGACGAAGACCAGGGCAAACAGGCTGAGGCTCCAAGGGTTCTGGAAGGCCGCCTGCAGGTTAGCGCCGAACAGACCCGCGAGTACCCCGGCGACGGCGTAGGTCAAGGCCATGGCGAGCACATAGACCAGGGACAGCACAAAGGCCCTGCGGGTGGTGATGGCCGCCCCTTGACCGACGATGATGCCCGACAGGATGGGGATCATGGGAAAGACGCAGGGCGTGAAGGCCAACAGCAGACCGAAACCGAAGAACAGGACCGCGGTCGCCCACAGATTGCCGCTGGCCAGCACGGCCGCGATCCGATCCGACTCGGAAAGGGGCTCACTGTCCCCCGTAGCTGCTGGCGGTGCCCTATCGGCAGCTGGCGCTCCGGCGCGGGGCGTGGCGATGTCGGCGATCTCGGTCGCGGCGGGCAGGTCCAGATCGATCCGCCGCGTGACCGGGGGATAACAGATCCCGCGCTCGGCACAGCCCTGATACTTCACCACCAGCGTCAGGCCGGTCGGTTCCGTCGCTCCCCGCACCAGCGGCAACGGCAGATCGATGCGGTGATAGTAGATGGCCACGTCGCCGGTGGTGCCGTCCGGGCGTACCGTGTCGGGCTCGATCTCCGGTTGCGGTAGCTCATAAGGGCCGAGGGCGACATTCGGGGCGTCCTCCAGGGCGATTCGGATCTGCTCCTGGTAGAGAAAGGTCCCGTCCGCGATGTCCCAGGTGAGCCAAAGACGGTCCGGGGCCGCAACCTCGGCGGTAAAACGGAAGGCCTGTTCCGCCGTCGGGATGTCGGCTTCCGTTCCGAAGCCCAACGCCTGGCCGAGGTTCCAGGATACGCGGCGGGTTTCGGGGTCGAGCGTCCGGCCCGAGACGCGAGACGCCTGGTCGGGCGGGAACAACGCCGCTTCGCCCACACCTACCGCCGAGGCAGCGAGCAGCGGGAGAAGCAACAGCAGGAAGGTCAGACGTCCACCGAGGTACATGCAGTCACCCACTGCAGGTATGCGGGCAGGCCCCTGGTCACGGGGATTGCGATGACCTCGGGCAGCTCGTAAGGATGCAGCGCGCACAGACGCGCGCGCAATGCATCGAAGCGGGCATTCGTCGTCTTGATCAGCAAGAGCACCCCGGTATCGCGTTCCACCTCATCCTGCCACAGATACACGGACGTCAATCCGGGCAACCGAATTGACGCAGGCAGCGAGCCGCTTCCCCACCAGCGCCTCGGCGATCCTGGCCGCAGTCGCCTCGTCCGGGCAGGTGCAGAAGACAGCAGGACCCCCGGGCTGCCGGCTATCGAGTTCGGATGCATGTCGTCAAGTACCTAAAGGTTGGGCTCGGCTCTTCGGTCTCAAACTGCATGGCACATTAACGCGAACCGACGCAAAGGGGAACGATTTGTTATCGAGCCGTGAAAATCCGTGTAATCTGCGGATCAACCCGTCTGTTTACAAGCCCCCGAAGGTGAAAAGGCAACCCGAACCGGGCATGGAGTTCCCGCTTTCCACCCACATGTTAAGGTAGGCAACCGACATCTGAATTGCCCGAGAACTCGAGACCGGCCTTGTGTTTCTTTTCTTACTGTTGTTCATCGGAATCCCTCTGGTCGAGCTCTACTTCCTGATCCAGGTAGGCTCACAGATCGGCGCTCTATCGACCATCGGTCTGTCTATCTTCACGGCACTGCTCGGCGGCGCGCTGGTTCGGATCCAGGGCTTTTCGGTACTCATGCGGGTGCGCGACGCCCTGGGGCAGAACCAAGTGCCGGCCCTGGAGCTGCTCGATGGCGCATTGCTGCTGCTGGCGGGTCTTGTCCTGTTGCTGCCGGGTTTTTTTACCGATACTTTGGGTTTCTTGCTGCTCGTGCCGAAACTGCGCCGGTTCTTGATCTTGCGCTGGTTCCGCATCCTTCCCGGTGAGCCGTCGCCCGACCGGGATACGATTCAAACCGGCCCACGGGTGATCGAAGGCGAATTTCGTCACAAGCGGGATTGAAGGGATACAGGAAAAGCCAAAGATCGATCGGAGCTTCTCTATGAAATTTCCCTACGGTATTGCCGATTTTTATGCTTTGATCACGGAAGATTATTTTTACGCCGATCATACGGATCGCATCACTTCCCTCGAAGCAGCAGGCAAACACCTCCTGTTCCTGCGTCCGCGCCGGTTCGGAAAAAGCCTGGTGCTGTCGATGCTGGAAAACTACTACGACCTGGCCAAGTCGGACGAGTTCGCACGGCTGTTCGGACACCTGAAGATCGGCGAAACCCCCACCCCCTTGCACAATCGCTATTTTGTGATGCGCTGGGATTTCTCCATGGTGGCTTCCTATGGCGACACCCAGGCCATCGAGCAGGCGTTGCATGACCATATCAATGCCTGCGTACGGAGTTTCATCAGCCGCTATCGCCAATATCTTCCTCAAGCAATCGAGATCAAAGCCGACAATGCCCTGGTATCCTTCCAATCCACCGTGGATGCGGTAAACCAGACGCCGAACAAACTCCATCTTTTGATTGACGAATATGACAACTTCGCCAACGAGGTCATGGCCGCCCAGCTGGGTGGAGAAGACCGGTATGCAACCTTGGTGCATGGTGAAGGCATCCTGAAAACCGTATTCAAGGCGATTAAATCCTTAAGCAGCGGGCAGGGCCTCGACAAGGTATTCATCACCGGGGTATCGCCGGTGGTCATGAGCGACATCAGCAGTGGATATAACGTGGCCAGGGACATCTCCTTATCGTCCGGAATACCACGACCTATGCGGTTTCCATGCAAGCGAAGTGGCCGGGGTGCTGGAGCGAATCGGCGAGGAATGCGGATTGGCAGCTACCCAGGTGGAAGAGGCCCGCGCCATGATGCGTACCTTCTACAACGGCTACCGCTTCGGCTACGGGGGCGACGACTCGCCCCTGGTCTACAACCCCACATTGGCCTTGTATTTCTTCCAAAACTACCAGGCCGATTGCGTCTATCCGCGGGAGATCCTGGACGACAACCTGGCCATGGATCGCAACCGCATCGAATACATCGCTCGCCTGCCCCATGGCGATGAACTGATCACAAAGGCCCTCGACCCTACCGCCCCTCCCCTGATTGGGCAATTGGCGAAACGTTTTGGCGTTCAGGATATGCTGACGGCCACCCGTGACCAGCCCTTTCTGGCTTCCCTCATGTATTACCTGGGGTGTTGACCATTGTCGGGAGCGACCCCATGGGTCGCCTGGCGCTGACCATTCCCAATCTGGTGATCCGGCGCCTGTATGTGGAGCGCATCCGGGACGCCCTGCTGCCTGAATATGAGGACCGCGAAACCGCCCGCCGGGCGGCGGAGCACTTCTACACCAGCGGCGATATTGAGCCCCTGTGCGATTTCATCGAAACCCGTTATTTTCTTCAGGTATTCGACAATCGAGATTACCGCTGGACCAACGAGCTGGTGATCAAGACCGCGTTCTACGCCTTGACGGGCTTCACCGGCATCTTGGCGCCGGCCTCCCAGGGCATCAGCGTCTTGAGGTTAGGCACGCCGTGGCGGCGCAGACCGCGGTCCAGGCCAGAGCGCGAGACCTCGACCCTCGACCTCGGGGTGGATGAACTCGCGGGTCACCGCCAGCAAGTCATCCAGGGGCAGCAGGAGGGTCTCACGCAACGCTGCCACCACCGCTTCCTGGGCCGTGGCGTGGAGCCGCTGGGCGGTGCGAGGCATCTCCACCCCCTTGCGTTGGCGCCATTTCGCAACCGTATGACGGTTGAGGTGGTAAGCCTCGGCCAGTTCCCGGTCGCTCACCGACTCGGGCTGAGACTGTAATTCCAGGCGGATAGCCGTGGGGTACGGGCGTTCTTGTGCAACTGGATGTCCATGGTGGGTGATTGCTATACTCAAAGCGTGATGATGTCGGACTTGTCAATCGCCGTCACCCCGCGGCTCGGCTTCCTTACCCCTCCCCTCTATCCCCTCCTCGGCCAGCAGGCGTAAGACCTCTCTTGCTTGCAATAGAGGATTGCTCCTCTTCGGTATATAATTACACGGGACCTGACAGATATCCAGACTGGTCGAAGGGGACGGCGGTCCGTAGCACTCAGACCGATGACAGAATAGGTAGTCTTTTCTCAACAATAACAGCAAGTTATACGATTCCCCTCTGGCTTTCTGAGAAGGCAAATTTGCGCAAAATATCCTAACCAGTCTGGAATCCATAAAGAGCCATCCATAAAGAGCCAAATTTTCAAACTGAGCCACTGCCGGTTCTTTCGTGCCTTTGCGGTTCATTGGAGATAAGGCTATGGTTCTAAGCGAAAGACAACGGCAAAAGAAGCTCGAAAAAAAGAACGAGCAGGGCGCTACGGTGTATCCGGTAGAAAGAGGAAAACCAAGATGTTGAATTGGGACGACCCACTGGCCTTCGTGTCGAGCCGGCGCGAGGGCCCTGAAGTGCCGCCACCGGCTGGGCTACGGGGATCGGTGTCCTATGACTCATACCCCGACGCTGACGGACACGTGGCGCTTCCGGCCCGCGACACTGCCGACCATGCCCGTCTGCTGGGCCAGGGCGCGGTCGCCGACGAGGTTTCAGTAGCTACCAGGGGTACGGCGCCGGTGGTGGATCCGAACCCCTTGCTGGTACAGCCGGATCTGGCGGCCTGGGGGTCTACCGTCCCGGTCACCGGCGCCGATGGTCTACCGGATCGGCACACCGATCCGGCAGCCGCGGGTGGTGCCACCGGCCTGGAGGACCTGGAGATGGGCGCCGGTCGGGTGCGGGTGGACGACAAGCGGATCATCAACTGCCGTGCCGATCTCAACCAGCTCGTCCCCTTCAAATACGACTGGGCCTGGCAGAAGTATCTGGATGCCTGCGCCAACCACTGGATGCCGCAGGAGATCAATATGAACGCGGACATCGCCTTGTGGACGGACCCCAATGGCCTGACCGAGGACGAGCGCACCATCATCGAGCGCAACCTGGGTTTCTTCTCGACCGCCGACTCCCTGGTGGCGAATAACCTGGTGCTGGCCGTCTACCGGCATATCTCCAACCCGGAGTGCCGCCAATATCTGCTGCGTCAGGCCTTCGAGGAGGCCCTGCACACCCACGCCTACCAGTATGTGGTGGAGAGCCTGGGACTGGACGAGGGCGAGATCTTCAACATGTATCGGGAGGTGCCGGCCGTGGCGCGCAAGGCGGAGTGGGCGCTGCCCTATACTCAGTGCCTGGCCGATCCCCATTTCAGCACGGGCACCCCGGAGAACGACCGCAAGTTGCTGCGCGAGCTGGTCGCCTTCTATGTCATCTTCGAGGGTATCTTCTTCTACGTGGGCTTTGTCCAGGTCCTGAGTATGGGCCGCCGCAACAAAATGACCGGCACCGCCGAGCAGTTCCAATACATCCTGCGTGACGAGTCCATGCACATGAATTTCGGGATCGATGTGATCAATCAGATCAAGCTCGAAAACCCGCAGCTCTGGACCGAGGGGTTCCAGCAGGAGCTGGTGCGAATGATCCGCGACGCCGTCGGGTTGGAGGGCCAATACGCCCACGACACTATGCCCTGCGGTGTGCTGGGCCTGAATGCCCCCTTGTTCGACGAGTATCTGAAGTTCATCGCTAACCGCCGCTACGCCCAGATCGGTCTGCCGGAGCAGTATCCGGGGGCGACCAATCCCTTCCCCTGGATGTCCGAGGTGTTGGATCTGAAGAAGGAGAAGAACTTCTTCGAGACCCGAGTCACCGAGTACCGTACCGGCGGCACCCTGTCTTGGGACTGAGAAGATGAAAACAACCGCTGATAGTTTGGAACGTACGATCGAAAAGCTGCTTTTCTCCAGCCGCTGGATCCTGGCCCCGGTCTATATCGGCATGTCCTTGGCCCTGGTTGCCCTGGGCGTGAAGTTTTTCCAGGAAGTCTTTCATGTTCTGAGCCATATCTGGACCATGAAGGAAACGGAAATGGTGCTCACGATCCTCGCCCTGATCGACATGGTGCTGGTAGCGAGCCTAGTGGTGATGGTGATGTTTTCCGGCTACGAGAACTTCGTCTCACGCATCGATATCGACGACGATGGCGAAAATCTCGGCTGGCTGGGCAAGTTGGATGCCGGTACCCTGAAGCTCAAGGTCGCGGCCTCTATCGTGGCCATTTCCTCCATCCACCTGCTGCGGGCCTTCATGGATGCGCCCCATATCCCGAACGACAAGCTCATGTGGTATGTGATCATCCACCTGACCTTTGTGGTCTCGGCGGTGATGATGGGCGTGCTGGACAAGCTATCGTTTGCCGGGCATCGGGAGCACTGACGGCGGCACGACCACCACGCCATCGACGCCGCTACGTCGGTCGTCGGCCACGGCAACGGGAGGGGCCTATGCAATCCGGCACTCACAAGCTGCTCGAGGATATCCGGGGCGGGGCTCCAGTATACGTGCTCAATGATCGGACGTGACAGTTTCGACGAGCGGGTAATGACGGCCATGGCAGAGGTCCCGCGCCACTATTTCGTCCCGGGCCATGGGTAACGTTATGCCTACGCCAACGGCCCGTTGCCCATCGGCCACGGCCAGACCATCTCCCAGCCCTTCATCGTCGCCTTGATGACGGACCTCCTCGCTTGCGGCCCGGACGGCTGTGTGCTGGAGGTCGGCACCGGCTCCGGGTACCAGGCGGCCGTCCTTTCCCGCGTGGTCGGCCAAGTCCGTTCGGTGGAGATCATTCCCGAGCTGGCCCGACAGTCCGCCGCCCGGCTCGCCCGCCTGGGCTATACGAACATAGAGACCCGGCACAGCGACGGCCACGATGGTTGGCCCGAGTTTGCCCCCTACGACGGCATCCTGGTCACCGCCGCCGCGCCTGCGGTGCCCCCACCCCTGTTCGAGCAACTCAAGGCAGGTCATCGGCTGGTGATCCCCGTCGGGCCCGATACGGCCATCAGGAGCTCGTCGTGATCGAGAAGCGCCCGGACGGATCGCTCAGCAAGACGGACGTACTCGGGGTTTCCTTGTCCCCTTCACCAGGATGCACCCGGACTCTCAAGGCGAGCGCGCATAACTTTGGCAGGGGCAGTTATCAGAGGTGGCACCCGTAGGGCGGGATAGGCCAGGGATGGCCGCATCCCGACTGTAGGGTGGGCTGTGCCCACCGTGGACTGTGCCCACCAACTCACCCGGTTCCGATAAAGCCCCGTAGGGCGGGACAGGCCAGGGATGGCCGCATCCCGCCGGACAGTGGTCAGTTTCACAAAACGTCCGGGAAGCATATGCGTATATAATGGGGTAATGAATGCCTTGAACAGCATCCAGCTGCTGGCGGTAATCATACTGCCGGTGCTGTTTGCCATCACGGTGCATGAGGCGGCCCACGGCTGGATGGCGAACCGGCTGGGTGACGGTACGGCCAAAATGCTGGGGCGAGTAACCCTCAATCCCCTCAAACACATCGATCTCCTTGGTACCCTGATTGTCCCTCTGCTCACTTTTCTGGTGACCGGTTTCCTCTTCGGCTGGGCCAAGCCGGTGCCGATCAACGGGCGTAATCTCCGGCGCGAGCGGCGGGATCTGGCCCTGGTGGCCTTGGCGGGACCGGGGGCGAACCTGCTGATGGGCGTGCTCTGGGGTCTGGTGGTACACCTCGGGCTCGCGTTTTTGGATACCTCCCACTGGCTCGCGCTGCCGCTCATCTACATGGGCGCCACCGGGGTATTCATCAATGTGCTCCTGATGGTGCTGAACCTGTTTCCTATAGTTCCGCTCGATGGCGGGAGGGTGCTCAATGTCCTGTTGCCGCCTGCGTGGTCGGCCGGATTCTCGCGCTTGGAGCCCTATGGGCTGATCCTATTGCTGGCGCTGCTGGTCACCGGCCTGTTGGGCTCCCTTCTGCTGCCGATCATCGCGGGCACGATCGACCTCCTACCGGGCGCCGAGGTTGTAAAGGAGTTTTTTTTCTACCGCCGGCCCGAGTACCCTGTTCCATCCTAATTTTCAGTTCCGGGATTTGGTGCAAATCTATTGTCATCTCGAGTGCAATGAGAAATCCTTGTCCCGACGGAGGAGGAATCCTGTGCCCGGACAACACCGTTACACCGTTACTTCGTAAGCGCCCCCCTTCGGTCGAGACGACAAGCCGCGGTAATCATTCAGCGCCCCCTCCTGTTGCCGCCCTCCAGGGCACCTGAGATTCCACCAATCGCTTTAGGATTTCGATCATTGAACACTGTTTCCTCCCACAGTAACCGCATCATCTCCGGTATGCGGCCCACCGGCCGGCTGCACCTCGGCCACTATCACGGGGTGCTCAAGAACTGGCTGGAGCTACAGCACGAACACGAGTGCTTCTTCTTCGTCGCCGATTGGCACGCCCTGACCACCCATTACGAGGACCCGTCCCCGATCCCGGCAAGTATCTGGGACATGGTTGTGGATTGGCTCGCCGCCGGGATCAACCCCGGCTCCGCGACCCTGTTCGTTCAGTCTCGCGTACCGGAGCACGCGGAGCTGCACCTGCTGTTGTCCATGATCGCGCCCCTGGGTTGGTTGGAGCGGGTCCCGAGCTACAAGGACCAACAAGAGAAGCTGAAGGAAAAGGACCTGGCCACCTACGGCTTTCTGGGTTATCCGCTGCTGCAAAGCGCGGACATCCTGATCTACAAGGGAGGGCAGGTCCCGGTGGGAGAGGATCAGGTAGCCCACGTGGAGCTGACGCGGGAGATCGCCCGCCGCTTCAACCACATCTATGGCCGCGAACCGGGATTCGAAGAGCTGGCGGAACAGGCCCGCAAAAAGATGGGCAAGAAGAACGCCAAGCTCTTCGACAAACTGCGCAGGCAATACCGGGAACAGGGCGATCAGGAGGCCCTGGAGGTGGCCCGTGCCCTGCTCGAGAGTCAGGGCAACCTCACGGTGTCGGACCGCGAACGCCTGTTCGGCTACCTGGAAGGGGGGGGGCGCGTCATCCTCCCGGAGCCCCGGGCCCTGCTCACCAAGGCCTCCAAGATGCCGGGACTGGACGGGCAAAAGATGTCCAAATCCTATGGTAATGCCATCACGCTACGGGACGACCCCGCGGACGTGGCGCAATCCCTGCGCACTATGCCGACCGATCCGCAGCGGGTACGCCGTACCGATCCGGGGGATCCCGAGCGCTGTCCGGTGTGGCAGTTACACCAAGTCTACTCGGACGAGGCGGTCAAGTCCTGGGTCCGGGAGGGCTGCCGCACGGCCGGCATCGGTTGCGTCGACTGCAAACAGCCGGTCATCGACGCCGTGCTCGACGAGTTACGGCCGATCCAGGAACGGGCGCACGAACTGGAGCAGCAGCCGGACCTGGTCCGGAATCTGATCAACGATGGTTGCGGGGCGGCGCGGAACCTGGCGCGAGAGACCATGGAGGAAGTGCGGCACGCCATGTCGTTGGTATTCCCGTGACCGAGGAGACCCCCGGTTCCTGGATTGGAGCGTCCGAGAACGATGACCCGCTGCCGCAGCGGGAGACGCCTTACGCCATCGTGCAGGGCGCTCCCATGCTCACATTCCCCCAGGACCTCTACATCCCCCCGGATGCCCTGGAAGTCATCCTCGAGGCCTTCGAGGGGCCGCTGGATCTGCTCTTATATCTCATCCGGCGCCAGAATCTGGATATCCTCGATATCCCCATTGCCGAGATCACCGACCAATACATGGAGTACGTCGAGCTGATGAAGGACCTGCGCCTGGAGCTGGCATCCGAGTACCTGATCATGGCCGCCATCCTGGCGGAGATCAAGTCGCGCATGTTGCTGCCGCGGCCGACACCGCAGGAGGACGAAGAAGATCCGCGGGCCGAGCTGGTACGGCGGCTCCAGGAATATGAACGCTTCAAGCAGGCGGCCCTGGATCTGGACGCCCTACCCCGCCTGGGGCGGGATGTCTTCGTCACCCGGGCCCGGATACCGCCGGGGCAGGTACGCCGACTGCCGCCGACCGTGGACCTGCATGAGCTCCTGTTGGCCCTGCGCGAGGTCCTGGCCCGGGCGGATCTCTATCTCAGCCACCGGGTCGAGCGCGAGTCCCTGTCCCTGCGCGAGCGCATGGCGAAGGTGCTGGAGCGGATGCAGGGAGCGGGCTTTGTCCCCTTTGTCCATCTATTCGAACTGGGCGAGGGGCGGGCCGGGGTCATAGTTACCTTCCTCGCCTTGCTCGAGCTGATCAGAGATGCCTCCATCGAGCTGGTGCAGCCCGAACCCTTCGCGCCCATCCACGCCCGGCTGCGTGGGGCCGAAGCATGAGCGGACAACCGTCTCTCGAGCAGATCCTCGAAGGGGCCCTGTTGGCGGCCGGCGAACCCCTGACCCCGGAGCGCCTGCTCGGCCTCTTTCCCGACGAGGAACGACCGACCCGAGACGCGGTGCTGGAAGTCCTCGCGTCCCTGGAGCGAGACTACCGGGACCGGGGTATCGAGCTGATCCAGGTTGCCGGCGGCTTCCGGGTCCAGGTCCGCAAGGAGACGGCCCCCTGGGTGGCGCGCCTGTGGGAAGAGAAGCCGACCCGCTATTCCCGCGCCCTGCTGGAGACCCTGGCCCTAATCGCCTACCGCCAGCCCATCACCCGCGGCGAGATCGAAGACATCCGCGGCGTCGCCGTCAGCACCCACATCGTCAAGACCCTGACCGAGCGCGAGTGGATCCGTAGCGTCGGCCACCGCGACGTGCCCGGTCGTCCGGCTCTCTATGCCACGACTCGTAAGTTTCTGGACTACTTCGGGCTGCGTTCCCTGAACGACCTACCGACCCTGGCGGAGCTCCGCGACCCTGAATTCCCAGGCAACCAAGCGGCCCTGGAGCAACTCGCGGAATCGGATGAGCCCCCGATCGAAGTCCAGGTCGCGGTCCCGGCAGGGGAAGCGAGCGATGTGGGGGATAACGCCGAAGCCCTGCCTGATGGCGGTTAGGGGCCGTTGACCTTATTAATCCGCAGATTATGCTATATATCTCACCTGACGAAACCGGAGCGGTCTGCCGGGGTGAGCGCGGACGGCGCGCAGCGACAGACTGATCAGGAACCTGGGAGATCCGACGAGCTGGGGATCGTAACCCGAAGGCGGGTAGGGGAAGACATAACCGTGCTTGCCGCACGTCGGAAGTCGGCGTGGTCCATAGTCGTGAGGAACCGGGGTAATGCCTGGGGAGCGAAGGGGCCATACTGTTGTCAGGTCGAGTTTTCAGAAGGAGGGCATCCGCTTGTCGGAGCAAAACGAACCATTACGGAGCGACGGCACGTCGAGTTACCGTTGGCGTTTGAGGTCAACGAAAGGGGCTTGCCGGAGGCGGTCTTCAAGCTGAGGAAGCGACTGTACATCAAAGCGAAGAGGAGCCGCAGTTTCGATGCTATACGTTGTATGATCGGATTCTGCGGCCAGACGTGCTTGCGGCGGCGTGGGACCAAGTGGCTGCGAACGACGGTGCACCTGGGGTGGATGGGGTTCGGGTTAAGGACATCGAGAACGCCCCCGGAGGTGTCGAGCGGTTTGTGGAAGACCTGCACGACGACCTGAAGCGGAAACGCTATCGTCCGCAAGCAGTGCGGCTGAAACTGATCCCGAAGGCGAACGGCGGGCACCGCCCGTTGGGAATCCCGACGATCTGAGATCGGGTGATCCAGACGGCGGCCAAGTTGATCTTGGAGCCGATCTTCAAGGCGGACTTTCTGCCCGTCGCCTACGGCTTTCGCCCCGGCCGTCCAGCGCACGATGCGCTGGACGCCGTGCAGGAAGGCTTGAGGGATGGTCTGACAGCCGTCTACAGATACGAATCTGGACACCATCCC
>Ga0209453_1000046_pt1 | contig 14558 bp, 17 predicted proteins | sample WorMetulBAHAMAS1_FD_187397 | JGI IMG/M metagenome (GOLD analysis project Ga0209453, IMG submission 187397) | Marine gutless worms symbiont microbial communities from Max Planck institute for Marine Microbiology, Germany - Olavius ullae BAHAMAS.1... | ecosystem: Host-associated > Annelida >...
ATGGGTCAAGGTCAATGACCGGGGTCTGTCTCAACGTCTTCAGACTGAGGCAGCGTCTGTACAACGTAGCGAAGTGGGTGTGGCACGCTCGGTCTTGTGTCCTGCAAGCCCGGGCGCTGCCGCCGGATGTGTTGCTGACGGCGAGGGCCTTGGTCGCCACTCATGATGACGACGGGGTGTGGATGAGGGCGGATCGAAGGCGTCGAGAGCGCCGCCGGCCCAGTCGAACGGTCCAGGATGACCGGTTAAGATACCCTCAAACAGGAATGATCTACCGGCACCGCGTTTTTGAACAAGCGGAAAAAGTTGTCGCGGGTGAGATCGACGAGCTCCTCGGTAGACATGCCGCGCAGTCCGGCAATGCATTGCGCCACCGCCGCGACAAACCTAGGCTCGTTCGATTTGCCCCGGTGCGGTACGGGGGCTAGGTAGGGGCTATCGGTCTCGATCAGCAGACGGTCGAGAGGCACCTTTGCCGCCACCGCCCGTAGATCGTCCGCAGCCTTGAAAGTAACGATGCCGGAAAAGGAGATATAGAAACCCAGGTCCAGCGCCGCTGTGGCCATCTCCCAGGTCTCCGTGAAGCAGTGCAGCACACCGCCCACGTCACGGGTATCTTCCTCCATCAATATCCGGAGGGTGTCTTCCCGCGCCTCCCTGGTATGGACGATCAGCGGTTTTCCGCAGAGTCTGGCGGCGGCGATGTGGTTACGGAACCTCCGGTGCTGCCAGCCGAGGTCGCCCGTGCTCCGATAGTAGTCCAGCCCGGTCTCGCCGATGGCCACATTGCGCGCGTCCCGTGCAAGCTCCACCAGCGCCTCTGGGGTCGGTTCCCGGCAGCCTCGCTCGCTGGGATGGACCCCCACCGAGACGGAGACCTGGGGATAGGGCTCGACCAGATTTCGCATCTGCGGGTAATGCTCCAGGTCGATGGAGACACAGAGCATATGCCCGACCCCGGAAGCACACGTCTCATCCATGAGGCGACGGAAGTCCCCGGCGTAGGGTTTCAGATCGACCCGGTCGAGATGGCAATGAGAGTCAACCAGCATGATGACATGGCGTAGGGTGGGCTGTGCCCACCATCATCAGCCGCAGCAACAGGAAGAGCTCATCGCCGATTCGATACCGCTTGGTGGTGGGTATGAATAGACCGCCATTCTTGATAAAGGGTATGAATGCCGTATAGAGGGCGTGCTTTTCCTTGATTACGAAGCTGAGGACACGCTGTTGCTCGTTAGATACTTCGGGATCCATTCGATTTTCCGAGTAACTTGATGGCATTAGGTTGTCTAGGTGGGAGCAGAGTCGCGCGACCGGAAAATCCTTGCCCACTGTACCAACAGGGACTCGTACAGGAGTAGTCTGTTGACCGAACCGTACCCATCCGCACGGGCCTCGATAAGTTGCATCAGATAAAGATGCCCCGCCCTCGGTTCGAGCAGCTGGGCCAGCTTGCGCAGCTCCCCGAACTGGTCCTGGTTGATGAGCCGGGGCGCGGGATGGCCGCTTGCCAGCCGCAGCAGATCACCGACCCAAGCGTACAACCAGTCCAGTAGGAGAGCCGGCTCCTGTTCGTTCCAAGCCGCAGCCTCGGCGACCGGGTCTCGGGTTCCGCCTGCGACCGCGACGAATCCGGCGAAGGCCTGGGTCCGTTGGGACAACCTATCCCTCTGCTGTTTATTCTCTTGCTTCACCAGGGTGAGCGCCCGTAGGGGGGCGCCGTAGGTTAAGCGCAACAGGATCTCCGCATCCGCGGAGTCGGTATGCGCACGCAACCATTCCAGGGCCTGGGGCTCGGATGGGACCGGGACCTTCAATTCCTGGCACCGGCTGCGGATGGTAGCGGGCAGACGACCCGGTTGCTCACAGACCAAGTACAGGAGTGTGTCGGGAGACGGCTCTTCCAGGGTTTTCAAGAGGCTGTTGGCCGCGCTCAGGTTCATATTCTGCGCCGGATCCAGGACGATGACCTTGTGCCCGCCGCGGTGCGCGGTCAGGGCGTCGGATGCGGTCAGTCGGCGAATGGCGTCCACCCGAATCTCGTCCGATTTGCTCTCCGGGTCCAGGCCGATCTCCAGGTAATCCGGGTGGGTGCCGGCGGCGAGTAGCTCGCACTCACGGCAGTGGCCGCAGGCGAGACCGTCTTCGTCAGGCCGGGCGCACAGCAGGGAATGGGATAGAGCCGCAACCAGGTGGCGTTTGCCGACCCCCGCAGGACCGGTGACAAGCAAGGCGTGAGGCAGGCGCCCAGCCGCGCGCGCCTGCCGGAGCAGCTGCCAACCGGCCTCGTGCCAAGGCAAGGGTGCTTCGATGTCGGTTCGCAGGCTCACTGGCCGATTCCGGCGAGGAAGTCCGCGACTTGTTTCCGGACCTGGGCCGAAACCTGTTCCAACGGCATCTCAGCATCGATCAGGCGCACCCGTTGCGGATGAGACTTGGCGAGCGCCAGGTACCGGGCGCGGACGCCTTCGAAGAAGCCTTCCGCCTCGGACTCGAAGCGATCCGGCGCGGATCGTTTGCCGGCGCGCGCGAGCCCCGCCGCCACCGGCAAGTCGAACAGCAAGGTCAGGTCGGGACGCATAGGGCCCTGGACATAGGCTTCGAGCACTGCAATGCGTTCGGGATCGACCCCGCGGCCATCGCCTTGATAGGCATAGGTGGCATCCGTAAAGCGGTCGCACAGCACCCAGGTCCCCTGCTCCAGGGCCGGCCGGATACTATGGGCGATGTGCTCGGCACGGGCGGCGAACAGGAGCAACACCTCGGTATCGGCTGCCAACCCCTTGCAGCCAGGGTCGAGCAGCAAGGCGCGGATATGCTCGCCGACGGGAGACCCGCCGGGCTCCCGCGTGGTGAGGACGGCAATGCCCTGTTCCTTCAGGCAACGCCGGACGACGGCGAGCTGGGTGGTCTTGCCCGCCCCTTCGATGCCTTCCAGGGTGATGAATTTGCCTTTCCTTTCCATACGCCGGTCACAATCCGGGTCACCGCTTTCTGAGCTGGTAGCGCCGCACCGCCCGGTTGTGTTCGGCCAGGGTGGCGGAGAAGTAGTGACTACCATCTCCCTTGGCAACGAAGAAGAGAGCGTCTCCCTCCTGGGGATGCAGGACCCCCTGGATGGCGGCCTGGCCCGGCAGGGCGATGGGCGTGGGCGGTAGGCCCTTGTGGACATAGGTGTTGTAGGGTGTGTCCTGGTAGAGGTGGGCGCGGGTAATATTGCCGTCGAAGCGGTCGCCCAACCCGTAGATTACGGTCGGGTCTGCCTGTAGCTTCATCTTCCGGTTCAGGCGGCGTATGAAAACGCCGGCGATGGTCGGTCGCTCCGAGGCAAGGCTCGTCTCCTTCTCCACGATCGAGGCCAGAATCAGGGCCTCATAGGGGCTTTCCAGGGGCAACCCCTCGTCGCGCTGCGCCCATTCCTGCTGCAAGACCTGCTCCAGCGTCTCATAGGCCCGACGTAGGATGTCCAGGTCGCTGGTGCCTTTCGAGAAGTGATAGGTCTCCGGTAAAAAGCGCCCTTCGGGGTGCTCTTCGGGGTGGCCGAGACGGGTCATGACCGCCTTCGCCGATGGATTGTCGCCGAGCAGGTGCTCGAGGCGTTTGTCCTTCGCCACCGCAGCGAGGAGTCGGCGGTAGGTCCATCCCTCCACCAGGGTGAAAGTGTGTTGCACCACCTTGTCGGAGGTCACCAGTTCGAGCAGCTCCGGTGGCTTGATGCCGGATGAAAGCTTATATTCTCCGGCCTTGATGCTGGCGGCTTTACCTTCATGGTAGGCCAGGGCCGTGAATAGGTAGGGGTGTTTGAGCAGGCCAAGCTCCGTGAGTTTTTCTCTCAGCCCGCTCAGGGAGGTTCCCTTCTTGATGTCCAACACCAGGGATTTCTGATCCGGCACCACGGGTTCGGATAGGAAATCCCGGTACTCCATCCAGGCACCGCTGGCAACCAGACCGGCGGCAAGAACGCAAATCAGCAGTAACACTCGCATCATTCACTCCTCCCCCGGTCAGGTGTCCGGCTTGCTCGCTGCACGGCCGCCAGCAGCTCCAAGGGTAAGTTATCGAGACTGATTTCCCGGGTTCCCAGGCGTCGCACCGGCCACACACCGATCAAGGCATTGGTGAGGAAGAGTCCATCGGCAGCGCCTAGGTCGGTGCGCATGATGTCCCTTTCCAGAACCTCGATACCGAAAGCATCGGCAATGCGTAACACTAGGTCCCGTACCGTACCGGCGATGCCGCAGGTATCCAGCCGCGGCGTGAGGAGACGACCATCGCGAACCAGGAACAGATTGGACATGGTGCCGCCGATGATTCGGCCCCTGCCGTCCTGCATGAGTCCCTCGGCGATTTCTCGATCCTGCCACTCGGAGCGCGCCAGGACCTGCTCCAGCCGATTCAGATGCTTGAGGCCCGCAAGCACCGGATTCTCCCCAAGCGGGGTGCGACAGAAAGTCACATCGACACCGCATTCCCCCCAGCCCGTCGGGTAATCCGGCCAGGGATGGAGTGTGAGAATACGGATCGGTTGCGGGCTCTCGGGAGGGCCATAGCCGCGGCCGCCGCGGCCGCGTGTGAGGATGATTTTCAATACTCCGGCAGATTCGCCTCCGGCGAGTTGCCGACATTCGCACAAAAGCAGTTCCCGTGATGGACAGGGAATCCCGAAGCGATCAGCCCCCCGCGCGAGGCGGTCGAAATGCGCGTGCCACAGGCAAAGAGCGCCGTCACACACGGCAAGGGTCTCAAACAGCCCGTCTCCGTATTGCAGGCCGCGGTCGGCAACAGTCAGGCAGTCGGCCTCTGACCCATTGATCAAGGCCCTTGGCGCCAATACCACAAACCCTGCGTCGGCCACGCCAGACTCACTCCCTCCATCTCCGCACCTACGACCGGTGGAAGGTGAGCGTACCCTGAGTGTCGTCGAAGCCGAGGGAAACTGGCCACGGCAACATCGCTCTCCGGCTCACGGGCACTGTTGAACACTTGGTCGGGGTCGCAACGGGTCCGGCGTCCGGTCGTTGATAGTGGGGAACTATCCGATCAAGGATCGGCAGGAGGCAAAAGACGACCTTTTCCTACTACCGGGCAGACTCGCCAGCCACTCCTACCGAGGCCGGGATTCCTGCCCGGGTGACGACGGCCCGGCGACCAATTACGGGGGGCACCCCGATCTGTGGTCGAGGATGATATGAGCGGTCGTGCGCCGACATACGGCATGTTACCGTGCCCGCGACAGGATTCAACCAGTATGCTCCTTGATGTAATCGATCGCCTCTTTGACGGTGGTGATCTTTTCGGCATCTTCGTCCGGGATCTCCGTCTCGAATTCCTCTTCCAAGGCCATCACCAACTCGACGGTGTCCAGAGAGTCCGCGCCCAGATCGTCCACGAAGGAGGCCTCGGGAACTACCTCATCTTCTTTGACCCCCAACTGCTCGACTACGATCTTCTTCACTCGGTCTTCGACGCTGCTCATTGTGTGCTCTTCCTCCAGTATCAGATGGATGGCCCTGACCTCAGGGCACGCGGTATTCTATTCACTATCGGTTCAGGATGAAAGGCGCGCATCCGCCTTCGATGCGCCCTTGATGTTCCGGATTTTGGTCTTTTTCCGGCCTATGCGGCTGCTTATGAAAGCGGTCAGCCCATATACATACCGCCATTGACGTGGATGGTCTCGCCGGTGATGTAACCGGCCTGCCCGGAGGCGAGAAAGGCCACGACGGCGGCGATGTCCTCCGGCTTGCCGAGATGCCCCAACGGGATACCGGTCTGCAGGTGCTCGCGTTGGGATTCGTCCAGCTCCCGCGTCATGTCCGTATCGATGAATCCGGGGGCCACGCAGTTGACGGTGATACCTCGGGACCCGACCTCGCGCGCCAGGGATTTGGTAAAGCCCATCATACCGGCCTTGGCGGCGGCATAGTTGGTCTGCCCACTGTTTCCCGCCGCGCCGACCACGGAGGTAATGTTGATGATCCGCCCCTTGCGCGCCTTCATCATGCCGCGGAGACAGGCTTTGCTCAGACGATAGACCGAGTTCAGGTCGGTATCGATCACCTCGTCCCACTCCGCATCCTTCATGCGCATGAGTAGATTGTCGCGGACGATACCTGCGTTGTTGACCAGGATCGTCGGGGTACCCAATCTGTCGCTCAGATGCTTCAAGGCGGTATCGATCGAGGTCTGGGTGGTGACATTCAGCTCTACACCCAGGCCCTGGTATCCCTGCTCCCGCAGGGTCTGGTCGATCCGGGCCGCACCGCCCTCGGTGGTAGCGGTACCCGCCACGCTCGCCCCTGCCTCGCCCAGGGCCAGCGCGATCGCCCGCCCAATCCCCCGGGATGCACCCGTTACCAACGCGATCTCGCCATTAAGCATGTTGCATTGCCTCCCAAGCTGTCGTCAGGGCCGTAGGATTGCACCCCCGAAGACCCAGGTTTCGTCTGTCGAGCGACGGTTCTCGATCCATTTGCGTCTATTTGCGTTCATTGGCGGATAAAATCTTCCGTGAGAATCCTGCCGGCTCAGTACACCAGCAACACCGCCCCCAGGTGATACCACCCCCGAAGGCCTCCATCAGCACGGTCTCGCCGCGGCGGATGCGCCCATCCCGCACCGCGACGTCGAACGCCAGGGGGATGGATGCGGACGAGGTGTTGGCATGTTCGTCCACCGTGACGACACGGTCCAGGGGCAGTCCCAGCTTGCGCGCGACGGCCTGGATGATACGGAAGTTGGCTTGGTGTGGAACCAGCCAATCGATATCCGACTTCTGCATACCGTTCGCCGTGAGCGTCTCTTCGACGATGTCGGAAAGGGCGGTGACCGCTGCCTTGAACAACTCGGCCCCCTTCATCTCCAGACAGGAGTGCTCATTGGGGTCGCCGCCGATCCCGCCGGGAACTCGGAGTATAGCGGCGTACGCGCCGTCCGCATGGAAATGCGAGGAAAGGATGCCCGGTTCCTGCCCGGCCTCCAACACCACGGCACCCGCACCGTCGCCGAACAACACAGCCGTGTCGCGATCCTGCCAATTGACCAGGTACGATAAGATTTCGGCACCGACAACCAGCGCACGCCGTACATTGCCGGTACGGATGAATTGGTCCACCACCCTGGCTTGGCTGCTGCAACATGCACGCGGAGCCGGGGAAGACCTGGTCCGGCGTAGTGGTTGCCACCACGATGAGATCGAGCGTCGCGGGATCGATACCGGCGTCCTCCGGCGCCCTGCGGGAGGCGATTTCCGCCAGCCGGCTGCAACGCTCGCCCTCGGTGACGAGGTGGCGTTTGCGGATCCCGGTGCGCTCGCGGATCCACTCATCGGAGGTGTCGACGATCGCCTCAATATCCTGGTTGGTCAGGACCCTTTCAGGCAGGAAATTGCCGATCCCGGCAATGCGTGCATACAGGCTCATGCCGTTGTCCTCCGTTCTTCCGCTTCCAATTGCCGCGTTACCTGCTGGGCGATGCGGTCCGGAATGTTGCAGTGGATCTCCTTCTCCGCGATGTGGATCGCATTCTCGAACGCCAAAAGATCGGCACCCCCGTGACTCTTGATGACGATACCTTTCAACCCCAGCAGGCTGGCCCCGTTGTAGCGGCGGGGATCGAAGGTCCGACCGAAGCGCTTCAGGACCGGCGTGGCCGCCAATCCGGAAAGTCGCGTCAGTAGGGTGCGCTTGAAGCTCGATCCGAGGACGTGGCGCACCAGTTTGGCGACGCCTTCACTCGCCTTGAGGGCGATGTTACCCACAAAGCCGTCGGATACCACCAGATCCACCCCCCCGACGTAGATGTCGTCTCCCTCGACATAACCGATATAGTTCAGGGTGCTGCCGGCCAGCCGTTCGTGGGCCTGTTTGACCTGCTCGTTGCCCTTGATCTCTTCCTCTCCGATATTGAGCAGGCCCACCTTCGGGGCCTCGACGCCGGATACCGCAGTCACCAGCTCGCTGCCCATAACCGCGAACTGAAACAGGTGCTCCGCCGTACAATCCACATTGGCGCCCAGATCGAGCATGTGGGTTTGTCCCTGGAGGGAGGGCACGGCGGTGATGATGGCCGGTCGGTCCACGCGCGGCAGCATCTTGAGCACGAAACGCGCGGTCGCCATCAGCGCCCCCGTATTGCCGGCGCTGACGCAGGCATCGGCCGCGTCCTTCTTGACCAGATTCAGCGCCACCCGCATAGAAGAGTCCTTCTTGTTGCGCAGGGCGCTGGAAGGAAGCTCGTCCATGCCGATGGCTTGCGAGGCGTGATGGACAATCAGGCGATCACCGAAATCGACGCTGCCGAGATGGGGGAGGATCGCCTCCTCTTTCCCCACCAAGATCAGCGCCGTCTGGTTGGATTGGCGCAGAAACTGCAGGGCTGCGGCGGTGATCACATCGGGGCCGTGGTCGCCACCCATGGCGTCGAGGGCGATAGTCAAACGTTCGGACAAGATGTGCTCGCTTGCGGTGCTGAGAGCCCCGCACGGATAGCGTAAGGATAGCGGCAACCACCGTCAGTCATTCTTGTCCACGACCTTGCGGCCACGATAATAACCATCCGCCGATACATGGTGACGGCGGTGGATTTCGCCCGTCGTGGAGTCCGTCGCCAGCGTCGGCCTCGACAAGGCATCGTGGGAACGACGCATGTCCCGTTTGGAAGGGGTCTTCCTATTCTGTTGAACTGCCATTCTTGCCTCCGACTCAAGGGGACCATGAATCTTTCAAGGTGCCCTTTAAGGTTACCGTTGCTCCGTGCCCCGATTTTGCATTCTCTCTTCAAATCAAGTCGGCCGCCGGAGCTCCGAGTTTCCGCACGGCGGTGATCTCGAGATGGGGGAGGATCGCCTCCTCTTTCCCCACCAAGATCAGCGCCGTCTGGTTGGATTGGCGCAGAAACTATCGAGGATGCACCTCTATCCCCTGCGTTTGAGTTCGGCGAGCACCGCGAAGGGATTCGCCCCGCCGGACCGTATCCATGCAATGTCCGCATCCGGCACCTGCCGCGCGCAAAGGGTTGGCTCGTGCATCGGGATCTGAGGCAGCGCCAGCAGCAGCTCGTCCTCGATCAGATCCCCAGGGCGGATCGGTTCGTTGCCCACCGGCAAGGGATCATAAGGCTCCGGCAGGTGACGTTCCTCGTCGATGCCCGAGACCAACGCCAACAGCGTGTCGGTATCGACCTCGTGATCGAGCGCCTCCAGACAGCGTTGGCAACGCAGTCTCAGGGTTGCGGCCACCTCGCAACGCAACACCGCCCGCTGTGCTTCATCACGGGAAAACACAAGCCGGAACCGAACATCGCCCTTCGCTTCCACCAGCGAGCCCCGCAACCGCAGCAGACTCGACAAGGGCAGACGACCTACCAGGACCGAGCCACTGTCTACGGCTCGCCAAGGGTCCAGTAGGCTTGGAAGCGCTGGAGACATAAAATCCCCAATTATATATGGAAGGCAGTTATCTGCCAAAAAATATAGAATCGTCCATCCGATTCCTGCCGCAATGGTCGCACCCAGATGTCCGAGAAAGAAGACCCCAGAAAGACCAACTTCATTCGCCCCAATTTCATCCGTCAGATCATCGACGAGGATCTGGCCCATGGGAGGCACAAGCGGATCGTTACCCGCTTTCCGCCGGAGCCGAACGGTTATCTGCACATCGGACATGCCAAGTCCATCGTGCTCAATTTCGGGGTCGCTCAGGATTACCAGGGTATCTGCAACCTGCGCTTCGACGATACCAACCCACACAAGGAGAACCGGGAGTATGTGGACGCGATCGAGGCAGATGTGCGTTGGCTGGGCTATGCGTGGGGAGAGCGGCTCTATTTTGCTTCCGATTACTTCGAGCAGCTCTACAAATTCGCCGTCGAGCTGATCGAGAAGGGCCGGGCCTATGTCTGCGCGCTGGATGCGGAGAAGATCCGCAAGTACCGTGGGACCCTGACCGAACCCGGACGGGAGAGCCCCTACCGCGATCGTCCGCCGGCGGAGAACCTGGACCTCTTCGCGCGGATGCGGGACGGCGCGTTCCCCGATGGGACCCTGACCCTGCGGGCCAAGATCGATATGGCCTCGCCCAACCTGAATCTGCGCGATCCCGTCCTCTACCGCATCCGCCATGGGGTTATCCATCACCGGACGGGCCGCGAGTGGTGCCTGTACCCCACCTATGATTACACCCATCCGATCTCGGATGCCCTCGAAGGCATCACCCATTCCCTCTGTACCCTGGAGTTCGAGGACCATCGGCCCCTCTACGATTGGGTGGTCGCCAATGTCTCGGTACCCTGCAGGCCGCGCCAGATCGAGTTCTCCCGGCTCAATCTCGAGTACACGGTAATGAGCAAACGCCGGCTGACCCAACTCGTGGACGAGGGCTGCGTAGAAGGTTGGGACGACCCGCGGATGCCGAGCATCGCCGGACTGCGGCGCCGCGGCTATACTCCGGAGGCCGTCCGCGCCTTCTGCGAACGCATCGGCGTGACCAAGGCCGACAACCTGGTAGAGATGGCCATGCTGGAGAGCGCCGTCCGCGAGGATCTGGACCGCAAGGCCCCACGGGCCATGGCGGTGTTGCAGCCCCTCAAGCTGGTGGTGGAAAGCTACCCGGAGGACCAGACCCAGATACTCACCGTGCCCAATCACCCCCAGGACATGACCAAGGGGACGCGGACGGTTCCCTTCTCCAGGGAACTCTACATCGACCGCGACGACTTCATGGAGGAGCCCGTCCGGGGTTTCAAGCGGCTCATCGCCGGCGGCGAGGTGCGGTTGCGCAACGCCTATGTGGTGCGTTGCGTCCGGGTCGTCAAGGACCGGACCGGAGCAATCATCGAACTGCGGTGTGCCCATGATCCCGACACCCTCGGCAAGAACCCGGAAGGTCGCAAGGTCAAGGGCGTCATCCACTGGGTCTCGGCGCGGCACGCGGTCGCGGCACAGGTGCGGCTCTATGATCGGCTGTTCGCGGTACCGGAGCCCGGCACGGGGGGGCGGGATTTTCGCGCGGACCTGAACCCGGATTCCCTGCGTACCCTGACTTCCTGCGTCCTGGAACCGAGCCTGGCGGCGGCTGCGCCGGGCGACCGCTTTCAGTTCGAGCGCGAAGGCTATTTCGTGGCGGACAAGGATTCCCGTCCCACCAGGCCGGTGTTCAATCGCACCGTGACCCTACGGGATACCTGGGGCCGGAAGACGGGGGGCCGGAAAGCGGGAGGTCAGGAAGCCGGGGCCCCGCAGCAAAAATCGATTCGCCGCTTTCTCCGAGGCCCGCATGGGTCTCCTTGATAGGGACTTTGCTTCCGTCTCTGATTATGTCCTTGATAACATATGCCTATAATGTCATCCCTGTCAGAATGTGGAATAATAAGATGCGCTCGAGCCGGTAGAAACTGAAGCACCTGAAGCACCCGACGAATGTCTTGGACTGTTCTGCTCGATACGGCGTTCGAGAGGGAATTTGCGGGTCTGCCCGAAGCGGTCCAGGACGAATTACTCGCCCATGCCAAACTTTTGGAGATCTTCGGACCACAGCTCGGACGGCCCCGCGTCGATACCCTGAAGGGTTCCAAGCACGCGAATATGAAGGAGCTGCGCTTCGATGCCGCCGGTGGGGTTTGGCGTGTTGCGTGCCTTCGACCCGAAACGCCGTGCCATCCTGCTTGTGGCAGGAGACAAAGCAGGCAGGGGCGAGAGGCGCTTCTACAAACGGCTCATCGAGAAGGCGGATAAGCGGTTTGATATACCCGTCGCACGTGAATATTTTGGTAAGCGAGGTGTGCTGATCGTGCCCGAGAGCAAGGCGCGACGAGGAGGAATAGCCAGGCCCTATTGCGACGAGTCGCAACGCGGCTATCGGGTGCGAGTGGCGTGCATCGCGGCGAAATATTCACGTGTGACGGGTATAACTACCGGAAATAACTGTCGGAATGAAGGGGAGGTGAACCGTGAAAGAGTTGATGGATGCGATAAACGTGCTTTCGGCGGATCGGCGCACCAAGATCGAGACGCGGGCGCAGGCGTTGATTGCCGAGGAGATGACACTGCGGGACCTGCGCAGAGCGCAGGACCTGACACAGGAGTGCACGGCGGAGTTGCTTGGCGTGGGACAGGACAACATATCCCGGCTCGAGAGTCGAGCGGACATGCTGCTGTCCACACTGCGCAGCTACGTTGCCGCCATGGGTGGCTCTCTGGATCTGATTGTCCGCTTTCCGGACCGACCAGCCGTGTCCCTTGCCACTTTATTCAGCAACCAGGACAAGGACAGAGGGAAAGTACGCCGCAAACGGACGGCAGATAAGCATGTAGCAAACTGCCCGGCTTGACAGTGACGTGGTCTCAGGCGGTCGTCCCTGCCCCGGCGGGCGGGCCGCGAATACCGCATTCCAACTCCCACATGGCCGAATCATCCTTACAGTCGAATCAGGGCGCGTCGGATGCGCTGGCCCGATCAAGCGGCCCGTATCGCGTCCAGGCTGACCACGGGTTCGTCCCCCACCACTTCCGTACTGTGGAGGACGTGTTTCGGAAGAGAACGCCGTCGATCTTGTCGACCCCGTGGTCGTGCTCCGGGAAGCGCGTTCCCGGAGAATAGACGTACCTGCTGACGCTGTAGCCGCGGGCTTGGAGTTTGCGGCGCATGTTGGCCTCGGTGAGCTCGCCGTCACGCGCCGGGTCCCAGTGTTCGATTTGCATCATGTCGCTCCCGATCGGGTGTTGTATGGAGTTGCCAGGTCGCGCCCTGGGACGCCATCATTTCGGGGTTCAAAGCAGCGCGATACCCACGCGATACCCGTCAAAGCATAGGCGACGGAGGCAAGACAATGAAAGTGATCGAAATGCGGAAGACCGGCGGACCTGAGGTCCTGACCCTGACCGAACGGGCGGTACCGGCGCGCTCCTCACCCACCGGTCTGTTGGTACGCCTGAAGGCGGCCGGGATCAATCCCGTCGATACCAAGCTCCGCGCGCGCGGGGTGTTGGTGCCGGGCGGGCTGCCAGCGGTGCTCGGTTGCGACGGCGCCGGGGTGGTGGAGGCGGTCGGCGAAGCGGTCTTGCGCTTCAAGCCCGGTGACCCGGTCTGGTTCTGTCACGGCGGTCTCGGTGGGCCCGAGGGTAACTACGCGGAGTATGCCCTGGTGGACGAGGGCATCGCCCAGCCGAAGCCGGGTAGCCTCGACTTCGTCCACGCCGCCGCGGCCCCTCTGGTCTTGATCACGGCCTGGGAGGCCCTCTACGATCGTGCCGACGCCGACCTGGCCGAAGGCAAGCGGGTGCTGATCCATGCTGGCGCCGGGGGGGTGGGGCATGTGGCGATCCAGTTGGCGCGGCTGGCCGGTGCCAGGGTGTGCACCACGGTCAGTAGTCCCCGGAAGGCGGAGCTGGTACGGGCGCTCGGTGCCGAATGTGTGATCAACTACCAGGAGGAAGACTTGGTTAAGGTGGTCATGGACTGGACCGAGGGCAAGGGCGTGGATGTGGCACTCGACACCGTGGGCCCGGCGGTCTTCGCCCGAACCGTACCGGCCATGGCCTGCTATGGCGACCTGGTCACTATCCTGCAGCCGGGGCCGGATCAGGACTGGAAGGAGTTCCGCAACCGCAATCTGCGCATCGGCTTCGAGTGGATGTTGGCACCGATGCTGTACGAACAGCCCGCTGCGCGCGCCCATCAGGGGGAGATCCTGCACCGTTGCGCCCAGTGGATCGATACCGGCGAGCTCCGCATCCGGGTCTCCGAGACCTTTCCGCTCGATCAGGTCGCCGTCGCCCATAAGCGCATCGAGGCGGGCCACACCCAGGGCAAGCTGGTGCTTACCATGGAGTAGGGTAGGTAGTGCCCACCGGGCAGGCACGATACTTGGTGGGCACAGCCCACCCTACGGGTCCGGTTCGCCGAATCGCTCTTGCAATGGACGCAACTCAATCCTTGGTGCCATCCTGCTTAGACTCAGAGAGGAATTTGGACCAGGGGTCACCAGGAATCTCCTTCTCCGTCCGCCGGACGACCTCGAATTGGCCGTTTTCCCGGATCTTGCCGATCAAGACCGGCTTAGTGATGTGGTGGTTCTCCAGCAGCTCGGCCTTGCTGCCGGTGAGATTCGGGGTCTTCAGCCCGAGGATGGCCTGCCTTACCTTATCGGGATCGGTGCTGCCGACCTTTTCCACCGCCTTCACCCAGAGGTTGAAGCCGATGTAGTGGGCCTCCATCGGATCGTTGGTGACGCGCTTCCGGTCCTTGGTGAACCGGTGCCAAGTAGCGATGAACTTGCGGTTGGCCGGGTCGTCCACGCTCATGAAGTAATTCCAGGCGGCTAGGTGGCCTACCAGCGGTTTGGTGTCGATTCCGGACAGCTCCTCTTCACCGACCGAGAAGGCCATCACCGGGATGTCTTCCGCGGAGATGCCTTGGTTTGCGAGCTCCTTAGAGCCTGTTTACGATCTTTGGATTAACAAGGCCAGAAACGCCAAGGTCACAAATTGCACGCTGGTATTGAGTTTTCGCTTGCAGTTTTTCCATAACCGTCGACATTTTCCCAACCAAGCGAAAGAG
>Ga0209453_1000048_pt1 | contig 14464 bp, 12 predicted proteins | sample WorMetulBAHAMAS1_FD_187397 | JGI IMG/M metagenome (GOLD analysis project Ga0209453, IMG submission 187397) | Marine gutless worms symbiont microbial communities from Max Planck institute for Marine Microbiology, Germany - Olavius ullae BAHAMAS.1... | ecosystem: Host-associated > Annelida >...
TGGTAAGCCTCGGCCAGTTCCTGGTCGCTCACCGACTCGGGCTGAGACTGTAATTCCAGGCGGATGGCCGGTGGGGTACGGGCGTTCTTGTGCAACTGGATGTTCATGGTGGGTGATTGCTATACTCTAAAGAGTGATGATGTCGGACCTGTCAAACGCCGTCGCCCCGCGGCTCGACTTCCTTCACGCTCCCTTCAATTCCCTCCTTGGCCAGCAGGCGTAAGACCTCTCTCGCTTACAATAGAGGATAGCTCCTCATCGGTATATAATCACGCGGGATCTGACACCTGCCGGGACCTGCCGGGAATTGAGAGAGAAGGTGGCGCTGGGCACATGTCATGAATCACGAGGATCTGTGCGAATGGGAATTTTTGTTCCTATGACAACTGGTCCAAGTGTGACGGGTATCCATACACCGGTATTACTGGAGGAGAGTTTGGAGGCATTGGTGATCGACCCCGATGGGATCTATGTGGACGGCACCTTCGGCCGTGGGGGGCATGCACGTGCCTTATTGGCCAAACTTAGTGTTGCAGGAAGCCTGTTGGGTCTGGATCGGGATCCGCAGGCGGTCGCCGCCGGTGTCTCCTTGGCGCGGCGCGATCCAAGGTTCGCCATAGCGCACATGCCTATCTCGCGGATGGGAGAAGTGGCGCGGCGGCGCGGTCTCTGGGGCCGGGTCAGCGGGTTGCTGTTGGATCTGGGGGTCTCCTCGCCGCAACTCGACGCGCCGGACCGGGGTTTCAGCTTTTCCGCGGACGGGCCCCTGGATATGCGCATGGACACCAGCAGTGGACGGACGGCGGCCCAGTGGTTGGCGCAGGCCAAAGAGGAGGAGATCGCGCGCGTCCTGCGGGATTACGGCGAGGAGCGTCGGGCCGGGCGTATCGCCCGTGCCATCGTCCAGGCCCGGAGCAAGCGACCGCTTATCACCACCGGCACCCTGGGACAAATCGTCGCTGCCGCCAATCCGGATCGAGAGCCGGGCAGGCATCCGGCTACCCGGACCTTTCAGGCCATCCGAATCCATATCAATCACGAACTCGAGGAGCTTCGCGCCTGCCTGGACAATGTCTGTGGTTTATTGGCCGCCGGTGGCCGGTTGGTGATCATCAGCTTTCATTCCTTGGAGGACCGTATCGTCAAGCGTTTCATCCGCAACGAGGCGCGCGGGGACCGATTTCCCTGCGGTGTTCCCGTGACGGCTCGGGAGACCAACGCCCGTTTGCGGTCGGTCGGCAAATCGGTGCGGCCCTCCGGCGCTGAAGTCGCCGCGAATCCCCGCGCGCGCAGTGCCTTGATGCGGGTGGCGGAACGACTGGCATGACCCGTTACGAGCTGTGGTTTCTGTTGCTGCTCATCGCAGGTACCGCCGGTACCGGAATCGGGATCGTGTACGCCAAGTATTTGAGCCGGGTAGAGTTCGTGGAGCTCCAGGCCCTGCGTGCCGAGCGCCAGAAGCTGGAGGTACGCTGGGGGCAGCTGCGACTCGAGGAGGCCGCGCTGACTACCCAGCCCCGCATCGAGACCAAGGCGCGCAAGCTGCTCGGCATGTATCTACCCCGGAATGAGGACGTGCGCGTACTCGGAGGCATACCATGACCGCCAGAGCAAGGCGACGTAAGCGTGTCGAGCGGGTCGAACGCTTGGGCAAGGGACCGAGCTTCACGTTGCGGCGCCGGGTCTTAGTGGGTGGCTTGGGGATATTGTTTCTGGCCGTGATCGCAAGCGCCTTCGAGCGCCAGGTCATGGAGAAGAATTTTCTCCGCAACGAGGGTGAGCGTCGCCATCTTCGGGTATCCGAAATTCCTGCCCGACGGGGCATGATCTTGGATCGCAACGGGGAGCCGCTTGCCGTCAGTACGCCGGTGACCACGATCTGGGGCGATCCTCGCCGATTGGTGGAGCGGCCCCGGGCAGTGCGTGCTCTGGCGGGGGCCTTGAGGATAGATGGGACTGAGTTGTTGGCGCGGCTGACAGCCAAGCGCACACGCGCCTTCTTCTATCTCAAACGGAGGATCGGGCCCCAGGAGACCCTGGCCGTGAAGCGGGTTATCGGTGAGCACCGGCTGCGAGGAGTGGGCCTGGAATCCGAATACCGGCGCTTCTATCCCAGTGGCGAGATCTTCGGCCATGTCATCGGTTTCACCGATGTGGACGACCGTGGTATCGAGGGTGTGGAGCTCACCTATGATGCCTGGCTGCGGGCGGAACCCGGCAAGCGGCGGGTCATCCGGGACGGTCGTCGTCGTATAGTGGCCGAGGTCGAGCGCATCAAGTCGGCGCGTCACGGCAAGCATCTGACTCTGAGCCTCGATCGGCGCTTGCAGTTCCTCGCTTACCGAGCGTTGGCGCGGGCGGCAAGCAAGCATCGGGCGGTAGCTGCCTCCGCGGTGGTGCTGGATGTGGAGACCGGCGAGGTGTTGGCGATGGTGAACCAGCCGGCCTACAACCCCAACGCCAAGGTGAGCGGTAAGGAAAGTGCCCACCGCAATCGGGCCCTCACTGATGTCATGGAGCCGGGTTCTACGGTCAAACCCCTGGTGGTGGCCGCGGCGCTGGAGGCGGGTCTGGTGGATCCGCGCACGCCCATTGACACCAATCCGGGCGCCCTGCGCGTCGGGTCCGAGATGGTCAGGGATATCCGTAACTACGGCCGGTTGGATACCACGGGCGTCATCACCAAATCGAGCAACGTGGGTGTGGTCAAGCTGGCCTTGCGGATGCACAAGTCTGTGTTGTGGCGGCTTTACGATCGGCTCGGCTTCGGTCGCTCGACCGGGGTCGAGTTCCCGGGCGAGACCCCGGGGCAGCTGCGTTACTTCCAGGATTGGCGACTGTTCGAGCACGCCACCCTGGCCTTCGGCTATGGCCTGTCGGTGACTACCTTGCAGCTTGCCCAAGCCTACGGCGTGTTGGCAGCGGACGGTATCAAGCGGCCGGCCAGTCTCCTCAAGCGCCCCGAGCATGCCGCCGCGGAACGGATTCTCTCCGCCGCCACGGCGCGCCGGGTGCGGGCCATGCTGGAGACGGTCGTTTCCGCCAAGAGTACGGCCAGACTGGCCGCCATCAAGGGCTACCGGGTCGCTGGCAAGACGGGTACGGCCAAGAAGGCGGTCCGGGGCGGTTATTCCTCTCAGCGCTATCAAGCGGTCTTCGCCGGTATGGCCCCCGCCTCTCGGCCCCGGTTTGTCATGGTGGTCATGGTCGACGAACCGCGTGGCAGTCACTACTACGGCGGCAAGGTCGCCGCTCCCGTGTTCGCCAAGGTTATGGAAGGGGCCCTGCGTCTGTTCAATGTGCCGCCTGATAATCCGGGCGCAACCCTGCTGTTGGCGAAAGTGGGGGGCCGGCGCTGATGTGGAGGCTTTCCGAAGCCGCCACCTGCATCGGGGGCCGGGTCGCTGGCGCCGACGTCCGTTTCGACGCTGTAAGCCATGACAGCCGCGGGGATTGCGCCCGACAGCTCTTCGTGGCTCTGCGCGGAGCGCGTTTCGATGCCCATGGGTTCGTCGCCCAGGCGAGGCAGCAGGGTGCTGCGGTGGCATTGGTGGACCACCGGGTGGATGTGGATATTCCGCAGCTGATCGTAGACGACACCCGCATAGGTCTGGGAAGGCTGGCTGCGGCTTGGCGGGAGCGCGTCAAAGGTCGGGTGATCGCGGTTACCGGGAGCAACGGTAAGACGACCTGCAAGGAAATGATCGCCGCCGTCCTGGGGCAGGTCGGCTCGGTGCACTCCACCGGCGGCAATCTGAACAACCACATCGGCCTGCCTCTGACCCTGCTCGCTGCCCGCGACCAGGACTTTCTGGTCTTGGAAATGGGGGCTAACCACCCCGGCGAGATCGCCGACCTGACCGCCATCGGACGTCCGGACATCGCCGTTATCACCAACGCGGGGCGCGCCCACCTCGAAGGTTTCGGCAGTCTCGAGGGCGTCGCCCGTGCCAAGGGGGAGATCGCCCAGGGCCTGCCGGCGAACGGTACCTTCATCGTGCCCTCGGATTCGCCTTGGATCGACCTGTGGCGCGATCTGGCCGCCGGTCGCCGGGTGTTGACCTGCGGTCTCGATGCCATGGCCGATGTACATGCCGAAGTCGATGGGATACGGGGTGTCTGGGACCAGAGTGGTTTCCGTACCGATTTTTCGGTCCGGGTCGGCGGCTCGGATCTGAAGCTGGAGCTGGGTCTGGCGGGCACGCACAATATTCGAAATGCCCTGGTAGCGGTGGCCGTTGCCGGGGTCTTGGGAGTGGGGGCCGAGGCGATCCGGGCCGGGCTTGCGGGCCTGAAACCGATGTCGGGGCGCTTGTGTCCCAGACGGTGCCCCGGTGGGCTGCGTCTGATCGACGACAGCTACAATGCCAATCCGGACTCGGTCCGGGCGGCTATCGAGGTGCTGGTGGGGTTGCCTGGTCGCCACTGGCTGGTACTGGGTGACCTGGTGGAGCTGGGATCGGATGCCGAAGCGTTGTACCGGGATCTGGGGACGGCCGCCCGAGTGGCCGGCGTCGAGGTTCTCTACACGGTGGGAATGCTCAGTGCCCCGGCGGCGGAGGCCTTCGGCGCGGGCGGAAAGCACTTTCACGATCAGGCGTCCCTGATCTCCGAGCTGCGGGGGCACTTGGGTCCCCATGACCTGGTGCTGGTGAAGGGATCTCGGGCCGCTGCCATGGAGCAAGTGGCGGACGCCATCTGCGGTGCGGGGGAGACTTGAGATGCTCCTCTATCTGACCGATTGGCTCGTGCAGTTCGAGAGTGCTTTCTCCGTCTTTCGCTACCTGACCCTGCGTGGGATTATGGCGGTGCTCACTGCCCTGACCATCTCTTTCCTGGTCGGACCGGCCATGATCCGGCGTCTGACCCGGTACAAGATCGGGCAGACCGTAAGGGACGACGGACCTCAAAGTCACTTTTCCAAGGCCGGCACCCCCACCATGGGCGGGGCCCTGATCCTGGTGGCCGCCGGGATTGCCACCCTGCTGTGGGTAGATCTCACCAACGATTATGTCTGGCTGGTACTGCTGGTTACCCTCGCCTGCGGGGCCATCGGGTTGGTGGACGACTATCGGAAACTGGTGCTCAAGGACCCCCGGGGCCTGGCCTCCCGCTATAAGTTTCTCGGGCAGTCCCTGGTGGGCCTGGCCGCTGCCGGGTACCTCTATGCCATCGCCGCGACCCCCGCCGAGATGGCCCTGCTGGTGCCCTATCTGAAAGATGTCTCCTTCCAGCTCGGGCCCTGGTTCGTGATCCTGACCTATCTGGTCATTGTCGGCTCCAGCAATGCCGTGAATCTTACGGACGGGCTGGATGGGCTCGCGGTGTTGCCTACGGTGCTGGTCTGCGGTGCCCTGGCCGTGTTTGTCTATGCCTCCGGCCATGTGGATTTCGCGACCTATCTCAAGATCCCGCATATACCGGGCATCGGCGAGGTAGTGATTTTCTGCGGCGCCCTGGTAGGCGCGGGGCTCGGCTTCCTCTGGTTCAACACCCATCCGGCGCAGGTCTTCATGGGAGACGTAGGCGCCCTGGCCCTGGGTGCGGCCCTCGGCACGGTCGCGGTGATCGCCCGCCAGGAAGTGGTGTTGCTGATTATGGGCGGTGTCTTCGTCATGGAGACCCTGTCGGTGATGATTCAGGTGGCCTCCTTCAAGCTGACGGGCAAACGGGTCTTTCGCATGGCGCCCCTGCACCACCATTTCGAGCTCAAAGGCTGGCCGGAGTCGAGGGTGATCGTGCGGTTCTGGATCCTGACCGTAATTTTGGTATTGATCGGGCTGGCGAGTTTGAAGATCCGGTAGCGGGACTGCGAATCACTCGGATTTGGGACCACGCAGATCAGAACCACGAATTAACACGAATGGACACGAATAAAGAAGAGATGGTCCACGGAAAACACGAAAAAGAACGCCGTTCTTCCTTTCGTGTTTTTCTGTGTCTTCCGTGGACAAAAAATTCGTGAACACACGGCAATGATTTGAACTTGTTTGAGGAATGCTATGTTTTTTAAACAATTGGAAACTAAAAATGCCTCGCTCTCCTATCTGTTCGGCTGTGGCGGCAAAGGCAAAGCCGTGGCAGTGGATGTGGTGGCGGGTGATGAGGACTGGTTCGTCGAGCAGGCCAAGGGCCGGAATGTGGCCATCACCCACGTAATCGATACCCATGTCCATGCCGACCATTACTCGGGCGGCAGGGCACTGGCTGAACGCCTCGGTGCGCCCTATTGTCTGCACGAGAGCGTTCAGGGCCGGGCGCAGTTCGCAGTCGAACCGCTGAAAGACGGTCAGCGCATCGAGGTGGGCAATGTGCGCGTCGACGTTGTCCATACCCCCGGCCATACGCCGGATTCCGTCTGCTTGCTCGTTACCGACAGGCGCCGTAGCGAGTCGCCCTGGTTCGTGATTACCGGCGATACCCTGTTTGTCGGTGCCGTAGGCCGGCCGGACCTCGCCGGCAAGGAAACCGAGATGGCGGGACAGATATACGATAGTCTGCATGCCAATCTCCTGACGCTGCCGGATGAAGTGGAAATCTTTCCCGCCCACCAGGCAGGCAGTGTTTGTGGCGCGGGCATCTCCGGCAAACCCTCGTCTGCGCTGGGATTCGAGAGGCGTTGGAACCCCATGCTCTCCGCCGGTCGGGACGAATTCATCAAGGCCCTGACCAGCGAGATTCCTCCGCGGCCGGCCGAGATGGATCGAGTGGTTGAAGCCAACCTCGGTTTTACTCCGTGACGCATTCCCCCGTCCGAGACCTTTCCCACGGTATCCGGGAAAACCTGGAGCAGTTCCTTCACCAGTTATTCCAGGTGTTACTGGTCGGCATGACCCTCGGCATGCTGCGCACCGTAGTGCCGGCCCTGTCCGAAGCCGAGTTCGGCGTGCCGAAGGGCTCATTCATGCTGCTGATGGCCTTTGTAGTGGCTTTTGGTTTTGTCAAGGGCACATTCAATTTCGTCGCCGGACGCTTATCCGAACGTATTGGCCGCAAGCATGTGCTGATGTTGGGGTGGCTGATCGCTTTGCCGATTCCTCCCATGATTCTGTTTGCTGCAAACTGGAGCTGGATCGTTGCGGCCACCGTGTTGCTGGGAATCAATCAAGGTCTGACCTGGTCAATGACACAGACTGCGAAATTGGATATCACGCATGCGCATCAACGCGGCCTGACAATCGGCCTGAACGAATTCTCCGGTTATTTCGGGGTCGCCTTGGCCGGCATCATGACTGCCTATCTGTCGGAGTGGCTTGGCGCGCGGGAGGGGTTGATGTGGTTTGGCCTGGTGACGATCACGCTTGCGCTCATCACTACCCAACGGGGGACGATAGACACCCTGCCCTGGGTGCATGCGGAGGCTGAACGTCATGTTGCTGGTCAGCATACCGGACCGCAGCCGCGTTTTCCAGCGAATATTTCCGATCACCCCACGACCTGGGAAGTATTCAGCCTGGTGTCGTGGCGCGATCGGCGAATGGCAACCTTTAGTCAGGCAGGGCTGGTGGAGAAATTCGTCGATGCGCTGATCTGGGTGTTTTATCCGGTGTATTTCTATCAACAGGGTCTGAGCCTGAGCGGCATCGGTTGGGTTGTCGGTATCTATGGCTTCGTCTGGGGCGGTTCACAGTTTCTGACAGGAAAACTGTCCGATCATATCGGGCGGCGTTGGCCGATCATCAGTGGCATGTGGTTATGTGGCGGTGGTGTTGGTCTGACCCTGCTGGGTGATTCACTGTTATGGTGGTCATTTGCAGCTGCCGTGACTGGCTTCGGAATGGCACTGCTCTACCCCAATATCAGTGCAGCCGTCAGCGATATTGCGCATCCTGATTGGCGCGGCTCGGCGATCGGAATTTATCGCTTCTGGCGGGACTTGGGTTATGGGATCGGTGCATTACTGCTGGGCATCGCCTCCAATATCAGCGGAAACATCCGTACCGGCTTCTGGCTGGTTGCCGTTTCAATGTTCGTCTCCGGGTTTGTGGTATGGATCTGGGGCGACGAGACCCATCCGCGCCTGAATCCTGCACCCGCAGGACGGCAGGGTTTGGAATGACTCGAATGACACGCCCCCAATCCCTTCCCGACAAGGCCCTTATCCTGGGCCTGGGCAAGACCGGTCTGTCTTGCGCCCGTTATCTGGGGGACCACGGGGTTACCGTGGCGGCCATGGATTCGCGCCAAGCGCCTCCCGGACTGGCAGAGGCGAAGCAGGAGCTGCCGGATCTACCGCTGTTTCTCGGCGGCTTCGATCCGAATGTTATCAAGGCCGCCGAGTGGCTGATCGCCAGCCCCGGCGTGTCTTTGCGGGAACCTCCTATTGCCGAAGCAGTGGCGCGGGGGGTGCCGGTGATGGGGGACATCGAGCTCTTCGCCCAGGCCGCGCGCGCGCCGGTAGCCGCCATCACCGGCTCCAACGGCAAGAGTACGGTCACCACGCTGTTAGGACGGATGGCGCATCTGGCCGGCATCCGGGCAGCGGTCGGCGGGAACCTGGGACAACTGGCCCTGGATCTGCTCGACGACGGCGTGGCGCTCTATGTGCTGGAGCTTTCCAGCTTTCAGCTCGAGTCCACCCGGTCCCTCGAACCCGAGGTGGCGACTGTGCTCAATGTCTCGGCGGATCATATGGACCGTTACGACAGCCTAGCCGATTACGCCGCTGCCAAGAAACGGATTCTATCCGGTGCCCGAACGGCGCTCCTCAACCTTGACGATCCTTTGGTGCGGGCCATGGCGGGGGTGGCGACCCGGGACATCGGATTTTCCTTGCGTCCACCGGAGCAGGAATCGGATTTCGGATTGATCGAGCACGGCGGTATCTCTTGGATCAGCCGTGGAAGCGAGCGCTTACTGCCGGTTGGCGAGGTCGCCCTGAAAGGCCGTCACAACCTGGCCAATGCCTTGGCTGCGCTGGCCATGGGTCAGACTTGTGGTCTATCGGAGGCGGCCATGTCGGAGGCCCTTCTTACCTTCCCTGGGCTGCCCCACCGCACCGCCCTGGTGGCCGGTAAAGGGGGAATCGACTGGTACGACGATTCCAAGGGGACCAATCCGGGTGCGACCGTCGCTGCCTTGAACGGTCTGGTCGATCCCGCAGGGCCGAGGCGGGCGGTCCTCATCGCCGGCGGCGATGGCAAGGATGCCGACTTCACCCCCCTGGCGTCGGCGGTGGAGCGTGCGGCGCGGGCGGTGGTCCTGATCGGGCGTGACGCCCCCCTGATCGAGCGCGCACTCGCTGATCGGGTACCGATACTGCACGCGCGGGACATGATGGATGCGGTGCGCCGCGCGTTCGCTGCCGCGCAGCCCGGCGATTGTGTTCTACTCTCCCCGGCCTGTACCAGCTTCGATATGTTCGACGACTATGCCCATCGCGGCCGGGTCTTCGCGGCGGCGGTGGAGGCACTCGAGGTATGAGCACCGAGGATCGGATTCGGCAGGCGAACCCCGGTGCGCATCCCGACGATACCGGGAAGCGGGCGGATCTCGACTCGATGGTGCCGAAGCGGGATCGCCGGCAGGCTGGTAGGTTGCCGGACCTGGACTGGCCGCTCCTGGCCTGTGTGCTGGTGCTGTTGGGATTCGGGTTCGTAATGATGTCATCCGCATCTATGCCCATTGCCGATCGTACCTTCGATGCCCCCTTCCATTTCGTGATCCGACATGCCCTGGCCCTGGGGCTGGCCGCGGCGGCGGGAATCCTGGTGTTTGCTATCCCCTTGGCCTGGTGGGAGCGGTCGGGACCCGCCTTGTTCCTGCTGGGTCTGGTCTTGTTGGTCCTGGTCCTGATTCCGGGGATCGGGCGTACGGTCAACGGCGCCAGCCGTTGGATTCCGCTTGGGCCCCTCAATCTCCAGAGCTCCGAGTTCATGAAGTTCTTTGCCGTTATCTTCGTGTCCGGTTATCTGGTGCGTCGCCGCGAGGAGGTGACCACCAGTCTGTGGGGATTTCTCAAGCCCATGATCCTGATGGTGATCGCCAGTGCCCTGATCATGCGCCAGCCGGACTTCGGCACCACCGTCATCCTGCTTGCTACGGTACTGGGTTTGTTGTTCCTCGGCGGCGTCCGGGTGACCCATTTCGCCGTTCTGTTCGGAATGCTGGTGGTGGCCGCCGTGATCCTGGTGGCGCTGGAGCCCTACCGGCTGGAACGGGTCACCTCCTTCATGGATCCCTTCGCCGACCCCTTCGATACCGGCTTCCAACTCTCCCAGGCACTCATCGCCTTCGGTCGCGGCGAGTGGCTCGGGGTCGGACTCGGGAACGGTATCCAGAAACAGTTTTTTCTCCCGGAGGCCCATACGGATTTCCTGATGGCGGTCATCGGTGAGGAGCTCGGGCTGGCGGGCACGCTGGCGGTGATCGCGGCCTTTGGCTTTTTTCTGTGGCGAGTGTTGGCCATCGGTGCCCGCGCCGAGCGCGCCGGTTACTGGTTTGCCGCATACGCGGCCCACGGGTTCGGGTTGGGCATCGGTCTCCAGGCCATGATCAATATCGGCGTGAATCTCGGTCTGTTGCCGACCAAGGGACTCACCCTGCCTTTCATGAGCTACGGGAGCAACAGCATCATCGTCACCTGTATGGCGGTGGGACTCTTGTTGCGTATCGACCGGGACCTGCTGCTGCTCGGGGCCGTGGGTCGGAGACCCGTGGGGGGGATGACATGGGCCCGCGCTTAGGGGCCTGTCCGGCTTACGCGTTATGGATTCCGGACTGACAGTCGGTAGCACCTGACGGAACAGGTAGCCTTTTCTCCACGATAGCAGCAAGTTATACGACGCCCCTCTGGCTTGCTGAGAAGGCAAATTTGCGCAAAATATCCTAACCAGTCTGAAATCCATAAAGAGCCTTAACGAAATCGAGCGGAAAATCTGGCCGGCATCCGCGGTTCCGCAGCAGAACAGCCGTAAGTCGGACAAGCTCCTCTGTGTCGTGGCCGGGGGCACCGGCGGCCACGTCTTTCCTGCCCTGGCGGTTGCTGACTTGCTGCGCGAGCAGGGCATGGAGGTATTCTGGATCGGCACCAGGAGCGGCCTGGAGACACGGCTGGTCCCTGCGTATGGATTTCCGCTGGAACAAATCAGCATCGAGGGGCTACGGGGCAAGGGACCACGGCAGGTCCTGGCGGCTCCCTTCAAACTCTCGGCGGCCCTGCGTCAAGCAGCGAGTATCCTGCGCCGGCGTCGTCCCGATCTGGTACTGGGGATGGGCGGCTTTGCCTCCGGACCCGGTGGACTCATGGCCAAGGCCCTGGGGATCCCCTTGGTCATCCAGGAGCAGAACCGGGTACCTGGACTCACCAATCGCTGGTTGTCCCGCACCGCCGCGCGCGTGTTCGAGGCCTTTCCTGATAGCTTTCCTGAAGGACGCGGTGCGATCACCAGCGGTAACCCGGTCCGGCCGGAGATCCTGACCCTACCGGCGCCGCAGGAACGGTTGGCGGCACGGTCCGGTCCCGGTCGCCTGCTCGTGGTCGGGGGGTCCTTGGGGGCCAAGGTGCTCAATGAGACCATCGCCGGGGCGGTTGCTACCCTCCCCCCCGAGCAGAGACCGCAGATCCGCCACCAGGCCGGGGAGCGCACGCTGAAGACGGCCCGTAAGGCCTATACCGAAGCCGGCGTCGAGGCCTATGTCACCCCGTTCATCGAAGATATGGCGGAGGCCTATGCCTGGGCCGACCTGGTCATATGCCGGGCCGGCGCGCTGACTGTCTCCGAGCTGGCAGCGGTGGGGGTGGGCTCGATCCTGGTACCCTATCCCCACGCGGTGGACGATCACCAGACCGGTAACGCCCGTTACCTGGCAGACATCGGTGCTGCGCAGCTCTTACCCCAGACCGAGCTCTCCCCGGCGTCCCTGGGTGCAGTGTTGGCCGGATTATTCAGCGACCGGTCGCACCTGATCGCGATGGCGCAGGCCGCCCGTGGTCGGGCAAAGCCGGAGGCGGCGGCGCGGATCGCCCGGGCCTGCTGGGAGGTCGGTAGGGTATGAGCAGGGCGATGCATTTCTGGGCTGGCAATATGGGGCGAATTCGCCGCCTGCACTTCGTCGGTATCGGGGGATCGGGCATGAGTGGAATCGCCGAGCTCATGGCCAATCTCGGCTATCGGGTCTCCGGCTCCGATCAACGGGCGAGTGAGGCCACCCGGCGGTTGGAATCCCTGGGCGTGACGGTCTCCATCGGACACCGGGCCGAGCAGGCTCAGGGGGTCGATGCGGTGGTGGTCTCCAGTGCCATCGATGTGAACAACCCGGAGCTGGGCATCGCCCGAACGCAGCGAATCCCAGTGGTGCGCCGCGCCGAGATGCTGGCCGAACTCATGCGTTTCTACTACGGGGTGGCGGTGGCCGGGACCCACGGCAAGACCACGACCACCAGCCTGATTGCGAGCGTGCTGGCCGAGGGCGGGCTGGATCCGACCTTTGTGATCGGTGGGCTCCTGAACAGTGCCCGCGCCAACGCCCGGTTGGGCACGAGCCAATACCTGATCGCCGAGGCCGACGAGAGCGATGCCTCCTTTCTCTATCTGCAACCTATGCTGGCGGTGCTCACGAACATCGACGCCGACCATATGCACACCTACGACAATAATTTCGATCGCCTACGCAGCACCTTTATGGAATTTCTGCACCACCTGCCCTTCTATGGGCTGGCGGTCTTGTGTATCGACGATGAAGAGGTCCGCACCTTGGCGCCTGTAATTCCACGTCCGGTGCGTACCTACGGAACCCGTGCGGAGGCAGATGTACGAGCCGAGGACGTTCGCCAGGACGGCCTACGCATGGTTTTCTCCGTGCATTGGGAGGGGCGGGAGAGGCCCCTCCGGGTAGAGCTCAATCTGCCCGGGTATCACAATGTGCTCAACGCCCTGGCCGCGATCACGGTGGCCCTGGAGCTGGGCGTGGAGGAGACAGCCATCCAGCGCGCATTGCGCGACTTCCAGGGTATCGGCCGCCGCTTTGCCGTCAGACAGATCAGGGCGGGGGACGGTCGCGAGCTGATTTTAGTGGACGATTACGGGCATCATCCGCGGGAGGTGGTGGTCACACTCGAAGCGGCGCGCCATGGCTGGCAGGGGCGGCGACTGGTGCTGGTGTTCCAGCCGCACCGCTTCACCCGTACCCAGGAGCAGTTCGAGGATTTCGTGCAGGTACTGTCAGGTGCGGATGTACTGGTCCTGTGCGAGGTCTATGCGGCGGGGGAATCGCCGCTGCCGGGCGCCGACGGCCGCACCCTGAGCCGTGCGATCCGGGCCCGCGGCGAAGTGGCCCCGGTGTTCGCCCGCGACTTACAGGATGTGCCCCGAATCCTGGGCACCCTGCTTGAAGACGGCGATCTGGTCCTGACCATGGGGGCCGGTGACATCGGTGCCCTGGCGGCTCGGTTGCCGGAGTTGTTACGGGCGGAAGGGAAGGAGGGACAATGAAGAACCACGAATGGACACGAATAAACGCGAATGTGATTGGTGTCGATTCGTGTTTAGCCGCAAATACACGCAAATGAACTCAACAGGATCAAGAACCGTTCAGCGCGAAATATTCACGTGCAACGGGTATTATCATCTCGAACCGAAGGGAGGGATCTTCTTCGTGCCGGTTCGCGCGCTTCGTCGTTTTCTCTTCTGACTTGATGGTATTGGGATTAGAGGGGGATGTCGATGCTCGAGTTCTCGTACCAGGAATATAGTAAGTTTACGCATTGGTTTTTAAGAAGGAACATCTATAACAAGATTGAATCCGATTTCCCCGAGCTTTCGGCGAAATACAGAAATGATGAACTGACCAATATGATCTATTTTGCCTGTGAAAGGGCCCGTGAGCTCGGCGCGCATTCGGTTAAGGCATACCATCAATATGCTTTGTTATACCTTGACTGGAACGAGATTATAATGCCGGCTCCCGCTGTTGGACTTGCCGTTCTTGCCCCGGAAGCCGCGGCGGCGCTCGTTGCAGCAGCGAAGGGTACCCTGGCCGTGGTCGGGCGTGCATTGGGGGTGGCCGGCGTGGTGGTGCTCGCCGAAAAGGTCGAAGAACAAACGAAAGGTGAGTCTAAAGATCGGCCCGAAGATGAGATATGTATACTACTCTCATATGATTCTTTCATTGAAGAAAGCCAAGTAGTCCATTGGAAAATAAGGTATCCTAAACTGTCAAGTCCCGCAAGATTGTAGATACATTTTTTGAACAGCTTGGTCTGTTTTTGGGACCAGTTTTTCATCGCCTGAAGGGGAGGACTGTGGCCCAGTGCTGTCTGCGGGATGTGCTGATTGCAGACCTTAACGTAGCGTTTGATGGTATCGGCGAAGTGCTCGGCGGAGTCGAGGCGGGTGGAGGCTAAGACCTCGGCGATGCGGCCGTTGAAGCGTTCGATCATACCAGTTGGTCTGTGGCGTTCTTGGTTTGGTCAGGCGATGTTCGCTGCGGTTGGCGGTGCAGACGCGATCAAACGCGTGGGCAC